>SMUX01374680.1_pt1 | contig 10357 bp, 9 predicted proteins | sample 2456431 | NCBI WGS metagenome assembly SMUX01 (sample SAMN11095930, study PRJNA526329) | marine sediment metagenome | biome: Marine sediment; feature: Surficial sediment; material: Deep marine sediment; isolation source: Hadal surficial sediment | place: Pacific Ocean | collected 2014-11 | depth 0-1... | reverse complement strand
GGCACGATGCGGTACCAGTCGATGGGATAGACCTCGGTGGTGACGGCGGCGACGGTGTAGCCGATGCGCGCCCTCGCCCCGTGAATACGCTGCCAATCCATGGGCCGCCTCCCTTATGATGGTTTTTTCCACCATCGCCCAGATCGCGCTTGAGCACAACATCGGGGTGCGCCGCTCAGCACAGCAACGGCCGGGCGCAACAAGGGTACAGGCCGGGGCGGTTTGCTCTATGATGGGAAGCCAGGGGCGCAGCGGGCAACCGCCCCGCGGGAGAAGTTGAATAGGGAGGCCAACATGATCGATCTTTATACCTGGACCACCGACAACGGCTACAAGGCGCGCCAGGGGGCGGAGGAGAGCGGGTTGGAGTACACGCTGAAACCCGTGAACCTGCGTGAGAAGGCGCAGTTCGATCCCGAGTTCCTGAAAATCAGCCCCGGACACAAGATTCCGGCGATCGTCGACCATGACGGGCCGGGCGGGCAGACGGTGACGCTCTGCGAATCCGGCGCCATCCTGAAATACCTCGGCGAAAAGTCGGGCACCGGGCTCTATCCCGACGACCCCATGGCGCGCATCAAGGTCGACCAGTGGCTGTTCTACGGCTCGGCCACCTTCACCACCCTGGCCCAGCAGTTCGGCTTCTTCTGGAAGCGTTCGGAAGAGGACGTGCCGGCGGCCAAGAAACACTACGATGCCGTGCTCCGCGACATGTTTTCCACATTGGACCGGCACTTGGCCGACAACGAATACATGGCGGGCGAATATTCAGTGGCCGACATTTCGATGTATCCCGACACCCACGTCCACGGCGTCGGCGATATCGGCCTCGATGCCTATCCCAACCTCCTACGCTGGCACGATTCCATCGCCGCCCGTCCTGCCGTCGTGCGCGCCTGGGAGCCGTTCTCTTAAGTCTTAAACGAAAAGTGCCTTATTCAACCAGTTGGTTGAATAAGGCACTTTTCGACCGAACCCTTCGCGCGGGGCTCGGCCCGCTCAGTCCTTTTTCTGTTCGAGCTTGAGGGACGCCGAATTGATGCAGAAGCGCTGGCCCGTGGGCCTGGGGCCGTCGGGGAAGACGTGGCCGAGATGGGCGTCGCAGCGCGCGCACAGAACCTCCGTCCGGGTCGAGAAGAACGACGAATCCTCTAAGGTCGCAAGCGCCTCTTCGGCCACCGGCCTGGTGAAGCTCGGCCAGCCGGTGCCGGACTCGAACTTGTCGGCGGAAGAAAACAGCGGTTCCCCGCAACAGACGCAAGCGTAGGTACCCTCGATGTGACAGTCGTGGTAGCGCCCGGTGAAGGCCTGTTCGGTGCCCTTCTCCCGGGTGACGTGGAATTCCTCTTCCGAGAGTTGGGCGCGCCATGCGGCACCGGTCTTGGTGATCTTCTCCGCCATTTTTCCGCTTCCTTTCCAAGCCGCAGGAACGCCGTCGCCGCGCGGTTGGGCACGTCGGGCCGTTGGATCCGCGGAGTGTGATGGGCGCCAGCGATGATTTCAAGGCGCACCTCGGAAACCGGCGAAAAAAGACGGCGGGCCCGGAGACCCGCCGCCCAATTGACGCCGAGGGCGTTCTGGTTTAGCCGAGCGCCGCCTTGACCCGCGCCGGGGTCATCGGTGCGGTCCGCATCCGCACCCCGGTGGCATCGTAGAAGGCATTGGCGATGGCGCCGGACACCGGCCGGGTGGACGGTTCGCCCGCCCCCATGGACGGCTTGTCGGGCCGATTGATCAGGACCACGTCGATGGCCTCCGGCGTATCGGGGCTTTCGGCGATGGGATAGGTATCCCAATCGATGCTGGTCACCTCGTCCGGACCGAACATCACCTCTTCATAAATGACGCGGCTGAGCGCCATCCCCACATTGCCCTGGATGCAGCGGGTGAGCCCATCGGGATTGATGATGAGGCCGCATTCGTGGGAGACCGTGAACTTCCGTACCCAGATCTGGCCGGAACGCTTGTCCACCTCGACCTCGGCGATGACGGCGACCTTGGAACCCGAGCGCCGCGCGTAAGCGATGCCCCGCCCGGAGACGGTGTTCTTGCCGCCCTGGTCCTTGCGCGGACCGACCCGGCGCTTCCACCCGGCCTTTTCCGCCACCGCCGTGATCAGGGCGCGGTCGCGTTTGGTCCTTAAGTACTTGAGCCGGTATTCCACCGGATCCAACCCCGCCGCTTCGGCCAGTTCATCGTGGAACTGTTCCGAGGCGAACTGGATCTGGGGCCCGATGGGATCACGCAGATGCGAGGTCCTGAGCGGCGAGTTCCGCTTCAGGAAAGGCGGGATCACCTTCCAGCCCAAACGATAATCCGGGAAGTCGTAAATGTTTTCCGGCTCGCTGAAGAATTTGCGCGGCTTCAGCTTCGCCCCCAGTGCCTGGCCCGCCAGATTGTCCCGCGGCTTGGATTCATTGGACCGCACGTTCTGCCGGTCGAACGCCTTGGAAATGAATTCATAGGCGATCACGTTGCCCTGGGAATCCAGCCCACCCCGGCAGAAATGCACGCTTGCCGGCGCCTTTGGATCCCAGCCGGTGCCTTCGTGGCGCGAGCCCTGGACACGAACCGGCTTACCCACTTCCTTGGACAGCAGGGCTGCCTGCATGGCGGCGTCACCGGCATCGTTACGGCCGTAAGACCCCGGACCCGGCACCCAGATGCCCCGTACCTTCTCGTTGGGGACCTTGAGCATCTTCGCTACCCCATAGGAGGTATAATGGGACTTCTGGGATCCGGTCCACAACATCACCGGATCGGTGCCGGCATCGACCACGGCGCAGGCCGGGCCCATGGAGGCATGGGACTGGAAGGGGAATTCATACTCCGACTTCAGCACCTTGGCGGCACCCTTGAGGGCCTTGTCCACATTGCCCTTCTTGAACTTATTCTTTTGCTTGATGACCGGCGCGTTACGGATGTGGTCGTAGAGATCCTTCTGCTGGCCAAACGGCTTCTTGCCGCCGCCGGTCCAATTGACCTTGAGGTCCCGGGCCGCCTGTATGGCGTCCCATTCATTGTCCGCGACGACGGCAATGAAATCCTTCTTCTGGACCACCCTCACGCCCTTGATGTGCTTGATCGAAGACGCGTCATACCCCTTGAGTTTGGACCCCGCCTGGGTGGGATGGATGACCCTTCCGTGGACCATGCCGGGCACCCTGATGTCGGTGACGAAATCGGTGGTGCCGAACACCTTGCCGGCAACGTCGACCCTGGGGAAGGGCTTGCCGACGACGCGATAATCCTTGACTTTCTTCGGCTTGGCCTTGCCGTGGGAATAGAGCCGGTTGCCCAGCTTCTTGTTCCATTTGAGCTTGTGGTTGAAGTAGTTGCCCCGGAGGATATCCGCGTAGGAGATTTTCTTCGACATATCGCCCTTGACGCTGACCACCCCGTCATTGACCTCCAGCTTGGCGGATTTGACCCCCAATCTCTTGGCGGCTTCCTCCACCAGGACCCGGCGCGCTTCGGCGGCGATGACGCGCATGGTCCTGCCGCCCCACTTGATCCCGAACGACCCCGATGCGCCGCCTTGGTTGACGCTGGTGCCGGTATCCGACATCAAGGTGGTCACCTTCTCGTAGGCAACATCAAGCTCCTCGGCCACGATTTGGGAAATGGCCACATCCAACCCCTGGCCCATGTCCATCTTGCCGAAGAACACCGTGACCTTGCCGTCGGCCCTGACGGCGATGAAGCTATCCAACTGATCGGGTATGAGCTTCGGCTTGACGGCCGAACCGAAGGCCATGGCCTTGGCCTGGGCCTTTTTGCTGGCCACCACGGGTTGGGCCCCCATGACGACCACCAAGGCGCCGGCGCCCTTGAGAAGGTCGCGGCGGGAAACTTCGAAATCTTTCGGCGATATCATATTCGTCATTTTCCTGCCCTCCCCTAAGCCGCCATGGCTTTGGCGGCACGCTTGACCGCTTTCAGAATGGCTAAATGTGTCCCGCAGCGGCACTTGAGGCCCTTGAGCCCGGCACGGATCTGCTTGTCCGACAGCTTCGGGTTCTTGTTCAGCATTTCCGCCGCCGTCATGATCCAGCCGTTGATGCAATAGCCGCACTGGGGCACTTGTTCTTCCACGAAGGCGGTTTGCACCGGATGTGGCTTTTCGGGCGTGCCCAACCCTCTCAGGGTCACCACCTTCTTGCCTTGGACCGAACTCACCGGCGTGACGCAGGACCGTATGGCCTTGCCGTTCACATGGACGGTGCAGGCGCCGCACTGGGCCAGGCCGCAGCCGAAATGGGGATTGTTGAGCCCGATATCGTTTCGGAGCGCATAGAGAAGGGGCATGTCCGGATCCACCGAAACGGTGTAATCCCCGCCGTTCACGTTAAGCCTGATACGTTGGGGTTTTGCCATGTGAATTCCTCCCTGTAGATCGACGGACGGGCGGCGAAGGGCGGGAAAGCCTTACGCTGCCGATGCCGTCGCACCGATTCGTCAACCACCACAAGCAAGGCGGACTACTGACAATCAAAAGAAAAACGCGTGACCGTGCCGCCGCCGTGAACCCCGCATGGGGATGCTCCCCGAATCAGTTTTTTTAGTTATTCCAGGCGGCAAGCTTGGAAAGTTTCGGCCCGGACCGGCCCGGAGTCAAGGGCATTAAGACATTTCCTCCATGGCGCGCTCATGGGGGGGTCAACCGGAGGACGAGAAACCGGCGATCTGCTCCACCGTGTCGAGATCGACCAGGGTCCCGGTGCCGGCCATGGGGATTTCGGCCAGCGATTCGGCGTGCGCCGCGATCACCGTTTTGGCTCCGTTGTCCCCTTCGAGCGCCAGCAGCTCCGGGAAAAACCGGCGGGCGAACAGCACCGGGTTGCCCCTGCGCCGGCCCGCTTTGGGTACGCAAATGGCGGCACCGCCATGGGCGTCGAAAGCCTCGATCAGCCGGTCGATCTCGGCGGCCTCGATGGCCGGCATGTCGCCGAGGCAGATGAGCGCCCCCGCCACGTCGCCCGGCAGCGCTTCGATGCCGGCGCCGATGGATCCGGCCATGCCTTGGGCGAAATCGGGGTTATGGGCGAAGGTGACCCCGGAATCGGCGAGGGCGGCGAGGACGGCGCGCACGGCCGCGCTTTGATGCCCGGTCACGACGACGATGGGGGAAGCGCCCGATCCCTTGATGCGGGCGACGGCGCGGGCGACCATGGGGATTCCGTCGATGGGTGCCAGAAGCTTGTTGGTGGCCCCCGCCCGGGTGCTTCGTCCCGCGGCCAGAACGACGGCCGCGATGCGCGGCGCCGGGTCCCCGATGGGCCGATCAGGTCTTGCCATACCCCTTCTTTTCGGGGCGCAGCACGTCGATCATCTCGGCGACGATGGACACCGCGATTTCGGCCGGTGAAAGGGCCCCGATATCGAGCCCCACGGGCCCGTGGATGCGATCGAGATCGGCATCGGTGAAGCCCTCGGCCTTCATGCGTTCACGGCGCAGGACCTGGGTCTTGCGCGACCCCAGCGCGCCGATATAGAAGGCGTCCGATTTGAGAGCCGTCGCCAGGGCCGGTTCGTCGAGCTTCGGATCGTGGCTCAGCGTCACCACCGCCGAGTTGCGGTCGAGACCGAAGGCGATCAAGGCGTCGTCGGGCCAATCGTGGTTGATGGTGGCGCCGGGGAACCGCTCGGGAGAAGCATAGAGCGTCCGGGGGTCGATCACCGTGACGTCGAATCCGGCGACCCCGGCAATGGTGGTGAGGTACTGGGAAACATGCCCGGCGCCGACGATGGCGAGGCGGTGAGCCGGCACCAACGCCTTGATGAAGACGCGCCGGCCTTGATCCTCCACCAGCCGGCTTTGACCCTTGGCAAGGGCCGCGTCCACCTCTGCTTTGAGCGCATCGCCGATTTCGAGGGCGCCCTCTGCCTTGCCGTTGGCCAGCAGCATTCCGGCGCCGCTCTCCAGGTCCGTGACGAAGGCGCATTGGCGCTTGGCCTCGCGGGCATCGAGGGCGGCTAAAAGGGTGCCTGCCTTCATTCGACCTTCTCCACGTAGATCTCGATATTGCCGCCGCACGACAGACCCACCTCCCAGGCCTGATCGTCGCCGATGCCGAATTCAAGAAGCTTGGGCTTGCCATCGGCGATCACCTCGGCGGCCGCCTCCACCACGGCGGACTCGACGCACCCCGCCGACACCGAGCCTAAGAAATTGCCGTCGCCGTCAACCGCCAGTTGGCTGCCCACCGGGCGCGGCGACGAGCCCCAGGTGGTCACCACGGTGGCCAGCGCGACCTCGCGGCCCTCGCCTTTCCACTTGGCCGCGGTCGACAGAACGTCGTCGTCGATGCCGGGTACAATATCGTTCATCTTGGGCGTTCTCCCTGGCCTTATCCTCTTCAACAGATAACGATTCCGCCCGAAAGTTACAAGTCCCGGGGGGCTGGTGCCTTGACAGGGGCGCCCCGGCCACGCCACAAAGGCCGAACCCCGCGCTCACGGGCGCGGGCCGATAAAGGGGAATAATTCCCCCGCATCAAGAGGGGGATCACGAGGGAGGATCATGGCCGAAACCTTCAAACTTAGGGTCAACGGGGTGGCGCGGCAGGTCGACGGCGATTCCGACATGCCGCTTCTCTACGCGCTCCGCGGCCCGCTGGGCCTGGTTGGCGCCAAATACGGCTGCGGTTCGGAACAATGCGGCTCGTGCAGCGTTTTGGTCGATGGCGCGCGCGCGTTTGCCTGTAAGATCACCCTTGCCCAGGCGGCGAGCCGCGACATCGTCACCATCGAAGGCATCGGCACCCCGGACAACCTCCATCCCCTGCAAAAGGCGTTCATGGAAGAGCATGCCTTTCAGTGCGGTTATTGCACGCCGGGGCTGATCGTCACCGCCAAGGCGTTGCTGGACCGTGACCCGGACCCCGACGCGGCGGCCATCGCCTCCGCGCTGCAGGACAATCTCTGCCGCTGCGGCAGCCATGGCCGGGTGATCGCCGCCGTCAGGCGGGCCGCCAAGGAGTTGGCCCGGTGAACGGCGAAGGGAAAATGTTACCCGGCAGCCTTGCCAAGGACGCCCGGATCGCAAGCTGGGTCGCCATCGAGGCCGACGGCACGGTGACCATCAGGACCGGCAAGGTGGAAATCGGCCAGGGCATCCGCACCGCCGTTGCCATGATCGCCGCCGAGGAACTGGACGTGAGAATGGAGCGCATCCGCGTGGTCAGCGGCATCACCGGCGACGTCGTCGACGAGGGCGTAACCTCGGGCTCGGGTTCCATGGAGCAAACCGGGCGCGCCCTGCGCCAGGTGACGGCGGAGGCACGGGCCGCGCTCATGGAAAAGGCGGCGGCCCATCTCGGCGTCGATGCCGGAACCCTGGAGGTCGAGGACGGCACCGTGCGCTCTCCCGCCACCAACAGCCAAGTCACCTATTGGGAGCTCCAGGGCGGCCAACCCTTCGAAGGGGAAGCGAGGGGCGCCATCGCGCCCAAGGACCCCGCCGGCTACACCATCGTCGGCAGCTGCGTCCCGGAGCTCGACGCCGTCGCCAAGGTCACCGGCGGGGCCGTCTTCATCCATGATCTTGCCATGGACGGGCTTGTCCATGGCCGCGTGGTCCGCCCACCGTCCACCGGCGCGGTGCTGCTCTCGGTCGATGCCGCGGCCGCGCGGCACCTTGACGGCGTGCTCCAGGTGATCGAGAGCGGCAGCTTCCTCGGAGTCGTCGCCACCGATGAGTGGCAGGCGATCAAGGCGCGCGACGCGCTGGCCTTAAGCGCCCAATGGCGCGAAAGCGCCCAACTGCCCGACGAAGATAACATCTCCGCCTGGTTGATCGACAACGAAACGGCGGCCCATCCGGTGATCGACGGCACGCCGGAAGACGCCCCGGTGCCCGACATCGCGCCGCCCGTGGACGCCGCGAAGACCCTCGAGGCGAGCTATACCCGCCCCTATCACATGCATGCCTCGCTCGGCCCGTCGGCCGCCGTGGCGCTGTTCGAAGGCGGCCACCTCACCGTCCACGGTGCCAGCCAGGGGCCCTATCCGCTGGCCCGCGCGCTGGCGGGCTCGCTCGGTTTGGAAGAGGACGCGATCACCATCATCCACACCCAGGGGGCGGGATGCTACGGCCATAACGGGGCCGACGACGTCTGCCTGGACGCCGCCCTTCTGGCCCAGGCGGTGCCGGGCCGGCCCGTCCGCCTGCAATGGACCCGTGCCGACGAAAACCTTTGGGAGCCCTATGGCCCGGCCATGGTGGTGATGACCAACGCCAGCCTGGATAACGACGGCAACATCACCGATTGGAACCTCGACCTCTGGTCCACCACCCACCAGGGCCGGCCGCGGCCGACCACCGAGACCCATTCCGGCCTGCTCGCCGACTGGCACCGGGAACCGGCCCGGGCGCGGCCCGTGGCCAAGCCCAATTTCTCCAATGAATCCGGCGCCCACCGCAATGCCTGGTCAACCTACGACCTGCCCCACCAGCGCGTGGTGAGCCATTTCGTCGCCGAGACGCCGCTTCGGACCAGTTCCTTCCGGGGGCTCGGCAATTACGCCAATATCTTCGCCATCGAATCCTTCATGGACGAATTGGCCGCCGCCGCGGGCCTGGATCCAGTGGATTTTCGGCTGCGTCATTTGGCGGATGCGCGCGGACGCGCCGTCATCGAAGCCGCCGCCGAGGCCATCGGCTGGCCGCCGGGCGGGCCTGGATCGGGCACCGGAAAGGGCATCGCCTTCAACCGCTACAAGAACTCCAAGGCTTACGTTGCCGTCGCCATGGAGGTGGAGGTCAATGAGGAGAACGGCGTGATTGCCGTCAGCCGCGCCGTGGTCGCCGGCGATGCCGGCCAGGTGGTGAGCGCCCAGGGGCTCGCCTGCCAGCTCGAGGGCGGCGTCATCCAGGCCATCAGCTGGACCCTGAAAGAACGCGTACGCTTCGGCCCCCAGAGGGTGACCAGCGTCGACTGGGAGACCTATCCCATCCTTACCTTCCCGGAAGCGCCGATGGTCGAGTGCATCCTCTTGAACCAGCCGGGCGAACCCTATCTCGGCGCCGGCGAGGGCAGCCAGGGGCCGGGCGGGGCGGCGTTGGCCAACGCGGTCACCAACGCCACCGGCGTGCGCCTGCGCGAGATCCCGTTCACCCCCGAACGCGTCCGCGCCATGGGGGTGGCGGCGAGACGGGGGGCCTAAAGCGCCGCGTAGTCGATGGGCTGGGTGTGGTCGAGGGTCTGGTCGGCCCGGGGCATGTCGTATTTGAGGCCGGAACCGCAATTGAACAGGACCACGCGTTCGTCTCTAGCGATGCGCCCGGAGGCGAGTTCTTGGCGGAGCGCGGCGTAGGTCGCCGCCCCCTCGGGACACAGCAGCAATCCTTCGCGGGCCGCCATTTCGGCCCGTGCGGCCTCGATCATTGCGTCGTCAACGGCGACGGCGAAGCCGCCGGATTCGGCGATCGCCTCGAGGATCAGGAAATCGCCGATGGCGGCCGGCACCCGGATGCCGGCGGCGATGGTGAAGGCGCCCTCCCATGGCTCGGCATGTTTCGCGCCCGCGTCATAGGCCTTGACGATGGGGGCGCAGCCCGCCGCCTGTACCGCCACCATGCGCGGCCGCTTGGGCCCGATCCAACCCAAGGCGCCGAGTTCCGCGAACGCCTTCCACATGCCGATCAGCCCGGTGCCGCCGCCGGTGGGGTAGAGGATAACGTCGGGCAGGTCCCAGCCCAGTTGTTCCGCCAATTCCAGGCCCATGGTCTTCTTGCCTTCGATGCGGTAGGGCTCCTTCAGGGTATTGGCCTCGAACCAGCCCGCCGCCCCGCTGCCGTCGGCGACGATCTTGCCGCAATCGTCGATCAGCCCGTCGACCCGGTAGATCCGGGCGCCTTGCAGGGCGATCTCCCGCACGTTGATCTCCGGCGTGTCGGCGGGACAGAAGACGACGCTCTCGATCCCCGCGCGCGAACAATAAGCGGCTAGGGCGGCGCCGGCATTGCCGTTGGTGGCCATGGCCATTTTGGTGATGCCGAGCTCCTTGGCCATGGAGACCGCCACCACCAAGCCGCGCGCCTTGAACGAGCCGGTCGGCAGGCGCCCCTCGTCCTTGACCAGCACCTCGCCCGCACCGAGGTCGCCGGCGATGGCGGGGCAGGGGATCAGCGGCGTCATGGTTTCGCCCAGGCTGACGATGTTTTCCACCCGGCGCACCGGCAGAAGCTCGCGGTAGCGCCAAAGATCGGGGCCGCGGGTGGCCAGGTCGTCGCGCGCCAGGGCCTGGCCGACGCCGTCGAGGTCGTAGCGGACCAGGAGCGGCTTGCCGGCCTCCGAGGTGTTGTAAATCCGGTCCGGCGGCAATGAAGCCCCGGTGGCGGCGCATTGGAGGG
>SMUX01249252.1_pt1 | contig 10357 bp, 9 predicted proteins | sample 2456431 | NCBI WGS metagenome assembly SMUX01 (sample SAMN11095930, study PRJNA526329) | marine sediment metagenome | biome: Marine sediment; feature: Surficial sediment; material: Deep marine sediment; isolation source: Hadal surficial sediment | place: Pacific Ocean | collected 2014-11 | depth 0-1... | reverse complement strand
CGCGGCCGGCTTGGGGAACAATCCTACGAGCCCTTGGGTCGTCTCTTGGACTCCTTCACCCTCCGGGCGTAAGATCGCGCCATCAAGACCAAATACGGGGAGGACTCCCCCGTGACCGAACGAGTGGTGCAACGGAGGCTCGCCGCGATCGTCAGCGCGGATGTGGTGGCGTATACACGCCTCATGGAGCGGGACGAGGTCGGCACCCACGCTCGTCTCAGGGCCCGCTTCAAAGCACTGATCGAACCCAAGATCGGTGAGCACGGCGGTCGCGTCGTGAAGCTTATGGGGGACGGTCTGTTGGCCGAGTTCCCGAGTGTCGTCGACGCCGTGAATTGGGCCGTCGAGGTCCAGGCCAAGGTGGCGGAGCTGAGCGCCGCGGAGCCCGATGAACAACGGATCGTGTACAGGGTGGGCGTCAACCTCGGCGATGTCATCGTCGATGGAGACGACATTTATGGCGACGGCGTGAACGTGGCGGCCCGGCTTCAAGAGATCGCCGAGCGCGGGGGCGTCTGCATCTCGGAGAAAGTGCAAACCGAGGTGCGGGGCAAGCTCAATGTCGAGTTCGTGGACGGTGGTACGCAGACGGTGAAGAACGTCCGCGATCCGCTTCGCATCTGGCGCTGGTCGCCCGGGCAGGTCGAGGCATCCGACGCGGCCTTGCGCCCCCTTGCCGGCGAGCCGCTCGCCCTTCCGGACAAACCATCCATTGCGGTCCTGCCGTTCGACAACATGAGCGGCGATCCGGAACAGGAATACTTTGCAGACGGCATGGCCGAAGACATTATCACCGCTCTTTCACACATGCCCTGGTTCTTCGTCATCGCCCGGAACACCACCTTCACCTACAAGGGCCGCGCCGTCGACGTGAAACAGGTGGCGCGCGAACTTGGCGTCCAGTACGTGCTGGAGGGTAGCGTGCGGAAAGGGGGCAACCGTTTACGCATTACCGCTCAGCTCATCGATGCCATGACAGGCAAACACGTGTGGGCCGAACGTTACGACCGCGAAATTGTAGACATCTTCGCCGTACAGGACGAGGTGACCGAAGCCATAGTGGGTGCCGTCGCACCGGAGTTCTTGTCAGTCGAGGCGAAGCGGGCGCAGCGAAAGGATCCTGGCCTGCTCGACGCCTGGGAGTGCGTCATGCGCGGGCGTGCGCTTGTATGGAAGATGGGCCATGAGGAGGTTGCCGAGGCCCGCAAGCTGTTTGAGCGTGCGATCCAGCTAGCGCCGAGCGGTGAGTTCGGGATGAGCGATCTTGCCTTTGTCCACTTCCTAGAGTTTTACTACCGCTGGAGCGGCTCGCCGGAGCGGTCGTCAATCGAAATGATGCGTGCCGCCGAGAAGGCAGTGGCGGTTGACGACCATGATGCTTGGGCTCACACGATGCTGGGGTTGGTCAACCTGTTCGCGCGTCGTTGGGACGAGGCGCTCCCGGCTGTGGAGCGTGCCATTGAGTTGAATCCAAATTTCGCGCCTGCCCTCGGTGTGCGGGGCCTCGTACTGGCCCTGGTGGGTGAGGCGGACAAAGCGATCGAGAGCTTAGACAACGCGGACCGACTGAGTCCGCGCGATAGTTTCATGGCGCTCTGGATCATGGGGCGCGTGTGGGCAAACTTCATCGATAGGCGATACGAGGAAGCTGTAAAGACAGCCCAACAAGCAATTCGGTTGGCACCCAATAATCCGACCTACCGCCGACAGCTCGCCGCGAGCTACGGGATGATGGACCGAATTGATGAGGCGCAAGCCGCAATTCAAGAGTATCTTCGCCTGGAGCCAAATCACACTGTAGCCGATTCCAGAAAGATTCCAACCAAGATCCCAGAACATCTGGAACGTTTCCTCGACGGCCTTCGTAAGGCGGGCCTGCCGGAGTGACGCGCTGACTTCTGCTGTTGGCACTTATCGCCGGTTCCGACCAACCCTCTGCCGCGTCCGGTGTTGGCTCTAAAGCCGACATCGTCGGGCCGCCTCTGGCGCAACTCTAGTTTGTCAGTCCGCGATCTAGTGTGGCGTATTTCTGTTCCACCACACTAACCTTCGGTCATGTCGCCGAACGCGCCGGGCGGGTTGACACGCGGGGCGAAGCGGTCCTGGCCGCGCAGCTCCCGGTGATGGTTGAGCGCCCAATGCACCGAGGGGAAGGCGATGTCGTCCCAGGGAATCTGGTCCCAGGCGAACAGGCCGGTCTCGGCCGATTCGGGCCCGGCCGAGACCTCCGGCGAGACCAGCCGCGCCCGGTAGATCAACTGGATCTGGCTGATGCGCGGGATCGAATAGACCGCGAGCAACTGGTCGAACTCCAACTCGGCGCGCGCCTCCTCCCAGGCCTCGCGCCGGGCGCCGTCGACCGCGCTCTCGTTGACTTCAAGATAACCGGCCGGCAGGGTCCAGAAGCCCTTGCGCGGCGGGATCGCGCGGCGGCACAGCAGGATGCGGTCTTCCCAGGTCGCCACCACGCCGACCACGACTTTCGGGTTCTCATAGACGATGTAGCCGCAGTCGCCACAGACCAGCCGCGGCTGGGTGTCGCCTTCGGGGGTCTTGCGCGCGAAGCGGGACATGCGGCCGGCGCCGCCCGAACCGGACTGGGTTTCGCTCATGGACCCTACTGTGGCGCAGGCGCCCGCGCCCGGCAAGACGCGCTGGTTGGTCGGGGCCGGGTCAGGCTTTGAGGTCGATCAGGCCTTGAGGTCGATTAGGCTGCCACGCCTCGGCAGGCGGCCGTCGGCGGCCAGGGCGCGGACGGCTTGGTCCAGGGAGCCGGCGGATGCCAGGCCCGTGCCGCCGGCGCCGGGCGTGCCGCCGGCACCGGGCGCGCCGCGGGCGGCCGATTGCGCCGGCCGGGCCGCCTCGGGCCCGCCCTGGGCCTGGGCCTGAGCCTGAGCCTTGACTTGGAGCTCGGCGTTGACCTGCTGGCCCGACCCCGGCTGCGGTTGGTGCAGGATGCCGGGACCATTCAGAAACGGAAACTGCGGAATTTGCATCGGGCTCAGCATGGCGTACTAGCCGTAAAGACCCGGTTAATACCGAACGGCCGGCCGAAACGGGCATGGCCCGCGTTAACGACCCGCGTTAACTAAATGTGAACAGTATGTAACTTTACTATTAAGGTGAAGGTTCCTGGGGATCGGGAACCGCCTGGAACGGCTGCGTGGAGCGACTTCCGGTCCGCACCGGCCGCCCGAAGCGTTGGGAGTCCGTCCAATTATTTCGCACTTCCGCCTCACCGTTCGTGCCGTCCGTGCCGTTCGATCCGCGCGCCGCGGAACGGCGCCGCGCTGAGCTGGGGGATAGGCGCCGCAATGTCGAACGGGGGGACAATTTCCGAACGGAATCCCGCCAAGGATCCAGGTCAGGATCTGCGGTTCCTGCTCGAGCTGGCGCTCGACAAGTCGCTCGAAGGCCGCCGCGCGCTGACCGCGACGATCGGCGATCTGTTCAACAAGCAGGACGAGGTGTTGAGCGAGCGCGAGCGCGCGCTCATGACCGACATCCTGCGCAAGCTTATCCACGACTGCGAGATGGCGGTGCGGCGCGACCTCTCCGAGCGCCTGTCCAGCGCCCCCAACCCGCCGCACGAACTCATCGTCGCGCTGGCCAACGACGAGATCGAGGTCGCCGAGCCGATCCTCAGGCAGAGCGCGGTGCTGCGCGACGCGGAACTGGTCGGCGTCATCCGGCACCGCACCCAGCAGCACCAGCTGGCGATCGCCATGCGCCGCTCGCTCAGCGAGTACGTCTCCGACGCCCTGGTTGAAACCGGCAACATCGACGTCGTCAAGGTCCTGCTGGAGAACTCGGACGCCCGTATTTCCGAGGCCACCATGGGATATCTGGCCGAGGAATCGCGCCGCGTCGACACCTACCAGGAGCCGCTTCTCCGGCGCGAAGACCTGGGGCCGGAGCTGGCGGCGCGAATGTATCTCTGGGTGTCGGCCGCGCTGCGTAGCCATATTCTCGAAAACTTCGACGTCGATCCGAGCCAGATCGACGATCATCTGGAGGACGCCACAGGCGCGATCGCGCGCGGCTCCGGAACGCAAAAGAACGCCGAACCGGAAACGGCCAAGCCCGCCCAGGTCCTGGCCCGGCGATTGACCGAGCAACGCCAGGTCACGCCGGATTTCCTGGTTCAGGTGCTGCGCCAGGGCGAGGTGCCTCTGTTCGAGGCCCTGTTCGGGGAGTTGAGCGGGCTCAAGGCGCCGCGCCTGCAGAGCGTGCTCTACGATTCGGGCGGCGAGGGCCTCGCGATCGCCTGCCGGGCCATGGATATGCCCAAACCGACCTTTGCCACCATCTTTCTGCTCAGTCGTCGCGGCCACACCGGAAAGCAGATCGTCGATCCGCGCGAACTCTCCCGCGCGCTGCTGCTTTTCGACAAGATCGTCCCGGCGGCTGCGGCGGAGGTCATGAAAGGCTGGAGCCGCGACTGGAAATATCAGGACGCCGTGGAACGAGTCGCGGAAGGGCGCCGCCCGCCGACCGCGGACCAACGAGAGACCGATTGAACCATGTCCGTTAAACCGGACCCATTCCTGCCCTACAGTCTGATGGTCGATCGGGACATCGACGCCCCAACCCGGCCCGGCACGACCCAATCCGTTTCGGCCCACGACTTGGTCGCGGATTTGGCGCGCAGCCTTCTGGACGGCGGCGCGGCGACCTGCATCACCGACCGGCGCGGCGAGCTGATCTATGCCAACGCCGCCTACGAGCGCATCGCCATTGCGGTCGCGGAGGCCGGCCTGTCGCCGATCGGGCGACCGATTGACGCCCGGGCTGGCGATACGACACCGGAATCCGCACGCCGGCATGCCATCGAGGTCGGCGGTCGAATCGTGCATTACGAGATCCGCGAGCAAATTCTGCGCGCTGGGGCCGGTGGCATTGCGGGCCGGGCGGCGGTCTATACGCCGGTCGCCGAACCGGACAACGCAAGGGTCAAATTGGCCGCGGCGGTCGAGCGTCTCGAAGACGTCACGCGATTGGTCAGCGATTGGGTTTGGGAAACCGACCGCGACCTGGTGCTGACCTACCTCTCGCCGCGGGTCCACGAGGTGCTCGGCTATCATCAGCTTCAGTTGGCGGGACGGCCCTTGGTGAGCCTTCTGGCCGAACCGAGCGCGGCGATCGAGGCGCTCTTCGCCAACACGGAGCCGCGGCCGTTCCGCGACCAGGCGGTCAAGATCGCCGACAGCGGCGGCGAGATCCATCACGTGCTGTTGAGCGGCTTGCCGATCTATTGCCCCACCAGCGGGGACTTCCTCGGGTTCCGCGGCACCGCCCAGGACATCAGCGAACTCCAGCGGCGCGAGCAAGCGCTGCTGCGGGCCAAGGAGGTGGCCGAGTTCGCGAACCGCACCAAATCGGAATTTCTGGCCTCCATGAGCCACGAGTTGCGCACGCCGCTCAACGCGATCATCGGGTTCTCGGAAATCATGGACCGGGAGATGCTCGGGCCGATCGGCAACGCGCGGTACCAGGGCTATGTCACCGATATATCCGACAGCGCCGGGCACCTGCTCGAGCTGATCAACGACATCCTGGACGCCGCCAAGATCGAGGCTGGGGAGATGTCCCTGGCCGAGGAGACCGTCGATCCGCGCGATCTGGTCGAATCGGTGCGCCGCCTGATCGCGCCGCGCGCCGAGCGCGCCAAGCTACGGCTCGAGGTGCACCTTGCGGCAAAGATGCCGGCGCTCCGCGTCGATAAGACCAAGCTCAAGCAGATCCTGATCAATCTGCTGTCGAACGCGGTGAAGTTCACGCCCGAGGGCGGCCGCGTGTCGCTTGGCGCCGAGCTCGACGACACCGGCGAGTTCCTGTTCCGGGTCGGCGACAACGGCATCGGGATCGCACCGGACGACATGGCCCGGGCCATGGCGCCCTTCGGCCAGGTCGATTCGCGGCTCAGCCGCAAGTACGAGGGCACCGGCCTGGGCCTGCCGCTGGCCAAGAGCCTGACCGAGTTGCACGGCGGCGGCTTCGAGCTGGTCAGCCGGCCCGAGGCCGGCACCACGGTGACCGTGCGCCTGCCCGCTTTCCGCGTGGTCGGCGGGTAACGGTCCCCCAGGGGGCGGGCCGGAGCGGCTCTGGCCGTTCCCAGATTTCTCTTCCGCGCCGCGCGCCGGCCCGGTATGACCGAGGGGGTATGGTTCGAAACCCTTTGGCCGGGGCGGCGGGGGCGGCGGGGGCGCATGTCTCAATCATTGCAAAAGGAAGACTTCGGCGGCCGCCGGGCGGCAGTGCTGGCCGGCATTCGGCGCGCGGCCGGCGCGCCGGCGATCGTGCTCGGCGCCAGTTTCGTCGGCTTTGGCGCGCTGGTGCATCAGACCGGTCTGAGCGTCTGGCACGCGCTGTTCTCGACGGCGACCGGCTGGGCCCAGCCGGGGCAGGTGGCGCTGTTCGAGCTCTACGGGCTCGGCGCCTCGATCCTGGTGATCGGCATCGCGGTGACCCTGACCTCGGTGCGCCTGCTGCCCATGGCGATCACCATCATGCCGCTGGTGCGCGCGCCCGGCACGCCGCGCTGGCTGTACTACCTGGCCGCCAACTGGGTCGCGGTGACGACCTGGGCGTTTGCCATGCGCGACTGTCCGCGCATGCCGGCCGAGCAGCGCCTGCCCTATTTCATGGGCTTCTCCGTCACGCTCTGGGGGGTCTCGCTGGCCGCCACCGCGCTCGGCTTCGCGCTCGCCGGCGCGGTGCCGCTGCCGGTCACGCTCGGGATGGTGTTCATCAATCCGATCTATTTCATGCTGATGACCGCCGCCGACGTGCGCAGCCGCGCCCGCATCCTCGCCGCGGTCCTGGGTGCGGCCGCCGGGCCGGCGCTCTATCTACTGACCCCGGACTGGAGCCTGCTGCTGGCCGGCGTCGGCGCCGGCAGCCTGGGCTTCCTGTTGGGCGGCGGCTTCCGCCGGCGGGCCGAGGGCGCATGACTGAGAATTCGGACTGGTGGCCCTTCGCGGTGATCCTGGTGGGCGCCGCCGCGACCTATGTCTGGCGCGGCCTGGGGGTCGCGCTCTCGGGGCGCATCGATCCCGATGGCCGGGCCTTCGAGTGGGCGGCCTGCGTCGCCTACGCCTTGGTGGCGGCGTTGGTCGCGCGCATGATCGTGTTGCCCACGGGTCCGCTCGCCGAGACCCCGCTCGCCGACCGGCTTGGCGCCACGGCGCTATCGCTCGCGGTCTATTTCCTGGCCGGACGCAACATGCTGTGGGGCGTCGGCGCCGGCGTCGGCGCGCTCACGCTGTTGATCTGGGGCCGGAGCGGTCTGTTCTGAGGCTTGGCATCAGCGCGCGGCCGCGTCCTCCAGCGCCTTGACCCCGGGCAGGGTCCGGCCCTGGAGCCACTCCAGGAACGCGCCGCCCGCCGTGGACAGGTAGGAAAAGTCCTCGGCCGCCCCGGCCTGGGCGAGCGCGGCCAAGGTGTCGCCGCCGCCGGCCACGCTGAACAGCCTGCCGGCCCGGGTCAGCGCCGCCGCCGTGGCCGCGACCCGCTTGGTTCCGGCGTCGAAGGGCGGCGTCTCGAAACAGCCCAAGGGGCCGTTCCAGACCAGGGTCCGGCTGGCGGCGAGCCGGGCGCAGATCAGCTCCACGGTGGCCGGACCGAGGTCGAGGATCATGCGCCCGGGCGGCACCGTCTCGACCGGCACGGTGGCGGTCGCGGCGTTGCTCGCCAAACGCTCCGCGACCACCACGTCGACCGGCAGCAACAGCGCGCAGCCGGCGGCCTCGGCGCGCGCCAGCAAATCGCGGGCGGTCGCCGTCATGTCGCGCTCGCACAGGGAGTCGCCGACATCGAGGCCGCGCGCGTGCAGGAAGGTGTTGGCCATGCCGCCGCCGACGACCAGCGCGTCGACCTTGTCGAGCAGGCTGCCCAACAACGCCAGCTTGGTCGAGATCTTGGCGCCGCCGACCAGGGCCACCAGCGGGCGCGCCGGTCGCTCGAGCGCCGCGCTCAGGCTGTCCAGCTCGGCCTGCATCAAGCGCCCGGCGGCGGCCGGCAGCAGGCCGGCGAGGGCCACCACCGAGGCATGGGCGCGGTGCGCAGCCGCGAAGGCGTCGTTGACGTAGAGATCGCCGAGCCGGGCCAGCGCGGCGGCGAAATCGGCGTCGTTGGCCGTCTCGCCGGGGTGGAAGCGCAGGTTCTCCAGAAGCGCCACCTCGCCCGGACCGAGCCCGGCGATCGCCGCCTCGGCCGCGGCGCCGATACAGTCCGCGGCGAAAGCCACCCGGCGGCCGGGCAGCCGTTCGGCCAGCGGCCCGGCCAGCGGGGCGAGCGAGAACTCGGGCCGGGGTTCGCCCTCGGGCCGGCCCCGGTGCGACATCAGCACCACCCGGGCGCCGCGGCCCGCCAGCTCCTCGATGCTCGTCACGCTGCGCGCGATCCGGGTCGCGTCACCGACCCGGCCGTCTTGCATGGGCACGTTGAAATCGACCCGCACCAGGACGGTCTTACCGTCCACCTCCAACTCGTCCAGCGTCTTGAAGCGCGCCATGGTCCTCCTATACCAAAGGTTCAGGCGGAAGCCTCGTCGACGACGCTGTTGCGCAAGGTCCCGATGCCTTCGATCTCGATCTCGCAGACGTCGCCCGCCTTCATGAACAAGGGTGGTTTGCGCACGAAGCCGACGCCCGGCGGGGTGCCGGTGACGATCATGTCGCCGGGCTCCAGGGTCATCACCTCGGAGAGCTCGCTCACCAGGGTGGCCACGTCGAAGATCAGGTCGTCGATGTCGCTGTCCTGCATGGTTTCGCCGTTGAGCCGGCAATGGATGCGCAGGCCCGCCGCGCCCGGCGGCAGCTCGTCCGCGGTCACGATCTCGGGGCCGAAGGACCCGGAGCGGTCGAAGTTCTTGCCCATGGCCCACTGGCTCGACTTGAACTGGAAGTCGCGCACCGAGCCCTCGTTGCAGATCGAATAGCCGACCACGTGGTCGAGTGCGCGCGCTTTGGGGATGTGCCGGCCGGCGGTGCCGATCACCGCCACCAGCTCGGCCTCGAAATCGAAATTGTCGCTCGCCGCCGGGCGCAGCAGCGGCGTGTCGTGGGCGGTCAACGAGGTCGGATAGCGGGTGAAGACGATCGGATAGTCCGGAATAGCCATGCCGGTCTCCTCGGCGTGGGAGCGGTAGTTGAGCCCGATGCAGAGGATCTTGGGCGGCCGCGGGATCGGTACCATCAAGCGCACATCATCGGCGGGAACCAGGGCCTCGGGGCCTGCGCCGGCCACCGCCTCGGCGACCCGCTGAAGCGCGTCGGCGGCGAACATCGCCGGCCAGTCGCCGGGCAGATCGGGGGCCGCAATCGAGAGGTCGACCACGGCGTCATCTTTGCGCACGCCCGGTGTCGGGCGCCCGCCCCTGTCGAAAGTCACGAGTCTCATATGGTTGCTATCCCAGGGTTGGCATGATGAACTCGGCGCCGGCCCGAATCCCGGTCGGCCAGCGCGAGGTGATGGTCTTCAGCTTGGTATAGAAACGCACGCCTTCGGCCCCATGCATGTGGTGGTCGCCGAACAGCGAGCGCTTCCAACCTCCGAAGCTGTAGTAGGCCACCGGCACCGGGATCGGCACGTTGATCCCGACCATGCCGATCTGGATGTTGCTGGCAAAATCGCGCGCGGCGTCGCCGTCGCGGGTGAAGATCGCCGCCCCGTTGCCGTATTCGTGGTCGTTGACCATGGCGACCGCGGTGCCGTAGTCGGGCGCCCGCACCACCGCCAGCACCGGGCCGAAGATCTCGTCGGTGTAGATCGACATCTCCGTGGTGACCCGGTCGAAGATCGAGCCGCCCATGAAGTAGCCGTTCTCGTAGCCCTGCAGCGCGAGGTCGCGGCCGTCGAGCACCAATTCCGCACCCTCCTGGACGCCCTTGTCGATATAGCCCATGACTTTGTCGTAGTGGTCCTTGGTCACCAGCGGCCCCATCTCGGTTTCAGGGTCGATGCCGGGGCCGACCTTGAGCGCCCGGACCCGTGGGATCAGGCGCGCGATCAAGTCGTCGGCGACCCGATCACCGACCGCGACCGCGACCGAAATCGCCATGCAACGCTCTCCGGCCGAGCCGTAGGCCGCGCCCATGATGGCGTCGGTCGCCTGGGCCATGTCGGCGTCGGGCATGACCACCATGTGGTTCTTGGCGCCGCCCAGCGCCTGGACCCGCTTGTGGTTGGCGCAGCCGGTCCGGTAAATGTACTCTGCCGTCGCTGTCGCGCCGACGAAGGAGATGGCGGCCACGTCCGGATGGGCGAGCAGCGCATTCACCGCCGCCTTCTCGCCCTGAATTACGTTGAACACGCCGTCGGGCAGGCCGGCCTCGGTGTAGAGCTCGGCCAGGCG
>SMUX01140550.1_pt1 | contig 10357 bp, 12 predicted proteins | sample 2456431 | NCBI WGS metagenome assembly SMUX01 (sample SAMN11095930, study PRJNA526329) | marine sediment metagenome | biome: Marine sediment; feature: Surficial sediment; material: Deep marine sediment; isolation source: Hadal surficial sediment | place: Pacific Ocean | collected 2014-11 | depth... | reverse complement strand
TGCGCAAGCGCGTGGAAGCCAGGGACCGGGCCGATATAAATCCGCGCGAACGCACCCGTCCGGACGGCACCGTCATCTCGGCCAGGCGCGATCCCATGCCCGGCGGCGGCTATGTCACGACCTATACCGACATCACCGAGCGCAAACGGGTCGAGGCCGAACTGATCCAGTCGGCCAAGCTCGCCACCCTCGGGGAGATAGCGGCGGGCATGGTTCATGAGCTTTCTCAGCCCCTGAACATCATCAGATTCGCCGCCGAGGGCAGCGTGCTGAGGATGGAGAAGGGGACGTTCGGCGCCGAAGACCAGAAGCGCCAATTCGAAACCATCGATTCCCAATGTGGGCGCATGGCCAAGATCATCGACAATATGCGGGTCTTCTCCCGCAAGGACGACGCGGCCGAGGAAATATTCGACCCCGCCGAGTCCGTGAAGACCGCCGTTGACCTCATAGAAGCCCAGTTCCGTGCCGACGGGATCGACATTTCCACCGAGCTGCCGCGCCGGGCCTCTCCGGTCCACGGGTGCATGGTCCGGCTCGAACAGGTGATCATCAACCTGTTGACCAATGCCCACGATTCCATCGTCGAGAAACGCGAAACCGGGGCGGCGGGATCGGACTGGGGCGGCAGGATCGAAATCACCGCCCGCCACCACGAGGCCGATAAGGCGATGACGATTTCGGTCATCGACAACGGCCTGGGTATCCCCGAGGGGGAAGTCGAGAAAATATTCCAGCCGTTTTACACCACCAAGCAAGCGGGGTCGGGGACCGGCCTCGGGCTTTCCGTCAGCCACGGCATCATCGAGGCGATGGCGGGCCGGCTCAGCGTCCGCAACCTCGACGAGGGGGCCCGCTTCGACATCACCTTGCCCTGTGCGGCGGTGGCAGGCGGAGAGGCCGCGACCGGGCCGTCACCGCGGCCGCGAAAACCGAGGACGGATCGAGGCCGATCGCCCTGTCATGTTCTGGTCGTCGAAGATGAGCCAGAGGCGGCCCAAGCGATGGCCAGATACCTCGAAGAGCTGGGCCACCGGGTCAGCATCGCCGGTGACGGGAAGGAAGCTTGCGAGACCTTTTCCCAGGACCCCGCCGACGTGGTGGTGACCGACCTCCGGATGCCGCGAATGAAAGGTGAAGAGCTGGTCAAGCGCCTGCGCGAGCGTTCCCCCGACCTGCCGATCATCGCCGTCACCGGTCATGTGGGGCCAACCGAAGAGCTCAACGAGGAACTCAAGGCGCAGGTGGTGCGGATTTTCAAGAAGCCTGTGAGCCTGGCGCGTCTGGGAGAGGCCGTCGAGGAAATTATCCGCAGCGGGTGATCCGTCCGCCAAGGGCGTAGACCATGTATGCTTCCAATTTCAGGCCCACAAGCTCATAGACTCTTGGGGAAACCAACGCGGTAGGACACGATCCGCCTCAATGTCTGGCTTGGGGTCATGAGCTGAAGTGCCGATGACCCGGCGCCAATGTCCGCCGTTGGGCGTGAAGCGGACATGATCCGCTAAAAAGCGGACGTGGGGCGTTGGTTCACCCGGTTTTCCAACCGAGACATTTCCCATGGCCCGATGACACAACCGATGGCCATGCAGGCCGTGATTCGGCCGGGACGAGGAGGACAATCCGGCGATCAGCCCCCGCAACACCCCTTGCCAACCGCCGGCCGGTCCGATATACATCCGGCCTCGATTCGAGGAGCGTGCCATGAAGAAAGACACCCACCCCGATTACCACGAGATCAACGTGGTCATGACCGACGGCACCAGCTACAAGACCCGGTCCACCTGGGGCAAGCCGGGGGACACGCTCAAGCTCGACATCGATTCCAAGTCCCATCCCGCCTGGACCGGCATCCACCGCCTGGTCGACACCGGCGGTCAGCTCGCCAAGTTCAACAGGCGGTTCCAGGATTTCGGCCTGAAATAGGGCGCGCGCAGCGGCATTGGCGGAGGACTTGCTTCGCCGCCGCCGGGAGGCGACCTTTCAGCGCGCCTGGCGCCGCACCAGCTGGTCGAGGCGGGACACCCGTACATAGAGGCGATGGCTGCGATCCAGAAGGTCGACCATCTTCGCCGGCAGCCCGCGGCCGTGATCGGGATCGTCGGGCGCGCACATCTCCTGCCCGGAGAGCGTATAGGGCTCGCGCGCGGCTTCGGCGCGGGTGAGCTCGCCGACGAACACGCCCTTCTGGACGAAGAGCCAGGCCATGATCTGGGTCAGGCGCGCGGTCACGCGCATGGCTTCACGGCTCAGGCGCAAGCGGTCGAGATCGAGTAAGAGCCCGCCGTCGTCGTTCTCGCGCCCCTCGAGATATTCCTTCGCCTCGACCATGAGGGCGAGCGCTTCTTCATAGGTCTTGTTGAAAAACGCCGTCGACGTTTCGCTTCCCATATCCACTCCCTCGCCCGCTCGGAAAGACCGCGATCAAAGATGAACTCCATACACCAAGCGCCGTTCGGCCACCAAGCACCGTTTAGAATCCGCGACCGCGCGTGATCCCTTCCCCAAGGGCGCCCCGAGGCATAGTCTCCGCGGCTAATGATTTTCCCATGGGAGCGTAAAAACAACCTTTACCTGGCCGAATTTGTCCATCTTGACAAAGTTTTACAAATCCCGCCCCGCGGTCGCCCCATCTCTCCTGCGCCCCTCCAGTCCGGGACCGCGGCGTGGGTGCCGGCCGATGAACGCCAAAAAAAAGCCGCCCGGGAAGGCGGCTTGAGTTTACAGGGAGGCGTCAAAAATTGGACTACGTCCAAAGACAACCCTAAGGAAGGAATTGTCTGATCCCATATATAGAGGGAATTCGTTAACGTAAGGTTAACGGAATCGCCGACCCGGACATTGAATCTTGCGACTAAGAGAAAGACGGCGGCGTTAAAGCCGTCCCTGGAAAATCAATGGGTAGGTCAATGATGCCGGCCTCGATGCGCCCGGCGCCGGCACGGGCCGGGAAACTTTTTCCGCCAAGGCCCGGCCCCGATACCCTTCGGACCCCATGACCGGGCTCTCGCGGCGCCTGGGCGGGCCAAAACATGGGGCTATTTCCTAAACAGCGCCTCGGCCCCGACGCGGATATCCTTCTTCGCCGCGATGGCTTCCTCGACCCGGGCGATTTCCGCCTTCATCTCGGCGATATAGTCCTCGAGTCGCTCGATCGACATGGGCTCCAGGTCCTTCGGCTCCGGCGCCCTGGGTTGGAGTTCTCCCTCTTCCATGCTCATAACCGTGCTCCCTGGGCTGTTTTTCCCAGTGTGGACCGCCGCCGGAAGGCTTTCAACCCGGATTTTCATTTTCGGTGGGCCGGCTTGGCGCCGATCGCTATCGGATCGCATGAATCCTCCCAGCCGGAGACGGCCGCCGGGCGGGATCGGTGAGAAACAGCTTCTCTCGCCTCTTGCCCCGTGATAGACCGGGGCCGAATTTCGAGGCGATGACAATGGCCCAACCACTGATGCCCAAGGCCACCGCCGTGTGGTTGATCGACAACACGGCGCTGACCTTCGAACAGATCGCGGATTTTTGCGCCATGCATGCGCTCGAGGTTCAGGCCATCGCCGACGGCGAGGTGGCCGTCGGCATCGTCGGGCTCGACCCCATCTCCAACGGCCAGTTGACCTCAGACGAGATCGAGCGCTGCGCCAACGACCCGGCGGCGAGGCTCGAGATGGCGACGCCCGACATCCCGATCCCGTCCGGCAAGCCCAAGGGGCCGCGCTACACCCCGGTGTCGAAGCGCCAGGAACGGCCCGACGCCATCGCCTGGCTGTTGCGGGAGTATCCCGAGCTCACCATCGGGCAGATCTGCAAACTGGTGGGCACCACCAAGACGACGGTGACCGCCGTGCGCGAACGCACCCATTGGAAGGCGGCTTCCATCAAGCCCCGCGATCCGATCGAACTCGGCATGTGCAGTTATGATGAACTGGTCGCCGCGGTGGAACGGGCGCGGCGCGTTCAGAAGAAGGACCGCCCGGTGGAACCCGCCCAGGGCGAGACGCCAGAGCAGGGTAAATAGCCCACCTGAAACACGGAAGCACGGCCGCGCCGCTTCCAAGGCGCGGTGTCCGAGGGCGCGCGCCGTCGGCGCCGGACCGGCGCCGTTGATAGCCGGCACTAGTCCTTGACCGGCACCGTGTAGTTGAGCGCCATCCTGCCGCCGTCGGCGTAGATGCACTGGCCGGTTATGTAGCTCGATTCATCGCTGGCGAGAAAGAGGGCGATGGCGGCGATTTCGTCGGGCTCGCCGCAGCGCCCGAGCGGCGTGCGCGAAAGGATCTTGCGCTTGGCCTCGGCGTCCTTCATCACCACCATGGCGAGGTCGGTGAGGATGGTGCCGGGACCGATGGCGTTGACCCTGATGCCGGCATCGGCGAGCGCCAATGCCATGACCCTGGTCAACTGGTTGAGCCCGCCCTTGGCGACGGTGTAGGGGACCTGGTTGGGGATCGCCAAGACGGCGTTGACCGAGGACATGTTGATGATCGCGCCGCCCCTCTCCTGCGCCACCATCCGGCGCGCCGCCGCCTGTCCCACCAGGAGGGCGCCCTTGAGATTGACCCTCAATACCCGGTCGAAATCCTCTTCCGCGAGGTCGAGGAACTCGGCGGTATGGATGATGGCGGCGTTGGCGATGGCGATATCGAGGCCGCCGAATTGCGCCACCGCCTCGTCGATCAGCGCCTGGACCTGGGCCTTATCGCCGACGTCGCAGTGATGAAAGAGGGCGCCACCGCCGGCCGCGCGCACGCTTTCATCGCCATCTATGGCCAGGGCCGCCTCTTCGCCCTTCTCGGCGTCGATGTCGCCGATCAAAACCTTCGCGCCCTCGCGGGCGAACAGCTCGGCGCAGGCAAAGCCGATGCCGCCGGCGGCGCCGGTGATGACCGCGCTTTTGCCCTCGAGCCGCATGGCCGGACCTTCCGCCCGTAGCGCCGGGCATGTCAATCGGAAATCGTCCCGAGGACGCACCGTGCCCGCCGCCAGGCCGCATCCCGGACAGGCACCGCCCTTTACCCGGATGCCGGCGTTCCCCACCCACCCGTGAGGGGCGGGGGCGGGCTAACCGGTCGGACCTCAGGGTCCGGCGATACGGTGAATCTCGTCTTTTATTCGCAGTTTCTGACGCTTGAGATCGCTGAGAAGCGTGGAATTGGGAACCGGCCTGCCTAACTCTTCCTCGATGGCCTCTTCCAAGGACGCGTGCTCGGCCTTGAGCTTCACGACCCGATCGTCATCCGCCATTCATCTGCTCCATTGGTCTAAGGAACACACCCCCAACCGTTCGCTAGCGAACACCGCATCATTACTATGTAGGTCGTGACGGACGGCGTTTCCACCGCAAGACCCGCCCCTCATGGCGGCCCTGCCCCTATCCTATCCCATTGCCTGCGCCGGTTGGTGGCGCGGCGGCGTTCAGGCGGCGCTCGGCGCGAGGCCGGCGGTATCGATCAGCGCCGCCAGTTGGCCGCGGTCGAGCTCCGGGAAACCGCCGCCGAGGATGGTCGTCAGCTGGGCCTTCTCCGGATCCGCCAGCTTGACGCCGAGGGCATCGAAATACAGCGCGACGTTGCCGGCGGCATCCTTCGCGCGGCGCTCGGCGGGCGGCATCGGCTCGGCGGCGGGCCTCTCGAAGGCGGCCAGGAGGGTCATGTGCTCGACATGCTCGGCGTCGAGCTCGGTGGCCATGATCTGGCCCCGCAACGGATCGCTGTACTCTACGTCGATCTCGCCGAGCCCGCCCTTGATGCGGTTGCGCACGGCGCGCAGGGGCCGCACCACGTCGCGGTGCCATCGATCGACCAGCGCCAGGACGTCGGCCATCTCCTTCGGGGCGAGCGCGCCGCGGCCGCTTTCGCCGAGCCAGCAGCAAAACAACAGCACATTGACGTCGACGCCGTGGCTTTCCTGCAAGGCGAGGCAGGCCTCGGCGACGCCATCGCGGCGGTAAACGATAAGGGCGAAGTCCCAGCATGGGTTGTCGGGGAATTTCATCGCCCAGGTTTCTGACTACTCATCGGTTCCCGGCTACTCATCGCCCTGGTCCCCGGCTACTCGTCGCCGAAGCAGACGCCGAGCCCGCGGGCGGTCTTGACCAGGTCGCCGTCGACATCGACCCGGCGGTGGGTGGCGATGGCGTCCTCGATCGGGACGTCGACGACCCGGCGGTTCTGCCATACCACCATGCGCCCGAACCGTCCCTCGGCGACCAGGTCGACCGCGCGCACGCCGAAGGCGGAGCCGAGTATCCTGTCGGTGGCCGACGGGACGCCGCCGCGCTGGACATGGCCAAGCGTCGTGACCCTGGTGTCGGCACCGGTCAGCGCCGGCAACCGCCCGCCGAGGTAAGTTCCGATGCCACCGTAGCGTGGCTTGCCCTCGGCGTCGGTGGCGGTGACGGTGACCGCTTCGCCGGTCTCGGTCTTGACCCCCTCGGCGACCACCATCAGGGCGAAATTCCGCCCCTCCTTCTTCCTCAGGGCCTCGATCTTGGCGGCGATGGTCTCGAGCCTGTAGGGGATTTCCGGTATCAAGATGACATCGGCGCCGCCGGCGAGGCCCGAGGCCAGCGCGATATGGCCGGCGTCCCGGCCCATCACCTCCAAGATCATCAGGCGGGAGTGACTGGCCGCCGTCGGCTGCAGCCGGTCGAGCGCCTCCGTCGCCACGTTGACCGCGGTGACGAAGCCGATGGCGTTCTCCGTCTTGCTGAGATCGTTGTCGATGGTCTTGGGGATACCGACGAGATCGATGCCGCCCTGCTCGGCCAGGCGGCGCATGATCCTGAACGAGCCGTCGCCGCCAAGCACGACGAGGGCGTCGAGGTCCAACTCGCGGTATCCCCCGATCACCTCTTCCGAGCGGTCGGCGACGGAGCCGTCGGGCATGGGGAAGGCGAAGGGGTCGCCGCGGGTGGTGGTCTCGAGGATCGTGCCCCCCATGCGTAGGACAGGGCCGGTGAAATCGGTCAGCGACAATTCGACATGGGTCGGCGGGCGCGAGAGCAGCCCGAGGGTGCCCTGCTTGACGCCGATGACCTGCCAGCCATAGGTGTTTATGGCCCTGAGAACGACGGCGCGGATCACGGCGTTGAGCCCGGCGCAGTCCCCGCCGCTCGTCAGCACGCCGATGCGCTTCGACCCCGCCAATTCGGTGCCTTACCTTTTTCTGTCGGATGCGCCCCGGGTGGGCGCCGCCATCGTTCCTAGCATCGCCCAATTATGGCGCGCTTGCAACCGGTGTCGCGGACGGGTGGTGGGGGTTGAATTGTGTCAACTTATCATGGTATGTGGTTAATCGACTCTACTAAAAGGAGAGGCAACCCCAAGAAAAAACATCGCCCGAAATCGTGGCCCGGTGCTGTCAAGGGTTTGGGCTCGATTCGGTATTTTCGGCGCAAGTCGGGCGGCATCCGGCCCCACGACCAAAAGGCAGGCTCATGATGCGAAGACAGGCGGTAGGACTCAGCCCTGCTGAAAACCTAGCAATTTCAATCGCTAACGCCCTCGTGCACTATCCGATTTTGCTTGGCTTGTGGTCTTGGGCGGCCTTGGCGGATGGTGACGGCGGGAGAATCGAAAAAAGCCGCCACGAGGGCGGCCAACGTCGCGGTCCTAGGTATAGTAGGGATGCGGGCCGGTGGGCAATCTCGCCACCCTTCGCAACTTGACAGTGCGAACCGCTATCTCGGCTACGCTCGCCGGCGCGCGGGGCGCACGACGGTCATTCATGAGTGAAATGGCCACGCGTAGCTTGATGACATCGAGGTCTCTTCTCGAGAAGCAACAAGACCTCCGCGGTCGCGTTGCCGGGACCTACTACTTCACCTCCGAAAAAGGGCTTTATCGAATCGACCCAGACGGCATCTGGAAAGTCCTCGATGTTCCGTGCTACGGCATTGCTCTCAGAGATCATTGGGTCTTCCTCTCGGTCAAATGGCCACACCTGAGAGGGCGTTCGAGCGTTATTCGCGGAGAGCGCCGGTCATTAGCCGAACCCGGCCGGTCGCTCGCCTTCCGTGAGCTCTATCACATTACAACGTCCTCTTCGAACGAACGCATTCACGGCATCTTCTTGGGCGAGACCGGTTTGTGGGTTGCGAATACAGGACGCAACACGCTCCTGCGGATAGACCCGGAAACCGGGCAGGTCTCTGCCGAAATCCCTCCGATCCTGGATAAGTTCGGCTGGCCGGTCCTCTTCGATCAAAATCACATCAATAGCGTGGCCGAGTACAACGGGACCGTGCTCTTCGTCGCCTATCGTATCGGTCGGCAATCCATGATTGGCGTGTACGACGGTTCTCAGGTCACGGGTTACGGTTATCCGAACGTCGGTGCTCACGATATCTTCCTCAGGGCCGACGACTTCCTCCTGTGTGACACCTTTGGTCCAGGCCTGAGCACGCACGACGGCCGCTCTGTTCGAGACGGAATTGGCCTGGACCCTGCGCCCGATACTGGTGGTTTCCTCATCACAAGGAATGGGGCATTCGATCCAGATTACTTCGAGCGATCGCCAGGCTTCGTCCTGCGCGGTCTCGCAGGCAGCTACGACGAGCTGTTGATCGGGCATTCACACAAGGGCCCACGCAGAAAGCGGTACAAGGGCCATGGCGCCATTCTCGTGTCGCGGCACGGGAAGGTTGTCGACAAGATCGACGTCGAGCCTTCTCAAATCTACCAGATCATCACCGAGGCGGGTGATTTCGTAAGCCCTGCACCGACGTCTATCGAGAGTTCCGACCTGCATAGCCGCTTCGCCGACGCCTTCGGCGAGCCGATTTATCAGGCCGAGGTGGCCCCGCTGCCACAAGGGGCCTAAGGACCTCAAGGCGTCGGCTGCAGCCGGTCGAGCGCCTCCGTCGCCACGTTGACCGCGGTGACGAAGCCGATGGCGTTCTCCGTCTTGCTGATGTCATTGTCGATGGTCTTGGGGATACCGACGAGATCGATGTCGCCCTGCTCGGCCAGGCGGCGCATGATCCTGAAGGAGCCGTCGCCGCCAAGCACGACGAGGGCGTCGAGGTCCAACTCGCGGTATCCCCCGATGACCTGCCAGCCATAGGTGTTTATGGCCCTGAGCACGACGGCGCGGATCACGGCGTTGAGCCCGGCGCAGTCCCCGCCGCTCGTCAGCACGCCGATGCGCTTCGACCCCGCCAATTCGGTGCCTTACCTTTTTCTGTCGGATGCGCCCCGGGTGGGCGCCGTCATCGTTCCGTGACCCTTGGCCCTAGCATCGCTCAATTATGGCGCGCTAGCAGCCGGTGTCGCGGACGGAGTGCCGCCACAGCACTAAATCGCGGCATCGTCATCGACACTCGTTTTGGTGATGATTCTCTGTTAATATCGTTGGACGCCACAGAGATTTTTGGGCGGCAGGCGCCGGGTGCGTCGGAGGGATGAGGACTTCGAGCCTATGGAGCCATGAACGAGAAAGAAGCCCTGTTCAAGCAGCTCGAGGAATTGCGGGGCCAGCACCGCGAGCTCGATGAGGTCATCGCGCGCCTCTCCGAAGAGGCCGCGAGCAACCCGATCGAGCTGCAGCGGCTCAAGAAACGCAAGCTCATGCTGAAGGACCAGATCACCGCGATCAAAGACGAGCTCCTGCCCGACATCATCGCCTGAAGGCGCGTCCCCGCGAACGCCCCGGCCGTGTGGCGGAACGGCGCCAGCCCTGATAGGAACACCTCCTATCGGCCGTGGATAGTGGCCGGGTCACGGGTCGGGGCGGTTTCGCTGGCGCGGGGAATGCCAAAGTCCCCGGGGCTCAGGCCGCGCGCTTGACCGCGCCCTGGCCGAACAGGAGCTTCTTCGACTCCTCCGTGATCGTCGGCGCCTGGTTTATGGCCTTGCCCTTCCGATAGGCGCGGATCGTCGCCGGGCGGGCGGCTATGGCGCCGAACCAGCGCTTCAGGTTGGGGAAGTCATCGAGCCGCTTCTGGTTGCGCTCAAGCGTCAGGACCCAGGGATAGATCGCCATGTCGGCGATGGAATAGTCCTCGCCGGCGACGAAATCGCGCCCGGCAAGGCGCCGATCGAGGACGCCGTAAAGCCGCCGGGTCTCGTTCTCGTAGCGCTCGATGGCGTAAGGGATGGTCTCGGGCGCGTAAGCCGAGAAATGAAGGTTCTGGCCCGCCATCGGACCAAGCCCCCCCATCTGCCAGAACAGCCATTGCGACACCTCGGCCCGCCCGGCCGCGTCCGTGGGCAGGAACTTCCCGGTCTTCTCCGCGAGGTACAAGAGGATGGCGCCCGATTCGAACAGCGAGATCGGCGACCCTCCGCTTGACCGTTTTCACGATCGAGTCGCAGGTCATATATTCGGAAAAGACGCCGTCCTCGATCTGGGATTGGGG
>SMUX01222671.1_pt1 | contig 10362 bp, 9 predicted proteins | sample 2456431 | NCBI WGS metagenome assembly SMUX01 (sample SAMN11095930, study PRJNA526329) | marine sediment metagenome | biome: Marine sediment; feature: Surficial sediment; material: Deep marine sediment; isolation source: Hadal surficial sediment | place: Pacific Ocean | collected 2014-11 | depth 0-1... | reverse complement strand
CGGATGCCCGCGCAGGTGCCACGCAGCAGCGGATCTCACTGCATCTATCGGATGGATTCAGCGCGCTGAATGCGAGTCGATACACAGCAGCAAAACAAGCATTCGAACGCGTATTGAAACTCAGTCCAGCCAACCCTATCGCCATCGGTGGACTCGAGCAGGTGGCTGAACAAACTGATCTGTCTGAACTCGAAGCGCTCAGATTCGCTGCCGTGAGCGCAGAAAGCAACGAACAATGGCAGAGCGCGCTGGAAAACTACGAAGCCGTGCTGCAACGCGATGCCAATCTGCAGTTTGCCAGGGAAGGCCGTCTGCGCGCTAGCGCACAACGGCGAACCGAAGTGTTGCTCGGTAATATCATGAGCTCTCCCGATAAACTCTCATCGACGGAGCTGTTCGATCAGGCGAGAGACATCCTGGCCAAAGCTGAGCTTCTTGATCCACGCGGGGCCAAGCTCAGCGAGCAGATTGAAGCCGTTACCTCTCTCATCAGAACCTACAGCACACCTGTCGACGTTACGTTTCGATCCGACAATCTGACTCAGGTAACGCTTTCGACGATTGGTCGCCTGGGCGTGTTTGCAGAAAAACAACTCCGACTACGACCGGGTGCTTATACCGTGATCGGCAGTCGGGATGGTTGTCGCGATGTTCGCGCAAACATCATTGTCAGACCCGAAATGCAACCGGTGGACATCCGCTGCAATGAGAAGCTCTGAACCGTGAACGATCCCAGAGATTCAGCGCCCTCAGCCGATCCGGCTGCTTCCGCTAAGACCGATGAAATCATTCGGCCGGTTGGTTATCAGCCGCAGCGACGAACTGCGCAGAAGCGCTTCGACCTGACCCGCTGGCAAATCATTGCGATCTGTATCGCTATACCAGCTCTTTCCATCATCTGGTTTCTGTTCACCGCGAAATCGGTCCGGCTGGAATTTTCACCTGCAGTGGACGTTGTGACCATCAGCGGTGGAATGAGCTTTGAACTGGGTGGCATCCATCTGCTGCGGGAAGGCGAATATCGCGTTGCGGCCTCCGCCACTGGCTACCGCCCATTGCTCGAAACAATCGAAGTTACCAGCGAGCGCAATCAGACCCACACGTTCGATCTGCTGAAGCTGCCCGGCCAGGTGACCTTCGAGAGCGTTCCGATAGATGCACAGATCGTTGTCGATAATGCGACGGTCGGCTTAACGCCGTCGTCTGCGATCGCGATCGACGCAGGATTGCGCACAGTCATCTATACCGCGCCGCGTTACCAGCCATTGGAATTCGACGTCGATATCATCGGTATGAATGAAGCTCAGACCGTCACCGGCACGCTCCTGCCGGATTGGGCAGACGTGATGATCACCACCATCCCCGAAGGCGCTGAGATCTTCATAGATGACGAGAGCAGTGGCCAGTTGACGCCTGCCATCGTGGAGATAAGATCGGGTGAACGGGAAATCAAGCTCCACATCGCCGGCCACAAGAATCACCGCCAGAGAATTCTGCTCGCCGCGCAAGAGCAGATAACTCTGCCGACCGTCACCCTGCAGCAGGCAGACGGTGTCTTGAACATAGTCACCCGGCCGCGCGGCGCCGGAGTAATCCTGAACGGTCAGTTTCAGGGTGAGTCACCGCTTGAACTCGCAGTCAAATCCAGCGAACGCTACCGTATTCAAGTGTTCAAAGCAGGTTATGCACCACTGGAACGCAACGTGCGCGTAGCAAGCGGCGAAGACCGCACCCTCAATCTATCGCTCGAACGCTTGATGGGAGAAATCGTTGTTATTGCGCAACCCATCGAGGCTTCGCTTTATGTAGATGGGGAATTACGTGGCAAGGCCGATCAGACCATCGTGCTGCCAACCATCGCTCACAAAATTGAAATCAGACTCGATGGGTACGCCGGATACAGCGCAAACATCACACCACGCAACGGCCTGGTACAAGAAGTAAAGGTTAAACTTCTGACCATCGCAGAAGCCCGCCTTGCGTCATTGAAACCGCGAATCAAAACCCGCCTGGGCCAGGAACTCGTTTTGCTCAAACCGGACGCTTTCACCATGGGGGCTTCGCGCAGACAACCCGGCAGGCGTGCCAATGAAACCTTACGCGATGTAAAAATGCAGCGTCTGTTTTACCTCGGGACAAAAGAAGTCACCAATGCAGAGTTCAAGGTATTTGCATCGGGCCACGACTCCGGAGAATTCCAGGACAATCCACTCGACAAGGATGACCAGCCTGCTGTCAACATCAGCTGGGAAGAAGCAGCGCTGTACTGCAACTGGTTGTCCAGCCGGGATAACCTGCCGCTGTTTTACCTGACCGAGTTCGGCAAGGTGATCGGCATCAATCCTCAGGCAACGGGCTACCGCTTACCGACAGAAGCGGAGTGGGCCTGGGCCGCGCATCAGGTGGCCACCGAGGCACCGCTGCGTTTCCCGTGGGGTAGCAACTTGCCTCCGCCCGATCGCTATGGCAACTATGCGGATCGCTCCGCAGCTCACCTGGTCGGCAGAATTATCTTCGGCTACAACGACAATTACATCGTATCCGCCCCGGTTGGCACCTTCCGACCCGACGTAAAAGGCATTTACGATCTGGCCGGCAACGTGGCTGAATGGATCAACAACTATTACGACATAGCCACAGGTGAAGAAATTCAAGATCCCCTCGGTCCAGATTCGGGCGAGTACAGGGTGATTCGCGGATCGAGCTGGATGCACGGCACTATTACCGATCTCCGGGTTTCGTTTCGGGACTACGGTCTTGAAGGCCGGCAGGATCTCGGATTTCGAATTGCCAGATTTGCGGAGGCGACATGAACTACAGATTGCTGATTACAGCGATTGCTTTTTCGATCTTAGCTCCTCATGGCGCGGCATCCTATGCCGCCGAGGTGGACAACGCCGAACCACCACTGGAAAGCAGCGAAGAGACCGCGTCGTCGACCGCAGCAGAAGACGAGGCCGAAGATAAGACTCTTCCCGCCGCGACATCGCCCGACGTATTCATTCCCACTGAGGATATATCAGAAGACTTCGCGGTCTCATTTCCCGTGGACATCTAAATTCGGCCGCCGAGACAAACCTGACAAGACATCCGACAGAAACCGACAACGGAAGAAAGGCCAAAGCACATTGCAATGAAACAACAATTACCCTTTGAGTTTATATATCAGGCAACCTCACTCCTCCTGTCTATCATTGTGGTGCACCTGGTTTACGTAACAGTTGTCCGCCCCAATGCTGATGCAGTCCTGGCGGTACAGGCGGAGCGCATCGCGCAGGGCGGCGCCTTTGTCCCAGAAAGAAGCATCTACGTTGTGTTGAAGGATTTCGAACAGGAGTCCTGTTTCGTTCTGATGTTCTGGGCAATCGCCATCATGGGCTACAAGGGCCGCAACGCGTTGCGCGAAAGAAGTCTTCTGGCGGACGACATCGTGCGGGTCAGCGAGGGCATGAGCATACTTCCCGAGGATACTCGTGAGTACACCCGGGTAATTCAGGCGCTACCCGAAGCAACCCAGCAATTCCTGTTGCCGCGCGCGTTGATGTCGGCCCTGCAACGCTTTGCGTCCACCCGCAACGTGCAGGATGTATCCGAAGCCGTGAAGAGTACCTGCGAAGCGGAATCTGATCGCCTCGACAGTGAACTCTCCATGGTCCGCTACATCGCCTGGGCCATCCCGTCGATCGGTTTCATCGGCACGGTACGCGGTATCAGTGATGCGCTCGGCCAGGCTTACAAGGCAGTCGAAGGTGACATCGAAGGGGTTACGGCAAGTCTTGGCGTTGCGTTCAATTCGACGTTCACCGCACTCGTCATCAGCATCCTCATCATGTTCCTCATGCACCAGGTGCAGCTGATCCAGGAGCGCCTCGTGCTCGACTCACAGACCTACTGCGACCAGCGCCTCTTACGTCATCTGCAGGTCCGTGACGCATGACGTTGATTTTCGAACTCAACGACACCGAACTCTCACTCTATCGAGGCACGGAGCGGCTCTATCATGCACCCGCCATTGCACTGGTGAGAGATGACGAATTTCTGTTCGGCGAGGCAGCGCTGCGGCTGGCCCGCATGCACCCGCAACAGACCAACCAGCAGTATTTTTCCCGCCTGAATGCCGACCCATTGGCGCAACCCGTCCCGACAGCTGCAAATCACGCGGACCTCGTCTACCTGCACCTGAAGGAACTCGCCATTCTCATCGATGACGATGTGATCCTGGCGGTACCCGGTACATTGAGCAACGATCAGCTGAGCGTTCTGCTCGGCATAAGTGAGGAAGCAAAAATCGCGGTGTGCGGCTTTGTCGACGCCGCGGTCGCCGCGATTACGACCACCCGCGTGCCCGAAAAGACTTATCTCCTGGACGTTCACCTGCAACACATGAGTATCACAGAACTCGCGATCGGCGATCAGGTTCAACGGACCCGTGCTGACGAGATTCGCGATTGCGGTCTGGTCGGCTTGCTTGATGGCTGGGTTAATCTGATCGCGGATCGATTCGTCCACGAGACGCGTTTCGATCCCCTGCATACCGCTGACACCGAACAGCAGCTCTACAATCAGGTCTACGACTGGGTGGTCGGAGCGCACCATCACAAAGAGATTGGTGTGGAAATCCGCCATGCCAACCAACAGCACAGGGTGGAGGTCCCCAAAAGCCAACTCGAGCAGAAAGCGCAGCAACGCTTTCGCCGCCTGCGTGAATCCATCCCGGCCGGCGCGAGCATCACACTCAGCGCCCGTTGCGCGCGACTACCCGGATTGACCAGTTTGCTGCGCGCAGACGGTTATGGGATTGATCTGTTGTCGGCAACGGCAGTCGCCGAAGGTTGCATCAAGCATCTGGATGTCATCCGCAGCGCTGATTCGGATTTGCGTCTGGTTACCCGCCTGCCGCACGACCATGAAGTCCGCAAAGTAAATGATGCGCCTGCGAACATCCCGTCGCACTTCCTGCACAACCACACCGCCATTCCATTGCGGTCAGCCAAGTTCGCTTTCGCCGTCAAGTCCGATGCAGAGGGTGCCTGGCTGCAACCCGAAGACTCCATCCTGCTGAACAACGACCCGGTTACGCAGGCGACCAGGCTTGCCATAGGAGACACCATCGACAATGGCACCGAACAATACCTGGTGATCCGGGTAAACGACTCCTAGACCATGGCGCGCCGTGAGACCAACGTCTTCTCGCTGTCGTTTCTCGACGTCATGTCTTGCGGGTTCGGTGCAGTGATTCTGGTTTTCCTGATCATCAATCATGCAACCGAAAAGGAGGTCAAAGTTCTGAGCCAGGATCTCCTGGCTGAAATTCGACTGCTCGACTATCAGGTTCAGAACGGCCAGAAGGACATGGTCGATCTGCGGGAACGGCTCGAAGAGATGTTGCAGAGCATCAGCGATTCATCACAACAGCTCAACAGCGTACACACAGATCTGGCAGACAGTGAGGAAGAACTTGCCGACATGACCGAGGAGTCCCTCGCCCAGACCAAAAGTCTGGAGGAGTTGAAAAGCGACGTTGAAACCCGGGAGAAAGAACTGCGCAGACTGCGCGCCATGGAAGAAGCCGAAGAAGGCTCGCGCATCCGGACAATCGCAGGGCAAGGCGACCGGCAGTATCTGACGGGCATGAAGATCGGTGGCAAGCACATCCTCATCGCACTGGACTCCTCAGCAAGCATGCTCGACGACAGCATCGTAAACGTGCTGCGGCGCCGGAACATGTCTGATGAACGTAAACTTCTGGCGCCAAAATGGCAGCGCGGCATACGCACCGTCGAATGGATCGCAGCCCAGCTACCGCTCGACGCCAGCTTTCAGATCTACAGTTTCAATGAGAAGGTCGAGTCAATCGTCCCGGAAAGCGACGGCAGCTGGATCGAGCTGGCCGAAGGCCGCGAACTCGACCAGGCGCTGAAGCATCTCAAGACCCTCATACCCGAAAAAGGCACCAGCCTGCAAAATCTGATCGAAGCGATGAATGAGCTGGACCCATTACCCGACAACGTCTATCTCATCATTGATTCTCTGCCGACTCAGGGTACGCGGCCTCCACGCAGCGCGACGGTCAGTGGCCGAGAACGCCTCAATCTGTTTCGCGACGCCGTCAACCGGATGCCACCCCAGGTGCCGGTAAACGTCATCATGTTTCCGATGGAAGGCGATCCTATGGCTGCGGCCGCATATTGGAACTTCGCACGGACCTCCGGTGGCTCCTTCCTCTCACCCTCCAGAGACTGGCCATAGGAGGTGACGCAGTGAAGAAAAGGAGGAAGCGGCGGCCAATAGCAGAATTCAGCGTTGCGTTTCTCGACGTCATCTGCTGCGGTTTCGGCGCAATCATATTGCTGTTGATGATCACAAAAACCGCCGAGCCGATGGTCCTGGAGAAAACCCAGATCAATCTCGAGGGTCAGGTCGCAGACCGCGAACGCGCGTTGTTTGAAGTCAAAGGCCAGGTCACTGAACTGAGGCGCCAGGTCACCGTCTCTGAAGATCAGCTTGACGACAACCTGCTGCAACTGGCGGCGCTCGAACGCGAACTCAGTCGAATTCTGGGTGAATATTCAACCACGATAGCAGAGCGCGACGTCAATCTGACCGAAACCAGTCAGCTGGCGGTCGCAAAACAGTCGCTCACTGACGAGATGCAGCGACTGCTCGGCGTCGATTTTCGGCGGAGTACCGACCTGGTCGGCGGGATCGCCGTTGACAGCGAATACATCATCTTTGTCATAGATACCTCCGGCAGCATGTTCAACGCCGCCTGGGGCCAGGTGCTGAGAAAAGTCGAGGAGACGCTGGCCATCTACCCGCGGGTGAAGGGAATTCAGGTGATGAACGACATGGGCGACTACATGTTTCCACGTTATCAGGGGCAGTGGATTCCGGATTCAGCCAGTCGCCGCAAGGCCATACTGCAACGCCTGCAAACCTGGAACCCGTTCAGCAACTCTTCACCGGTGGAAGGCATTCAGGCAGCAATCGCCACATTCTCTGATCCGGACAAGCGCATCAGCATTTATGTTTTTGGCGACGATTTCACCGGAAATTCGATCGAAGCGGTGGTCGACGAGGTGGATCGACTCAATCTCGCCGACGAATCCGGCCGACGTCGGGTACGGATACACGCCATCGCTTTTCCCGTATATCTACAGAGGCCGTCGGCCAGGGTCTATCGCTTCGCGGCACTGATGCGGGAGCTGGCCTACCGCAATGATGGAACCTTTGTAGGCCTATCGGAATTTGAGTAGGCTTGCGGGGTCAAAGCGCTATGGGCGGTAAGTTTTACATGGGTGACCTGGGTGTTCTACATGGCTAAACGTCTGCGCGTCACCTGCATTCTGATTGGCGTTCTGGCGCTGCTCGAAGGCTGCGCAGGGGCCTCGGTCGCGGTGCCCACGCAATTTCCCGTTCCCCTGGTGCAGAAGGTGCCGTTGGTGGTCGGTGTGTATCTGTCCGACGAACTGACCAACTACACCTTCGTGCAGGATCTCGGTCGAGACGGCGAGTTCAGCATTGATCTCGGCCCTGCCCAGCAGACGATGTTCGAAAATCTGTTCACCGGTATGTTCAGGGGCATCGAACTGGTCTCTGACCCGAGTCTGCCGCACGCAGGCATAGCGGGTGTTCTCGTACCACAAATTTCCGAAATCCAGTTTTCCACCCCTGATCAGACCCGCAGCGATTACTTCGAGGTCTGGATTCGCTACCAGTTCGAGCTTTACAGCAGGGACGGCCAGTTGCTCGGTGAGTGGCCGCTTACCGCGTACGGCAAGGCGAACACGCAGAATTATGGTCTGTCGACCACCGAGCCAACGCTACAAGCTGCAGCGTTAGCCGCTTGTCGAGACGCCATGGCCTTTTTTACGTTACAGTTCCGTTCGATTCCGACAGTCCAGAGTTGGTTAGCCACAGAATTGCTGGGAGGGTCGACATGAACAGCCACCTGTCCGCAAAACGAACAGCCCCGCCCGTGACCTTCGAGCGAATCGGACGCTGGGCAGCAGCGGTTACCGCTGCGGCTTGTCTGACAGGTTGCGTCACCTCCACGGTACAGGAGATTCGCGAAGCAGCCACCGGCATGAACGACGGCGAGTCCGTGGTGGTGCTTGGCCGGCAGAAGCGTCCCAGCAGTGGTGAAACCGAAATCGATTTCATCGCCTGTGTGAACCGTAGAATGGGCCGCGGTGCGGACCAGATCAAAGTTATCGACGAAGAGACCTTTCGTGACGCGCTTTTCCCCTGGTTTGAGCCACGCACTGCGCCCGTGAACACCTCCGATCTACCGGAGCTGATGGCGCAACCCGCACTTGCCGAACGACTCAACGAACTTGGCTTGCGTTACATGGTCTGGATTGACGGCTCAACGAACCGTACCGACTCAGCCGGCTCCATGACCTGCAGCCTGACTACCGCGGGCGCGGGCTGTTTTGGTTTCCTTTCCTGGGAAAACGATTCCTCTTACGAAGCTTCAATCTGGGATGTGCGCAACGGCAACGCGGTAGGAAAAGTGAGTTCCGATGCAGTCGGCACCAGCTACATGCCGGCAATCGTCATCCCGGTGCCAATTATTGCACGCGTCCAGAAGGCCGCCTGTACGAGCCTCGCGAATCAGCTGAAGAGCTTCCTCCTCAACGGCTGATCTACCCGTCCCCCAATAAAAACAAGGATCTCAACGCGCGCGAATTTCGACAACTTCTCCCGAGGTATGACTCGGCTCCGTTGCGTACCACTCCTGCAGTTCAACCTTGTGCTTCTTGCGCAAAATGTCGCACAGCTCATAAAACGTTGGCCGGCCCGGATCGGTAATGACCACTCGTTCAACGCCGTTTTTCAGTGCTCGATTGATGAGTCGCGCCAGCGGCTTGACCATGCTGTCCCAGAAGCAGACATCGGAACCGACAATGGCGTCGAAGGCAGCGAGTTCCTTGGCTTTAAGAGATTCGAATCGCTTCACGAGCGGCTTGACCTTGACGTCGTTGAGTTCGGCCAGCACCTCGAGAAACGGAAACACCTCGTTGTCGATATCCAGACCCGTTACCCTGGCTTTGAACCGATGCGCGCAATACACCGAACCCGGGCCCCAGCCGCAGCCAACTTCGAGCACCCGCGACTTTTTCGCCAGCGGCTCATGCTGCAGATAGTCCATGAGCAAAAAACTGGCGTTCCAGGTTTTGTGGCCGTGGACCGAGGGCTGATAGGCCTTTTTCAGGCGTCTGATCAGACGATGTTTGGACTCCAGAAGATAAATACCGTACGCCTGGTACATATTGTCATCCGGCATTGGCTCGAGTTTCGGCATATTTGATGTCGCACTGTTACAGTTAAGAAAACGGCGCAGTTTAAGGCTTCACGAAGCATCCGTCAGCTTTGAAACGCAGCTACCGTCTATCCCGGCGAATACCCGACTAATTTAGTCTAGTATTAGTCGTCTGGCAGCAGGTACAATAGCCGACTCCCTGAAATGAGGTAATGCCAGGTGCCCGTCGAAGATTTGGTGCCATCAGAATACAGCGCCGGATTCGTAACAGAAATCGAATCTGAGACTCTGCCTCCCGGGCTCGATGAGTCCGTGGTGCGCTTCATATCCGCTAAAAAACAGGAACCGCAATGGCTCACCGACTGGCGCCTGCAGGCGTATGCAGCCTGGCGCGCGATGACGCCACCGACCTGGGCACACGTCCACTTCTCGCCAGTGGATTTCGAGACGATCTCCTACTATTCAGCCCCCAAGAGCCTCGCGGACGGACCTGCCTCGCTGGATGAGGTCGACCCCGAACTGCTGCGGACTTATGAAAAGCTGGGTATCCCATTGCATGAGCAGGAGATGCTCGCAGGTGTCGTCAGAGAAACGCCGAACGTTGCCGTAGACGCCGTGTTCGACAGTGTTTCCATCACGACGACTTTCAAGGGAAAACTGGCGGAGGCCGGGGTCATATTCTGCCCAATGTCGGAAGCCGTGCGGGACCATCCCGAACTCGTGCAGAAGTATCTTGGCAGCGTCGTGCCGCAACGCGACAACTTCTATGCCGCGCTCAACTCCGCGGTATTCAGCGATGGCTCATTTGTCTACATACCACCCGGCGTTCGCTGCCCGATGGAACTGTCCACGTACTTCCGCATCAACGCTCAGAATACCGGCCAGTTTGAACGCACGTTGATCATCGCCGAAGCGGGCTCATACGTCAGCTATCTGGAAGGTTGCACAGCACCCATGCGCGATGAAAACCAGTTGCACGCCGCAGTAGTGGAACTCATCGCACTCGAAGATGCACAGATCAAGTACTCAACGGTGCAGAACTGGTATCCAGGCGACAAAGACGGCAAGGGTGGGATATTCAACTTCGTGACCAAGCG
>SMUX01121111.1_pt1 | contig 10364 bp, 10 predicted proteins | sample 2456431 | NCBI WGS metagenome assembly SMUX01 (sample SAMN11095930, study PRJNA526329) | marine sediment metagenome | biome: Marine sediment; feature: Surficial sediment; material: Deep marine sediment; isolation source: Hadal surficial sediment | place: Pacific Ocean | collected 2014-11 | depth... | reverse complement strand
ATTGAATAAGAGGTCTGCTGCTTCTTCAAGTATTTTTTCAGCAGGAATTCCATTTAAAGGTAATTTACTATTTCCTAAAATCTGCTTTATCTCTGTGACAGTTTTCCCAGGTGAAACAGGTTTATTTGGTAATGATTCGAGGAAGTCTGCAATTTTATCAACAACTTTATATCCTGCTTTCCTGAAATCTTCCGGTTTCATTTCAACGGGGGAATTTCTATCGTTTAAGTTCTCCGGCATCAAACAATCTCCATATTATTTTGGGATTAATAAAATAACGATACTTTTTAAGGATTACTTTACGAGAAAAGATACTTGATTACAATTAGATTTAAAAGCATAGATAAAAAAAATCAATTCATTCTGGAAAGTTTAAAGATGGTGTAAATATGATGTGCCTCGTGAAGTAGAAAAAATTCTATCCATTCAACTAGGTTCATTACTCCAAACTTCTGATGAGTACCAGCTTTTTGTAATTCACTTTTATTTATCTGGAAAATAAACTCTATAACTTTATTCCTTTCTTCTTCAAGATGATTGAGCAAATCTATGGAAGGTAATTTTTTTATTTTGTCAAAATTTACATCACCTTCAGAAGTATACCTATCGAAGTAAGGATTATCACCGGCGATAATTTTATCCATTCGTTGTAAAAATACCTGATGATAACTAACAATGTGTACAAGGTTTTCTTGAATGGACCATTTCCCGGTTTCAGATTTCCTGTTAATTATCTCTTTGTCAAGATTCTTGATTAATTCCTTTATTACAAGATGTTGACTATTTAATCGATCTGTAATTGAAGAGTATATTTCCATATTAATGTTGATTAGAAATTATTTTTGATAAATTCTTTTCCTTTTTCAATCCCATATTCAAAAACTTTTTCAACTCCTTCTTTCGACGCTTTTGTAAAATCCACACCAAGTTCCTTCAGATTAACTTCAGGTTTAATCCAGTAAATGCTGCTGTTGTCCCACTTGCTGCCTATTGGTTCACTGGAGAAGAAGTCTTTTGTTATTTCACCTGGCTCCGTTGCTATTGCAATAATGTTCTGATAACCTCTTCTAGTGAGAGGTTCGATTGGAATTAAACAAGTATAACTTCCATCAATATATGGTTTATTATTTATTGTTGCAGAAATGTGCCATGCATGAAGCATCCTGGTTGTGGCGTATGCAACTTCCTTGTAATTATCGGCAGTAAGTTTTAGTTCTTTATTTTTTGTTTGAGTATCGAAAACATGAAGTTCAAGGTTTTGATCTTTCCACTCGCTAATGTGTCTCACCCCTTGTATGATCAATTTTCTTCCAAGTGTAACAGCCGATCCGCTTTGCGTTTCTATTGCTGCATCTTCGTTATTAACGTAACTACAAACTATCATCAAGCGTGATATATCTCCGCTTTTTATTCTATTTCTAATTAAACCGGAGAACATTTCTAATCCATTTAAGATTACATCGCTCATACTTTTACCTGGTTGCCTAAGTATATCATCACTATCAGCCCAACTGCTATGGTTCTGATTTCTTATTTCACCAATAGCTGCATAAGATGTTGGTACAGTTGAGGCGGAAGAACTTGCATAAGCATCAGCTTTAATTCCAGCTTCTTCAAAAGCAGTTAAAACTCCCTGAATAAAAATTCCTTTTAAGCTGCCTGACATACAGGCGATCGCAAAGTTTTCCATATATCCATTATTACAATTTTTTAAAATTACAACAACTTAAATATATGTAACAAATAAATATGGATTTAATTTTACTTCAGTAAAACCATTCGTTTGGTAAGTATATTGGAACTTACAGAAAGTCCTTTCCTTTTTTAAAGAGAGAAGTTCTAGTTAATCAAAAGAATTTCACTCTTTCAAAATTAGTTCGGTTTATCTATTTTAAGTTAAAAATTTAGATTTATTTAGTTACTCGTCCGGCAATTTTTATCCCGAAATATTTGAAAACTCATACACAATCGTATTCTTTGCCAAAGACATTTCTCAGGAAGTGTATGAGTATTTTTGCGTAATTGTTTAATGGAAATGAATGAAAGACAATCTGATTTTTATCAGAAAATAAGAAATGATGTTAAACGCTGGGTGAATGATAATCTCGATACCGAGAATAAATGGGTGGATTACATTTTAGCTGCTCCTGATCTTTTTCATCTGCTTTGCAAACTAACTGCGGATAGTGAAATCCCATCAAATAAAAAATTAAAACTTGTTGCAGGAATAGCATACTTCATCTCTCCCATTGATTTATTACCGGAAGCATTTTTAGGTTCGGTTGGTTATCTTGATGATATTGCTGTTGCTGCTTTCATCCTGAATGATATAATAAATGAAGTCGATCCGCAGATTGTAAGAAAACACTGGGCAGGGAAGCAGGATGTGCTTGTTCTGATAAAAACAATTCTTGCAAATGCAGATAAGATGATTGGCAGCAAGATGTGGCAGAAAATTAGGAAGAGGTTTTAATTTGGTTTAGCTAAGGTTTAACTATTATCGTCATGAGATGTAATACTTAATAAAATAGAATTAAACTTAATTAACAAAAATGAAAAGGTAAGAAGTAGGCTATTCTCTAGCAGCTTAATTATGCCCACTTTTGATCCGGAGCTTGTACCAAAACATCCACATTCAATATTTAAACCTCTGCCGAGACTTATTACAATTGCAAAAATGAAAACGACAAGCATTACTGATATGATAAATGAATTTTCTTTTACGGATATTCCGAACAACAAAAATAAACCGGCAACTACTTCAATCCATGGTAATGTAATTGCAAAAAAGTTAACAAATGAAAGAGGAAGTAAGTCATAATTATTAATGGCATCCGAAAATCCTGCAGGATCTGAAATTTTTAAAATACCAGCATAAATAAAAACAAATCCCACTATTATTCTAAATAAAATCAGAAGATATTTATTACTTAACAATTTATTCATCTTCACCCTCAACAGGATAATCTGCCATCTGCCAATCAATCCATCCGCCAAAGAAAATATACACTTCTTTGTAACCTGATTCAAAAAGCTTATCACCTAATAATATGCTTAAATCACAATCTTCACCATCGCAGTATGCAACAATGGGCATGCTCTTTGGGATTGTATCAAGGATGGTTTTGTATTCATCAAAATCAAGATATGGAAGGGAAACAGCATTATTAATATGACCAATTTCGTACTCAATATAATCTCGTGCATCTATAAACAAAACCTTTCGGTTGTACAAGGCATATGCCTGTTTTAAGGTAATGGCTTTTGCTTCATCAAAAACTTCACTGGGATTTTTATCCTTATCTTCTTTAATCTCATTTGTAACGTAAGATGTTGTTGAGTCTTCAGCCCAGTTAAGCTGCCTTTCTTCTTTTATAAACGGTATGCCTTTGGGATTAAAATAGTTAATCAATAATCCTAAAAGACTGCTTATAATTATTACAGATAAGAGTGATGTAAAATTGATTTTCAATTTAATATTGTATTCTTTTGAAAAAAATAGAACAAAGAATATGTTCATTCAATATAATAAAAAGCTCTCATTTCTGAGAGCTTAAAGTACCGAAGGTCGGACTCTCCTGAAAGGGATTCCTTCGGAAGAACCGGCAGCAATAACCAAAAAATTATTAAATGAATCTTTTCTCAGTACCGAAGGCCGGACTCGAACCGGCACCTGGAGTAAACCAGACCAGATTTTGAGTCTGGCGCGTCTACCAATTTCGCCACTTCGGCAAGTAAGTCTACCAATGGAGTTTATCCCATCATAGCGAGACCACTTCAGCATAACAAATATTATAAGTAACTGTAATATTTGAATACTTCTACAAAAACTACCTATGATAGGTAGGTTTCTCACTTTAGTATATGAATAAAAAATCTTCTTTTGGAATTAATTCATTTGAAGTTAAAATCAAAAAGAATCAAGCCAAACATAAAAAACTTATCATAAGCAATCAATATCAAAGTCGTTAACTCATTAAAAATCAGGCATTTAGAGTAATTGATTTTTTAAGAATGTGTTTCATATCAATGCACTTATACTGTAACAAGAAGTTACACTCTTAAGTCTGTATAAATCAATTTCATATAAAAAGCGTAAAGAAATAAATAAATGGAGCAAAGTATTTACTGTGGCACAGATTTTGGGATTTTACTTCTAATTAACAAAAACCAATAGGAGGCACCATGAAAAAAAAGAATTACAATAAACCAATTACAGAATCGTTTTATGACGATATTTTCTCTTACTTCAATCTTGAATCGTCTGACAGTGAAGCACTTTATGAGGGGGAAATTGAAATGGAGCATCTGTTAGAAGATTATCACATAGAAGACTTTGACATATCAGAGTTGACCGGTAATATTGATGATGAAATTTCGCTAATATAATTTTTGATTTTATTTAGGATAAAGAATTTTATGAGAACTTTCGTTGGTTATGATGGTCATTACGAAATATATGACAGTGGTAGAATCATACTCAAACTTGCCGATGAAGTAGGAAAATTTACAGGTAATACTAAAAAATATTCAAATGCAAAAAAAATTAGCAACGATGCTGATAGAAATGGTGTTCTTCACCTGGTTCAGGTAATGCGGCTTTACAAAACAATATTGCATAGATAACAAACGAATTTTTTTATTTCTGTTTTTGCTGAGCTTTTTCAATCTTAGACCAGGCATCTCGCAGGGGAACAGTCCTGTTGAAAACCAATCTATCCTTCAAACTATCAACACTATCTACACAAAAATATCCTAATCTTTCAAACTGAAATCTTTCACCTTTTTCAGCATTAATAAGTGAAGGTTCTAATTTACAATTCTTAATTATATCCAGAGAATGCGGATTTATAAACTCTTTAAAATCTTTATCTTTATTACCTAACGGATTTTCAACTGTAAAAAGTCTATCATACAATCTAACCTCTGCATCAATTGCATGCTCAGCAGATACCCAGTGTATAGTTCCTTTAACTTTCTTATTGCTCTTACCTGTTCCGCTTTTTGTTTCAGGATCATAAGAACAGCGAAGTTCAATTACTTCTCCGGTTGTTGGGTCCTTAATAACCTCTTCACATTTTATTATGTATGCATATCTTAAACGTACCTCTTTTCCCGGTGCAAGCCGGAAGAATTTTTTTGGGGGATCTTCCCGGAAATCATCCTTCTCAATAAAAATTGTTTTTGAAAAAGGAAGCTTTCTAGTTCCCATTTTAGAATCTTCAGGATTATTTATTGCCTCTAGTTCTTCTACTTTTTCGACGGGATAATTTTCAATTATAACTTTAAGCGGATTAAGTACACCCAGAACTCTCTTTGCTTTTTTATTTAAGTCTTCCCTAATACTATGTTCAAGCAATGCAACATCAACAACTGCTTTCCTCTTAACGATGCCGCTTTTTTCAGAAAAATTTCTGATAGATTCAGGTGTATATCCTCTTCTCCTTAATCCGGAAATTGTTGGCATTCTGGGATCATCCCAGCCATTAACAATTCCTTCTTCAACAAGTTCTAAAAGCTTTCGCTTGCTCATAACAGTATAGCTTACGTTTAACCTGGCAAATTCAATTTGCCGCGGAGAATAAATTTCAAGAGATTCAATAAACCAATCGTATAATGGGCGATGATTTTCAAACTCAAGTGTACAAAGTGAATGAGTAATTCCTTCAATAGAATCTGATTGTCCGTGAGCCCAATCATACATAGGATAGATGCACCATTTATCACCTGTGCGATGATGAGATTCATGTCTTATGCGGTAAATAATTGGGTCCCGCATATTCATGTTTGGAGAAGTCATATCAATCCTGGCTCTCAAAACATATTCACCATCTTTAAACTCACCAGCTTTCATTCTTTCAAAAAGATCCAGGTTCTCCTCAATTGGGCGATATCTGTAAGGACTGTCTCTGCCTGGTTCTGTTGGTGCGCCGCGGTATTCCTTAATTTCATCACCGCTTAGAGAATCAACATAAGCTTTACCATCTTTAATAAGTTTTATAGCGTATTCATATAATTGATCGAAGTAATCAGAAGCATAATACTCTCTGTCCTCCCAATCAAATCCAAGCCACCTTATATCTTCTTTTATCGAGTCAACATATTCAATTTCTTCCTTTGTAGGATTTGTATCATCGAACCTTAAATTGCACAACCCATTATAATCTTCAGCTAAGCCAAAATTTAAATAAATAGATTTTGTATGACCGATATGTAAATAGCCGTTCGGTTCGGGAGGAAACCTTGTATGAATTTTAGTGTGCTTACCGGTACGCAAATCTTCTTCAATAATTTCGCGAATAAAATTTGTTGGTTTTTTTGATTCATTATTTCCGTTTTCCATTCTTAATTATTCGCTTACGTTTGTTTTTGGTATAGTGATTATTTTTAATGCACGATCAATTCGCTCAATCGATTTATCTTTTCCGATTATATATAAAAGATCATAAACACCGGGACCGGTTCCCACTCCCGAGAGCGCTAATCTTACAGGATGTATTAATTTTCCTTTGCCAACGTTTAACTCCTCTGCTGTTTTTGTTAAGGCATTTTCAAAATCTTCTTTTACTGGATTATCAAGCTGAACAATATTATCTCTTAGTTTTGTTAACTGTTCCGGAGTATCTTCTTTCCATATTTTCTTAATAACACTTTCATCATATTCTGTTGGCTCCGCGTAGAAGTAAGTGCAAGTGGTTATGAACTCATTTACAAATGAAACTCTCGGTTTCATAGCTTCAATTATTAAGAGAAGATAATCATCATCTAATATTTTATCTTTATAATAAGATTTTACTAATTCATCTTTTAGCATCAAGAGTAATTCTTCTTTCGGTTTACTTCTAAGATGTTCGGCGTTCAGCCAGTTAAGTTTTTCAACATTTAAAACAGCACCGGCTTTGTGAACTCTTTCAAGAGTGAACTTGTTGATCAATTCTTCCATAGTGAAAAATTCCTGTTCATCGCCTGAATTCCAACCAAGAAGTGCAACAAAATTTATTAACGCTTCTTTTAGAAAACCTTTATCACGATAATCTTCAACTGCAACATCGCCCTGCCTTTTGCTTAGTTTCGATTTATCAGGATTTAACAAAAGTGGAAGATGTGCAAAAACTGGTTTTTCCCAACCAAGGTAGTCATACAACAGAACATGCTTTGGTGTTGAAGATAACCACTCTTCTCCCCGAATAATATGAGTTATTCCCATCAGGTGATCATCAACAACATTAGCAAGATGGTAAGTGGGGAAGCCGTCACTTTTAATTAAAACCTGGTCATCTATATTATTGCTATCAAACTCAACCCGTCCTCTTATTACATCATCAAAAATAATCTTCTGATCCGGGTTAACATTTAATCTAACAACTTTTGTAACATCGGAATTAAGATTATCATCAATTTCTTCCTTTGAAAGATTAAGGCAAAGCTTATCATATTTTGCCTGAGGTAATTTTTGTTCTTGCTGTTTTTCTCTCAATGTTTTAATTCTCTCAGGTGTACAGAAGCAATAATATGCTTTGTCTTTACTGATTAACTCTTCAGCATATTTTTTATATATATCGAGTCGCTGCGATTGAAAATACGGTGCACTTTCACCACCAATTTCTAGTCCTTCATCAAACTCTATACCTGCCCAACTAAGGGTTTCCAAAAGGTTTTCAACTGCACCTTCAACAAATCTTTTCCTATCAGTGTCTTCAATTCGTAAAATGATTTTCCCGTTCAGATTTTTTGCGAACAAATAATTGTATAAAGCTGTTCTTAATCCGCCGATGTGCAAATAACCGGTTGGGCTCGGCGCGAATCTAACTCTTGGTGATGTTATGCTCATAATTTGTATTTAATTGATTTTCAGAAAATGATAATAATTGAACAATAAAATTAACAAAATGAATATTAAAATAGGTGGGTTTATACAATACCGGATAAATTATTGATAAAGTAATTTATCTTTTTTCTTGAACTGTCTCTTTCTTCTCGGTGTAATATTTTACTTTCTCTATAAATTCAATACTGTCGATCGGTTTGGCGATATAATCGGTTGCTCCTGCTTCGAGGCATTTTTCCCTGTCACCTTTCATTGCAAAAGCTGTAAGCGCAACAATGGGAGTGTCTTTATATTCATCAAGCTGCCGTATTTTTTGTGTAGCTTCAAATCCATTCATAACAGGCATTTGCATATCCATTAAAATTAAATCGTACTTTTGTACCTTTACCTCATCAAGTGCTTCCTGTCCGTTTTCTACAACAACTATTGATTCAAACTTATTTTTCTTTAGTAACCGGGTAACTATTATTTGAGAATGTTTGTAGTCCTCAACGAGTAAAATTTTAACAGTATCTTTTTTCTCTCTAACTTCCTCGGGTGTTGATGGTTCGTCATACCTGTCTATCATCGCACTTACAACATTTTGAAGGTCTTCAATATTTGTACTACTCTTTAATAAAAGTTCTTCAAACAAACCATCAATTTTCTGCAGATCATCAGCATAATTTTCTTTTCCTGTGTAGATGATAATCGGGAGTTTAGTAAAATTTGGTTTTGATTTTATAAGTTTGATCAAATCAAATCCATCAATCTCAGGCATATCTAAATCTATAATTGCAAGATCCAAATCAATGTTTTCTATCATACCCATAACTTTTGATGAATGAGATTCCGCAATAGCATTTAACCCTGCTTGCTGTACGGCTTCTTTAAGTAAATTTAAAGTAGGCACGTCATCATCCACAATAAGAACATTTGAATCTTTACGTAGTTTGTAATGTGTTAAAACTTCAACAAGGTATTTATAATTTATCGGCTTAACAAAATATTCAATTGCGCCCATCAAAAATGCTTTTTGCTGTTCCGCTTCAACCGAACATATTATAACAGGTGTTCTTTTTGTTTGCGGAATTTCTCTTAACTTTTGAAGAAGTTCTAAACCACTTGAATCCGGAAGAACGATATCCATCAGGATTGCAAGAAAAGTTTCCTTCTCTACAATTTGTAATGTTTGTTTGGCAGAGTTAACTATAGTTGGTTCGTAACCCCACTTTTGCAAATAATTACTTAACAATTTTGATGTTGCATAATCATCCTCAATGACAAGCACCTTATTAGTTTTCGATGGTTTTGGCAATCCGCTTATCTGAGTTTCAACTTCAGATATTTTTTCAACCGGGATGGAAACATAATACGATGTTCCTTTTCCCAGAGTGCTTGTAATTTCAATCTCACCGTTTAAATAATCAATGTACCTTTTTACTAAGGTTAAACTTAAACCGGTAGTGTTTCCAATTTTTTGTACGATAAAGTCATTCAATGTAAAGGGAGCAAAAACATTTTCTAATTTATCAGATGGTATTCCTGAACTCGTATCTGTTATTCGGAAACTAAGACGATTGTTTTCTGTAGAGAAAGCGGAAACTGTTACTTTGCCTTGTTCTGTGAATCGTACTGCAGTATTAATAATATTTAATAAAATGTATCTTAACTTTTGTGCATCAAGATTTAAAGACTCCGGTATACCTTCATCTATATTAACTATAAAATCAATCCTACTTTTATCAACTTTTTCTTCAATCAATCTTAAAATATCTTTAATGAACTGAGAAACATTTACAACAGTAAGAGTGGTTTTACTCTCTCCAATATCCAGCTTTGCAATTTCAATCAGGTCGTTTAAAATTGAAAGGAGATCGTATGCATTTTCTTTTAATGTATCAACATATTCACCTTGGGAAGGAGATAATTTTTCTTCGTTTAGAAGTGAAGCAAAACCCAAAATACTGTTAGTAGGAGTACGCAGTTCGTGTCCTATTGAGGTAACAATATTTCCTAATGTATTGCTCAGTCCCCCTTTTTTACTCATCCATAATTTTAAAAGATTTCTGAGTGAATTTCCTATTACGATAATGTTATCAACTTCGTTTTGGGTAAACTCACTTTTTTTTGCAATCTTAAGTAATACTCTTTCGCTGTGGGAAATGCTTATGTGAAGGCATCCTTCATTCATCATAACATCCGAAGCCGTAAATTCGCAGCCATTATCAAATTCAAATCGGGTTTCGGTTGAATCATTAATTACCTGAGTGCAAACGTTACATTTAAGGAATGAATTTGAAGTATAAGATTTTCTGGCGTGGCTTGATTTTCCTAATATCTCGAATTCAGTATCATTTACTTTAGCAGTTAGAACAACTGCTTCAAATTCGTATTCGTTAACCAAAAAATCACATAGGTTATCGGGAAATTCCTTTGCAGATGTAAATGCGGAATTTACAAGGTCATTATATTTTGAAAGGAAATCAATTTTAGCGCTTTGCATATTATTCTGTGTTGTCCAGCTAAGAATTCATTAGGCAAAAAATTAAATCAT
>SMUX01372541.1_pt1 | contig 10371 bp, 7 predicted proteins | sample 2456431 | NCBI WGS metagenome assembly SMUX01 (sample SAMN11095930, study PRJNA526329) | marine sediment metagenome | biome: Marine sediment; feature: Surficial sediment; material: Deep marine sediment; isolation source: Hadal surficial sediment | place: Pacific Ocean | collected 2014-11 | depth 0-1... | reverse complement strand
TCGCGGCACCTGCACATCCATGTGCAATGGCGGGAATGCAAAAGGATTGCAGGAGCAATCCTTGCCAGGTGCAATGGGGGTGCACAAAATCGCGCGCGTCGCCGGGCAACGTAAGCGATTTTGGGGGTCCCCGCAACGCCGCAGGGCGCGTTCAGGGGCCGTCGCAGTAGGCGGGGGATTGATTCACAGACTCTCAGCCCAACCTACGGGACTACGGGACTTCCGTTCCCTGGGCGCACGCCAGGATCGCGTGCAGCAGGACGTTGGCGCCGGCCTCTACATCCTCCGGCGTCGCGCTTTCAATCTCGTTGTGACTGATGCCGTCCTTGCAGGGGATGAAGATCATGCCGGTGGGAGCCGTCCGGGAGACGTAAACCGCATCGTGGCCGGCGCCGCTCACGATCTCCATCGCGGGGTAACCCATCAGCTCGGCACCGTTGCCTACCGCCGCCACGCATTGCGGATCGAATGCTACGGGTGGCGAGTGCCAGACATCGTTAACCGTGCACGCCAATCCCCGTTCCTCGACGACGCTCGCGGCCACGGCTTTCAATCCGGCGTCCATGTCGGCGAGTCGCCCCTCATCGGGGTGACGAAGATCGACACTGAAGCGCACCACTCCCGGCACGGTGTTGCGCGACGCCGGCTCGCTGTGGAAATCGCCCACCGTGGCGCGCCCGAAAGGCGGTCTGTCCAGGGCCAGGTCGTAGATTTTCGGAATCAACGCCGCAGCGCCGGCAAGGGCGTCGCGGCGCATGCGCATGGGCGTCGGTCCGGCGTGGGCCTCATGGCCGGTAACGATGACGTCGTACCAGCGGATCCCCTGAACGCCTGAGACGATGCCGATGGTCTTTTCCTCGTTCTCGAGTATCGGGCCCTGCTCGATGTGGGCTTCGAAGAATGCGCCGAAGCGATGCTCACCGATGTTTTCCGATCCCTTGTAGCCGATACTCGTCAGGGCTTCTTCCACACTGATGCCTTCTCGGTCCCGATGCTCCCAGGTAGCTTCCAAGGCAAAGACGCCGGCGTAAACGCCGGATCCCATCATCGCCGGATCGAAGCGCGCACCCTCCTCGTTGGTCCACATCGCCAGCTCCACCGGCGCATCGGTCTCCACTCGATAATCGTTCAGTATTCGGATGACCTCGAGGCCCGCGAGTACGCCGTAAACACCGTCGAACCTGCCGCCGGTTGGCTGGCTGTCCAAGTGACTACCGGTGCCAATGGCCGACCGCCCGTCGAGCCTACCCGGGCGGCGCGCGAAAATGTTTCCGATTTTGTCCACGCGCACGGTCAACCCGGCCTCCTCGCACCATCCCACGAATAGATCCCGGCCGGTCTTGTCGACGTCGCTCAAAGCCAACCGACAAACGCCGCCCTTGGCGGTTTCACCGATCTTCGCCATTTCCACCAGGCTCTGCCACAAACGTTGACCGTCCACCTGTAGATTGCGCGTCACAGTCGCCTCACCTCCGGAAAGCGCTTTTCCGGTATTCCGAGTGTAGAAACGAGCCTGCCAGCGGACGATGTCGCCGCGGCCAATGGCCGTACGCCCGAATCCGATGGTAGCAACGCCAGGGGCCATATGAACGAAAAGGTGACTCCGGGCAGGACATAATCAGGAAATGCCTAAAAGCGACTTACTGTTCTGTTTTCAAAAGCTTATGGCCGGTTACACGACGCCGGCAGGTGCGCTCGCGGCAAATTTTCTGCAACCGCGAGGATTTTCTTCGAGCTACCGCCCTAATCCACTAGCCAGAGCCTCGGGTCACAGGCTACGCTGTTATGAGGGCGCGCAGGATGCGCAATTTCCTTATCGTCAGATGGCGACGCGCAAGCCGCTGGCGGGTGAGGATTAGGTCGGGGAAACTATCGACTAACGTGGTACTGCAAGATCTGAGCGCCAACAGGGAACCGCATCCTGGAACCGGGAGCCGGATCTTCAGGAGCTTCGGCAGCGGCATTCGCCAGTCCCTGCTCAAGTTGCCGTTGGTATTGAACTCCGTCGGCGGTTTCGCCATTGGCATGGCGACGATATTTCTGCTCGTCGCCAACTTCACCGATCACGAAATGCTCAAAGCCTTCTGGCTGGGCGCGTTCACCACGACCCTGCTCGGTTCCGTATCGTTGCTTGGAGCGACGAAGTTCGCGGCGCTCAGAGAAAAGCAACGCAGTCTGCGCATGCAACGCGCCCACGACCGAATGCTGCGCCAACTCGTGGATGCCTCGCCCGCCATGGTGTCCTATGTAGACAGCGACGGGCGCTTCAGGCTGACCAATCGTGCCTTCGAGAAGTGGCTCGGCGCCACGCGCGACGACCTCTATGGCCGCCACCTGCGGGAGGTTTTGGGCGAAGGCCCCTTCGAGGCGATCCGTGGCCACGTGGAACGCGCGCTGCGGGGCGAATCCGTACGTTTCGAGCGGCTCATTGCGACACTGGACGGTGGGTCTCGCTACGTTGACAGCATATTGACACCGCATCTCGACGAGAAGAACAAGGTCATCGGGATCTTCGAGATGATCGTCGACATTACGGATCGCAAGCGTATGGAAGAAGCGCTCCGTGACAGTGAGGAAAGACACCGGGCTCTGGTCGAAAACTCACCGGTGTGCATACTCGAAATGAATCTCGGCGGGCACCTCGAAACCCTGAACCTGGCGGGACGCGCCATGATCGGTGAGGACGATCGTTCACACGTATTCGGTTTGTCCTTCGTCGACATCGTCGCTCCCGCCGACCGGCAACGCATCTCCGATCTACTGGATCGTGTGCGCGCAGGGGAAGCCACTCAGGCTGAGTTCGGAGCCTTCATCGACAAAGAGCGGCGGGTGTTTTCCGCCAGCTTTCTCCCTTTGCGCAGTCCCGACGGCAAAGTGCAAAAGCTCATGGGCGTCATGCAGGACATCACCGATGCGCACAACCTTGCCGATGAATTGTCCTATCGCGCCAGCTACGATGCACTCACGGGCCTGGTCAATCGGCGCGAATTCGAGCAACGCCTGGAACGTGTGCTGGATACCGCGGGCCTCGAGAAAACCGAGAACGCGTTGTGTTATCTCGATCTCGATCAATTCAAGGTGATCAACGATACCTGCGGGCATATCGCCGGCGACGAGCTGCTGCGTCAGATTGCTGCCGTGTTGCAGTCGAATGTTCGCCAACGTGACACGCTCGCCCGTCTGGGCGGAGACGAGTTCGGCGTACTCATGGAGCGTTGCTCTCTGGAACAGGCGACACGAGTAGCGAACAAGCTGCGCAGAAAAGTAGCGGACTTCCGTTTCGTCTGGGCGCAGAAAAGCTTCGGCGTTGGCGTCAGCATCGGAATCGTATCGATAGACCAAAGCAGCGAGACCACCGCCGCCGTGATGAACGCCGCGGACAGCGCCTGCTACACGGCCAAATACAAAGGCCGCAATCGGGTTCATGTCTATCGCCGAAGCAATACCGACCTGGTCAGGCGTCATGGCGACGCGGAGTGGGTGATCCGCATCCAAGATGCCTTACGCGAGAACAGCTTCGAGCTGAGCTACCAGCCAATCGTGCCGGTGACGGATCAATTCGGGGACGGTCTTCATATCGAGCTGCTGCTGCGATTGCCCGATAGCAATGGCGAGCCCGTGCCGCCGGGGGCCTTCCTTCCCGCTGCCGAGCGTCACAATCTATCTACGCAAATCGACCGTTGGGTTGTCACCAACGCGCTTGCGTGGTTCGCCGAGAACCCCAAAGCGCTGGAACGCATCGTAACCTGCTCCATCAATCTATCGGCGCAGTCGCTCAGCGATCCCAAATTCCTGAATTTCGTCTGCGATATATTGGACCTGAGCCCGGTGCCGGCGGAGAAGATCTGTTTCGACATCAGTGAAACGGCCGCCATCGCCAATCTTACCGACGCGACCCGGTTCATGAATACCCTGGGCGAGTTGGGTTGCCGATTCGCTCTCGATGATTTCGGAAGCGGCCACTCTTCCTTCGCCTATTTGAAGACACTGCCGGTGCATTATTTGAAGATCGATGGCGTATACGTGAAGGGGATCGCCGACGACCCACTCGACTACGCGATCGTTCGATCGATCAACGATATCGGCCAGATCATGGGAAAGCACACGATTGCAGAATCTGTGGAATCGGAGCGTGTGGCGGAAAAATTGCGCGAGATCGGCATCGATTACTATCAGGGTTATTTCATCGCGAAGCCCAGGCCGATCGAAGAGCTGGCATAGGTCATCCGGCAGCGGACGTGCTGCCAGGAACGTGACAATTCCGCGAGGGGATAATCATTTCCCGGCGTAATCGAGTATACTATCCGCGATCTTCTGGCCGGTTTTCATGTCATCCGTATCCACATCCCCGGCCTGGCCGGACGAACTCTATGATCTGCTGCGTGAGCACGACATTACGCAGTTCGCCTACGTGCCCGACGCCGGACACGAGACGCTCATCGATCGCTCACTGACCGACCCGGGGGTGAGCTCGATTGCGCTGACGACAGAAGAGGAAGGCGTTGCCATGCTTGCCGGCGCTGATCTTGGTGGTGCGCGCGGCGTGCTCCTGATGCAAAGCAGCGGTGGTGGCAATTGCGTCAACATACTTTCGATGATCAAGGCCGGGCGATTTCCGTTTCTCACCCTCATCAGCATGCGCGGTGACTTCGGCGAAGGAAACCCCTGGCAGATGCCCATGGGTCAAGCCCTGCGGCCCGTGCTCGGGGCAATGGGTGTTATCTGCCTCGATGTGGATTCGCCGGCAGAAGTCTTACCGACTGTCGAAGCGGCCCTGCGCTTGACCTTCAAGTCGGGGAATTCCGTAGCCGTGCTGTTGACCCAGAAACTCATAGGAGCCAAGTCGTTCTAGTGTCCTCTCCTGCAAACCGCTCAACCGTCGACGACTTCGTACTCGATCGCTGCCAGGCGGTTCCAGCGCTGGTGGGCAGACACGAGGATTTCCTCATCGTCACGGGCCTCGCGGGAGCGGCCAGGGACATTGCGGCATTGACCGATGACGGGGCTCATGTCTACGCAATGGCGGGCGCCATGGGCGCTGCCGCGATGATGGGCTTCGGTCTCGCTCTGGCACAACCCGAGCGCCGGGTGCTGGTAGTGACCGGCGACGGTGAGTTGCTCATGAACGTAGGAGCACTGGCGACAATTGCCATTGCGGACCGCCCGAATCTATCCATCGTCTGTGTCGACAATGGACACTACGGCGAAACCGGTTACCAGAAAAGTCACACCAGCCTCGGCGTCGACCTGGAAAAGATGGCAATCGGCGCCGGGTTCAAGACCACGCGTACGGTGAAGCGGGAAGACGAAATCCTGAGCGCCTCCAGACTCATTCGTGAAACCAACGGTACCGCCTTCGTTTGCTTGCGAGTGAAAGCCACCGACCCGCCGTCGTACCGGCGGCTGTTGGATCCGGCGGCGTGCAGAAATCGATTTCGCAGCGCGTTGCTCGGCGGGCCCTGAAGGAAACGACCATTGTTCCAGCTTGCTTCGATTTGGGTACTCGCGGCTGTCGTGCTGCCCGTTGCGGTGGCGTGGTTGCTCCCCGCCACCAGCGGCAGCACGCAGGCCGCGCTGCGCGTGCCCTTTTTCCTGCAGGTAGCCGCATGGTCCGATGAACGCAGCCCGCGCCGGCGACGATGGAGGTTTTTTGTCGCCTGCTGCGCCTGGATGTTGCTGGTGCTGGCAGCTGCGCGGCCACAGTGGGTGGGCGACCCCATCGCCTTGCGCATCACCGGCCGCGATCTGATGCTCGCCGTGGATCTCTCCGGCAGCATGAAGCGCCGGGACATGCAGGTCGGTAAGGAATGGGTGACACGACTCGACGTGGTCAAGCGGGTGGCGGGCGAGTTCATCGAGCGCCGCCATGGCGATCGCATCGGGCTGATTCTGTTCGGCACACGGGCCTATCTCCAGGCACCCCTGACCTTCGATCGCCCGACGGTACGCACACTGCTCGAAGAGGCGGTGATCGGACTCGCCGGCGAGCAGACGGCAATCGGCGATGCCATCGGGCTCGGCATCAAACGTCTGCGTGAAAGACCCGCCCAGAATCGCGTTCTCATTCTTCTCACCGACGGCGCCAACACTGCCGGCGAGGTGCTTCCCATGGAGGCGGCGCGCTTCGCCGCCAAGTTGGGCCTGACTATCTACACCATCGGCGTCGGTGCCGATGTGGCCATGATGCGGCGGCTGTATGGAACGGTGCGCGTCAATCCGTCGGCGGATCTGGACGAGCCGACCCTGGCGGCCATCGCGCGTAGTACGGGTGGGCGCTATTTCAGAGCCAGGAAAACCGATGAGCTGGTGGATATCTACCGCACCCTGGACGAGCTGGAGCCGGTCATCGGCGACGAAGAGCAATTCCGCCCGACGACGGAGCTTTTTTACTGGCCCCTCGCTGTGGCTCTGTTTCTGGCCGCCAGCCTGTTGGCGGGCGGTGGGCGGCGGGCGTGGCTGTCCTGGTTGCCGGGGGAGCGACAGGCCCATGGATGATTTTCATTTTCTTCGGCCCCTGTGGCTGCTGGGACTGCCGCTCGGCCCTCTGCTCGCCTGGAACCTGTGGCGACGCCTGCAGGTCGGCGCGCAATGGCGCGAGGTGTGCGATCCCCAATTGCTTCCGCATCTGCTGGTGCCGCCCGCCGCCGCGCGCCGCAAATGGCCCTACTGGATGGTGACGGCAGCCACGACGCTTGCGCTGGTGGCCCTGGCCGGGCCTGCCTGGGAACGGCTGGAGCAGCCCGTGTACCGTACGCTCAACGCGCGGGTGGTGGTTCTGGACCTGTCGCGGTCCATGGACGCCACGGATTACCTGCCGTCCCGCTTGACGCGGGCACGCTTCAAGGTGGTGGACATTCTGCGGCGTAGCCGCGACCGCCCGGTGGGCCTGGCGGTGTTCGCCGCCGACGGCTTCATCATCACGCCGCTGACCGAGGACGCCAACACCATCATCAGCCTGTTGCCGGCGGTGGACACGAACATCATGCCTGCCCAGGGCAGCCGCGCCGATCTCGGCTTGCAAGCCGCGGCGCGCATGCTGGAGCGCGGCGGTGCGCGCCGCGGTGAAGTGATCCTGATTACCGACGGTGTGAAAGGTCAGCGCGCTGCAAGCGAAGCCGCGAAGCTTCGCGCCGCGGGCTTCCGCGTCTCCGTGCTGGCGGCCGGCACGCCGGAGGGAGCGCCGATACCGGTGCAGGGTGGTGGGTTTTTCAAAGAACTCAAGGGCGGCATCGTCGTGGCCATGACCGACTACGATGCGCTTCGTGGCATTGCCCGGGCAGGTGGCGGGCGCTTCGCGACGCTCGGTAACGATGACAGCGACATCGACTATCTGCTCTCCGACGCGTTTGCGCTGCCTTTGAATCTCAATATGCAGGCCGTCGAACGCACCTCGGAGATCTGGCGGGACCGCGGACCGTGGTTGCTGCTACTGGTGCTTCCCCTGGCGGCTCTGGCATTTCGGCGCGGCTGGCTCGCCCTGATACCGCTCACCATCCTGGTCATGCCGGCGCCGGCACGGGCTGTCACCTGGGACGATTTGTGGGCGCGCCCGGAGCAACAGGCTGCCCGGGCGCTGGAGCGTGGTGACCCGGCGGCCGCCGCTGGCGTGGCCCGTGACCCGCTCTGGAAGGGCGGCGCACTCTACCGGGGCGGGCAGTACGAGGAGGCCGCCGACGCCTTTGCGCGCAGCCACGAGACCATGGCCCACTACAACCGCGGCAACGCTCTTGCCAGGGCCGGCCTTTTGGCCGAGGCGTTGAGCGCCTACGACGCGGCGCTGGGAGCCCAACCGCAGCACGCGGACGCTCTCCACAACCGTGCCCTGGTGGCACGCCTCATGGAGCAACTTCGCCAGCTCTCCCGGCAGCAGCAGCGGGACCAGGAGGCGGGCGGGCAGGCCCAAACGGGCGGGCAAGCCGGGGAGAACGAGCGATCGCCCGACCAGGACGCCAGGGACACCATGGACCAAAGCCAGGACGCCGACGGCAACCGCGACCAAGCCGACCGCGACCAACCGCAAGCCGCCGCCAGCGCCCAAGCCTCGCAATTTCTGGACACCCAACCATTGACGGCCGAGGAGCAACAGGCCATGGCCCAGTGGTTACGCCGCATTCCGGACGATCCCGGCGGGCTGCTGCGGCGCAAGTTCCAACTCGAGTATTCGAGACGCCGTCCCGAACGCCCGCAAGGCACCGACGCCTGGTAACGAATGACGTAGGCCAAGGGGGCCATTTGCCGGGCCGTTAGCTGTTGCGAAAGCGTGCCCGCTGGCGTTAGTCTGGCCCTTCGGACCTCCACAGGCCCGGCACCAGTGACAACAACATCGAATAACAAACGGGTCCTCATATACAGCCACGACAGCTTCGGATTGGGGCACCTGCGGCGTTGCCGAAAGATCGCGCACTCCCTGGTTGCGCGGCGTAAGGCCATGTCTGTCCTGATCCTGTCTGGATCGCCGATCATCGGCAGCTTCGATTTTCGTACCCGGGTCGACTTCGTACGCATTCCCGGCGTGATCAAGCTGCGTAACGGCGAGTACTCGTCCCTCAGCCTGCACATGGACATCTCCGAGGTGCTGGAGCTGCGCGCCGCCATCATCCGCCACACGGCCGAGGTTTTTGCGCCGGACTTGCTGATCGTCGACAAGGAGCCCCTGGGGCTTCGCGGCGAGATTCACGACACCCTGCGCAGCATGAAGGCGGCCGGTACGCGTCTGATTCTGGGCCTTCGGGATGTCATGGACGATCCGGCAGCTCTCGCCGCGGAATGGGAGCGCAAGAATCCCCTTCCGGCACTGAACGATCTCTACGACGACATCCTCGTCTACGGACTACCTGAGATTTACGACCCTCTGTCCGGCATCGATCTCCCCGACCGCGTGCGGGCGAAAATGATCTACACAGGCTATCTGTCCAGCAACAACGGCGCGCCCGTGTCCTACCCGCCGGCCGGCCCGTGGCAGGATCGGCCCTACGTCCTGGTCACGCCGGGCGGCGGCCGCGACGGCGAAGATCTGGTGGACTGGCTGCTGTCGGCCTACGAGACGGGTGCGGAATTGCCCCACGCGGCGCTGGTGGTATTCGGCCCATTCATGCGGCCCAAGCGGCGCGAGCGCTTCCTCGCGCGCATCGACCGGCTGGAGCAGGTACGCGCAATCACCTTCGACAACCGCCTGGAGCGCCTGATGGCGGGCGCAAGCGCTGTCGTCGCCATGGGCGGATACAACACCTTCTGCGAAATACTCACCTTCGACAAACCGGCGGTTCTGGTGCCACGGCGATATCCGCGCGCCGAGCAGCATATTCGCGCTGCGCGCGCCGAGCGCCTGGGACTGGTGCGCATGCTGAGCGACGTGGGCGGCAGAGAGCCGGAACGCATGGTGGCCGCACTCGGTGCGCTACCGGCCCAGCCCCGGCCTTCCGAGGCGGTCATACCGGGACTCCTGGATGGCCTGGACCGCATTCATGATCTCACCGAGCAGTGGCTGGATGAAGAAATGGAGCCCCGGCGACTGGCCCTGGTGTGAGTATTTTTCTGCCCGCATCCGCGTTGTTCCTGGTTGCATCGCCATGATCGGACTTCGCGGATCCGCCCGATTGTGCGCAATGGCATTCGTGGCCCTCATCGCGGCTCCCGCATCCGCGGCGGAATCGCCGATGCTGGCTGAGCTCGTCGCCAGCGGCGAGCTTCCGCCCCTCGAGCAACGGCTTCCGACGCCGCCCAGGACGATGACTTCCAGCCGAAGCTATTTCTCTCCGGGCAAGTACGGCGGCGAGCTCGTTCTGTTGATGGGAAAAAGCAAGGACGTGCGGTTGATGGTGGTGTACGGCTACGCACGCCTGGTCGGCTATAACCTCGACTACGAGCTGGTGCCGGACGTGGTCGAAAGCTTCGACGTGGAAGAAGATCGGCGCTTCACTTTCCACCTGAGAAAAGGCCACCGCTGGTCCGATGGGCACCCGTTCACCGCGGAATCCTTCCGATACTACTGGGAAGACATTGCCAGCAACGAAGACCTGGCGCAGTTCGGCCCGCCAGCGGCCCTGCTCGTGGACGGTGAGCCACCCGTATTCGAAGTGCTCGACGAGACCACGGTCAGATACACCTGGAAGAAGCCCAACCCCTTCTTCCTACCGGCGCTGGCCGGAGCACGGCCGGAGCCAATTTTTGCACCCGGCCACTATTTGAAGCAGTTTCATGGGCACTACACGGATATCGCAGTACTCGAAGAACTGGCCGAGAAGGAAGGCCGGCGCAATTGGGCATCGGTCCATATTTCACGTTTTCGCCCTTACAAGAATATCAATCCGGACCTGCCGACGCTGCAGCCCTGGGTCAACACCACGCGGCCCCCGTCACAGCGATTCGTAT
>SMUX01242930.1_pt1 | contig 10375 bp, 9 predicted proteins | sample 2456431 | NCBI WGS metagenome assembly SMUX01 (sample SAMN11095930, study PRJNA526329) | marine sediment metagenome | biome: Marine sediment; feature: Surficial sediment; material: Deep marine sediment; isolation source: Hadal surficial sediment | place: Pacific Ocean | collected 2014-11 | depth 0-1... | reverse complement strand
GACCCAATGCGTGAATTGCGGATTTTTTGGTTCCGATCGAAACGGCCTTGTCTGTCCCCGGTATCCTGGTCTCGCAACCATCCGAAACCAGACATTACCCAGGCGATCGCCGATTAGCAGATGTCGCCCCCAAGGCGGCTCTGCCACGAACACGTACTTTGGCGGCGTTGCAGAAATTCGCGCTATGTCGGATTGCGAGCGTGTTCGAGACGGCCTGGGTTACCCTCCGTCATGCATTACATCCGGATCTCATCGAATTGACGTCGGGCGGTAGTTCATGTGCCACGAGCGATGCCGCGGATGACATAATCTGCCGTGGACGGGCTACAAGCCATCGGCAGGTTGTAGACAATTGCCAGGCGCGTGAGTGCTTTCACGTCGACGTCATGCGGCATCGGTGACAGTGGGTCGACAAAGAAGATCAGCGCATCCAATTGGCCTTCGGCAATCAGAGCGCCGATCTGCTGATCGCCGCCGAGCGGACCGCTCTTCAGGCGTATGATATCGAGACTCGGATGTACCTCCTGAACCCTGGTTCCGGTCGTGCCGGTGGCGTATATCTTTGCTCCCTCGAGCACGGAGAGGTGCTTGGCGACCCAATCGACAAGACATTGTTTTTTCGCGTCATGTGCAACGACCGCGATACACAGGATCTTGGTATGGCTGCGTTCAAAGGAACTGTCGACCATCAGTGTTCCAGTGCTAATTTACGCCCATAATCCTGGTTGTAGTTCCGCTTGACGTGACAGGGTGTGGATGACGGCGTCCTTCCACCCAGCACATTTCCCCTCTCGTTGGCGTGAGCGCGCCGCTCCAATTCAGGAGGGCCAATTCCGCGCCCTCTCCACGGCGGCCGTGAACAAGCCGAGCCACTCGCCGTGGCTGGTTTGCGGCTCGACGCACAAGGGTGGGCGCTCAGCACCGATCTCGCCGCCGCTTTCATGCATCGCAAGAGACGCCGCGCCGAGGGCCGTGAGCTCCGGTTCGCATGGCGCTACAACTACTTTCCCGAGCACGGATGCAAGGAAGCGCCGAAAATACTGGTTCCGGGAGAGGCCGCCGTCGATCGATATCTCGGCGCCGATACGCGCATACGTGTCCATTGCGGTCACGACTTGGGCGGTGCGCAGCGCCACGCCTTCCAAGATCGCGCGGACGAGATCCAGACGGCTCGTCGCAAGTGTAAGACCGAGCCAGAGGCCGGCGGCGCGGCGGTCCCAATAGGGGCAGGCAAGGCCGGAAAGCGCGGGAACGAAGACCAGCCCGCGTTCGATCGCGGTCGGGCCTTCGAAGGTCTCGATCTCCCCGAAGCTCTCGAACAACCCTATGGATTGGGCCCAGTTGAGCGCCGAACCGGCGTTGTAGACGCCGCCGTCCAGCGCGTAGACGCGCGTCTGTCCGTCGATCTGCCAGGCGACGGTCGACAAAAGTCCCTGCTCCACTGCGATCACCGGCTGGTCGCCGGTGACGCAGAGGGCGAACGCACCGGTTCCGAACGTGATCTTCAGATCGCCGGGTTCTCGGCATCCATGGCCGTAGAGCGACGCCTGCTGGTCGACGACTGAGGCGCGAATTGGCACATCGCCGTGCACAGTCCGTACCGTACCGAACGCGCCCACCGTGGCGCGGATCGGCGGCAGGCATTCCATGGGCACACCGAACAGCGCGCAGAGTTCCGCGTCCCACTCGCCGGTTCCCAAATTCATCAACGAGGTTCGTGAGGCGGTGGTCACGTCGGTCGCGTAGACGCCGGAGAGCCGGTCGAGGAAGAAAGCGTCCGTGGTTCCGAGCCGGAGGCGTCCGACCTCTGCGAGTCGCCTCGCCTCGTCGACGTTATCGAGAATCCAACGAAGCTTCGAGGCCGAGAAATACGGATCGAGCGGTAATCCGGCGCGATCAAACATCATTGCCTCGGCGCCTCGCGCTTTCAGCGCGTCGATCTGGGGCTGGGTGCGCTGGTCCTGCCAGACGATGACGGGCGAGACCGGCTTCTTCGATGCCGCATCCCAGGCGAGGCAACTCTCCCCCTGATTGGCGATTACAAGTGCGTCGACCTTTCCCGCCGCCTCGATGCAGGCCTCGACATTCGCGATCAGCTCTTCGGGATCGTGCTCGACCCAGCCCTGCTTCGGGAAAAGCTGGCGGTGCTCGACCGCATACGCGACCCGGCGACTCTCGCCGTCCGTGACCAGGACGCGGGTGCTGGTGGTGCCCTGATCGATCGCTGCGACACGCATCGCCGAAGTCAGTCCTTATAGTCCAGTTTCAGAACACCGGTTCGCAACAGCCCGTAGAGCAAGCCCAGCAGTGCGAACACGCCAAAATTGATCAGAGCGGCGAGCGCATAGAGTTCTTCCGATACGCCGTGGCGCAACGAGCCCCAGGCCAAGGTCGGCAGGGTCGGCGTGGCCCCCAGATTATAGAAGGAAATCTCCAGATTGTTGAAGGCCAGCAGGAAGGACACGATGAAGGCGCCCAGGATCGCCGGCCAGACCAGGGGCAGAGTGACCTCGAAAAAGGTCACCCGGGGCGTCGCCCCGAACACCATGGCCGCGTCGTCGAGGCGCCAGTCGTAGCGCGCCAGCCCCGCCAGCACGACCAGGAAGGCGAAGGCCGTCCCGTAGGTCGCGTTGGCGAAGATCGCCGAGAAGATGTTGCCCGGGAGGCCGAGCAGCGACTTGCTGAACATCAGGCTCGAAATACCGATCAGCACATGGGCGATGAAAAGCGGCGCCAGGAACAGCCCGGTGATCAAGCCCCGTCCTCTGACCCGGAACTTGAGCACCGCCATGGCCGCCAAACAGGCGAGGAGGCTGGACAGGGCCCCGGTTCCGATCCCGATGATCAGGCTGTTCAAGAATCCGATGTGATAGTCGGACTGATCCCAGAGGCTCTGGTAATGCTCGAAGGTGAAGTTCGGCGGGAAGGGCCAGATGCTGTCCTGCTGCATCGAGACGTAGACGATGTAGAGGATCGGCGCATAAAGAAAGATATAGAGAGCCGCCAGCAGCAGCACCTGACCGCCGATTCCCAAACGCTTGGTCATAGCTCAGCTCCTCCCTTGATCGTTATACCGCTGCGCTTCAGGTCGCCGACCACCTTCCACACGGCGAAGATCACGAGCAATGAAATGAAGAACAACACGACGCCCATGGCCGATCCGAATGCCCAGGTTCCGGTCGCGCCGAACTGGTGCGCAAGAATGTTCCCGTAGAGCGCGCCGTCGGGTCCGCCCAGGAACTGGGAGGTGATGGAGGAGGCCAGCGTCGGAATGAAGACCAGGACCACGCCGATCGCCGTGCCCGCCCGGTTGAGCGGCCAGGTCACCTCGAAAAACGCCCGCAGGGGCCGCGCGCCATTGACCTTGGAGACCTCGAGCAGTTCGAAATCGAAGTTCAAAAGGCTGAGGTAGATGGCCAGCACCATGAAGGGGATCCAGAGATAGATCAGCCCGATCGCGCTGGCCGTGCTGGAGTACATGAGCGCCATGACCGGCTCGATCCCGAAATTCATCAGCACCATGTTGACGAGCCCGATCGGCCCCAGGATCTGTTGCAGGGCGGTGACCCGCAAAATCTCTCCCGTCAGGAACGGCGCCGAGGTCAAAAGCAGGTAGATCAGCTTGTAGCGGCCGCCATAGCGCGCAATGAAAAAGGCGACGGGCCACGCAAAAATCAGCGAGACCCCGGAGACAACGACGGCCATGGTCAAGGAGCGGATCAGAAATTTGATATAGACCCAGTCCGTCAGCAAAGTGATGTAGTTGTCCAGATTCCAGTCGTGGATGAGCACATAGCTCTCGGTACGCCAGAAGCTGAAAACCACGATCGACAGAAGCGGCAAGACGAGGAAGACCGTCAGGAAAATGCTGCCGGGGAGGACCAGCATCCAGAACTGAGCCTTATTTGACATGGCTCTAGGCCCCCGACACTGGAAATGCGTCGCAGTCCTCAGCTCTCCAGGACAGGTGGAGACTGCTTCCCGGCCGGTGCGCCAGGGCCGGCGGCGCGCTGACGGTAATCTCGCGCTCGCCGCCCAGGTCGATGATGTAATCCGCGTACTGGCCCTTGAAGATCACATCGCGCAGGATTCCTTTTAAATCGCCTTCGTCGCCGCCCAGTTTGATCTTCTCGCTCTTGACGTAACAAATCGCCTTCGATCCCGCCCGGAGGTCGTCGTGGGCGCGTGCGCGCAGCGAATGACCGTGCCAACCGATCACCGCCTGGCCGTTCTCGACCGTCTCGACCGTGCCCGAGAATTTGTTCGGCGAGCCCAGGAACGATGCGATGAAGGAAGTGGCGGGGTTGTGATAAAGCTCGAACTTGTCCCCTACCTGCTCCAGGCGCCCGTCCTTCATGACCGCCATGCGGTCGGACATGGTGAGCGCTTCTTCCTGGTTATGGGTCACATAAACGAACGGAATTCCCAGCTCGATCTGGAAGCGGCGGATCTCTACCTCCATTTCCTTGCGCAGCTCGCGATCGAGATTGGCGAGCGGTTCGTCGAGCAACAGCAAGGACGGCCGGGAAACCAGGCCGCGCGCCAGGGCGACGCGCTGCTTTTGTCCGCCCGAGAGCTGGTGCGGATAGCGGTCCTCCAACCCCGTCAACCTGATGAGGTCGCAGATCCAGTCCTGTTGCTTCTGCTTCTCGCGGGCCTCCATTCTCTGCATCTTCAGCGGGAAACTGACGTTTTCCGCGACAGTCTTATGGGGAAACAGCAGAAAATCCTGGAACACCATGCCGACACCGCGGTTGTAGGGCGGCAGGTGCGTTATATCGGTATCGCCGATCATGACCCGGCCGGAATCCGGTCGCTCCAACCCGGCAATGATACGCAGCATTGTCGTCTTGCCGGACCCCGACGGTCCGAGCAGCGCAAAGAATTCGGTCTGCCCGATGTCGAGCGTGATTTCGTCTGTCGCGACGACCGAACCGAACCGCTTGGTCACCTTCCGGAGCTGAAGCAATCCTTCAGTCATCCCATCCTCCCTTGGCCAGGGATCGCGGCTGCCGATAGACATCCGGCCCCGTCGATCGCTGTGGCGCTATTTTCTGAACCGGCGGTCCGATGCTGGCGGATGAACGTCATCCCCCGAACACATCGAACTGCCGATCCACATGCTTGCGATGGTGTTGTCCCCTTTTGGCGCTCGAGGATCAAACCATCTGAGCCCGATTCATCAGGCCGCCTCGACCGCGGACCAGATCCGTTCCCACTTCTCCGGTGAGCTCGGCGCGTCGAACTGATAGAGGCCATTGATGGCTGCCGTGTTGTTGAGGAACAGGGTCTCGACGTAGCGGTCGGGGATCAAGGAACGCACGTCCACGGTCGGCGACCAGCCGACATCCGTGGCCACGATGGCCATGTTTGCAGGCTCCAGGCGCCAGTCGATCCACTTGTGGCATATCTCCAGTATCTCCGAATCCGTGACGCCGGAGGTGATCGCCCAGGTATCGACCCAGCCCAGCCCACCTTCTCTCGGCCTCAGGAAGTGCTGCATGTTGAGGTCGGTCTTGCCGTCGAGCTTGTCGAAATGGATCCGGCGGTAGATGCCCGACCACTCTGGCGAGGCCCAAACCACCTGGGCCCGCAAGAGGCGCTCCAGCGTGTCCTCGTCGTTCCAGCGGGTCAAGAGCAGGCTCTTCTGCTTGATGAGGAGTTGCTTGGCCTCCTCGAGCTCGGCGTCGGTCAGGACATAGGGATTGAAGGACTTGCCGTCCGGCCGCTCGCCGTCTGTGGTCCCCATGTTATGGGCAGCCAGGATGCCGGCCAAGGCGATGTTCTCTTCAAAGCGCCCGCTGGTCGAGAGGTGCTTTGCATATTTATCGTTGAAGAGAAGCGAAATGCTGTCGGCGTCGGCCGCGTCCACCTTGTCCATGTTGACGGTCAGGCCATAGCCGCCCCAGCAGTTGGGTGCGGCGATCATGTTGTCGCCACCTTCCTCTTGCAGCAGGAGATAGTTTGGCGCCTTGAAGTCGTCGAACACGTGGCTCATGTTCGCGATCTGGCCATAGTCGACCGGCTGCGTGAGGCCTTGCTTCCCGTAAAGCCTGGGCCAGAAGCCGTCGGCCATGACCAGGTCGAAGTCGGTGGTGCCGCCAGCCTTGAGCTTGTTGTAAGCCTCGGAATTGCCGTCGAAAAATCCGGCGCTGACCTTGACGCCGTATTCCTTTTCGAAGCCGCTCACGATCTCCGTTACGTTGTAATGCTCCCAGCCGAGCCAACGAAGCTTGAGCGTCGCCGCCTCGGCATCACGGATATAGGGCATCGGGAAGGTCGCGGCCGCCGTCGCCGCTGCGGTGGTTTTCAGGACGTCACGTCTGGTGAACTTCTTCATTTGTTCCTCTCCTGTTTTATGGATGACGGAATTTGGCGCTCATCGTGCGCGCTTCTTTCTTCGATGAATTCGACGACGAGACCGTCCGTCGCGGACTCTCGCCTCAACGAAGCAATGGGGATCAGGATGCGCCGTTCGGGCAGGGCGCTCATCGTGCGCGACCAGATCGGACCGGCGCCGTTGGCGACGGTGAGCCGTCCGCGCGCCGGGCGATCCACCCGGATCTGGAGATGCGACATGCCCGCACCCTGGATCGGGGGGGCGATGCGTTGCGGGATGGCAAACTTGACCGGGCTGTGCGTCTCGACCCGCATCGCTGTTTCGGGCGATGGAAGGTCTCCGGCCAGGTCTCTGGCGATCCACTGCGCGGTCGCGCGCCCTTCGCGCCAGCTCCATCCCGCGGTCTCCACAGGTCGCAGGACGTTGCCGGCAGCGTAGTAGGCTGGGTCCGAACATCGGCCGAACTGATCGATGACGGGACCGCCCGTGCCCTGGTCGATCGCAAGATGGCTCAATCGGGCGAGGCTCGACTCCGGAGTGAACCGCCCGGTGAAGAGAACGCCATCACAAGCGATTTCGCTCTCGCTCCCGCCTTCGTCCGCGATCCGGACGGCCTCGACGCGACTGCGGCCGATTATGCCGATGATCCGGGTGCGGAAGAGAAGCGGAACCCCCAACAGGCGGGCCGAATAATGAAGCGGCCAGCGCACGGTCGCACGGGGCTCTTCCTCAAGCATCGCGACAGGCCGAATGCCCGCTCTCCGGCAGGTGAGGAGCGCGGAGAAACTCACCAGTTCCGTGCCGACCACCACGGGGCTGCGGAACGGGACCCGGTTCTTCAGATAGACCATCGACTGGAGCGCACCGGTATTGCAGACGCCCAGTGTTCGGTCGCCCGAGACCAGCCGGGCCGAGCGCGGCATCTCCCGGATCCCGGTGGCGAGCAGCACGCGTTTAGCCGTCAGTTCCCTCGGGCCTTCGGGTGAGACGATGGTGAGCGCGCCCTCGGGGCCCAGCGTCGTCACCGTGGTCTTCAGTGCTATGTCCACACCGGCATTTCTGGCGGTCTCCACAAGCCGCCGCGCATAGGGGGGACCCGCCATCACGCGCCCGAATTCGCGCATGCCGAACGGCGGGTGCCCGCAATGGCGCGGAATGCCGCCGGCTTCGGATTCGCGCTCCAGGATCACGACGCGTTCGATTCCGGCTTTCTTCAGCGCCGTCGCCGCGGCGAGGCCCGCCGGGCCGGCGCCGATGATCGCCACGTCGCAGCGTTCGTATGCGAGGGTGTCAGCCATGCGCGGCCCCGACAGCGATCGGCTCGGCGAATCGCCCCTCGGTTAGCTCCGCGAGGCGCGCCGAGCAGTAGAAGCCCTGACACCGCCCCATCGTCGCGCGGGTGCGCCGCTTCAGGCCCGCGAGATCTCCGGCCGGCGCCGGACCCTCCAGCGCGGCGTGGATCTCGCGATCCGTAACCATCTCGCAATGGCAGACGATCTCGCCGTATCCCGGCCTCTGCCAGTCGCGGGAAAGATGCTCCGCCAGGTTCGGGACGCATGGTGCGGACGGGTTCTCCAGCGCCTTGAAGCTGGCGCCTTGGGTCGAGAGAAGGCGGTGGACATGCCTGGCGATGCCGAGCGCCGCCGAGAGGCCGGTCGATCGGATTCCGCCCACTGTGACCCAGTTGCAGCCGGCGTCCTCGACGATCCGATACTCTTTTCTTTCGGTTCCCGGTCTTATGCCCGCGTAGGTCGCCGTCACCGGAATGTCCGCGAGCGCCGGAACAATACCGATGGCGCGCGCGACGAGTGCGTTCAGGGTTTCTTCGTCGACCGAGGCGTCATCCCTCGCGTCCTGCTCCTCCGCAGTCGGACCCACCAGCACGTTTCCGAAAACCGTCGGACAGAGCACGATGCCTTTCGTTCGCTCCGTCGGGACGGGTAAGATGATCGAGCGGATGAAATTGCGCGCCGCCTTGTCGAACACCACGAACTGACCTTTGCGCGGCTTGATCGTGAATTCGGCGGCGCCGAGCACGGTTCGGTCGAGGATGTCGCCGTAGAGCCCCGCGCAATTCACCACATGGCGCGCTCGCACCTGTCCGCGCCTGGTATCGAGCAGCCAGCCAGCGCCGTCGAATTCGCCGCCGGTAACCTCGGCATTGAATATCGCTCGCGCGCCATTCCCGATCGCCTGCAACAGGTACGCGAGCGGCGCCGACCAAGGGTCGATTATGTGCTCTCGCGGGACAGCGACGGCGGCCCGAATGCGGGGATCGAGATTTGGCTCGAGTGCCAGGGCCTCCGAGCGGCTCAGTGGATGTGCGTCCTCGACGCCGTTGTCATGCGCTTGTCTCAGCACATCGGCGAGGCGCTCCTCCTCGGCTTCCGTCCACGCGGCAACCAGGGCGCCGGTTTCGAGGATCGGCAGGTTGAGGCTGTCGCGGATCGCGAGATATTCGTCGTGCCCCGCTCTGACGCATTGCCACTCCAACGAACCCACGGGCGCGTCGAAGCCGGTATGGAGAATGGCGCTGTTGCCCTTGCTGGCGCCGCCGAGGATATCCGCCGCCTTCTCGATCAGAACCACCGAGGCGCCTTCCAGGGCCATCCGGCGAGCGACGGCGCAGCCGACGACTCCACCTCCGATGATGGCAACGTCGCCATCGGCGAGCAGCGTGTCGCTGCCCGGTTGGCCAATATATGATTTGGATTTCTCGCTATTTTGAGTGATAGTCATAAGCGAACGGTATCCGGCGATGTCCGAACGGTCAACAAAAACATGGGAACGGGCATGAATAATCGTAAACGGCATGAAATCATTGTGGATTTGGTTCGGGAAAATGGAAAGGTCTCGGTCGACCAACTTGCCGAAGGGCTCGATGCGTCGCGCGAAACGATTCGCAGGGATCTTGTTCAACTTTCAGATCGCGGGTTGGTGAAAAGGGTGCACGGCGGCGCCGTGCGCCCTAGCCCCAGCATTGAAGGCGCGTTCGACAAGCGCATGAACGAGTACGTATCGGCCAAGCGCGCCGTCGCTTCTGCCGCGGTGCGCATGTTCGAGCCTGGCGACACGATGTTTATCGACACCGGGTCCACGACCGTCTTCTTCGCCGAACAGCTCGCGCAGATCGGCGGGTTCACCGTCGCCACCAACTCCGCCATCGTCGCCGCGACCCTGGCCGGGTCGGACAAACGGTCGAGGGCATTCCTGCTCGGGGGAGAGTTCAACGCCGACGACCGGCAGACGGTCGGCGAGATGGCCCTGTCTCACATCCGCAGCTTTCGAGCCCGCACAGCCGTGCTCGCCGTCGGCGCGATTCATGAGACTGCGGGCGTGATGGACTTCAACATCGAAGAGGCGCAGGTCGCCCGCGCCATGATCGATCAGGCGGAGAGGGTCGTCGTGCTCGCGGATTCCTCGAAATTCGACCGCACCGCCATGTTCACCGTCTGTGGCCTTGAGGAGATCGACATTCTTGTCTGCGATGCGTTGCCGCCGGAGCATCTCGTGCGCGCGATGCGAGATGCCGGAATCGAGTTAGTCACCGCATGACGATGGTCAGGTGCATGCAATTCAATGCCCATCGCCGAGATACGCCACCAAGACCTTTGACACTTCTCTTTAATTCTCGGGAGATTTTTTCATTCGCGGTGTAACACTGCTTCAGCGCGACAACGCTTGGCTCGGTCGGGGAGCGCTGCCGTCAGGTACATTTACGCAGAGAAGTTGAAAGGCGGTTATCCAAGGAAAAGGAAGCGTTCTCGAGTACCTCACGACCGTCGGTATTGGGGATGAAGCGGTCGTAGCCAGAACCGGCGGCGCGGACCTCTGCTCCCCAACCTCCAGGCGAGATCGCTTGGACCTGAATGTCAACCTACCACCCGAAGACAGACATCGGCGTGTCAGCCACTATTGGCGCCAGGCCGAAACGTCGGTTACGTCGACTCATGGCACAAAGCCGAAGTTCAGAGGGTCTCTCCCGAGCGTCCGCTTACCGGCGCATAACCGACCTTCGGGGCTGAATGTCGGCTT
>SMUX01074926.1_pt1 | contig 10375 bp, 12 predicted proteins | sample 2456431 | NCBI WGS metagenome assembly SMUX01 (sample SAMN11095930, study PRJNA526329) | marine sediment metagenome | biome: Marine sediment; feature: Surficial sediment; material: Deep marine sediment; isolation source: Hadal surficial sediment | place: Pacific Ocean | collected 2014-11 | depth... | reverse complement strand
TGTGGAAGCCTTGGTTTTGGATCTCCGTAAAGACCGCATGGGCCCACTTTGCCAGGGAAGGATAGAGTAGACCGAGCCCAAGCCCATTGAGCCAGAAGACTCCAGGCTCTTCGGCACAAGGCTCCACCTCGGGAGTAAAGCGCATTAACTGATGGGTCAGCGCGGCCACTCCCTCCTTGATCTCGGCCAATGGCACCACACCGGCACGCAGCTCGGGCGCCAAAGATAAGGCTGTGGTATAGCGGGAACCGGGAAGCACCCCCGTTTGCCGTGCCTTCTTGTTCACCCAGAGGATGACTGCCTGCGGTTTATCCTCAGCAACGACCGCTGCCGGACAGCGGGCCCACTCGGGATGGCGTTTGAGCAGGAGCTGGAGTGGAAACGCCGGAAGGTTAACGCAGGCCAGCCGGTCCATAACATATTTCCTTCTCGGTCCAGGTGGGTCCCCAACGCTTGTCCTTCAAAACTTGAAGCTCGCATACGAATTGTTCCTCTGAAACTCTTTTCCGCTGGGCCTGAACCCGTAGCGAGATCAGTGACCCCAGTGACGGCTCCCTACTCTCTTTTTCCGTAAGGCAGACCAGGGCGGCGTGATACCGGTGGGCGAGGCCGGCCAGACGGGCTTGGAGCGGCATCGGAATCCTCACGGTGCCAATATCGAGTACCACCAGGCCAAAGGCCCCTGACCGGAGAAGTTTTTCCCCCGCCCGGGGGACGGCATAAAGGTCGGGAACACGGACAACCACCAGCGAGTCGAGGTCCACACCCCTTTCAGCGGCGTCGGGCGGGTAGAAAGAGTTCTCGCTCGGTGTGCTCCAGCCAACCAGTTCACCCCGCTGCTGTGCTTCCAGCACCAGGCCGAAGGCGAAGGTAAGTGAAGCCGTGACCCCGGATCCGGAGATCTCCAGCAAGCGTCCGTTGATCTCCGTAAGAGTCCAGTGTCTTGGTTGATCGGACTCGACAACAACTCTCTTGAGACTTCCTGCAGGAACAATGTCCATGGCTAATTCCCTACCCCGATCCGAAATTTTCCCCGCCGTAGAAGGCGGTGCCTTTGATCTGAATGCCCCAAGGGCGGGTTGGATAGACTAGACGAACAAAAAGCGAAAGTCAATGCGAAATCAAACCCTGGCCAGATCGACGAATGGGTTCCGATAGAATAGATTCGTCTAAAACCTAATGAAATTATCTGGATTGCATAAACATGAAAAGTAAAACCTGAAGTAAAATAGGGCAGGATCTTACCGATTATATCTTCCAAGGAATGTTTTAGGTTGCTATCGGTCCATCCAGGCTATATTATTGCTAACAGAAATTTTGTGGAACCGATTTGGGAGCAAGAAGGGCCACAGTTAACAGCCACCGAAGGAATGAAAGATAAGGTCCATAAGTCCGACGAGGAATGGAAAGAGCAACTCACCCCTGAACAGTTCAACGTCTGTCGAAAAAAAGGCACAGAGGCATCCTTCTCAGGAGAATACTACAACTCCAAAGAGAAGGGAGTTTACCAGTGCACCTGCTGCGGCAACGACCTTTTCAGCTCAGATACAAAATTTGATTCCGGCACAGGCTGGCCAAGCTTTTGGCAACCCATCGCGCCAGAGAACGTCGATACCCAGGCCGACATTAGTCACTTCATGGAGAGAGTTGAGGCGACGTGCAGTGCCTGCGGCGCCCACCTCGGTCATGTGTTCGACGACGGCCCTCAACCCACCAACCAGCGTTACTGCATCAATTCGGTTTCCCTGAAGTTCGCTAAAGATAAATGATAGAACCCGACCTGTATCCACCATCGGTTTGTCCCCCCAGACATCACCACTTCCCTTCTATGAGGACATAATGATTGTTGAACATATACCGGCGAAGTTCGAAAAGAGTCTGAACGAGTTCGTTCTGACCGTACGCACTCTGCTAGGCGATGATCTCAAGAGCATCATCCTGTACGGGAGTGCGGCCCGTGGCGAGTTCGATATCAAACGATCTGATCTGAACCTGCTGGTGGTTTTCGACCAGGTAGAATTCCACCATCTTGCCACCCTGGCTCCCTTGACGAAGAAATGGCACCGGCAACGAATCGCCACGCCACTGGTCGTGAGCCCTCAGTACATTTCGAGCGCCCTGGATGTCTATCCGCTTGAGTTTCTCGATATGCAATCTGCCCGAAGGATTCTGTTCGGCGATGACGTGTTGGCAGAGATAAACCCTCCCGTTCAGGCCATCAGGCGCCAGTGCGAGCAGGAGGCCAGAGGCAAGCTCCTTCACTTGAGAGAGATCGTTTTGGAAACAGCGCTGAAACCCAAACACCTTCAGCAGGCCATGATCCTCTCGGTGCCGTCCTTCGTGAGGATCGGACGGCATGTCCTTCGGCTACTGGAGCAGCCCCCTAAGATGCATGCGAAAGAGGTCATTGACGAGCTCCGAAAGGCAACCCAGCTTCCACTTGAAGGCCTGGAGATTGCATGGAATATCAGGACAGGAGACCGTAAACCCCCGCGAAGCGAGATCACCTCTTTCTTCGAGACCTACCTGAACGACGTGTTCGCCATCACTACTTTCGTGGACAACCTGAAGGTCGCCTAATTACCGGCGCTGTTCACCAAAAACAACCGTGCAAACGAACGCAAGGACTCGTCCATCTCGTGTTGGATATCACCGGCTGCGTCAGGCCGCGATGATCATTCTCTTTTTAGCCTTACTCCCCTTGGCAGCCCTCGCCCAAATCAATGTCGTGCCTTTTAAGGGTTACGTCAATGATTACACCGGGACCCTATCGCAAAACGTTCAGACCGAACTCAACGGCATACTGAAGCAACTGGAAACTAAAACCGGTGCACAGATCGCCGTCGTCGTCATTAACTCCACCGAAGGCGTTCCGCCATCGGATTATGCAGTTGAATTCGGCCAGAAGTGGGGAGTGGGCAAAAAAGACAAGGATAACGGGGTCGTGTTCCTTGTGGTGGTCAAAGACCGAAAGATGTTTATCGCCACGGGCTACGGTGTGGAACCCATCCTTCCCGACGGTAAGGTTGGACGAATCAGAGATAATATTGTTCTCCCACATTTTCGCAAAGGAGAGATGGGTAAAGGCATTTTCAATGGCACCCTGTTCATGGTTCAAGAAATCGCCAAGGCCGAAGGGGTATCCATGGAATCCATCACCTCCAGGCAAATTAGTAGGCCCCCACGCACAAGGAGCAGGGGATTCCGCTTTTTCGGCGGGCTTCCCCTTCTGCTTCTTTTCTTTCTATTCTTCGGCCGTGGCCGGTTCGGTCTCTTTCCCCTACTTTTTTTAGGCGGGTTCGGCATGCACGGTGGGAGCTTTGGAGGGGGCTTCGGCGGACGAGGGTTTGGTGGTGGTTTTGGAGGTGGATTTGGTGGCGGATTGGGAGGAGGATTCGGAGGGGGCGGTGGCGGTGGAGGCTGGTAGGGTGACTTGAGGCTTTGAGAGGAGCAAAAGAGTGAAAAAAGGATTATTGATTGTTGGCATCACCCTTGGCCTGCTCGTGGTGGTGGCCATCGGGAGCTGTGGTTACGTCGTTTCCAAACGCAACCGCTTCATTACCATGGACGAAGCCGTCACCGGGCAGTGGGCCCAGGTTGAAAACGTACTCCAACGCCGAAGCGATCTCATCCCCAACCTCGTGAACACAGTGAAAGGTTTTGCCTCCCAGGAAAAGGAGATCTTTACCAACATTGCGGAGTCTAGGGCGAAGCTGGGTGGTGCGACCAATATCGGGGACAAGATCAATGCGGCCAACGGGATGTCCGCAGCCTTGGGTCGATTGCTGGTCATCGTGGAACGTTATCCTAACCTGAAATCTAACCAGAACTTCATGGCACTCCAAGATGAGCTTGCGGGCACAGAGAATCGTATTGCTGTGGAAAGGAAGCGTTACAACGACCGTGTGCGGCAATACAATGCCGGCATACGCCGGTTTCCGGGGAATTTAATTGCTGCCTCCATGGGCCTCGCCCGCTACCCGTACTATGAGGTGCCCACAGAAAAGAAAGAGGTCCCCCAGGTGAAGTTCTGAGCCGGACCGGAAAGAACTTTACGAGGTTGTTACCCATTGCAATGGGTCGTAACGAGTTGCAATTAAACAGGGTGTTGAAAAACTTTTTTATCCAGCCTGGTCAAAAAGGTTCCAGATGCCAGGCGTGCGAAGAATCCGCGAGCGCAGGCGTATGTAGACAGTACGGTGGAGTGATTCCGTCCGGAGCGGGAATCATTCCCACCCAGGTCGAGCGCAACTATCATAACCGCCTGCTTGGTGCAGGCTGGTGGCAGATGGGCCTTTTTCAACAGGCTGTAAGGATTTGAACCCACCCAAGGATCCCATTCTCGCGTCTATCCTGTCAGTCCTTTTTCCTGGCCTGGGGCAATTCTACTGCCGGCAATGGGGCAGAGGCGCCCTCTTTCTTGTCGGGTCCATCCTCACGTTTGCCCTGATCCCTCCACTGGTCCTTCTTATCTGGATCTGGTGCGTTGTGGACGCCTACAGAATCGCCAAGGATCTGCAGGGCTATGGCCCGACCGGCGAGGGGCCCGTGATTGATATCGGAAGACTCCGTCTCCCCAGTATCGATATACGTCAGGCCCTGATCTACCTAGGCATCCCGGTAGGCATCGTGGCCCTGCTCGCTATCATTGTCGTCTTTATCCTAGTCCGTTATGGTCTTTGGGGTGATTGGTCCTCCAGCAAGAGATTGGAACCTCTCATGGCAAAGATCGAAGCCTATAAAGTCCAGACCGGTTCCTACCCGGACTCGCTGCAGGCCCTGATCGACCCGACTGATCCCATCGAGAAAAAACAGACCCTCGATCCATGGGGAAATCCATATGTCTATCGCACGATACAAGGTGGTTTTGAGCTCCTCAGCTCGGGCCAGGACGGTAAGCCGGACACGAAGGACGACATTCGTTACTACCCGTAAGTCCACCCTCTGGTAGCACTATGCTTTATCCGGCTTGATTGTGGCCTTCCTGGCATGACGGCTCTCCTGATGAATTTTTTGGGAAACAAAGAGAGGAAGCTTCATGAGCCTATTTGAGATCGCGGCCATTCTGTTAACCCTTGCCGCCCTGTTTAGCTATTTCAACGAGCGTTATGTGGGGATGCCCAGCACCATCGGGCTCATGTTTATCTCTCTTGTAATCTCGTTGGCCCTGATTGCCTTAGCAAATGTCGGCCTGGATGTGGAAAGCAGGGCCGAATCCGTTCTCGCGCAGATTGACTTCAGTGAACTCTTGCTGCATGGCATGTTGGGTTTTCTTCTCTTTGCAGGAGCCTTACATGTCAACCTGGGCGACCTGCTGCAACAGAAATGGGTCATCAGTTCCTTGGCCACCGCAGGCATCCTGACCTCTACCCTCATCGTGGCCTCTTTGACCTGGATTCTCCTTCGCAGCCTGGGTCTGGATCTCCCTTTTATCTACTGCCTGCTGTTTGGCGCTCTTATCTCTCCCACAGATCCCATTGCGGTCCTCGGTATTCTCAAAAACGCCAACGCCCCCAAGAGCCTGGAGACCAAGATTACCGGCGAGTCGCTGTTCAATGACGGTGTGGGCGTCGTAGTGTTCATTGTGCTGTTGGATATCGTCGGCGGCGAGCATGAAATCGACGCGGTTCAAGTGCTTCTCTTCTTTTTGCAGGAGGTTGTGGGTGGAGCGGTGTTTGGCCTCGCAACGGGGTTCTTGGTGTACTGGATGCTAAAGAGCGTGGACAACTACCCGGTGGAAATCCTTCTCACCATGGCCCTGGTCACCGGGACCTATGCCCTGGCTGAGACGCTGCACCTTTCCGCACCCCTCGCCGTGGTGGTGGCAGGGCTTTTGATTGGGAATCAAGGGCGCGCCCTGGCCATGTCGGAGAAGACCTGCGAGCACCTGGACTCTTTCTGGGAGCTGGTGGATGAGATTTTAAACGCGGTGTTATTCGTGCTGATCGGGCTTGAGATCCTCGTGCTTCAATTCAACCTCAGCTATCTTCTGGCGGGTCTGGCCGCCATACCCCTTGTACTGGCAGCGCGATGGGTGAGCGTAGGTATCCCCATCAGTCTTCTCAGGCTACGCCGAGAGTTCTCTCCCAATGTGGTAAAAATCATGACCTGGGGTGGGTTGCGTGGCGGGATTTCGGTGGCACTGGCCCTCTCGCTGCCTGCGGGACCCGAGCGCGACGTGATCCTGGCAATCACCTACACTGTGGTGGTATTTTCCATCCTGGTCCAGGGCATGACCATAGGTCGGCTCTTCCCCAGTACTGCTGACCAGTGATGGGTCACGGCAAATTGACCGGATCCTCCCAGCTAATTTCTTAGGAGAAAGTATGAAGCCTCCCCGGGCTGACGCCCGGGGCATCCTTCCTTTCTTCGGCGGTATCCGCCGCAGCACCCGCCTTTGCTCTGCGAGCTTCGGCGGGTCCACCTTGCGCATGTATCCATGGGCTTACGCTCATGATCTTCTGCAAAGGCGGATAAAACACGCGGCAGGATGAACTTCGTACTTGTGGCAGTCCCCTGTCTGTATTATAGGTTTGCTCACAATCGCCTGAAGGGAGAAGAGTATGCAGCGGAGATTTTTCCATCTTAACAGGAAGCCATTTGTTTTCCTTTCCGCCGATGGCTCAGGAGGCAAAGGTCCGGAACAACAGGCTACCCTTGCTTTGAACAAGATCAAACATGATCTGGAAGGCCTGGGAGGCTCTCTTGATGACCTGGTGAGGACAACGACTTTTTTCAAAAATCAGGAGTGCAGGCCTGCCATCGCAGCAGTCAGGAGGAATATGCTTCCCCAGGCTACCAGGCCAGCGAGCTCCAGCATTATTGTTCACAATTATCTGCCTGAAGATACTCTAGTAGAAATTTGGGCAACCGGTATCCTCACCGGAGGAAAAAAACACCAGAAAAAAGGAATTGAGTTCGATCCTCCCAGAAACTATCTAAAAGCCCTTAGGGTAGATGACCTTCTTTTTCTCTCCGGCAGAGGGGGCGACGACAAGAACATTGAGACGCAGACCAGGCAAACCCTCGACATCATAGGCGAGACCCTGGCAGAGCTAGGCTCATCCTTGGATAAACTGCTCATGCTCACCTGCTTTATAAAAAAACTGGAATGGCTGGATACAGTTGAAAAAGTCGCCAGAGCGCATACCCATGTCGGAGCGCTGGCCATTGATCTGGTGCCAGCAGACGAATATGCCAGACCCGAGATGTTGCTGGAGGTGGAAGCTACGGCCTACTTGTAACAGCAGCTCGCTACAGCCCCAATTTTTGGTTTGAAACCGCCAAAAAAAAGGGGACGGTATTCACCCCGTCCCCCCTCGTTGACTGCCCTGGCAGCGAATAGGGCTGTCTACACTTCTACTTTACAGTTACCATGCTCGCCGTCTTACGATCGTCTCCCTCGTCATAGGTCGCGGAGATGCTCTGACCTTCCTTGATCTCGGAGCGATCACCGACACCGCTGAGCTCAGTGCTGCTGCCGCTAATGCGTACCGTCACCGACTTGCCGTCTTTCGACTTGATGGTGACATATCTTCCCTCTCTCTCAATACCCGTCACCTTCCCCTTGATGTCAGCAGCGAGGACAGAACCAGCCAGTGACAAGGTAAACAGTGCCACGGCAATTAAACTAAGTAGTTTTTTGACCATTGTTTTTCACCCCCTTTCCGGCTTAAATCAGTACCGGAGCAAATACTACGGCACTCAGGATATGTCAAGTTGAACCCATACATCCCAGGGGTCGGAGGCATTTTAAAACTTCATGCTATTTCTTGTAATAGTTCATTAAATATATGTTTTTTATAATTTTATTACAAGACAGTCGTGGAAAACTTCACTTGGAAATTTTGCTGTCCAACAGGAGAGAGATCCTGAATTCCAGGGTGAATTATGATCACTGAGCGCGCTGACGTGGTCGGGAGCCTGCTCCGACCTCCTTGGCTCCTGAAGGCCCAAAAGGACCTGGCGGCCGGTACCATTGACCAGTCTAGCTTCAGGGATATTGAAGACCGGGCGGTGGATGAGGCGGTTTTGCTCCAGGAAGAGTTGGGTCTGGGCGTCGTCACCGATGGCGAAATGCGCAGGCAGTCGTTTCAGAGCCAGATGACCGAGGCCGTTGACGGCTTTGGTGAGTATACGATGGACGCCTTCCTGTGGGGCGACTGGTATGGCGACGAGGAAGTGGGCGATTGGAGCCTAAAGCGTCCCACCACTATTGGGGTGGTCAAGAAGATATCTAGAAAACGTTACCTGTCAGTGGACGAGTTTACCTACCTCCGAACCCGAACAAAGCGGATTCCCAAGGTTACACTGCCAAGCCCTAGCCTGTTTGCCAACTTCTGGTCCCCCGAGCGCTCCAAGGCCGCCTATCCAACTCTCGATCATCTCCTGGCTGACATTGTCGATATTCTCCGTACCGAAGTCGCCGAGCTGGCTCGACTCGGCGCAAACTATATCCAGCTTGATGCACCCCATTACTGCCTGTTGTTAGATCCAAAAACCAAAGTCTTCTATGAGTCCCACGGGTGGAGCGCTGATCGATGGCTTCAGGCGGGTATCGAGATGGACAACGCCGTGATAGGCGATCACCCGAACGTCACTTTCGGCTTTCATCTCTGACGGGGCAATCAAGGCAGCCGGTGGCTGCTGGAGGGGGGCTATGACCTCCTCGCCAAACAGGTCTTTCGAGGGATCCGCGCCCAGCGGCTCCTGCTCGAATACGACGATCCGCGTTCCGGATCCTTTGAGCCCTTGAAGGAGGTTCTAGGAGATAAGATTGCCGTTCTCGGGTTGGTCTCCACCAAGGGACCAAAACTGGAGACCCATAAGGAATTGGTCACCAGAATTCACGAAGCAAGCAGGTTTCTGCCGCTCGAGCAGTTAGCCGTTAGCACGCAGTGCGGATTTTCTACCTCCGTACTTGGAAATCGAATTTCGGCGGACGATCAGAAGCAAAAGTTACGTGCCGTCGTTGCAGCTGCTCAGTCGGTCTGGGGTTAACGCACCCATATCTACACCTCGCTTGTCCCCCACCACCGAAAATGGTAGATAGCACTCGATTCGGTGTTCATTTCATAGAGGGGAATTCATCAAAAGTCAGCGCAAGAGGAGGAGGGCGTTATGGCAAGCCAGCAATTTGTTGATTCACTCTTAAAGGAGATCGTCCAACCGGGCATTCAGCGCCTGATGGAGACCCGTTACTTCACCGAGCTGAGGGAGGGAAAACTCTCGATGAAGAGGCTCCAAGGTTTTGCCGTGCAGCATTATCTCCATAACGTCTCCATCAACAAAGGTTTTGCCCTGTGCATGGTTAAAAACGCTCACATCCCCGACCTATACGCCCACTTTGAACACCAGTTTACTGAAGAGACCCCTCATCCCGATTTAGCCAAAAAATTCGGTCTTGCGGTTGGCCTCACGGAAGAGGACTTCAAAACCATCATACCGGTCTTTGAGTGCCTGGCTCATACCGGTGCCGTTATTCGGGGAATGCTACTAGGGGCCCCGGGAGAAAACCGTGCCGGGGCCTTAGTGAACGAAAGCATGGTTTGCCGTTACTCGGAAGAATTCGATACCTATCTGCACAAGAACTACCATCTCTCGGACGACGCCTGTGAATTTTTCTCGGTCCATTCAGTGGCAGATAAGGAACACACCCGGTTGGCGGCGGACGTGATCATGCGCTATGCCCAAACCCCGTTGGAGCAGCAGGCTGCACAGGTGAACGCCCTTAACATGGTTCGGTTCAAGATTGCAAAATTTGACGGCATCTACGAGAGCTATAACTAAATCTCTCCTGATCTCGATTAAAAAGAATCCGCAGCTGAAGCAACTTGACATGCGCTACCGCGACGTTGGAGTTGTAACTTTTGATCCCAAGCAGGCCATGCCTGGGATCACCCTCATCGCACCGCTCGCCAGCAAGACTGCGTATCTAATCGGATTGCGGGGGGAAACGCTCCACCAGTGGAATTTTCCCTTTACGCCGGGGAATTATGCCTACCTCCTCCCCAACGGCAACCTCCTCTGGTCAGGTCGGACCCCCGAGGGCCCTCCTATCCCGCAGGGAAAGGGAGGCATTCTACGCGAATACAACTGGGCCGGAGAAGTCCTTTGGGAGTATCGGGATCCCGGCCAGCACCATGATTTTCGCCGACTGCCGAACGGCAACACCATTTATATCGGCAGAGAGCCTATTCCGCGGGAGGCGGTTGCAAGGATCAAGGGTGGTCTGCCCGGTACGGAGCATGACGGCCAAATTTACGGAGACTACCTACGGGAAGTCAACACAAAGGGCGAGACTGTCTGGGAGTGGTACGCTCACCGGGACATGGAGTTGGAGCGGTATGGGCTCTGCCCCCTCTGCGCCAGGGAC
>SMUX01013119.1_pt1 | contig 10379 bp, 4 predicted proteins | sample 2456431 | NCBI WGS metagenome assembly SMUX01 (sample SAMN11095930, study PRJNA526329) | marine sediment metagenome | biome: Marine sediment; feature: Surficial sediment; material: Deep marine sediment; isolation source: Hadal surficial sediment | place: Pacific Ocean | collected 2014-11 | depth 0-1... | reverse complement strand
GGCCTGCTGCTCGCCAATCCGGGACTCAGAAGCTCGGTCAGCGCCTATTATCACACCGGACTGGGCGACGTCTTCGTCGGGACCATTTGCGTGATCGGAATATTTCTTTTCGCCTACAAGGGTTACGAGCCAAATGACGATCGTGCCGGTGATTTCGCTTGTTTCTGTGCCATCGGCCTTGCGCTGTTTTACACGGTTCCCGATAAGGTAGGCCCCTCTCGGGGCATCGGCCTGACAGTCTCTCCCCCGACTGCCGAAACATTGGATAAAATCGCGGTTGCCCATGCAGTGTTCGCGGCCGGCTTTTTCCTCACGCTCGCGTATTTCTCGATTTGTCTCTTCACCAAGTCCGAAGGCGAAAAAACACCGAAAAAGCACCAACGGAACCGCGTATATAGGGCCTGCGGCTACGTCATGCTCTTGGCTTTGGCTTTGATCGCACTTGAAGTTTCGATCCAAAAACTCGAGCTGTTGCCAGAGGCCACTTTGAGCACGATCGCGAGTCTCGATCCACTCTTCTGGCTCGAGTCGATAGCCATGCTCGCCTTCAGTCTCTCATGGTGGGTTAAAGGGGAAGCTATCCTAAAGGATGAGATCTGACCCCTCGAATCGAGCAGAAGGACGAATGGACCATCGCTCGGCGCGACATGACACCGGAAACCGTCGCCCGATCGGGCGAACCCGGTTGCATGTTCTCGTGACGCGATGGTGTTTTTCGTGTCCTAACGTTTTCGGTGCTTGGCCAATCGCGTCTACATCGCTCGCCACGGTTCTGCTAAACCTTTCCCATGCATTGGACTGACGACGGCATCGTGCTCTCGGCGCGGCCCCATGGCGAGAGCTCGGCGGTGGTGCAGTTGCTCACGCGGCATCAGGGGCGCCACGCCGGGCTGGTGCGCGGCGGCCAGGGCAAGCGCGCGCGCGGCGTCTATCAGCCCGGAAATCTGGTCGCGGCGCGTTGGAGCGCGCGCCTGGCCGAGCACCTGGGTAACTACACCTGCGAGCTGGTGGCGAGCCACGCCGCGGGCGTGCTCGACGACCCGGCGCGGCTCGCCGCCCTGAGCGCGGCGGCCGCGGTCTCCGAGACCGCGCTGCCCGAGCGCGAACCCCATCCCGCCTGCTTCGAGGGCTTTCTCGCGTTGCTCGCGGCGCTGCCCGGCGACCACTGGGCCGAGGTCTACGTGCGCTGGGAGCTGGCGCTCTTGGCCGAGCTCGGCTTCGGGCTGGATCTCGAGTCCTGCGCCGCCGGCGGCGCCAACGACCAGCTCGCCTACGTCAGCCCGAAATCGGGCCGCGCGGTCTCGCTGGCCGCCGGCGAGCCCTACCGGGACAAGTTGCTGGCGCTGCCCGGGTTCCTGACCGGCCGCGGCGGCGGCGGCACGGAGCAGGTCGAGCAGGGCCTGGCGCTGACCGGGTTTTTTCTCGAGCGCCACGTCTTCGCGCCGCATCACCGGGACCTGCCGGCCGCGCGCCGGCGCCTGGCCGAACGCTTTCCCGTGGTGCCGGCATGACACCAGGGAGTCGGGACCAGGCCCAGGACGGGGGCCGCCGGGTCGCCGTGATCGGCGCCGGCATCGTCGGGGTCTGTTCGGCGCTGTGGTTGCAGCGCGACGGCTTCCAGGTCACGCTCATCGAGCGCGAAGGCCCGGGCGCGGGCGCCTCCTTCGGCAACGGCGCGGTGATCGGCGAGGAGCAGGTCGTGCCCGTCGCCACGCCGGGCATCCTGGGCAAGGTGCCGGGCATGGTGCTGGACCCGCTGGGACCGCTGGCGCTGCGTTGGTCCTACCTGCCGCGGCTCGCGCCCTGGCTGCTGCGCTTCGTGGCGGCGAGCCGGCGCGACCGGGTCGAGGAGATCTCGATCGCGCTCAAGGCCCTGCTCGAGGGCACCTTCGAGGCCTTCGACCGGCTGCTCGGGTTGGCGGACGCGCGGGACATGTTGCGCCGAACCGGCTGGCTCGCGGTCTACGAGACCGAACGGGGGTTGGCGGACACCCGACCCCTGTTGGACCTCCAGCGCCGCCGCGGCGTGCGCTTCGATGTGCTCGAGGCCGAGCAACTGCGCCAGTTCGAGCCGGCGCTGGCGCCGATCTTCGCGCGCGGGGTCTACTACCCGGACGTCGGCTACACCGTGAACAGCCAGCGCCTGGTCCAGGTCCTGGCCGACGCCTTCCAACGCTTGGGTGGCAGCCTCGAGATCGCCGAGGCGCGCGGTTTCGAAATCGGCCCGGCCGGCCCGCGCGCGGTCGTGACCGACCGAGGGGCCGTGCCCTGCGAGGCCGTGGTGATCGCCGCCGGCGCCTGGTCCAAGCGCCTCGCGGCCCAGCTCGGCAGCCGGCCGCCGCTCGACACCGAGCGCGGCTATCACGTGCAGTTCCCCGAGCCCGGGGTCGCGCCACGCCTGCCGGTCTTTTCGACCGAGCGCGCCTTCGTGGCCAGTCCGCTCGAAGTCGGCCTGCGGGTGGCCGGCACGGTGGAGCTCGGCGGGCTGGATGCGGCGCCCAACTGGGACCGGGCCGAGGTGCTGCTGGGCCACGCCAAGCGCTGGTTCCCGGGTCTTAAGACCGGCGGCATGACCCGCTGGATGGGGTTCCGGCCCTCGATGCCCGATTCGCTGCCGGTGATCGGCCGGTCTCCGCGCTTTTCCAACGTCGTCTTCGCCTTCGGCCACGGCCATTGCGGCATGATGATGAGTGCGCGGACCGGTGAAATCGTGGCCGCCCTGCTTGCCGAGCGCGACCCGGGCCTCGATATGTCGCCCTACCGGGTCGACCGCTTTTAAGGAAGTTTCAATGTTTGATGGCCCAAGTTCGGCGAATCACCTAACAGTGGCCAGTCTCAAGGACATTCATGGGCCAGACCATCATGCCTAAGCCAGGCGGAGAGATTCGCGACGTGCGCCTGACCGATGCGCTCGGGGAGCGCTATCTGAGTTACGCGCTTTCGACCATCATGGCGCGTTCGCTGCCGGACGTGCGCGACGGCCTCAAGCCGGTGCATCGGCGCCTGCTCTACGCCATGCGCGAGCTGCGCCTCGATCCCAGTTCCGGGTTCAAGAAGTCGGCGCGCGTGGTCGGCGACGTGATCGGCAAGTTCCACCCCCACGGCGACCAGTCGATCTACGACGCCCTGGTGCGCCTGGCCCAGGACTTCGCACTGCGCTATCCGCTGATCGACGGCCAGGGTAACTTCGGCAACATCGACGGCGACAATGCGGCGGCCATGCGCTACACCGAGGCGCGCCTGACTGCGGTGGCGACCGCGCTCTTGGAGGGTATCGACGAGGACGCGGTCGACTTCCGGCCGACCTACGACGGCGAGTTCATGGAGCCGGCGGTGCTGCCGGCCAACTTCCCCAACCTGCTGGCCAACGGCGCCCAGGGCATCGCGGTCGGCATGGCGAGCTCGATCCCGCCCCACAACGTGGGCGAAATCTGCGATGCGCTGCTGCATCTGATCGAGACCCCCAAGGCGACCATCAGCAAGCTGGTCGAGCTGATGCCGGGACCGGACTTCCCGACCGGCGGCGTGCTGGTGGAGTCGCGCGAGAATATCGTCGAGGCCTACAGGACCGGGCGCGGGTCGTTCCGCCTGCGCGCGCGCTGGGAGGTCGAGAAGTTCAAGGGCGGCGGCTACCAGGTGGTGGTCACCGAAATGCCGTTCCAGGTCCAGAAGTCGCGCCTGGTCGAGAAGATCGCCGAGCTCATGCTCGCCCGCAAGCTGGCCATGCTGGGCGACGTGCAGGACGAATCGACCGACGTGGTGCGGCTGGTGCTCGAGCCCAAGAGCCGCAACGTCGATCCCATGGTGCTGATGGAATCCCTGTTCCGTCAGACCGACCTGGAGACCCGCATCGGGCTCAACATGAACGTGCTCGGTGCCGACCACACGCCGCGGGTGATGAACCTGCGCGAGGTGCTGCGTGCCTTCCTGGACTACCGCCACGAAGTGCTGCTGCGGCGGTCGCGCTTCCGGCTCGACAAGATCGCCCTGCGCCTCGAGATCCTCGACGGCTATCTGATCGTCTATCTGAACTTCGACGCGCTGATCAAGATCATCCGCAGGGAGGACGACCCCAAGCCGGTGCTCCGCAAGCGCTTCACCCTCAGCGAGGTCCAGGCCGAGGCGATCCTGAATATGCGCCTGCGCGCCCTGCGCAGGCTGGAAGAGCAGGGCATACGCAAGGAGCATGACGCGCTGACCGCCGAAAAGGCCGATCTCAAAAAGCTGGTCAAGGACGCGGGTCAGGCGCCCGAGAAGGGCGGCCGGGTCTGGGCCGCGATCGCCGAGCAGGTCCAAGACATTAAGAAGACTTTCGGGCCGAAGACCGCGGCCGGCCGCCGTCGCACCGAACTGGGCGAGCCGCCCTCGGACGTGGTGGTGCCGTTGGAGGCCGTGGTCGAGCGCGAGCCGGTCACCATCCTGTGCTCGCAGAAGGGCTGGATCCGGACGCTCAAGGGCCATGCCGAGGATCTCACCGACGCCAAGTACAAGGAGGGCGACCGGGCGCGCTTCGCGCTGCGCGCCCAGACCACGGACAAGCTGCTGGTGTTCGCCACCAACGGCCGCTTCTACACCATCGGCGCCGACAAGCTGCCGGGCGGTCGTGGCTTCGGCGATCCGGTGCGCCTGCTGGTCGACCTGCCCAACGACCAGGACATCGTGGAGCTACGGGTCTACCGTCCCGGACAGAAGCTGGTGGTGGCCGCCGCCGATGGGCGCGGCTTCGTCGTGCCCGAGGACGATATCGTGGCCCAAACCAAGGGTGGCAAGCAGGTGCTCAACCTCGCCGAGGGCGTCGAGGCCGCGGTCTGCACGCCGGTCGAAGGCGACATGCTGGCGGTCGTTGGCGAGAACCGGAAGCTGTCGATCTTCGCGCTCGAGGAGCTGCCGGAGATGACCCGCGGCCGCGGCACCATCCTGCAGCGCTACAAGGACGGCGGGCTGTCCGACCTTACCACCTTCAAGCGCGCCGAGGGGCTGAGGTGGACCATGGGTGGCGGCAAGACCCGCACCGAAACCGATCTGATGAACTGGCTCGGTAAGCGCGGCGCGGCTGGCCGCCTGCCGCCCAGGGGTTTCCCCAGGTCGGGCAAGTTCAAGTAGCTCCAACCGGGTGGGCGTTCGGCGGGGGCGTTCGGCGGTGAGCGGCGCCTGGATACTCAGGTCATGAGCCGTCTGCGCGGTACCCGCGCCGTGCGATTCCATGCGGGCATGGGCCTGACGGCAATACAGGAACCCAGATTCGGGTTTTTTTGGCCGATTCCTCACGAATCATTCACAATTGCTAAAGATTCATTAACCGCTCGTTAATATCTCCTGCGGCATTATGAGTATCGATATACTACGCGCGGTGGCGGGTGGTGGGGAGCAAAGCCATATGGCGACAACGTCCGCAAAGGACGGCGCGATCGACCTCGGGGCGTTTCTGGATCGTCTGGCCCGGGACGGGGAGTCGATCGTGATCGAGCGCGATGGCGGGCCTGTGGCAATTCTGGCGCCATTCGGCAATGCCGCCACCCGGTGCGATCCCGCCCGATCCGGCCCGACGGCGAGCGAGGCGCGCCTGAAGGGGATCATGGACCGCTCGCCGGCGGCGATCGAATTCAAGGACACGGCCGGGCGCTACGTCATGGTCAGCCGGCGCTTCGAGGAGTTGAACGGCGTCACCAACGATGAGGTCGCCGGCAAGACCGCCGATGACCTCTTTCCCGAGAAAACCGCGCGAGCCATCGCGGCCCATGACGCAGAGGTCCTCCGCACCGGCGAGGTCTCCGAGCGCGAGATCGAGATGACTCTGGACGACGGCGTCCACACCTATTTGACCGTCAAGTTTCCCCTCGTCGACGCCGAGGGCCGGGTCACGGGGATCGGCGCGATCTCGAGCGACATCACGGAACGCAAGCGCGCCCAGGACGCGTTGCGAGAGGCTTACGGCGACCTTGAGGCGCGGGGCGCCACGCGCATTGAGGAGTTGACCGAGGCCAACCGGGCGCTGCGCGCGCGCGAGGAGCGCTTTCGGGGCATCTTCGAGCAGGGCTCGGTCGGCGTCGCCGTCATGCGTCCCGACGGACACTTTGCCCAGGTCAACCAAGCCTATTGCGATTTCATCGGCTATGCGCCGGCGGAACTTATGGGGCGGCATTTCGCTCAGGTCATCCATACGGACGATCTGCCCGGGGCCACCGCGCATTGGGATGCGGTCATGGCCGGCGGCGCCATCGGCCAGGTCAACGAGCGCCGCTATCTCCACAAGTCCGGCACTGTGCTGTGGGGTCTGGCGAGCTTGACCGTGCTGCGCGACCCGGATGGCGGGGTCACGAGCTACATGGTCCAAGTCCAGGACATCACCGAACGGAAACGGACCGAGCGGGCGCTGCAAGAGAGCGAAGAGCGCCTCCGAGACTTCGCCGAGGCAACCTCGGATTGGTTCTGGGAGATGGACGCGGACCTGCGTTATTCCTACATTTCCGATCGGATCACGGCGGTTACCGGCCTAGATTCCCGGGAACCGGTCGGCAAGACGCGCCGGGAGTTCGCCGGCGCCGGGCCCGAGGACGGCAAATGGCTCCGGCACAAGGCCGACCTCTTGGCGCGCGTCCCGTTCCGGGATTTCCGCTACGACCGGGTTGGCGCCGACGGCAAGCGTCAGTATTTCTCGATCAGCGGCAAACCGGTGTTCGACGAGCAGGGCGACTTCACGGGCTATCGCGGTACCGGGACCAACATGACCGCCGAGGTCGAGGCCCAGTCGCGCACCGAGGAGGTGCAGGCCCGGTTTTTCGACGCCATCGAGAACAGCAGCGAGGCCATCGCCTTGTTCGACAGGGACGACAAGCTGATTTTGTACAACTCCCGCTACGGCGAGATCGTGGGCCGTTTCGTGCCCGGGTTGTTGCAGCTGGGTATTCTTTTCGAGCGGATCGTGCGCGAGGGCGCCCTTAAGGGACTCTATGGCGAGGCCGAGGACGACATCGAGCGCTTGGTGGCTCAGAAGCTCGAGGACCACCGCAACCTGCCCTCGGTGTGCCAGCACCGCCTCGGCGACGGGTCCTGGGTGCAGGTTCGGGAGCAGCGCACCAGCGACGGCGGCGTAATTCTGGTGCTGACCGACGTCACCGAACTGCGCGAGAGCGAAGCGCGGCTGCGCCAGGCCCAGAAGATGGAGGCGGTCGGACAGTTAACCGGCGGCGTCGCGCACGATTTCAACAACCTGCTCGCCGTGATCATGGGGAATGCGGAGATCCTGACCGACCGGGTCGGCGACACCGACCCGCAGTTGGGCGCGATCCTGCGTGCGACCCGGCGCGGGGCGGAGCTGACGGATCGCCTGCTGGCTTTCTCGCGGCGCCAGGCGCTGGCGCCCAAGTCGGTCGATCTGGACGAGCTGATCCTGGGCATGACCGGTCTCTTGGCGCGAACCCTGGGTGAAACCATCCTGGTCTCGACCTCGAAAACTCCTGGCCTCTGGCGCGCGGCGGCGGATCCCGGCCAGCTCGAGAACGCGCTCGTCAATCTGGCCATCAATGCACGCGATGCCATGCCTGGAGGTGGCAAACTGGTCATCGAGACCGTCAACATGCCGCTGAATGATAGCGCCGTTGCCAAGCGCCACGGCGTTTCCACCGGCGAATACGTCTCGTTGCTGGTGACCGACAACGGTCACGGCATGACCCCAGAGGTGTTGGCACGTGCCGCGGATCCGTTCTTCACGACCAAGGGCGTCGGCCAAGGCAGCGGATTGGGACTGAGCATGGTCGAGGGTTTCGCGCGGCAATCCGGCGGTTTTCTGACCATCGAGAGCTCGCCCGGTGCGGGTGCCATGGTCAAGGTGGTGCTGCCACGCGCCAAGGAAGATTCGGAAAAACCGTTCTCGGACAGGAAGGCGCGGGAACCCGGGGCCCGAGGCGAGACGATCCTCGTGGTCGAGGACGATCCGGGCGTCCGGGACCTGGCGGTTTCGATACTGAAACGCCTGGACTATCGGGTCATCGAGGCCCAAGACGGCAAAGCGGCCCTGGAAATCCTGCAAAAGCCGGAACCGATCGATTTGATCCTCACCGACGTCGTGCTTCCGGGCGGCCTGAGCGGCCCGGACCTGGTGACCAAGGGCAAGGGCTGGCAGCCGGGTGTCAGGGCCTTGTTCATGTCCGGTTACGCCACGGACGTCCTGGACGACCAGGACCGGTCGAGCGCCGCGGGCGAATTGCTCAAGAAACCGTTCCGGCGTGCCGAATTGACCAAGCGGGTCCGCAGCGCGCTGGACGATTCGCAGACCGGGCCCTGATCCGGTCACCATCACTCGTATAGAACCGATTCACGAAGGTGATCGGATCGCCGTCGGCGATGCGAATCAACCCCGATCTGCTCTAGAAATGTAGCGAGATGTCCCGATGCTCGGCGGTGCAGGACGCCAGGTCGAGGGCCATTTCCTGCGGCAGGCGCGATTGCAGGCGAATGCCGATGGTATCCCGGATCGCCATATCGTAGGCCTGCAGGCCCGCCAGCAGTTCGACCTTGGCGCGCTGGCGCCAGACGAGTTCCTCGCGGTAGATTTTCAGGGCTTGGCCCAGTTTCTTGAGCGCCTTCTCGCGATTCGGGGTCCTGGCGCGCAGGGCCCGGCGGGCGCCCACCAGGTTCGATTTGATCTTACCGGTGCCCGCGACCGCGCCGACGGCCTTGGCGGCCGCGGCGAGTTTTTCCACGCTGTCTGCGGGATCGCCACTGGTGACCTGCTGGGTCAGGGCCATGAACTCCCGCTCGAGGGCGGCCAGCCGGTCGACGCCCGCGATAATCTTGATCAGCTCGTGGATCGGCTCATAGGCCTCGTCGACGTTCCTCCTGTAGGCCTTGAGCGCTTTTTCCTCGACCTTCTGCACGACCCGGAAACTCTCGTGTTCGGTGTTCCAGCGCTCCGGTATCTGCGTCCGCAAGGCCTCGCGCTCGGCCGCGATGCTCTCGACGCGCTCCCGCAGCGCCTGCTTCTCCGCTTGTTCCTTCGGGGTTTCTCCGAGCAGGTTGGCCTGCCGCGTCAGTTCCTTGGTTTCGGTCTCGATGCCGGTCATGCGCCGCTGGAGCAGCCGGACCTCGCTGTGAAGTGGGCGGTAGGCGCCGACCTGGCTTTCGACGATCACCCTCGCTTTGCGAATGCCCTCGAGCAACTCGAAGGTCCGTGCCGCCTTGTCGAGGGCGGTCTGGGTGGCCTTCTCCAGCTTCTTGGGCAGCAAGCCGATGTGCAGGGCGCGGGCGCGGCCGATGGCGTCGCGAATTTCCGCCTCGCGGTCGCGATACTGGGCGAAGATGTTCTGCTCGAGGCAATACTGCAGGCGCGGATTGCGCGGCGGCGGCGCGGTATCGGCGGTCAGCGAGATCCGGTTGGGCAGGTAGTTGACCAGGCTCGGGGTGGCGCCGACGATGGCAAGAGCGACGAGCTGCAGGCAGATGAAGGCGATCACGCCCTTGTACATCTCCACGGTCTTGACCGCGGCCGGGGCCACGCCGCGCAGATAGAATAGCGCGAAGCCGAAGGGCGGGGTCAGGAACGAGGTCTGGATGTTGAGGCCGATCATGACGCCGAGCCAGACGGCGGTGATATTTGCCGAGGGATCGGTCAACAGGATCGGCGCCACGATCGGCACCACGACGACGGCGATTTCGATGAAGTCGAGGAAGAATCCAAGGACGAAGATCACCAGCATGACGATGATGAACTGGGTCCAGAAGCCGCCGGGCAGGCTGGTCAGGAACTCGCGCACCAGGTCCTCGCCGCCGAACGCGCGGAACGCGGCGGTCAGCATCGCGGCGCCGAGCAGGATGATGAACACCAGCGAGGTGGTCTTGGCGGTCTCGACCATGACCCCGCGCAGGGAGTCCTCGACCAGATAGACCCGCCAGCCGCTCCAGATCACCGAGACCACGAAGCCCGCGACCGCGATGCTGACCAGAACCAGCGCGATCACGTCCTGGTCGGTCTGGATCTTCTTCACGTTGATCGGCGCTACGCTCAGCATCACCAGGATCGCCACCACCGAGACCACGCCCAGCGCCGCCGGCATATAGGCGCCGCGCCGCCCCTGATAGAGCCGCGCGCCGGCCATGACCGTCGCCCCGACCGCGCCGATGGCGCCGGCCTGGTTGACTGTCGCGATGCCCGTGATGATCGAACCGAGCACGACCAGGATCAGCGTGAGCGGGGGTAGCAGGGTCACCAGCACGCGAAGCGCGAAGCGCGCGTCGTACTTGCCCTCGAAAGGAACCGCGGGCGCCAGATGGGGCCGCAGCAAGGCGAGCACCAGAATGAACAGCATATAGGCGGCGACCAGAACCAGCCCCGGTATCAAGGCGCCCATGAACATGTCGCCGGCGGAGGTCGAGACCACGTC
>SMUX01243034.1_pt1 | contig 10383 bp, 8 predicted proteins | sample 2456431 | NCBI WGS metagenome assembly SMUX01 (sample SAMN11095930, study PRJNA526329) | marine sediment metagenome | biome: Marine sediment; feature: Surficial sediment; material: Deep marine sediment; isolation source: Hadal surficial sediment | place: Pacific Ocean | collected 2014-11 | depth 0-1... | reverse complement strand
GGTGTACAAGCCACTCCGCCATCATGGTGTCGAACACCAGCGGCTCCGCCGCCAGACCGCTGCGTGCCAGGAGCGTGTAGTCAAACTTGAGATTGTGTCCAACCTTTTCAATTTTTGGATTGGTCATCGGCTTTTGCAGTGCCGCAATGACGATTTCGATCTTGAGCTGCTGCGATCCTGAGAGATCAGGGTTGTGACCAACCGGGATGTAGTAGCCCTGCCCCGGTTCAACGGCCAGCGAAATACCCACCAGATCGGAGTTCACGGCAGCCGGGGCGGTAGTTTCGACGTCAAAAGCGATCGCCTTGGCCATGTTGAGACGCTTCACGAGCGCTTCGAGCGCCTCCGGAGTATCAACGACGATGGTCTCGGTTTCCGGTGCTACCTTGGTCTCGCCGACATAGAGCTCGCCTTCCACTCCCCCCTGTTTTTCCAGCCTGTCTAATAAGGTTCGAAACTCCAGCTCTCGAAATATCGCCACAATCCGATCGCGGTCATATCCCTGTGCTCGGCAGCTTTCAAGATCGAAGTCGAGCGGCACATCGGTCACGATCTCGCCCAACTTCCGGCTCAGTTCCGCATCCTCTCGACCCGCTTCCAGCTTGTTCGAGAATCGAGGCGGAATCTCTTCAATGTGTGCGTAAATTCCCTCCAGATCATCGTAGTCCTGCAGCAGGGAGGTAGCGGTTTTTTCGCCCACACCCGCTACTCCTGGGATGTTGTCGCTCTTGTCGCCCACCATAGCCTTGAGATCCACCAGCTGTGAGGGTTCAAGATGGTATTTTTCCCTCACCTGCTTCGGGCCATAGTCAATTGCCTCGGACAGCTTCTGCCCCGCCAGCCGGATGGCGACTTGCTCGTCGACAAGCTGAAGCAAATCTCGATCCCCGGTCAGGATGATGACCTGCACTCCGTCCGCTCCCACGCGCTTGGCAACCGTGCCCAGCACATCGTCCGCCTCATAACCCTCTGCTTCCAGGATGGGAATTCCAAACGCGGCAACGACTTCGCGGATGCGCTTGATTTGTATACGCAGATCGTCCGGCATCTTCTCGCGAGTCCCCTTGTAGTCGGGGAATATCTCATCGCGGAATGTTTTGCCGACGTCAAATGAAACCGCCAGGTACTCGGGAGACTCCTGTTCCAAGAGCCGAAGAATGACGGACGTAAATCCGTAGGTGCCGGCGGTCGGCTCTCCGGAATTGGTCATCCACCGCGCGGGATCTCCACCGCGGGTCAAAGCGTAATAGGCGCGATATGCCAGCGCGTGGCCGTCGATTAGATAGAGACGGTTTACCTCAGTCACCTTGGGATTCCCACGATTCTAGGCGCGAGCCAGAATGCCCAATCCTGCTTGAAAGCACCGTTTGCTTGTACCGCGAGAACGAACTCAACCGACCTGCCAGCTAGCGATGAGAGATCGACCTCAATTGATCTGAACTCGCCGTCATATGTCTCGTCCCACTCTCTCAGCGGCTTCAGGTCACCGCCATCCGCTCGATAATTGAGCTGCATTGTCATATCGCAGGCAAGTGCGTCGAACAGGCATCCAATGACCGCGTGAAACTCGTCGCCGTCTTCGACAACAAAGGCAGGGAATCTGCCGCTGATTACGCCGTTGTTGACCCGTTCTGGGTGCGTAAAGAGGGCTGGTTCATTCTCGGTCCGGCCGCCCTCCAGCTTAGGGGCATTGAGCTTCACTATAAAGCCTTCAATGTCGGAATCGGTCCCCGGGCAAGTGAGTTCGCCGGCGCCCGTCCGCCAAATGGCATCGCAATAGCTTTCTATGAAGTCATAAACCACCTCGGCTGCTTGGGCGCCGACGACGATCTGGACGAAAAACGGTGTCTCTTTGTCATCACCGAGCCCAAAGACCACGCCATCGGGCGAACGAAGTTTCCAGTCTCCGCGATGTGTGCCATCGGAACCGGGAGCCGTCAGGCTAATCTCCACATCCACTGTGCTGCCTGGTGGCACTGAGCTCGGCAACGGAGCAGAAGGCGGACCCGCCATGATGTTGCCTCGCTCGAAGACGATGTCGTACTCGGTAGTCCACGTGCAGCTGCCTTCATTGCGCAGCTTCCAAACCTTGTCGAAGGTGTCACCGGCAGGGATATTCGTGTCGTCCGAAATGGTGACGTCTTGGACGAAACTCACCTCGTTGGTGCAGTCGGGGGTCGGAGAATCGGTTGGGACTGGAACAATCGTTGCTGTGGCGGGTAGAGCGGGCTCTCGAGTTTCAGTGACTTCAAAGGCTGGTGGAGTGGAAAAAACCAATGTGAGTTGGGCTGCCACGGTTTCAGCAGCCGAGGTCGCTAGACCATCTTGTTCGGTCTGATCCTGTAATCCTGGAAAATTGCAAGCGGCGAGCAGGAAACACGACAGAATCACAAGGGGCGCCAATTTTGACATCGGGATCGCTCCTCCAAGCGTACCTGGGGTCATTAATTCAAGACTGGGATTGGTGCGAGGGCCTGTTGTTTGCTTTCACTAACGAGGGCTCCGCGGAGGCTCCACGGGCCAGTATGCTCTATTTTGACCTTGACCAGCTCGCCGCTGAGACTACCCTCCGCCTCGAAAAATACCAGCTTGTTGGTCTCGGTTCGGCCCTTCCATTTGCCTCGATGTCGCTTCTCTACCAGCACCTCGACCTCGCGCGCTAGATAGTTGGAGTTAATCTCGGTCGCGATGCTTTCTTGAAGATCCTCCAATTCCTGGAATCTTCTCATCTTTTCGTCCTCTGGAACGTCGTCGTCCATTCGCCGAGCAGAGACTGTTTTAGGCCGAGGTGAATACCGTGCCAGGTGGGCTACATCCAGCTTAAGTTCGCGCAGCAGATCATAGGTGCGCGTGAATTCCGCGTCACTCTCGTTGGGAAATCCCACGATGATGTCGGTGGCGATCGAACCGTTCGGAAGGCGCTCCCGGATCTTTTCGATCAACCTTCGATAATCGTCCGCCGTATATCCACGGCGCATCCTGCGGAGCACATCGTCATCACCGGACTGCACCGGTACTTCGATATGTGGGCACAGCTTGTCGAGCTCCTGAACCGTGGCCAGCAGCTCATCCGTCATCCAATTGGGATGGGAAGTGAGAAACCGAATCCGCTCGATTCCATCAATTTCGTGAACCTGGCGCAGCAAATCGGCGAGATCCGGACCATTCTGGATGTCCATTCCATAGCGGTCCACGATTTGACCCAACAATGTGACTTCCCGTACCCCTTGCTCGGCAAGTGCACGACCCTCGGCAAGGATTTCACTCGCGCTCCGGCTGCGCTCAATTCCTCTTCGAAAGGGAATGATGCAGAAGGTGCAGGCATGTGAGCAGCCGTACACCACTGGTACATGCGCCGAGATGAGCCGTCCCTGCTCGTGCGCCGGAAGTACGAAGCCCCTATCCATCATCGCGAATCGTTCGGACGTGTCCCTAACTTCAATCGCATGCGCTTCGGACTGGATCAGGTGATCAACAAGCGGGGTGGGGTCAGAGGGAGGAGAGAAGACATCTACGTAGGGATACCGCCGCTGGAGCTCGTCGCTGCCCTTCACGCCTACCATGCAGCCCATTAAATTAATCACCATATCGGGCCGCTGCTCCTTGAAAGGTTTGAGAGAAGTTAACCGACCGTGTGCTCGATCTTCTGCGCTTTGGCGGACGACGCAGGTGTTGAGCACTACGACGTCTGCTTGCTCGGCTACCGGCGTGGGGGTATAGCCCAGCCGCTCGAGCTCCGAGGCTACGCGCTGAGAGTCGGCCACGTTCATCTGACAGCCGGCAGTCCAAATGTGGTATAGCACGAGCGACATTATACTGGACCCACTTTGAGACACCTGCAAGGGGATTATCTGCGTGAGTCTCTGGCCGTCGTTCTGCTGGCGGTCGTCTCGGCTGGCTGTTTTCGGGTGCCGCCTGAGGAGACCTCTCTCTCCCAGTTGTCGCCCAGTTCCGTCCCAATTCCTACTTTCACGCCAAACGAACCTACTAAACCGGCGCCCACTCCAGATCCTGTCGTCGAATGCGAGGAGACGGTCGGAATCACCCAGACCGGCATGTACCGGGGCATCGCGGTTGCCGCGGATGTCCCGTACAACATCTATTTACCGCCTTGTTACGGCGTTAGTGATCAGAACTACCCAACCCTGTACCTGCTTCATGGTTATCCCTATGATCAGAGACATTGGAAGGAATTAGGCGCAATTGGGGTCGCAGACGACGGAATTAGCAGCGGGAGATGGCCTCCGTTCATCATGGTGATGCCACTGCAGCCTGAGCCCTTGTTCCGAGGCTCGGACGGGGGGCCGGGATCCTATGAAATGGAGCTTGTTGAGGGCTTGATTCCGCATATTGAGAGCAGTTACAGAAGCGATCCATCGGCAAGAGCTCTAGCAGGCATTTCGCGTGGCGGCGTTTGGGCGCTCGAAGCTGCTTTTCGCAACCCATCGGTGTTCATATCTGTCGCGGCACTGAGCCCCGCGTTAGCAGTGAATAGCGCTCGCCCTCCGTACGACCCCTTTAGCATAGTTGCCGAGTCGGATCAATTTCCACGGAACATTCTGCTACTGGTAGGGGACACAGATTGGGCGGCAGTCGAAACGGAGCGCCTGAGTACTGTCTTAGGTGAAGCTGGGGTAGAACACGTGTTCAAAATTTCGGTGGGTGACCACTCAAATGCGACGTGGGCCGCCGTGTTGGCCGACGTGTTCGGCTTTTTCGCCAGCGGGGCGCCGTCTTAGATTTTTGGTGTTTCGGGTACAATGGCCGCGCTGGAGGACAAGTGATGACGGAGGATGATCGATCCGCGGCGGAAGTGATCGATGCCTATCGGCGAAAGCGAGAGCGGATGGTTCCGTTCCTGCTGGGAGCGTTGGCCGTCGTTCTCTTGGTTGTCGGCTTATTCTTAGTGGTCATCTGGTTTACCGGCGACAGCCCCCCCGCGCTTCCCGCCTTTTTACGCTCCGACACTGAAACTCCAGAGCCCACGAACACTCCTCAGCCTCCGACCGCCACGCTGGAGCCCTCGCGAACACCCGAGCCCTCCGATACCCCCACTCCTTCCGGTCCTCTCACCTATGTAGTTGAGGAGGGAGATTCGCTGGCTTCGATCGCGGATCAGTTTGAGGTAACCATCGATCAACTGATCGCGGCCAATAATCTGGCGGATCCCAGCAACATCGGAGTCGGCTCGCAGTTGATCATTCCGGATCCAGATTCGGACGTGCCAACCGAAACGCCACTGCCGGAAAATCTGGCTCCGGGTTCTACGATCGAATACGTCGTCAAAACCGGCGATACTTTCCAGTCAATCGCGGAGCGTTTCAACAGTACGGTCGAATCCATCACAGAAGCCAACGATCATGATCCCACAGAGGTGCTGTTCGTGGGCCACGTGTTGATAATCTCTGTAAACATTGTTACACCGGTTCCAACCGACACGCCAAGCCCCTTTACGGCAACCCCCAGCCCCAGACCTTAGCCTTCCGTACCACCGAGGGCGAGCCGGATCTCGGCTAATACCTCCGGATCCTGTTCGGATTCCAAAGCAGCTTGCAACGCCTCGAGCTCTCCCAACTCGCCCAGCGCCCAGGCGGCGTGAGCTCGGGGAAGCGGGTCTTGCTCCTGAGCGAGCACCCGCTCCAGTTCAGGAATAGATGCGCGGTCCCCTGCATTACCGGCCGCCACGGCCGCGTTGCGCAGCAACCCTGAACGCTTGGCGCGCTTGAGGGGGCTCTTGCTGAGCTCGGTGCGATATTCCTGTGGCGTAAGCCGTAAAAAATCTATCGGGGCAGGCTCACTAAGAAACGCGCGCCCCTGGAAAGCGTGATCCGTAGTGGGTTCAGCGAATCGTAAGTTCCAAGGGCAGACCTGCTGGCAGATATCGCACCCAAATATCCAGTCCTGCGTCAGCGGACGAAGCTCCAAAGGAATTGTGCCCTTCAACTCGATCGTAAGGTAGGAGATACAGCGTGCTGCGTCCAGGGTGCGGTCCGGGAGGATGCAGCTGGTAGGGCAGGCTTCGATGCATAGCGTGCATTCGCCACAGTGATCGGTCGTGATCGGCTGGTCCGGTTCCAACGGAAGGTCGAGCAGCACTTCGGCTAAGAAAAAGTAGGACCCGTGGTCAGGGCTGATCAAACAAGTGTTTTTGCCAATCCAGCCCAGCCCCGCTCGCTGCGCCAGCTCGCGTTCAAGGAGTGGCCCGGTATCGGTGTAATAGCGGTTCTTGATCTCTCGGCCGATCCGAGTCTCAATGCTTGTTACCAACTGCTTCAGCCGATCTGTGAGCACGTCATGATAGTCGTCCCCTACGGCGTAGGCGGCTATCCCCGTATTCTTCTGAGCATTTGGAAGATAGTTCGCTGCCACAACCAGAATCGATTCACATTCCGGCAGAATGCGTCGTGGATCTGCCCTGTGCTGGCGAGCGCGATCGGTTTCGAGGTAGGTCATTTCGCCGTGACGCTCCTCTTTCAGCCACTTTTCGTAGATCTCAAGATGTGGAGGAGGCTCGGGAGTTGTGATCCCCGCCCTGGAGAATCCAAGGCGCAGGGCTTCGGTCTTCACAAATCCGGTGAGCTCATGCAGCTCTGCCGGATCGAACTTTAAGGCCATGGGCAAATGTCCAAATCAGGAGTTAGCATACCCCAGGAAATGAGCGCGCCCCTTCCGGCATCGAATTAACAGATTTCTTAGGCTATTGTGAAACGGCGCACGATAGAATTCGAACACTGACAAACGAAAAAAGCCTTTCCGTAAGGCGTCAAGAGAAAGCAGAGCGGGAATTATGAGACGGAAAATCTGGATACCCATACTGATTGTCGGAATCCTGATCGCAGGAATCTTGCTGATTCGACCCGGATCCGAACCCGAGGCTGCTGATGAGCGCACAGCTACGATCGAATCCGGCCCGCTCCAGGTCTGGGTCACTGGAACCGGAAAGGTGGAACCTGCTTCACAGGCGGCAGTGTCGTTCAAGACAACCGGCACGCTCGGGGAAATCTCGGTCGAAGTAGGTGAGCAAGTTCAGGTTGGGCATATTCTGGCTTCGCTGGATCCGGGTTCGTTGGCCGCTAGCCTGCTGGGTGCCGAGGCGGATCTGATCACTGCTCAACAAGCCCTGGATGATCTTCTGGAGGGGGCCAGCGAGCAGCAAATTTCACAAGCTGCAATGACCCTGGCTCAGGCCAGGGATAATGTCCGCGTCGCCGAATATAAATGGAATAATCAGCAGGAAGGACAGCGCGCAAGTACTGACACGGTCCGTGGAGCAGAAGCGCGTCTGACGCTGGAGCAAGCCGATGTCGATCGGGCCTACGATGAATACAGCTCGGTACCAGGCCGACCCTCGGACGATCCTGCGAAAGCGCTGGCGCTGACCAAGCTGGTCGCGGCCCGCGCGGATCGAGATTCCGCTCTGCGCAATGTGAACTGGTATACCGGCCACCCCACCGAGATCCAGCAAGCGATCCTGGATTCTGATGTGGCAGTCGCTCAGGCCAGCTTGCTCCAGGCCGAGCAGGATCTGGCGGATCTAAAGGCCGGACCCGATTCGGATGCCGTTAAATCTGCTAAGGCGCGGCTGCGCGCGGCACAGGCGATTGTTGATCAAGCTCGGTTAGTTTCACCCATCGACGGAACGATCCTGTCGGTAAGGAATGGTGTCGGAGACAGCGTCGTTCCAGGCGAAGTGGAGATCGTGATTGCCGATCTGAGCTCACTTCACATCGTTACGAGTGTAGACGAACTGGATGTGGGCGACGTAGCCGTCGGCCAAGAGGTTGAGATTACCCTGGATGCACTCCCGAACCTGGTGCTGAAAGGCTCGGTTGCCGGTATTGATCTGAGTCCGGAAGTTGGATCTACCAACACGCAGTATCCGGTGCGCGTTGAGCTCGATTCGGTGGATGATCTGGTACGGGTGGGTATGACGGCCGCATTGAGCATTCTTGTAGCGGATGAGGATGGAGTGGTGCTCGTTCCGAATTGGGCGCTCGGCTTCGATGCGGAGAGCGGCGAAATCTTCGTACTTGTCGTTGTGGGAGATACACGCGAGCCGAGACCGCTGGTACTTGGACTGCGCAACGACACGGTCAGTGAGGTACTTTCGGGGCTCGAAGCTGGAGAGACGATTGGCGTCTCTATCGAGGAACGACCTCGGGGCAACGGAGGCCTATTCTTCGGCGGTGGGTAATTTCAAAGGACCGGTAATAGCAGCAACTGATCTCACTCGAACCTACCTGTTGGGCGAGGTCGAAGTCAGAGCCCTGCGGGGGGTCTCGTTTGAGATTGAAACGGGAGGCCTTCTGGCTGTGATGGGTCCTTCCGGTTCCGGAAAATCCACTCTCATGAACTTGCTGGGTTGCCTGGACACCCCGGATTCTGGAAATTACTTGCTTGAGGGAGAGGAGGTCGGCAAGTTAAGCGACGACCAGCTGGCTCGCATTCGCAGCCGGCGCATCGGATTTGTCTTTCAAACCTTCAACCTGCTGGCACGCACAACCGCGCTCGCCAACTGCGAGCTGCCGATGTTATATGGTGGGATTCCAACTGGAGAGCGTAGGGAGCGAGCAGAGCACGCGCTGGAAATCGTCGGGCTGGCGGATCGAATGCATCACCACCCCAACGAGCTCTCAGGGGGCCAGCAACAGCGAGTGGCCATTGCGCGAGCTCTGGTCAATAATCCGGCAATTATCTTTGCCGACGAGCCGACCGGAAACCTGGACAGTAAATCGGGGATCGAGGTCATGGAGATCCTGCAGGGACTCAATCGAGAGGAGGAGATCACGGTGATGTTGGTTACCCACGACCCCTTTATTGCGCGGCATACGAACCGCGTGATCCGTCTGCAGGATGGACGCATCGTGGCAGATGAACTCGTCCACAAACCTCTTGTTGCCGGCGAGACCGAGCGACCCTCCGAGATGGATCTGGAGCAGGAAGTCATCTGACCATGGGTATGCTGGAGAGCGCACAGGTTGCCCTGCGTGCGCTCGCGTCTAATAAGATTCGATCCGCGCTCACGATGCTGGGAATCATCATTGGCGTGGGAGCGGTTGTGACCTTGATGTCGGCGGGCAACGCAGTCCAGTCCTTCATCACAGATCAGTTCCAAAGCATCGGTTCAAACTTGCTGTTTGTCGCGCCGGGCACCTTCGAGACTCAGCGTGGCCCTGGCTCGGCACCGTCCGGCAAAGGACTTACCAATGGCGACGCGAAGGCCTTGATCGATCCTTTTTTGGCGCCGGATGTGGCGGCCATTGCGCTTGAAATCACCGGCTCGGACGTGGTGAGCACGAGTGGGGAGGACGCATTCCTGTCGATTTCTGGAGTGAGCCCGAACTACGCCGAATTGCGAAATGCAGAGCTCAGTGCCGGAAGATTTTTCGATGAGGGAGATCAAGTTGCCGAATCTCGGGTAGCTGTGATTGGGCCGATCGTCGTAGATGAGCTTTTTCCTGAGAACGCGCTGCCCATCGATGAGCAGATCCGCATTGGTGATTTGCCTTTTCGTGTGATTGGAATCCTGGAAGGAAGAGGGGGATCGGCATTCGCAAACGAAGACAACATCGTCTATATCCCGCTTTCGACCGCTCAAACTCGCATATTCCCTTCTCGCGGAAGCCGAGGGGACTTCAATCTCTCCGTGATTTATGCCCAGGCAGTGAGCGATGAACGGACCGGCGAGGCCAAGGCACAGATGGAGTCCATCTTGCGTCAGCGCCACGAGATCATGCCCGGTGAGGATGACGATTTCACCGTGATTAGCCAGGCCGAGATTCTTGCCTCCGCAGGAGATGTGTTGGGCGTCATCACGATCTTCCTGGGTGCGATCGCTGCTATCTCGCTGCTCGTGGGCGGCATCGGCATCATGAACATTATGCTGGTGTCCGTCACGGAGCGAACGCGCGAGATCGGCCTGCGCAAGGCGGTCGGCGCTCGCAAGCGAGATATCCGTAATCAGTTTCTCATTGAGAGCGTTGTGCTGGCAGTGGCTGGCGGTGCGATCGGGGTTGTGGTGGGACTGTTGGGGACACTCGCTATCGGCCTGCTGGCCTCGGATTTGAATCCAACGCTGTCGCTGCAAGCGGTGCTGCTCGCCACGGGTTTTTCAGCGCTGGTGGGTTTGTTCTTTGGGATCTATCCGGCGACACGAGCCGCAGCGCTTAATCCGATCGACGCGCTGCGATACGAGTAGGCTTCGCTGCCCTCAGCTGCGACTACGTCAATCGGCGCGCTGCGATACGAGTAGGCCCTAGCCGGCTATGCTGTACTCGTAGCGCCCGGCAACGGGCTCACCCTGCTAATTCCTGCTTGAATTGAATCTAGGCTGATTATTCTGGTGTCAGGTGCCGCTTGAGATATTGACCTGTGTATGAGGAT
>SMUX01005128.1_pt1 | contig 10383 bp, 10 predicted proteins | sample 2456431 | NCBI WGS metagenome assembly SMUX01 (sample SAMN11095930, study PRJNA526329) | marine sediment metagenome | biome: Marine sediment; feature: Surficial sediment; material: Deep marine sediment; isolation source: Hadal surficial sediment | place: Pacific Ocean | collected 2014-11 | depth... | reverse complement strand
GTTGGTCAGTTGGATTATCAAAGGCAGCGGGTGTTCCAGCGAATGGACCTCAATGAAGGTATCCAGGTAATCAAAACCCAGCCCTCTGCTAGGCGCTCCGTGAACCGCCAACGCCATGTTCAGGCGCGAGGCCTCTTCGTAAATCGGGAAAAAGCTCTCGTGTTCGTAGCCTTTCCCAAGGCTTGTCACCGACGGCAGGATGGCTGCCGGCATGCCGAGATCTTCTCTCGCCCTGCGCATCTCGATGACCGCTGCCTTGACGTCACGAACGGGAATGAGGGCAGCTTCGAGGATGCGCGGTGTCTTTTTCATGTAACGGGCATGAAGCCACGAGTTGTAGGTCCTTGCTTATTCCACGGCCCAAGAAGGGTCCTGGATCAGACCAAAGGCAAGTCCGGCAGTGGGATAGACAACTGTTTTTTCAATTCCACATTTGTCAAGAAAGGAGATCCAGCTATCGCAATCCGGATAATCACGTTGCCCCGGTGAGCTTATGTTCGAGAGCCGGGCCCAGCCATCTAGAGAAGGAAAGAGGGAAAAAGTATCCGGCCAGTTTTGGTCCTTGCTGGTCCCAGCGTATTTCCTCCTAAAAATTCCAGCAGTTCGCCGGTTCGCTCGACGACGTGTCCATCGCCATCAATGACCGGGTAGGGATTCTGTCGCATGGCTACCCTCCTCTTGTTGGTACCAGTACATCCTGAGGTCCTAATTCTCAGGTGTGAAGCTCTAATTAGTCATGCGGGCCTAAAGGGCAACTCTACTGGGTGAGTTTGATTTTTTTCCTCATAGCCCATAGAACTCCCTTGCATTTTTGCACAGTATCTTTTCGGTGAGGTGACCCGGGATATCCTCGCGCGACCTCATGGAGGCTATCAATTGTGACTCGCGGGAGGGATCCTGGTGGCCATAGTCGGAGCCGATGAAGATGTGGTCCTCCCCGATGTATTTAGCAAGGTAGGGGATATCCTCGTCCGCCTCGCACGCCACGTACAGCCTGTAGTTGCGGAAAAGGTCGGCGCTTGACAACTGCTTCCAGCGGTCGGTCAAAAGCCTTCTCAAGATATGAAGGAGAAAAGGGACCCATCCCGCCGAGGCCTCGATGAAACCGAATCTGAGGCCGGGAAAGCGCTCGGGGATTTGGTTGGCGACGATGTCCCTGAATGCAATCAAAGGGAGAACCCTTCCTTGGGCGAAGGAGTGGTTGCGCTCCACGTCGAATAGGCCAATGAGTATTGGGGCGCCTGACCCCGTATGAATGCATATGGGCAGATCGAGCCTGCTGGCCTCCTCGTAGACCGGAAAGAAGTAAGGGTTATCCAATGTCAGGTCTCTCTCAAGCCCACGGAAGAATACCCCTACGGCTCCATGTTCCTTCGCCAGCCTCATTTCCTTGATAGATTCTTCGATGGACCGTAGCGGAGGAACCAAGACCCATCTCAACCGGTTCTGTCCTTTTGCGTAGACCTCCCACATCCACCTGTTGTAAGCCTTGCACAGGGCGACCTCAAGCTCGGCATCGTCCGTGAGATAGACCAGGAACAGCGTGGGGTAAATCACCTGGGTCTCAATGCCCAGTCTGTCCATATCCCTGAGCCGGGCCTCTGGATTCGTAATCTCCCGGCATGCAATATGGATATCTCCTCTCGAGGATTCCAACTTGGATGCCGAAGGTGTAATTAATCTGAAGCTTCCTTTGCCGGCGGGCTTAGGGAAGATGTTTCCATCGATCAACCAGAAGGCGTTACGAATTCCGTATAGGGTATCCTCAGGGACCGATACGATCACCGGCCTTCGGTGGTGCATTTTCTTATCCAGAAGCTTCCACATACTCTCCGATTCCGAGACGTGGGTGTCGGCATCAATTACACCAGGCATATTCTCTCCTTTTTGGTAATGGCGACTGCAAAACAAGTGTCCTACGAGATTTTCTACGGTTCAGAAAGCCTCTTTCTATCGGGAAGTTCTACCGAGAAGCTCTAGTTAAGATTTATACTATTAATCAGTTCATTTGTATCTTGTCGACTGACATCTTACTGAAAGCTGGCATCCGTCGAGCCGAGACCTCCTGCCTGTGCGGACACGCAGACAGGTCCGAGCGCGGTCAATGAGCCGGTGCCTTGGTGGCTTCGTCGTGAGCTCAGCCCAACGGGCAGCACCTCACCCACTCCAAGGGTGGCTATTCCCACAGCCCGGGCCAGAACGCAACCTCACTGTTCGTCTGCCTGCGCTCTCTAGGACTCGCCCCTCGGTCGCCTGATGGCTACTTACTAATGAACTCCTTAAGCAACTGTTTGATTTTCGTGGTTTTTGAACAGACGGCCCAAGCCCGTGATATACCGGGCAAGGCCAAGCCTTTGCAGGCAGGCCCATAGGGTGGCCTGATTGCTCGTGACAACCGGTCGATTGAGACGCTGCTCACATTCCTCGATCACCTCAATCATCGTCGTGTTGGTGCAACTAAGAAAGTACCCTTCGGCCTCAGGGCGGGCATTCTCAAGCACGATTTCTTTCCAGCGTTCGGGCGTTACAGTGATATACTGATCGCCACCGAAGAGTCCGAGCCCAAGATCATGAATCACCTCAAAGCCCGCCTCTCGCATGTAGTGGTGCTCAAGCTGGTTTGTCTTTTTCACGTAAGGGCTTATGAGGACCAGCTTTTTTACTCCCAAATGTCTCAACGCTTCTCTGACTGCCTGGCCCGTCGTAATGGTTGGGCATCCGCTACTTCTCTGGATCTCCTCAACTATGTGAGCCTCACCCGCCAGACCTTCCTCCATGGAGGTGGCGGTACAGTGAAAGACGATGACTGCCGGTTTGGTATCGGAGATCGCGCGAGCTGCCTCTGCAATGGATCCCTTGAGTTCCGGAAGAGGCCGGTGCCACTTGCCGGTCATTCGCAACCGAGTAACGTGGACGCCTACCTCGGCCGGGGTGTACTTCTGGAATTGGGGCTCCGTCAGACGATTACTGGACGGAATGATGAGACCGATGCGAGCTTCAGGGTTGATAATAGGACCTTCCTTCAGCCATCAGCGTTCGGGCAACAGCCGTTGGCTACTGGTAATCTCAGCCGGAGGCTGTGCGAGCCTCTTTCACCACCAGGCCGTCCCGCCTGGGCGGTATGGTTAGGAATGCGTTCAACACGTGCCAGAATCGGTGACGATTAATCCCGAGTTGTGTCGAGTGGGCCTGCGCCGACAAGGTGATGAATTGCTTGTCGTTGTTCGGAAGCTTGTTATAAAAGGCGATCACATCCTCATTCGATGCGATCCCATCGTGTTCCCCTCGAATAATCAATACCGGACACTGAATTTTACAAGGGTCGACCAATGGTAGCCTGGCGCACATGTCGAAATACGTTCCGGTGGGAACCGTTCCGCCGTATGGCCTTTCCGCCTCGGCCATGGCTGTTGGGACAGCGGGGTCTGACAGCCCGGGTTTATCACGATTGTGGATGCTCTTGTAGAAGTCCAGGTCGACCGTGCGTCGGTTCTTCGTTCGCCATTCCTCCAATCGCTCACGCCGTTTCGATAGAGTCGGCGAGCCTTTACCTGTCCAGACAAGAGCGGCCAGTGCCAGGTGCTCCACCCGTTCAGGACAGGCGTTTGCAAAAGCGGCGGCACGAAGCGCCCCAGACGACTGCCCAAAAAAGGCATACTGCTCGATGCCGGTTTCCTTTCTTATGAGCTCGGTCCCTGTCTTCAAATCCTCCACACCCGAGGCGATGTCGGAGTTTCCATTGGTGTGGCTGGAGCGCCCGTAGCCTTCGTGGTCCATGGTCCACACATCAAAGCCGTAGGTTGCAAAGACGTCCATCAAAGAGTAGTTGTTACCGCCCGGCACCGTCAGATCGAAGCTACTGCGCGCCGACATCGATGAACCATGCACTAAGAACAGTAAGGGTTTTGACTTTAGATCGGACTCGGTGACCCCCGAAAGGCGCTTTCGGAACATGTATAGATTAACATCGCCCTTCCTGGCCGTGTATTCGTTGCTGAGGATTTTAGTCACAACGGTCCTCCTGTTAAACTATGGGGTTTGAGGCGGGTGCCTCAGTCATGATCCTGGAAATAGTATCATAAGTCCGCTCCCTGTCCCACTGCCGCCTTTGCGCCCTGATCTTGCCCCCAGCTCCGCCTTGCGATCTTGATGGCTCTTGGGGCCGGGAGATTCTTGAGGGTGAAGAACTCGATCGCATTGCGGTGCAAAATGCACTCTTTCTGTGTGAAGTTCAGATCCTGCGCGTCGAGGATATCCTTGACGGAATAGGGGAAATGACAATCCCAGTGGCAGTAGTCAGAGGCGTAGAGTACGCTCGTTGGCCCGGCAGTATTCAGGACACGGTCGAGCCCGGTTTCCTCAGACTCACAGCTGAGTACAAGCTGATTGCTTTGGATAATCTCGCTTGGCTTCCGCTTGAACTGGGGCATCTGCGGCGCAAGCTTTTCCCCGTGCTCGTCCAATCGCTCCATCCAGAATGGAAGCCAGCCCGCGCCTCCTTCCATAAAGCCGACCTTGAGGCGAGGGTAACGGTCGAAAACGCCCTCACCGATCATGTGCATCATTGCGATCATGAGCTCGAATGGAAAGGCGGTCATGTGGACGTACACGTACTTGAAGAACCGCCGACTCCCGGCCCCCATGACCCCTGAGACGCCGGGTATTCCGTCATGACCAGTCTGGGGATGGACACACAGGGGCATGCCGACCTCCTGCGCGGTGGCATAGATCGGGTCGAACATAGAATCACCCAAATTCCTTCCGTAGACGTTCGTCGGAAGCATCGCTGAGGTGACCCCTCGTTGGGCGAGGTATTCGAGCTCCTGCACAGCAGCTGGAGGATCCTGACAGGGGATCAGGCCAACGGCGCGGAGGCGTTTTGGATCGGCGGAGCAGTATTCCAGAAGCCATTCGTTAACGGCCCGGCAGAGCGCTGCAGCTAGCCCTTTGTCCATGATGCCGTTCACTGTGAGGGCAATCTGCGTGCCGAAGATCACTGCGGCGTCAATACCTTCCAGGTCCATGTCCTTCAACCTCTCGTGAGGGTCGGTCATGCCTGGGCGACCTTTTTGGACCCTGTCGCTGAAAGGTCCGGAGACCCCGGGACCGGGTCCCTCGGCATTCGGCCAGATCCTTCCTTCCAAGAGAATTCGCGCGCGACCTCGGTTGTCTCTTATGCGCACTGGCGCGAGGGCACGTAATTTTTCGGGCAACCGGGACTTGAGATCTACATCTCCCTCGTTGACGTGCCCGTCTGCATCGATGACAAGTGTCCGATCGAAATTCTCCATGGAAACCCCCCCCTCTATTTATAGAGATGAAAATAGCAGCGACAGAAAACCTGGCATCCAAAACCCGTGCTGAGCTTACTGAGGCTTTTGATAAATTCTCTCCGAAACTCGTCCCTTGGCCATCAAAGTCGACACAGTTATGTGTATTGTCCACCGTCTGCCGATGACCTCTTGGTGGTCAGGCCAAGACTACCCCATGCCGGAATTCTGTGTCAATTCACAGAGCACGGAGATTCCAATCTCCTGCGGTAGGTTTTGAAGGGCTGGTCCCTATGCTTTTGGACGGAGTCCAATGGGAGAATTTACGCTTTAGCGACCATGCTAGTGTGAAAAAGGATAAGTAATCCTCTATAAGTGTTAACCCCGATCCGACATTAATCAGGCGAAGAAATCAGCCCTGATGAGTCTGGGATCTATGCGAAAAGCTGTTCGTACCAAGAATCAGCAACTCATCATTATTATACTTACAGACCCACATCAATATGTCGGCAACTCGCGAAGCATCGGCCCAGGTTTGCATATGGACTGACTATTTTTGTCGGATCGGGGTTAATCTATGGGTCATTTGTCTAGATAAAAATCTTGAAGTAAAGGAGGTCTATCGAAATGGTGATAGGCACCATTCTACCACTCAGCATAGTCTTAGGATTGCTGTCCTACAGTCTTATCGCTAAATGGCATGTTATGCCACAACTGGTTGGCATGCCTCGTGCCAACGCCCTTACACCGCACTTGCTTCTTCACAGTTTCCGTTACATTGGGTTGGCTTTCCTGATTCCGGGCGTTACGTCGGAGATTTTGGATTCCCGTTTTGCGATTCCTGCTGGATATGGTGATCTGCTTGCGGCACTGCTCGCACTGATTGCGATAATGGCGCTACGACTGCGGTGGGCTATAGCAATCCCACTGGTGTGGGTCTTCAACATAGAAGGATCGCTGGACCTGCTCAATGCAGTCTAACAGGGATTCCGTCATGTCCCTGACGGACAATTTGGTGCGACTTATTTTATCCGTGCGATGATAGTTCCTGCATTGTTGGTGACCCACGTCATGATTTTTATTTTGCTTTGGCGCCATGAGAGGGCGGGGTAAACTTCAGCATGCGAGATGTTAAAAGAAGCGCAGGAGTTCTTCTAGAGCGTCAATTTCGTCGGATGTGAGCACTTTGGCATCCGGGGCTTCGGCCTGATCCCATTGTGGCTCGTAGTGGTGCCAGGCGGTGAGCCCCTTGTGGCGAAATCGTGAAAGAAGATGCCTCAGGGACCGTGATGAACCGTTGGTGAAGTAGAGGTATTTTTGCTGGACGCGTCTCAAGCTTGGTACGCGTGCGCCTGCCCTGTGGACATAGGGTTTGATCCCTGTCTTGGTATAGAAGGGCGCTCCCCAGACCAGGTCCTTTTCTTCGGCCTCTAGCCAATGTTTCCAATCTGCAAATGGTAGGGATTCGTATCCTCGCATTGATAGTGTGGCCTGGTGGCAATACTCGCATCTGGCGCGGAATACAGAAAGTCCTCGTACGGCCTTTGGGCTGAGCTTGTGTGAAAGGGCATTCCAGGGATTTGGACGATGTTGGAAATTGACGAAAAAGGAGAGGAATTCTTGCCGCAGATAAGTCGGAGACAACTTTGAGGGGAGGTCACCAATCTCTCTAAGCTACGGAAAATTTGAAGGCTCGATGGAAAAGGAATCTTTGCGCTGCTGATTGGCGACACGAAACTCTGCCAGGACCATAGAGGCTAAAGATTTGTCTCCGGCTCGTGAAAAAAGGGGAACTTTGTGGCATTGGTGTAGCGGTTGGCCTTTTAACTCGGTTTGCCTCTGCAACTTTGGGGGTTGTTATGGTTGTGGCAATGATCCAGGCCCACCTTTCCCATGGCTTTTTCATTAACTGGCAGCTTGTCCGTGGGGTCGGGCATGGGATTGAGTTCAATGTGGCACTTCTGGGAATGGGAGTGGGGCTGCTACTGTCGGGGCCTGGAAAATTATCACTGTACCGGCTGCTCGGGATTGAGAAGGGATGACGTGGCCCTTTATGGGAGTCTATTCGATTCCTTTAGCCTTTTCTAAAATAACAGGCCTGTGACAACTCTGCCAAAGGAGATGAGCAATGGAGATTCGAAGTTGGGATAGAGATGCAAGGATTGCGGTCCTTGTCACGGTCATGTTTGAGACCTGGCATGAGGGTAAGGCGCCGAGTTATTCGCCGATGACCACTCCCCTTAGGGAGGGGACGGTGGATCGGCATGGGATCTCCTGGTCCGAATATGGAGGGAGGACAGGGATCTGGAGGATTATGAGGATCCTGGGCGAATTCGGTATCCAGGCCACAGTCTGTGTCAGTGGCAGGTCAGTGGAGCTATTTCCGGAAGCGGTCAAGGAACTCCACCGAAGAGGACATGAGGTGGCTGGCCACTCCTATACCCAGGATACGCTCCTCTGCTACCTCACGCCGGAAGAGGAGAGGGAAGTCATCCATAGGTGCTGCGGAATCATCGAAGGAGCTATTGGGGTAAAGCCCGTAGGTTGGTTGAGTCCACGGGCAACGCCCACAAAACAGACGGCGAATTTTTTGGCCGAGGAACGGTTTCTCTGGCACGGAGACTATAACGATAGCGACCTCCCCTACGTGTTGACTACTGCCGGAGGGGCGGTAGTTGTCATACCGCATAGTGATTTCACTGATAACAGGGTTCTCCGGGGATCGCCAAGGGACTTCTTCCAGGTGTACAAGGATACGTTCGACTATCTATATAGAACCGAGTCAAATGGAATGATCAATCTCACATTTCATGCGCATTTCGGTGGCCGTCCTCTTATGGCGGCCATGCTGGTAGAAGTCCTGAAGTATATGAAGGGTTTTTCTGGAGTCTGGTTCCCTCGCCATGACGAGATTGCGAGATGGGTCCTTAGACATGCGGATACTCCTGACCGGTAGCCCCGGAATCGGCAAAACAACAATAATCCACCGTACTTTGAGAGACCTAGGCGGGATTAAATGTGCGGGTTTTTACACAGAAGAGAAACGAGACAGCGGACAGAGAAGGGGCTTTTGGATCCGCACCCTGGACGGCGAGGAAGGAACCCTGGCGTCGATAGGGTATGGCAGAGGACCCAGGGTGGGAAGATACCTGATTCATGTTGAGGAATTTGAAAGGCTTGTTCTTTCCCGGATCAATCCGGAATACAGCCCTGCGGAGCTTTACGTTATCGATGAGATTGGAAAAATGGAGCTAATGTCAAAGAGGTTCCGCGAGGGTGTCATTAACCTTATGGCGTCAAGGTCGAACCTCTTGGCCACAGTGGCCAAGAGAGGGAAGGGCTTTCTGGATCAGCTCAAGGGGAGAAACGACGTTGAACTGATTGAGGTGACAAGGAAAAATCGCGATTTGCTGCCTAAAATAATATCTCAAAAAATCCTCAGAGAATTAGGGTGTATTCACGATAATATTTAAATTAAAACTTTAAGTTTAGTGGAACCTCCTTTCCGTTCAGTCTAAGCTGAGGTACGACCTCCACAGGATTTCGAAGGGTATTGGTTGCGTAACAAGAACGCTCGACAGCAGCCAAAAGCTCGACTATGCGCTCTTCCTTTTCAGGGCTTTGAAGAGTCAACTCGTAGACGAAAAGTTTGCAGGCTGACGGGACGTCGGCTAGACCGAACTTACCTTTCTGGTCAAATTCCCCTCTGACCGTAAGCTCGGCCTTGTCAATTCTAATGGCCAGGTACGACGCACACTGCGTCAGTTGGCTGAGGAGTCAAAATCCCACTGAGGAGACCAGGTACTGGAGAGGTGCAGGACCTTTTCCGGTGCCGCCCCTCTTGGTCGGCTCATCGCACGCTATCATATAGCCGCCGGAGACTTGAGCTTCTTTGAAGTGGTCTTTGACCAGCCGGATTTTTGCTTGGTGCACGGTAACAGCCTCTTCCGGGTGTTCCAGAAAGGCACGGCGCCGCCTCTCGAAGATCTCCTTGTGATGCTCATAATCAATGGAGCAGCAGCTCTCCTCTTTCTCGTCAAGTTTTTCCATTATTAAAGTCCTCCATGGGAGATATTTTTTTATTCACGGCACTTTAAGTCAGGATACCTCTCGAGTATTATCGACACTGATTTTCGGGTGTTGAAGCCTTTCTAATTGTTTAACTGTTTTTCTATTATGACCGCAAGGGAGATTCCGTCAAAGACACCTTGAAGAGGACATCTCTTGATCCTGGCCTTTGGTCATAAGCCGGTGGCTTCCACCTGACCACAAGTGTGGGCTAAGTGGAAGCCGAGGGGGCCTGTCCCGAAAAAGAGAGCCATCCGATGCTGAACGTTCTCACAGAGAGAGCGGGTTATAGCGAGAGAGAATATTAATACGAAGGACACAAAGTGAATTTGATTTAATGTAAACCCCGCCTCTTGGGGCGGGCACAAAGCCGATGGGGTTTCCAAAGGGGAGAAGCGGCAGCTCTCCCCTTTGGTCGAACACGGGGATTCAAACCCCGTGTTCGATATAACTTGATTTGCGAAATTCTTCCTGATCTCGTGTACTTCGTGGTAGACAAATACTATAACCTTTCAATGGAGTTGACGGTTTGACACGGCAGCTCACCATCGGATACCCTCTGTGGCTGGAATCTGAGCAGGGACAAATTGCCTGTCTTTTACCGTCATTACGATTAACTCATATTAAGGGAGTGAAGTAGGGTGCAGGACCTAAGAAATTATCTGGATCTTGTCAAGAGTAAGAATTCGGATGACCTTTTGGTTGTCTCGAAGGAGTTGGACCCGGCCTACGAGATAACAGCGCTTGTAGTGAAGCTCGAGCAGGAGGCCAGACAGCGGCCGGTCCTCCTCTGCGAGAACGTGAAAGGAAGCAAGTATCCCGTTCTGACCAACCTGCACGCGAGCCGCTCCCGTATTGCCCTGGCTATGAATTGCTCCCCGGGGGATGTACAGAGAACCTACCTTCGGGCCATGGAAAAGCCCATACCGCCCAAGATAGTTTCCAAGGGTCCGGTAAAGGAAGTGGTCCTGAAGGGCGAGCAGGTGAACCTCTACGATTTCCCCCAAATCCTCCACCACGAAAGAGATGCCGGTCCCTACATCAC
>SMUX01299166.1_pt1 | contig 10398 bp, 8 predicted proteins | sample 2456431 | NCBI WGS metagenome assembly SMUX01 (sample SAMN11095930, study PRJNA526329) | marine sediment metagenome | biome: Marine sediment; feature: Surficial sediment; material: Deep marine sediment; isolation source: Hadal surficial sediment | place: Pacific Ocean | collected 2014-11 | depth 0-1... | reverse complement strand
GATCCTGAATCCAGCTTGCAACCCGCTCCATACTGTGCACACGATTGTGCACGTAAAAGACTTGCCCCTCGCGCGCGAGTTCTCGGCGAATGGCCTCGCGAATGATATTCGGATTAGAGCGGAGGACTTGAGTGCGAATAGCCAGCCGTCCTTGCGGGGGTGTGTCAATGATCGACAGATCGCGCACCCCGGAAAACGCCATTTGCAGGGTTCGAGGAATGGGTGTCGCGGTCAGCGTCAGAACATCCACCTGCTTGCGCAGTTGCTTGAGCCGTTCCTTGTGCCGAACGCCAAACCATTGTTCTTCATCGATGATAACCAATCCTAAGTTTTTAAACTCCACGCTTTTTTGCAGCAGCCGATGGGTGCCGATGACAATATCGACGACGCCGGTCGCCAAGTCCGGCAACAGGGCTTTGACCTCCTTGGGACTTTGGAATCGCGAGAGGACACCGACGCGAACCGGGAACGGAGCGAACCGGCGACAAAACGTTTCGTAGTGCTGTTGGGCGAGAAGTGTGGTGGGGACGAGGACGACCACTTGCCGATTGTCCTGCACGGCTTTGAATGCCGCGCGCATGGCGACCTCGGTTTTGCCGTATCCCACATCGCCGCAAATCAACCGGTCCATGGGCTTGGCTAATTCCAAATCTCGTTGGATATCCTCGATGGCTTTGATCTGGTCCGGAGTCTCTTCATAGTCAAACGCCGCCTCGAACTCGTGGGTCATGGTCGTGTCTTCAGTATAAGTGCGTCGGGTCGTAACTTCACGACTGGCATACAATTCCACCAGTTCGTGGGTCATGTCTTCGATGCCCTTTTTCACTCGCGCTTTGGTTTTGGCCCAACTCGTCCCGCCAAGTCGGTCCAGCTTTGGCGCGTTGTGCTCACCCCCTCGATATTTCTGCACTTGGTTGATGCGATCGAGCGGCACATACAACGTATCTTTGCCGGAAAATTCCAAAATCAAATAGTCACTTTCAAAACCTTGGACTGAGAGATGGCGCAACCCCTCGTACCGGCTGATACCATGCTGCACGTGAACGACATAATCCCCGGCATTGAGATCTTCAAGCGAAGACAAAAACTTCGCGGTTTTACTTTTGGGTTGAGGGCTGTGCCGTGAGACTTTGGCGAAAAGATCATCCTCGGTCACGATCGCAAACGGTGTGTCCTGCACCAGGAACCCCGACGAAAGGTATCCTTGTTGAATGTAAAACGGCTCACGTTCCGATGGAGTGGATTTCAGCGAAGGTTTTCCTTCAATAGCCGGTGCTTGATGTTCGGCGAATAACGCCAGTAAGCGGCCAACCTGACCAGTTGAACGAACCACGACGGTCACGGGTCCTTGGGTCCGCAACTGTTCAAGAATTTTGAGGGTCGCGGTAAAGGAAGTGCCACGTAATCCCAACCCTACGCTTTTGAGGGATTGAAGCGATACCGGAATGACCGGGTCCCACTCGCCCTCAGCTGGTGGGACGACGTCACTCGCCACGATGGGGCTCGACGCCATCAAGTCCAGAAACTCGTCCCAAATGAGATAATGCGCGTCAGGCTCAGGATACGGTACGCCTGTGTTTGATTGTTCCAGTTGTTCCCACGTTTCAAGTAACCTGTCCCACATGGTTTGCGCTTCATGCGCCAGGTTCAATGGACGATCCATGAGGACGAGTGGAGCCTCCGTGAAGTATTCGAACAGCGTGTCCATGGATCCATACAGCTCGGGGGATCGCCATTCGGCATCTGGGGTAAGAGCCGGTAGCTCGGAGTCCGCCGGTAGCCCGGAGTCCGCCGGTAGCTCGGAGTCCGATTCACCGAAAGGGATCAGGTATTCCCGGGCCGGCAAAATGTTGGCGAAGGAAACCCGTTCTGTCGATTCTTGAGAGGCCGGATCGAAAAGCCGAGTCGATTCCACGGTATCGCCGAGGAACTCGATGCGATAGGGTTCACTTTCCGCGGTGGAAAAAATGTCCACAATACCTCCTCGGACACTGAATTCCCCGGGAATCTCGACAACGGAGACTCGGCGGTAACCGATTCTGAGAAGGTGGGTGATCAAGGGTTCACGATCAATCGCACTGTCGACTTTCAGGGTTAGGCAAGACTGAGTAAAAACCGAATGGGGCACGAGCCGTTGCAACACGGCTTCCGGCGTGGTGATGACCATAGTCGGTTGCTGTTCATGCAACCGAAACAGCGTGCGCATTCGTTGAGCCACCAGATCCACCGAGGGCGCCGTGGCTTCGTACGGCGTGGTCCCTCGATTTGGGAAAAACGCCAGCGTCTCTGTGGAAAGGGCAAACAGGTTAAAAAAGAAGTGCAGGTCTTGGTAGAGCTGAGCCGCTTCGTCATGAGTAGGCGTGAGGATAATCCATGAATGCGGAAGTTGCGTCCTAGTATTCACGGTTGTGGCTGAAGAGCCGGTGCCTGGCAAATTATTGGTCAACAGGCTGATAGTAAAGGCCAGACTCGCTCCATGGGGTCCAACCAGGAAAGGCTTGGTTTCCGGTCCCGCTAAGGCGTCGAGAACGGACTGTAAGGTTTGAGTTTCTAAGGTGCGCATTGACATGTTTAGTTCAAACAACCGTCAGCGAGAAAGCAATAATGATGCTGTGGTTGAACCGGGTAGGAACGGATCGTGAGGCGTTTCTCGCGTTTCAAGAGGATCCGAAAGTTAACAAGCCGAGTTCATTTTTTGAATGCGTTCGATGATCAAACTTGTGGAGACATCGGGGGTCAGGGGAATACTCTTCACCATACCGCCTCGTTTCTCCACCATTTCTCTTCCAACAATCTGGTCAAGAGGCCAGTCGCCGCCTTTGACGAGGACATCAGGTTGAAGCGTTTTAATAATCTGAAGCGGGGTCGATTCATCAAAACTCACGACATAGTCCACGCAGGTTAATGCGGCCAGTACTTCTATTCGCTGATCCATCGGGGTCAGAGGTCGTCTGAGCCCTTTAGCCAAGGAGCGTACGGATTCATCACTGTTGACTGCCACGACCAACAAATCACCTAGAGCCCTTGCGGATTGAAGGTACCGAATGTGTCCGATGTGAAGCAAATCGAAGCATCCATTCGTAAACACGACGCGCTCACCCTTCCGCTGTCGGTCTTGAAGAATGTCTGAAAGTGGGTGGGTAGTTGTGATTTTATCCGTCATAGAGGGCTAAGGGTTCGCGCAAGAATAACGTCCCATGTTTGGGTGCTGAGGCGCCTGTCTGGCAAGGCGCGAGGACTGCACATATTCCTCGTATAGAAAGGACGAGCAACGCCGCCAGACAGGATGGCTCGACGCCCAAACAGGCGAAGTTATTTTCTCGCAGGTCCTAAGTGTGGGTATACCAGATCATAATACCTTTTCAAGGAAGGAAATCCTAGATGGGACAATTATTTTTCCTTAAGGACAAAGTCATTTGATTGACGGAGACTGGTGCGTGATCTTAAGGCAGTAGCTGTGATAGTCTGCGTTCATTACCATGAGTTCACTGATGACAACACAAGAAGGTCCGTCAAAGCGAAGACAAAAAGCCGGGCTATTGTTGGCTCCAGCCCTTGCTGGCTTGATCTATCTCATTCCCTTTCCCAACCTTCCCGGTAATGCCCATCTGTTAGCCGCCATTCTTACGTGGGTTGTCGTCTCGTGGATTACAGAAGCCATTCCCTTAGCCATTACCTCGTTACTCGGGGCCGCCTTTTGCGTGGCTGCGGGTCTGGGGTCGGTCAAAGCCGTGTTCTCAGCTTTTGCCCATCCGATTATTTTTCTCTTTATCGGGAGTTTCTTTTTGGCCGAGGCCTTTGTTGCCCACAAGGTTGATCAGCGTTTTGCCGTGTGGCTGTTGTCATTAAAATGGGTGAATGCGAAACCCGCAGGCCTTTTTCTTGCCATGGGACTCGCCACTGCCCTGTTATCGATGTGGATCAGTAACACGGCGGCCGTTGCTATCATGGTTCCCATGGCTCTGAGCATTCTTTCTACCCTTCGTCAGGGGGACATGCCCTTGCCCTATGAATCCGGCGTGATGCTCCTTCTAGCCTATGGGGCGGCAGCGGGGGGAATTGCTACGATGATCGGGACCCCACCAAATCTGATTGGCGTGGGATTGCTCGCTGAGCAGGCGGGGATTGAGTTATCGTTTTTCGAATGGTTTTCGATCGGGTTCCCATTGACCTGTGTGATGTTTCTTCTCGTGTATGGAGTGTTAATGTGGTTGCATCCACCACCGCATGCGTTTCCGGCGCTTTCCGGACACATTCGCACGGTGGGAGGGGAGCAGGGAGCCTGGACTCGTGGTCAAAGAAATACCTGTTTGGCCTTAGGTCTGGCAATTGGATGCTGGATTGGCCCAGGTCTGTTGGCGATTGTTCTGGGAAGGGATGCTGAGATTGTGATATTTTTGAACGCACGATTTCCCAAAGAACTCGTGCCCATTTTCGCGGCGGGTTTGCTCTTTGTGCTGCCGATCAATTTTAAAGCCGGCGAATTTACCCTAACCTGGGCGCAAGCGAAGAACATTAATTGGGGCACGATTTTGTTATTTGGTGGCGGATTAGTGTTTGGTCATTTGATGGTCGAAACAGGCTTGGCGAAGATCTTTGGGCAAGGCCTGGTCGATGTGTTTGGCGTTCAAACTCTGTGGGGCTTAACGGCCGTGGCTATTGGCGCGGCCTTGTTGTTAACGGAGATTGCCTCAAACACCGCTTCCGCGAGTATGCTCGTACCGGTTGTAATTGCGATTGCCCAAGCTGCGGATGTCTCCCCCATTCCACCGACCATGGGGGTCTGTCTGGCAGCGAGCTTAGCCTTCGTGTTGCCGGTTTCCACTCCTCCCAATGCCATTGTGTATGGAACGGGATTAGTGCCGATTCAGCATATGCTGCGGGCCGGGATTCTTTTAGATATCATAGGTGCGGTGCTGGTTTGGAGCACGTTGTGGCTTCTGTGTCCACTGTTGGGATTGGTATGAATTCTCTCCTGGAAATGAAAAAAGGCCACAAGGTGATTGTGGTGTTACCGGCGTACAACGCCGAACGAACCTTGGAGCAAACCGTGAAGGACATCCCTCGAGATTGGGTGGATGAAATTCTCCTGGTTGATGATGCGAGTCAAGATGAAACCTGGCGTGTGGCCCAACGACTTGGGGTGGCAACGGTGAGGCATCCGGAAAATCGCGGGTATGGAGGAAATCAAAAAACCTGTTATGCCGAAGCCCTCAAGCGCGGGGCAGATATTGTCGTGATGGTGCATCCAGATTATCAGTATGATCCCGCGCTGATTCCACAGCTCCTCGAGCCGCTGCTTCGGAATGAGTCCGATGCGGTGTTTGGCTCTCGCATGCTCGGGGGACAATTTATTGAAGGCGGCATGCCACTCTGGAAATTCTATGGCAATGTGATGTTAACGGCCCTGGAAAACATGGTGTTACAGATGTTTATTTCCGAATACCACTCCGGATTCCGGGCCTATTCCAAGCGGTATCTTCAGAGTGTGAACTTGCTCGCGAATTCGGATGATTTTGTGTTTGATACGGAAATCATCGTACAAGGGATCGCTCAAGGTCTCCACATTCGCGAAGTGCCGATCACTACGAGATATTTCGATTCGGCCTCACAAATTTCTTTTTGGAAAAGTGTGCGGTATGCCTTATCCATCGTAGGCGTGTTGACGAGGTTTCTCCTACACCGAAGCGGTTTGAGGCCTAGCAGGTTATTTTCGTCGTCGCGGTCGGGGGTTGAGTAATTCAGTGACATTAAGGTTGGTCGCATGAGCGTGTATTCCGCTAGCTCGCCATTCTCATAGGTTAGGGTCCGTCACGAAATAACCGGGACAATTGGGAGGCCTATCTTTGAACGGGCCTCAATCGAAAAACCCTCACCATCGCTGTGCTATGCCTCGAGTTTTTCTCAATCGTTCCGTCCAAATCCGACCCAAATCTTGACGCGATATTGATCAAGTTATTTTCTCGCAGGTCCTTAGGCGGAATGAGAACCCTGTCTCTTTATTGACACGAACTCTGGCTTTTCCGATAATCCTCTCCTTCCTGGAAAATTCATTCAATGCATACACCCCTTCACATCGTCGTGGTCAGTTCCGATCCGACCGTCAGTTTGCAAATAAAGAGGCAGGAGAATGGGGAAATTGTGTTAGTGAATGATCTCCAGGCCTTAGGTCAAACAGCTCCCAAACGACCCATCGACGTGCTGGTGTTGGGCCACGATGTCAAATTGGAAGACCTGGCCTTGTTAGGACCAACCCTTGATTTATCGAAAACGGTGGTGGTGGCAGGCCCATTACCCGCGATGGAAACGGTCACCTCAATCAGGGGCCTGTTGGGGGATGGTAAAGTTGGAAAGATGTCTCCAGCACAGTCGAACGTGACACTCGAAGACTATGTTGAATCGAAGTTCAGTGAATTCGTCCGGGCCATGAAAGCCAGTTCTGCCAGAAGTTTATACGCCACGCTGATTCGCGCGGTTGAGCGTCCGTTGATTGAATTGGCCCTTCGAGAAACCCATGGCAACCAAATTCAGGCAGCCCAACTGTTGGGATTGAACCGAAATACCCTCCGAAAAAAGATCTCCAAGTGTAAAATCTCCATAAAAAGGCGACCACGGTCTCAGCGAGAAAAAGAACCGTCTTGAGACCCCCTTAAACAAGCCTCCTTCCTTGTGAATATGGACGGGTCTCTTTTTGAAGGTGATAGGGAATTTCCCTAATCCCAAATCCAGACTTTCCTCAACAAATCAATCACTTCTTGACATTACCTCCAGGGCTCTACTAGCATGGAAAGGTTGTGGAGCGCTGTTGAAAAAGTCCGCCAGTGGGTTCCCTGCCTTCGCCAGAGCGGCTTCGCGCAGGCAGGTCGGCCAGTTGTCGTGCCCACGTACTCCATGTACGCTCCGCTCGCCAACTGGCCTGCGGCTTTGCTGGGCGGCCTTTTTCAATAGCGCTCTTTTTTATGGATAGGCGCGTAGCTCAGGGGGAGAGCGCTACCTTGACACGGTAGAGGTCGACGGTTCAATACCGTCCGCGCCTACCATTTTCGTGTCACCATCCCTCATGAACCATTCTTAAACAGGGAAGTCATTTTTTACGATTTAGAGTTATGTCCATTTCCACTGAAACATCAAAGGTCGGGGTTGCCACCATAGACGTGTCGGTATCCGGAGGCGAGGTCAAGTCTTTCCCGTCGGGTATTACCGCGAAAGAGGTGTTGCAACACTGTGGCGTAGACCGACCCGATGTGTTTGCAGTTTCAGTTGACGGGGTGCCCATGGATTTGTCGACACCCTTGACTCAAAATGGTTCTCTCGAACCTATCAGTTTCTCCTCACCCGATGGCAAAGACATTTATCGACATAGCAGCACGCATATTATGGCCCAAGCCGTGAAGGATGTCTTTCCCACAGCCAATGTCACGATTGGTCCGGCGATTGAAGAAGGCTTTTTTTACGATTTCGCCTTTGAACGGCCCTTTACCCCAGAAGATTTGGAAAAAATCGAGGCGCGTGCCCACGAAATCATGAAAGCTGATTTGCCCATCACGCGGCTGGAAATGTCGAAGGACGAGGCGGTTCAGTTTTTTGAGAACAAGAAGGAAGCCTTCAAGGTCGAAATCATCAAACAGATTGAAGATGACCGGGTGTCGCTCTATCAACAAGGAGATTTTGTTGACCTGTGTCGTGGCCCTCATGTGGGTTCAACAGGCCAAGTGAAAGCGCTAAAACTCCTGTCGAGTGCTGGTGCCTATTGGCGAGGCGATGAACGGAATCCCATGCTGCAGCGTATTTATGGGACGTCCTTTCCCACGCAATCCGAGCTGGATGATCACCTTGCGAACTTGGAGGAAATCAAGCGACGCGACCATCGTAAATTAGGCAAAGAACTGGATCTGTTCAGCGTGCAAGATGAAACCGGTCCCGGGTTGATTCTCTGGCATCCCAAGGGAGCCATGATTCGTTTATTGATTGAAAACTTTTGGCGAGAACAGCATCTGAAAAATGGATATGAGTTAGTCTACTCCCCTCATATTGCCCGATTGGATTTGTGGAAAACAAGTGGGCATGTGGATTACTACCGTGACAACATGTTTGCCCCTATGACGGTCGAAGGCAGTGAATATCAGCTCAAACCCATGAATTGCCCGTTTCATATCATGGTATATAAAACCCATCTGAGAAGCTACCGGGATTTGCCGATTCGCTATGGAGAGCTTGGGACGGTGTATCGGTATGAACGATCAGGGGTGTTACATGGTTTGATGAGAGTCCGGGGATTTACCCAAGATGACGCGCACATTTTCTGTCGTCCAGATCAGATTGAATCAGAAGTTCGAAAAGTCTTGGATTTCACCCTGTTTATTCTTCGCCGTTTTGGATTTACGGAATTTGAGTTGTACTTATCCACGCGTCCGGAAAAGGCCGTGGGTGCCTTGGATAAGTGGGAGCAAGCCACTGACGCGTTAGAAGCGGCGCTCAAGGGTGGAGGTTTTTCCTATAAAATGGATCCGGGCGAAGGCGTGTTTTATGGGCCAAAGATCGATCTGAAAATTCGAGATGCCTTGGGCCGAGCCTGGCAATGCTCCACCGTACAGATTGATTTTAACAATCCTGAACGATTTGGCTTGACGTATGTAGGCGAAGATGGGAAAACTCATCAGCCCATTATGATTCACCGAGCCTTGCTGGGGTCGATTGAACGCTTCTTCGGAATTTTGATCGAACATTATGCCGGGGCCTTCCCGACCTGGCTGGCGCCGGTTCAGGCCAAAATTTTGCCGATTACGGATAAACAGGCCGAGTATGCGGACCAAGTCCGCGACCAATTGCGGGATGCTGGATTTCGGGTTGAAGTCGATGACCGCAATGAGAAAATTGGCCTTAAAATTCGTGATGCTGAAAAAGGAAAAGTGCCATACATGCTTGTTCTAGGGAAACGAGAAAGTGAAGCCAAGCAAGTGTCTGTCCGAAAGCGAAGTGAGGGGGACCTTGGGGCTATGAAGGTACAAGAGGTTATCGATCTTATTGGAAACGATATGCCCTTAGAAAAATTGACCACGTCGTCTAATCACGAATGAGTCGACCCACGGTCGCAGCGAAACATCGAGTCAATCACCTTATTCGGGTTCCCGAAGTTCGGGTTATTGGCGCTGAAGGGGAGCAACTCGGCATCCTCAAAACCTCAGATGCCCTGAAGCAGGCGAAGGAGGGTGGTTTTGATTTAGTGGAAGTTGCCCCCACGTCAGACCCTCCGGTTTGCCGGATCATGGATTTTGGGAAGTTCAAGTACGAACAAAGTAAAAAAGAACACAAGATTCGGCAGCACCAAAAATCAACGCAGGTCAAAGAAATTAAGCTCAGGCCACGAACGGATAAACACGATCTCGAAACAAAAATTCGACAAATTCGAACTTTTATTGCCGAGGGCAATAAAACAAAAGTGACCGTGATGTTCCGTGGTCGAGAAATGGCCAATCAGGAACTGGGGCGAGCGGCCATGGGAAAAATCATTGAAGAAGTCAATGAATTTGGGGTCATTGAAAATCCGCCCAGAATGGAAGGGCGCAATCTGTATATGATTGTTGCCCCAAAGAACTAAATAAGTCCCATGAACACCTAAGTAAGGGGAAACGATGGCACGACAGAAATTAAAAACTCATTCCGGCGCGGCGAAACGGTTTCATAAAACTGGAACTGGAAAGTTTATGCGACGCAAGGCCGGTTTACGTCATATCTTGACCAGCAAAACTCCCAAGCAAAAAAGCCGACTCAATGATTCGGTTGTCGTGGCCAAGCCTGAGCGATCGGCTCTTGCCCGGATGCTTCCCTATTTGTAAAGATGGGCATCTTATCTATTTAAGAAAAAACACGGTCTCAAAAAATAGTTATAGATCACGGTAGGAAGGAGAACAAGGAATGCCACGCGTAAAAGGAGGCCCCCAAACCCGGCGCCGCAGGAAAAAAAGACTGAAATTGGCGAAGGGACAATATGGGGGAAGGAGTAAGCTGTTTCGGACAGCGACCGAATCGGTCGATAAGGGGCAGGCCTATGCCTATACCGGTCGCAAGCATCGGAAACGAGATTTTCGCCGGTTGTGGATCACGCGCATTTCGGCTGCCGTCAAGGCCCACGGCATATCATATAGCAAGTTCATGAATGCGTTGAAGAACGCCAATGTGCTATTGAATCGCAAGATGTTGTCTGAAATGGCGATTCATGATGAAAGTGGTTTTAAATCACTGACGGATATGGCCAAAGCTGATTTTGCTAAAGCAGCTGCCTAAGTAAAAGTAATCCGTGATGTTCACGCATCACGGGTTATTCCCCCCCAATCTTTCCTCACCAAGCCAGATGTCCCAACAACTATCAAATTGTCATTCCCGACATTTTTAATCGGG
>SMUX01301977.1_pt1 | contig 10404 bp, 5 predicted proteins | sample 2456431 | NCBI WGS metagenome assembly SMUX01 (sample SAMN11095930, study PRJNA526329) | marine sediment metagenome | biome: Marine sediment; feature: Surficial sediment; material: Deep marine sediment; isolation source: Hadal surficial sediment | place: Pacific Ocean | collected 2014-11 | depth 0-1... | reverse complement strand
GATACCAGCAATGCGCGAGTGCAAAAATTCCAGCCGGATGGGACCCCACTCATAAAATGGGGTCGGGATGGGAGCTTTGACGGGGCATTCTTTTACCCCCGTGGCCTGGCCGTGGATTTTGTCGGGAATATTTACGTTGCGGATGAGGGAAACCATCGCATTCAGAAGTTCGATTCCCGGGGTAATTTTTTGATCAAGTGGGGGAAAGAAGGCACTGGGCCTGGGCAATTTAAATCTCCTTGGGGGGTGGCCTGTGATCCGCTCGGGAATGTGTATATCGTCGATAGCGGGAATCACCGAATTCAAAAGTTTGATTCCAATGGAACGTATCTCTGTTCATGGGGGAATCGTGGGCTGACCGAAGGGCAGGTGAATTTCCCATCCGGCATTGCCATCGACAAAGAAGGCCGAGTCTATGTGGTCGATAGTGGTAACTATCGCGTGGTGAAGTATGTTCCAACAGAAGAAGAACTCGCTCGGGGAAGGGAGCAGCAAAAGAAAGCCGAAGAAAGCGCGACAGGCCCCATCGCAGCAACTCTTGCAGTGAAACCGGGTGATACTGAAGCCATACTCAGTTGGCTGGAGATCCCTGGAGCTGTTGCCTACAATTTATACTTTAGCACGAGTCCCGAACTCACGACTCAAACGTCAACGAAAATGGAAGGGGTTACGAGCCCCTATACGCACACAGGGCTGACCAATAACACGCCCTATTATTATGCGTTGACCAGTGTCGATGAGAATGCAGAGGAAGGCCCGCTTTCTGCGGAACAAGTTGTCACTCCAATTCTTATCGATTTGGCCGCTCCCCAAAATCCCGATCTTGTCGTGAATCACGGGGCGTTCATGACCAATTCACTGGATGTCGTAGCCACCATTTCAGCCAAGGACCTGGATACCGGGGTAGCGGGCTACTTTATTTCGGAAAACCCCTTGACTCCCAGTGCCACCCTGCCAGGTTGGATTGAAGTGGAGCCTGAATACAAATTTGGAGCGACTATTCCCTTTACGGTCTCTCCGGGTGATGGCACCAAGACCATTTATGTGTGGTTTAAAGATGTCGGAAACAATGTTTCGGTTCCGGCCAGTGCGAATATCCTTCTTAATACTTCGGGGTATGTCTTTACCGGCACATGGGGAAAACCCGGAAGGGGAGCCTCCCTTCTTCACGGGGGGGAATTTATAAGTCCCCTGTACGGAGTTGCCATTGACCGTCAAGGCTCTGTTTTCGTCGTGGATAATGGGAATAACCGCATTCAGAAGTTTGAGAATACTGGGAATTTCATCCTTCTTTGGGGGAATTTCGGTGCAGGCAACGGCAATTTCCACAACCCCTCCGGAATCGCGTGTGATGCGAAGGGTGATGTGTACGTGGCAGATTCGAACAACCACCGTATCCAAAAATTTGACGGCAAACTTGGCCATTACCTTTTGAAGATGGGCGGACGGGGGAATGGGGAGGGGCAATTTAACTCGCCTTGGGGAGTTGCGGTGGACCGTGTACGCGGGTATATCTACGTTGTGGACAGCGGGAATTTCCGTATTCAAAAATTCGAGGAAGATGGCGAGTTTGTCATGCAGTGGGGGAGTTTTGGAAACAATGACGGCCAGTTTTATTTTGCTCGTGGGATTGCCGTCGACCAGGCCGATGGGTCGGTCTATGTTGTGGACATGGGCAACCACCGGGTCCAGAAATTCGACACCAGTACCAATGTGCTCCCGCAGTTACTTGCCAAGTGGGGTGGAGGAATCGGCCCAGGGCATGCCAGTAGTGTCCAGGCCCAGGAACCCGGCCAGTTTCGATCACCCTGGGGGATTGCTGTTGATGGAAACAGTGACGTGTTTGTCACGGATACGGCCAATCAGCGGGTCCAAAAATTTGACCGAGAGGGCAATTTTATCACTCAGTGGGGAGGCTTTGGGAACAGCGGGGGACATTTCAATTTTCCCTATGGTGTTGCTGTTGACGCCCGAGGAAAGGTTTTTATTGTGGATAGCGGAAATATGCGCCTTCAGCAATTCGTCGCGGCCGAGGAGGCTGAAGAACACCTCCTGGAGGGCACGGAGACCTTAACTGCTCTTCCAGAAAGCCTGCAAAAGTAACCATCGCCCACACACCATCATGAGATGTGTGGGCGCGGGTGGTGAAAGGGGGATGGCGCCTGGAGCCTTTCTCCTCCATTGGACTCCTCAATTTTTGCCCCATCGATTTTTTCTTGAAAAATTGATAAGGTGAGCGGCCTGTAAATGACCTTTTGCTCCAAATGGTCGTCCCCCAGCGAGCAATTGCTCGGGATACCTTGTGAACAGTTGAGTTCTTGAATTGTGTAGTCACTGGGGATTGGTGCATCAGAAAAAAAGAATGATTCTCCTAAGGTAGGGCTTCGTGGTGTTGGATTCTACCCGCATTGGATTGACCTTTGATGATGTGGTGTTGGTACCGGCGAAGTCTGAGGTCATGCCATCAGAAGTCGATACCCAAACGCTCCTCACCCGCAATATCAAAGTCAATGTTCCCCTTCTCAGCGCTGCGATGGACACGGTGACTGAAGGGCGGTTGGCCATCGCCTTGGCCCGTGAAGGTGGAATGGGTGTCATTCACCGGGCCATTTCCCCAGAAGCGCAAGCTCTGGAAGTGGACAAGGTGAAAAAGTCCGAAAGTGGGATGATTTTGGATCCCATCACCATATCCCCTCATCAGACGATTCGAGAAGCCCATCACATTATGTCCACCTATCGAATCTCCGGCATCCCAGTGACTCAAGGCAAGAAGCTTGTGGGAATCCTCACGAACCGGGATCTTCGCTTCGAGACCCGGATGGATCTCCCTGTCTCGCAGGCCATGACGACGGGAAAATTGGTCACTGTTCCCGAAGGAACCAGTTTAGCGAAGGCGCGTGAAATTTTGCATGAACACCGCATTGAGAAACTCCCCGTCGTGAATGAGGAATTTGAACTTAAGGGGTTGATCACTATTAAAGACATTCAAAAGCAAATTCAATATCCGATCGCTTGCAAGGACGTGCATGGTCGCTTGCGGGTAGGGGCCGCGGTTGGAGTCGGCCCTGATGTGGAAGAACGCGTCAGCCGGTTAGTGAAGACTGGCGTGGATATCATTGTTGTGGACACGGCTCATGGTCATTCCCAGACCGTGCTTGACGTCGTGAAGACGATAAAACGGCAGTACCCTTCCTTGGATGTTGTGGCTGGCAATATTGGGACGGCGGAAGCGGCCAAAGATTTAGCGGATTGCGGGGCCGATGCAGTAAAAGTCGGCGTGGGCCCGGGGTCTATTTGTACGACGCGGGTGGTGTCCGGAGCCGGGGTGCCCCAACTCACGGCGATTGGGGACTGTGCAGGGGCCCTTGCGGGTAGTGGCATTCCCGTGATTGCCGATGGAGGCATTAAGTATTCAGGAGACATCAGTAAAGCCGTGGCTATGGGCGCTTCGGCGGTCATGATCGGGTCCTTATTTGCCGGCACGGAAGAGTCGCCAGGAGATACCGTTTTGTACCAGGGGCGTACGTATAAGGAATATCGTGGAATGGGTTCGCTTGGGGCGTTGGAGCGGGGTGGTAAAGACCGGTACCAACAAGAAGGGCGCTTCGGTCCCAAACTGGTTCCCGAAGGCATCGAAGCCCGTGTTCCCTATAAGGGTTCTCTGTCAGGAATTGTGTATCAGTTAGTAGGAGGATTGAAAGCAGGGATGGGGTATTGTGGATGCCGGTCGATTCCTGAATTCCAGAAAAAAGCGAAGTTCCTTCGACTGACGCAGGCTGGTCTTAGAGAAAGCCATGTCCACGATGTGGTCATTACCAAGGAGGCTCCCAACTACAGGGCTGAGGTGGACTAGCAGTAGATCCTCAGGCACAGGACGCCACGTGAATCCTCAAAATCCAACCGAAGATGGAGTCCTGCCACGATAGCATCATCATTCTCGATTTTGGCTCTCAGTACACACAACTCATTGCCCGTCGAATCCGTGAGAGTCACGTCCATTCAATTATCCTTCCTGCTTCCGCTACCCTAGAAACTATTCGGGCCTACCAGCCAAAGGGTATTGTTTTCTCTGGTGGACCTGCCAGTGTAACTGAGACTGTGACCCCATCTTGGTCGAGCGAAGTGCTGACCGAGGGCGTCCCGGTTTTAGGGATTTGTTATGGCATGCAACTGGTGGCTCACCATATGGGGGGGCAGGTGGGGAAAGCGGCCCGAAGAGAATTTGGGCGCGCTGAGTTGACGGTGCTGGACCCTTCAGACCTGTTTCAGGGAATTGCTGTTGAAAGGCCGTTTCCGGTGTGGATGTCGCATGGGGACCGAATTGAGACCCTTCCGCCTGGATTTACGATTATTGCCCAAACAGCCAACTCTCCAATTGCCGCGATGAAGCTTGTGAATGGCTCCAAACGGTTTTACTGTCTGCAGTTTCATCCCGAGGTGGTCCATACGACGAATGGGACCAGGATTCTCAAAAATTTCGTGTATGACATTTGTGGATGTCAGCCTACATGGACTATGGGCTCGTTCCTCAAGGCGACTGTGGAGGACATTCAAAAAAGGGTGGGAACCGGCCGAGTTCTTTGTGCCTTGAGTGGAGGAGTGGATTCAGCAGTGGCGGCGGCGATGACCTACAGAGCCGTCGGAAAGCAGCTCACGTGTGTGTGTATTGACAACGGACTCCTGAGGAAAGCGGAAGCTGCACAGCTCCAAAAAGCGTTTGCTTCCTACGACGGCCTGAATTTTCGAATGGTGGATGCCTCGTCGGAATTCCTTGCCGCCTTGGCGCGTGTGGTGGACCCGGAAAGAAAACGAAAGATTATCGGGCGCCAATTCATCAAACTCTTTGAAGCCGAAGCCAAAAGGATGGGCGATGTCTCGTTTTTAGTTCAAGGGACCCTCTACCCGGACGTCATAGAAAGTGTGAGTTTCAAAGGACCCTCCGCCACCATTAAAACTCATCACAATGTCGGTGGGCTTCCGTCTCGAATGAAACTCAAATTGATTGAGCCCCTTCGCGAGCTGTTTAAGGATGAGGTACGGGCCTTGGGGAAAGAACTCAGCCTCCCGGACGACCTGTTGTTCCGGCATCCCTTTCCGGGGCCTGGTTTGGCAATTCGAATTCTTGGCGCAGTCACTCCTGAGCGGTTGGCCATGCTTCGTGAGGCTGATGCGATTGTCCTCCAGGAGATCAGGCAGTTTGGGCTGTATCGAGATTTATGGCAGGCCTTTGCGGTACTCTTGCCCATTCGTACTGTCGGGGTGATGGGGGATCAGCGGACCTATGAACATGTCGTGGCTGTCCGAGCCGTAAAGAGTGTGGATGGCATGACGGCAGATTGGGCGAAGCTTCCTCATGAACTCCTGGAGACCTTGGCGAATCGGATCATTAACGAAGTGAATGGAGTGAATCGCGTCGTCTACGACATCAGTTCGAAACCACCTGGCACGATCGAATGGGAATAAAGGGAAAAGGCCATCCATGAACGTTCGGCTTCACAAGGTGATCGCGGCGAGTGGCCTGACTTCCAGGCGCCAGGCGGAATCTCTCATTAAAGCAGGGCAGGTGATGGTCAATGGCCGGGTGGTGCAGACCCTGGGGTCCAGCGTTGATCCGGCTTCCGATCATGTGAAAGTCAACGGCCGGCATCTCAAACCGGCAGCACCTGAAGTGTTTCTTCTCCTTCATAAACCGCCTGGTTATGTCACGACAATGAAGGATCCCCTCGGTCGACCGACAATAGCCAGCTTGCTGGAGCAAGTCAGTCTCCGAGTTTTTCCTGTTGGACGGTTGGACTACGACGCCGAAGGCCTTCTGCTTCTGACCAACAACGGTCAGGTCGCGCAGGCCTGTTTGCATCCGCGCTACCATGTTCCCAAGACCTATCTGGTGAAGGTTTCAGGGGTACTGAGTGGGGAAGAGATCCACGCGTTGCGACGGGGTATACAGCTTGAGGATGGGCCGACGGCTCCCGCGATGGTGAAGAAAGCTGGAATAGCCCGAGTGAACTCATGGATCGAAATCACGATTTACGAAGGTCGAAAGCATCAAATAAAGCGAATGGTAGAAGCTCTTGGCCACCGCGTCGTCCGGTTGAAACGCACGCGGTTTGGTCCCCTCTCACTCGGTGATTTGCGCGCAGGGTCGTATCGCTATTTGACGGATTCGGAAGCGAATGCGCTTCGGGAGGTTTTTCATCGGCATTCCCCGCCACCATCAAAGGACAAAATTTTGCTCAGGAACGACTTGAAAAATCCTATGAGAGGTGTGGATACTCGCCGTTTCTTTAAGAAAGGGTCCATCCCATTTAAGGGACAGGCTCGGCCCCAAGCATTGCAGCCAAATCGAAAGGGTCGTCGTACCCGAGCTTATCGAGGTAGCCAAACCCGCGTGTGAAACCAATAGGGGAAAAAAACTCTGTCCTCAGTTGGTGAGGCGAGGTGCTCACTTTCAAAATGGGGGGGAAGAAGATTTTGCTTGATTTCTGGCCTAAAGGGAGTTGTCCTCATTGATCGCCTTTTGTTGAACGTGGTCTGATATTCTGAATTTGACTCACCTTCGCAAAAGCCAAAGTTGCCATCCTCTGCAGTAGCCTGCTGCGGAGGATAGATAAATCTGCGGGGCTCAACTTTTACCCTTCTGAAAAGGAGTCAGAGGCACACGTGACGAGAAGCCACCAATGTGGAGAGCTGACTCGGGGTCATGTCGGACAAACCGTCACCCTCATGGGCTGGGTCCATGGGCGTCGCGACCATGGTGGGGTGCTCTTTGTGGATTTGCGTGACCGTTATGGTATCACTCAAATACTCTTTGACTCTGAACGAAATCCTTCCGCTCAGGAGCAAGCTTGGGAGCTCAGAAACGAGTTTGTCGTCGCGGTGACTGGCGTGGTCCGGTTGAGGCCAGAAGACTCCATCAACCCTCTCCTCCCCACTGGAGAAATTGAGCTGGAGGTCTCAACCCTTGAAGTTCTCAACCAAGCAAAAACCTCTCCGTTTGTGATTGAGGATCAAGTTCAGGCCACCGAAGCCCTTCGTCTGAAGCATCGATATTTAGATCTCCGGCGACCGAAAATGCAGCAACTGCTGCGTCTCCGCCATGAGGTCGTCCATCAAATACGCCAGTTCCTTCACCGGCAGGGGTTTCTTGAGATTGAGACCCCGATCTTGACCAGGAGCACGCCCGAGGGGGCCCGGGATTATTTAGTTCCCAGTCGGGTCAACCCAGGCGAGTTTTTCGCGCTTCCTCAATCGCCACAACTGTTTAAACAGATTCTGATGATCGGGGGAACCGACCGTTACTATCAGATTGCCAGATGCTTCCGGGACGAGGATCTTCGCCTTGACCGACAACCGGAGTTTACGCAGATCGATCTGGAGATGTCGTTTGTCGAGAGGGACTCGGTGTTGACCCTTGTGGAAAACCTGCTGGCCACGGTCTTTAAAGAAGCGGCAGGCATAACGCTCCAAACTCCCTTCCCTCGGATGAGTTTTGAGCAAGCCCAGTCCCAATATGGAACCGATAAGCCTGACCGTCGATTTGGATTGCAGCTTCACGACCTGAGTGACGTTGCCAGGCGGGTCAATTTCCAGGTATTTCGAGAAGCCGTGGAGGCAGGAGGCTTGGTGATGGCTCTGGTGGTGAAAGACGGAGCGAGGCTCTCTCGAAGTAAAGTGGATGGGCTGATTGAGGTCGCCAAGGGATTTGGGGCCAAAGGGTTAGCCTGGGTCAAAGTCACCAAAGATTGGAAACTCGATTCCGTCATAGCCAAGTACCTTGATCCAGCCTTGTTGCAACAGGCCTTGCCGGAGGCGGGACCGGGTGACTTACTTCTGTTCGTCGCCGACCAAGCCAAGGTCGTGTATAGCGTGCTTGGACGGTTACGTGTTCATCTAGCCGGAGAATTGAACTTAATTGACCGGAAACGGTGGGAACCCCTATGGGTGCTCGACTTCCCTCTCCTCGAATATGACCAGGACGCCCGGCGTTATGTGGCCATTCACCATCCGTTTACCGCCCCTCGTGGAGAGGATCTTCCTCTCCTCGACTCCACCCCCTTACAGGTTCAGGCCCAAGCCTATGACCTTGTGTTGAATGGATTTGAGTTGGGGGGAGGGAGCATTCGAATTCATCGCAGTGATGTTCAACAACAGGTTTTTGATTTATTAGGCATCAAGAAGGATGCAGCCCAGGAGAAATTTGGGTTTCTTCTCGAGGCTTTGGAATATGGGGCCCCGCCGCATGGAGGAATTGCGTTAGGGCTTGACCGGTTGGTGATGCTACTGGGAGCCACGGAATCAATTCGGGACGTGATTGCCTTCCCCAAAACACAGAGGGCGCAATGCCTGATGACCGAAGCCCCTTCTCAAGTCAATCAAGATCAACTCAAAGAACTCCGGATTAAATTGGATGTGGAGAGTTGAGCAGGCCTCAGAGGGCTAGATCTGCTTGATTTCTACCACGATATTATGAAGCCCCGTGGCGCCGGATGGTTGTGGGCGGGTGATGTTCGAGGTTTGGATTTTCCCGGTCGCATCGACCGCCCGAACAGCGACCATAGCCTTTCCCGGCTGAGGTGGTTTCCAGGGGTAATTCCAAACGACCCATGAATAGGGGGACTGGGGGGGCTCAATCTCGGCATCCTGCCAGCTTTTTTCTCCATCAAAACTGAGTTGGACCTGACGAATGGTATGAGGACCCCCAAAGGCGATTCCCCGAAAGTGGACGTTCGGCCCGGGGACTAATTGATGATGGCCAGGACTATCCATTCTGGAGAAAATGTGAATGGTTCCGTCGTCCGTCCATCCTTTCCGCTGCCAATACCCGTGATAGTCACCATTGTACACTTCAATTTCTGTGATCCATTTCACATTCTTGATACCGTAGAGGCCGGGAACGATGAGACGCAAGGGAAAGCCGTGCTCCTTAGGGAGTTTTTCACCATTCATCAAATAGGCCAGCATAACATCATCTTGCATAGCCCTGGTGAATGGAATGCTATCGTCGTATCCATCGGTTCCTCGGAAAATGGCGTCACGGGCGGTGTCCTCATCAGCACCAACCTCTTTCAGGAGGGTTTTTAGGGAAATACCTCGCCAAATGGCATTGCCCAGGCTTGTTCCACCAGGAAGGGTGTCGATGCACATGAGTGTGGAAACCTGGTCGAAGGGTTTGCGGTTTAAAATGTCGCGCCACCCAAGAGAAGTGGGATGGGCCACTTCCCCTTTAATGAGCAGGCGCCATTGTTCTTGATCCACGTCCCGAGTTAGGTTGTAGGGAGAGTCCATATAATTCACGACATAGAATTTGGCATTCGGTGTAAAATACATCGTCTCCCTCGGTGGCACGGCAAACATGCTGCCAAGGTCACAGCCCATTTGAAGGCTGCTGAGACCGGTGAGGGTCCCCAAGCCACTGAGTGTTAAGAATTTGCGACGGGTTAATTCCATAAACGCCCTTGCAGGCAACCTAAAGGTAGACTTTCAAGACGGGTAAGAAGGGAAAACAACAATCCTCATTCATTATCTTATAGTAGCATGTGTTCTGCAAGAATGGTAAGTGGAAACGACATTCTCAGGACGAGAGAATGATTCTTGAAGGCCTCGTGAACAAAGGCATCTCATGAGAGTGCTCATTACGGGAGGAGCAGGGTTTTTAGGCAGCCACCTTTGCGAGGCATTAGTGGGTGAGGGCCATGAAGTTGTCTGCATGGATAACTTTGTCACGGGGCGCCCAGAGAACATTGCCCATCTCCTGGGCCATGAGCGGTTCACTCTCATAAAATACAATGTGTGTGATTACCTCCATGTCGATGGAATACTCGATGCGGTGATGCACTTTGCCTCTCCGGCCAGCCCGCAAGACTATCTCGAGTTGCCCATTGCCACCCTTAAAGTTGGAGCGATAGGAACTCATAAGGCCTTAGGGCTGGCGAAGGGGAAACGGGCCAGGTTTTTTCTGGCCAGCACCTCTGAAGTCTACGGGGACCCATTGGTGAATCCCCAAGACGAGTCTTATTGGGGGAATGTCAACCCATTAAGCCCCCGTGGGGTCTATGATGAAGCCAAGCGATTTGGGGAGGCGATCACCATGGCCTACCACCGGTTTCACGGGTTGGATACCCGGATCGCCAGAATTTTTAATACCTTTGGCCCTCGCATGCGAGTCAACGATGGACGGGTGGTGTCCAACTTCATTGTCCAGGCCTTAAAGAAGAAACCCTTAACGGTGTACGGTGATGGTTCCCAAACACGGAGTTTCTGTTATGTTGACGACCTTGTCCGAGGCATTGTGAGCTTGCTCACCACACCCTCCGATTCGAAGGCGATGGACCCTCAGTATTTGGCCGATGTCCGATTTGGTCGGCGGGAAGGAGATTCAGAGAATATTCATTACCCCGTGAATCT
>SMUX01232659.1_pt1 | contig 10406 bp, 11 predicted proteins | sample 2456431 | NCBI WGS metagenome assembly SMUX01 (sample SAMN11095930, study PRJNA526329) | marine sediment metagenome | biome: Marine sediment; feature: Surficial sediment; material: Deep marine sediment; isolation source: Hadal surficial sediment | place: Pacific Ocean | collected 2014-11 | depth... | reverse complement strand
GCGTTGTTGTCGCCGGCCTGGGCCTTGGCGACCTTGGCCGCGCCCTTGTTGATGTTGTTAATACACTTCTGATCCGGCTTCTTGGGGATCTGCGCGCTCGCGACCCCGGAGAACGTGAGCAGGGCCGTGCACATTCCTGCGATGATGAAGGCGAATCCTTGGGACTGAACCCGTGCTTGCATGACGATCTCCTCATCCAGCGAAGGTTCGAAAGCCTTGCGCGGTAATGTTCGGGCGTCGAACGCATGGAGGACGCAGGGGCCGCGGCGCTGAATCCAGAGAGGCTGTCTCAGAAAACCTGTTCCGGAACCTGGTCTCCTCGAACACCCCCATTCTGACACTCGATGGCGGTGGCATGTCAAGCAGAATCCGGGCCTGTACAAGAGGGAGATCGCTGCTGGCGTCTACGTCGAGCCAGCGCCCGAGCCTCGAGCAGCGGGATGATAGACTGCGAGCGGCCATGACCGAGATCGCATTCGCTTCGGCCACGGAGCTCGCAGGCGCGGTCCGCAGCCGCGAGCTCTCGCCCGTCGAGATCGCGCAGGCGCTGCTGCGGCGCATCGATGAGGTTAATCCGACCGTCAATGCCTACGTCCACGTCGATCACGAGGCGGTGCTAGCGCGGGCGCGCGAGCTCGAGGCTGCCATCACCCGTGGGGACTCGCTCGGGCCTCTGCACGGTGTGCCGTACTCGATCAAGGACCTGACCGCGGTGGCGGGCCTGCCCATGACCTGGGGCCTGGTGCCGCTGAAGAACCAGGTGCCCGAGACCTCCGCCACCATTGTGACGCGCCTCGAGGCGGCCGGCGGTCTGCTGCTCGGGAAGACCAACACGCCTGAGGCGGGCTACTGCGGCGTGACGGACAACCATCTCTTCGGTCCCACGCAGAACCCGTGGAAGCTCGGGCGCATCGCGGGCGGATCGAGCGGCGGCGCGGCGGCCGCCGTGGCCGCCGGTCTGGGACCTCTGGCCGAGGGCAGTGACGGCGCCGGCTCGGTGCGCATCCCCGCCAGCTGCTGTGGCGTGTACGCCTTAAAGCCCTCGCTGGGTCGTATCCCCATAACCATCGGCGCGAACCGTTTCGGTACCTACGTTCAGCACGGACCCATCACCCGCACGGTTGAGGACGCGGCACTCATGCTCGCGGTGACGGAGGGCTTCGACCCGAGTGATCCCGTCTCGCTGCCGATCTCGGGGGGCGACTACCTGCAGGAGATTCGCGGCGACATCCGCGGCTGGCGCGTAGCCTGGTCGCCGGATCTCGGCTTCGCCGAGGTCGATCCCGAGATCACCGCCATCTGCCATGACGCCGTGCGTGCCTTCGAGGAGCTCGGCTGCTCGATCAAGGAGTCTCATCCAGGCTGGGATAACCCCGAGGACGCCATGTGGAAAGGCATCTGGCTCCCCACGTATGCGTTCGCCGCCCCTCTGCTCGACCGCAAGGTCTGGGCGGGCAAGGTGGACGAACACCTGATGGACATCGCCGAGGAGGGAGCCCGGGTGACGGCACTCGAGATCTCGAACGCCAATCTCTTCCGTGGCCGGATGTGGGACCGCTTCGTCGCCTGGTTCGAGGACTTCGACCTGCTGCTCTGTCCCACTCTCTGCTGCGAGCCCTTCGAGAATGGTCGCTTCGCTCCAGCGCGTCTGGAGGGTCAGCCCCTGAGCCGTCAGCTGCTGGGCTGGCTGCTCACCTATCCCTTCAACATGGTGTCGAGCAGCCCGGTCGCCAGCGTGCCCTGCGGCTTCACGCGCAACGGGCTTCCGGTGGGCCTCCAGATCGTCGGACGACCGCGCGCCGACGCCGCGGTACTGCGCGCATCGGCCAGCTTCGAGCGGGCGCGCCCCTGGGCCCGCCGGCGCCCTCCACTCTGAGCGGGGGTCCGGTTACTTTCTAGCGTGCATACTCCGGGCACTGCGACCGGAGTGTGTAGGTGTCGCGCCCATGGATACGGCAGGCCACGACCGGGTCGGCGCGCCGACCTGCAGCGCTCCCGTCCATGGGTTCGGTCTTCGTGCGGCTGGAGCGCTTGGGGCGGCGCCATTTGGGCTGGGCCTTGGCGTACTTCTGAGCGACGACCTCGAATTTGGGGGTCATCATCATCTTTCCATTGACATCCACCACAGGCAAACCGTATTTGCGCGTATTCAAATGCGCTGCCTTCATCCTGGGGTGCAGTTCCGCTTTGACGGCGGGGTCATCAGCGTTTTTGTAGGTGTACGGAATCCCGGCGCGGCCGAGGTCCGCCAGCATCCGCTTGGTGATGCCGGAGGCGTCTCGACCGTAGACCATGACGTAGGGGGAGTCGCGTAGCGGCTCCGGGCCCATCCGGAGAAACGACGGGAGCTCGCCCCAGCGGTAGAATGCCGCGCCGATGACCGCAACCAGAAGAAGTAGCTTCACTCTTCCCTTATCGACACGCAGCTGGGTGATCCTGATCCGCTGGTGGCGTTGCAGCGACTTGCGCATCGGTTGCGTACGCGATGTCCTACGTCATCAGGTCGGGAGCCCTCCCGCGAGTCAGCCGGCTACGACGCTGGCCGTCGCCAGCACGATCCAGCGCGCGTAGGGCCGTGCGGGATCCCATAGGGAGGCCGCGAGGCCCAGGACCAGCAGCATGTCGATCGTCCAGGAGAAGTCACGCTCCAGCAGGAACAGCGCCCACTTCTCATCTAATGCGGGCCACAGGAGTGGCACCGCTAGGTGTGCGAACGGATCCATGCGCTGAGCTGCAGCTTAGACGGCCTAGGACGATGGGATGGAGGCTTCCACGGCGACCGGGATCGCGGCCATGCGCGGGATGCCCGTGATCGGGTCGTACTCGTTGTCGACGCGCGTGAGGCGCCCGGTGTTCGCGCCCACCTGCCGGGGATCGTCGTCTTCGTCGGGGTTGGCGCCGAAGGCGTGGCTCATCGAGATCACCCCGGGACGCAGATCGCGCTCTGCCTCCACCACCCCTCGGATGCTGTCGTGCGGCGAGCGGATGGTGACCGTGTCTCCGCTCTTGAGGCCCAGCCGCGCCAGATCCTTGGGGTTCATGAAGGCCGGGTTATAGGGCTTACGCCGCGCCACCCTGGGGTTCGTGCGAAAAGACGAGTTGAGGAACTGGTACGAGCGGCGCGATACGAGCAGGAAGGGATAGCCCGGGTTACGTTGACGCGCCTCGAAGTCCTCAGCCCGAACCTGCGTGAGCTCCTGCATCATGTACGCGTTCCCGACGTCGAGCCGGTACTCGCAGTCTTCGTCGCGCGGCTGCACCACCTCGTTGACCTCATCGAAGACGTGTCCGTGCGGGTACTGCTTGACCTCGCTCAGTGGAATGCGCGAGTTTCGGCACATGATCTCGTAGATGTCATCGGTGGTCGGCTTGTTCTGCATGTCGAGCGGAATGACCTGCGGCGGGCTCTCGATGTGCCGGCCCCAGCCGTAGAAGTTCACCCATTGCAGCTCGAGCCCCATGCGCTGTGCGAGCCCGTAGAAGAGCTCCCAGTCCTCGATCACGTCGGAACCCTCCGGCGGGTCCAAGAGCTTGGGAGTGTACTGCGCGTAGGGGTCGTCGAAGCCGAGCCCGGGGCCGAAATACTTGATGCCCTCGGCCGTCTGCGTCATCCCCGGGGTCTCGAAGGTGAGGCGCGGCGCGATCACGTAGTGTGCGAGCCGCGCGGTGGCCGACATCTCGATGTCGAGCGTGACCAGCAGCTCGAGCTTTTTCAGCGCTTCGAAGCTGCGGCGCTGGTCGGGCCATGCCATCATGGGATTGCTGCCGACGCAGAAGAGCGCCTTCACCTGGCCCTTGCCCTCGAGCAGAATCTCGTCAGCCAAAGCCGCCGTGGGCAGGCCGGGGGTGGTGTTGGTGAGGCCACGCACGCGTAGCTTCTCGCCGTAGCCCCAGGCCTTGTATGGGGGGTAAGGCTGGGCCTTGCCAGTGTACGGCTGGAGCAGCACGTTGGGGCTGCGCAGCTTCTCGCCCGCCCGCACCCAGTAGCCGCAGACCGAGTTCAAGCACAGCGCGAGGTAGGAGGTCAGGTTGCCGCGCGTCGGAAAGCTCGAGCCCGTGCCCGTGGTCACGCCGCCGCGCTTTGCGCGTGCCAGCACGCGTGCGGCCTCGACCAGTGGCTCTACGCGAACATCCGCGCGCCGCGCCACGTAGTCGGGCGTGAAGGGCTTGACCTGATCGGCCAGGCTCTCGAAGCCCTGCACGTTCTCCTCCACGAACTCCTTGTCGTAGAGACCCTCAGCGATGATCACGTGCAGTAGTCCCGCGAGCAGCGTCGGGTCCTCTCCCGGCCGCGCCTGCAGGTGAATGTGAGCCCGACGTACGCTCTCGGTGCGACGCGGATCGATCACGATCAGCTTGAGTCCGCGCTTGACCGCGTCTTTGAAGGCCTGTGCGGGGTTCTCGTTGAAGCCCCCGGCCTTCGAGATCACCGGATTGGTGCCCACCAGAAGCCAGGCGTGGGCCGAGTCGAAGGCCGGCTGCCCCGCGATCCAGCCGCCGTGCAGGGCCTGTGCGATCTGCTTTCCGGGTTGATCGATCGTGTTCGCGGTGAAGAACATGCGCGAGCCAATGGCGCGCAGCAGGGCATTGGCCATCCCACCCGAGGCCGGATAGGGCAGCGTGTTGGTGCCGATGTACATCGCCACCGAGCGCGGTCCGTGGCGTGATACCAGGCCCTGGAGCTTGGCCGCGATCTCGTCCAGCGCCTGCTCGCTCCCGATCGGTTCATGGCTTCCGTCGGCGCGGCGCTTCTGACTGTGGAGCAGTCGGTCCGCGTGGTTGTGCTGCTCCGGCAGCGCCCGCCCCTTGGGACAGGAGTAGCCGCGGTAGAGTGGCGCCTCGGGATCCCCCGTCACCTGGATCACCCGGCCCCCCTTGACCGTGACCAGGACCGGGCAGTGGGCCGTGCAGAGGCGACAGGTACTCGGGTGAATCTCGCTCACACAGGTCCCTCCCCGGTCACTATATCCGAAGCGCCCTCTTCTGGCGCCTCAAAAGTGTAGCTTGGTTTCTCTGGAGTGAAGTGGGAGAATCGCAGCGTGCGCTTGTCTCCTGCTCTGACGCCGGTCATCGCCGTTACCCTTGCAGCCTTTGCGCCGTCTGTGGAGGCTCATCCCGACATCGCGGAGAAGGAGGCCTTCATCGAGCAGGCGCTTCAGGAGAGCCCGGCGGACCCCACGCTGCATCTCCAGCGGGCTCTCATCCAGCGCCAACGGGCGCGCTGGGACGAGGCCGCGGCCTCGTACCTACGGGCCGCCGCCCTGGGAGCCGACCGCGACCAGGTGGGCGTAGCGCTGGCGCAGGTCTTCCTGGATGCGGGCTGGCCTAAGACGGCGGAGATGCAGGTGCAGCAGGTCCTGCAACGCAGGCCTGAGAACGCACAGGCGTTGATCACCCGGGCGCACGTGCGCCGGGCACTCGGAAAACCCCAGGACGCCGCCGCTGATTTCGAGCGCGGCGTCGGCCGTCTCGTTCATCCGGAGCCGGGCCTGGTGCAGCAGGCGATGAACGCGCAGCTGGCCGCCGGCCGTCCCGAGGTGGCGCTGCAGATCGCCGACGAGGCCATGCAGAAGATCGGTATCGTCGTCTCCGTCCAGCTGCCCGCGATCGAGATCGAGCTGGAGCTTGGCCGTCTCGAGGCGGCGCTCGCTCGCATCGACGCGCTGCTGCTGCAAGCGCCGCGGCACGAGCTGTGGCTGGCCCAGCGCGGCGAGATCCTGGAAGGGGCGGGCCGGGTTGCCGAGGCGCGGGCGACCTATGAGCACATACTCTCACTGATCCAGGAGCGACCGCCCAGGCGGCGGAGTGAGAAGATCGCGGCGCTGGAGCGCCGACTGAGGGCGAAGCTCATGCAAGCGGAAGTCAGCGAGGAGTGAGTCTCAGCGCTTGACGCCGCCGGTGCAGAAGGATATGCGGCACGGCGAGCAGCAGGGCGAACCCGCCATACAGCAGTGCCACGAAGAACATCCCGTCGCCAATCGGGTCGACCACGCCGACCACGGCGGGGAAGAGTGACGCCTTGATCAGAATCGCGAGGTTCGTGTTGCGGATCGTGACCTCGATGCCGATCGCAAGGCGGTCAGGCGCGGCCAGGCGGGCGACGCGGCTCGCGAGCAGAGCCGCCTGCTGTGAGCACAGCGCCAGCAGGAACATCGCGAGTGGCGCCAGCACGCCGTAGTCGCGCGGGTCGAGTCGGCCGGACCCGCCGGCCCCCAGCGCCATCACGCAGATCAGTCCCAGGCTGATGCGGATGCACCAGTGCGCGAAGCGCTCGCGTCCCTGGCCGAGTCGCGGGCCGAGCAGCATCCCGGCGCCGAGCGGGATGAGCAATGCGACTCCGATCTCGTAGGCCATGCGGCCGATGGGCAGCTCGAAGTCGGGTGGCAGATGGGCTCCGGCCAGCAGGTGCAACAGGAGCGGTGTGGTGACCAGCGCCCCGGCCGTCGTGATGGCGGTCAGTGCGATCGAGAGCGCAATGTTCCCGCGCCCAAAGTAGGTGGCGATGTTCGAGAAGGTGCCGCCCGGGACGGCCGCGACCAGCACCAGGCCTGCGGCGATGCCGGCGGGCACGGCCAGGGTCCACCCGAGCGAGGCTGCGATCAAAGGAACCAGCAGCAGCTGAGCGGCTAGACCCAGCAGGAGTGCGCGCGGGCTACTCAGCACCCTCAAGAAGTCGCGCGGCCCGAGCAGCGCCCCCATCCCGAGCATGGCGAAGCCGAGCTGCAGCGAGGCCAGCAGGTACTCGTAATGCGGGTAGCTCTCGAACACGGATTCCCAATCCTAGTAAAATGACGGAAGTCATGGCTCGCTCGACCGCGAAAGGGGTGATCACCTTAGCTCTGCTCACGCTGAACGTTCTGCTCTGTTTCGTCCCCATCATCATGCTCGGCCTGCTCAAGCTGGCGCTGCCGGTGCAGGGTTGGAGGGACCTCGCGTCGCGCTGGCTCATGCGGCTCGGTGAGCGCTGGATCAGCACCAACCAGGCGATCCTCAGCGTGACCCAGGCGATCCGCTGGGACATCCGCGGCGCAGACAGCCTGCGGCGGAACGAGTGGTACCTGGTGATCTCCAACCATCAATCGTGGGTCGACATTCTGGTGTTGCAGGCGGTCTTCAATCGCCGCATCCCGTTCCTCAAATTTTTCATCAAGCAGCAGCTCATCTGGGTGCCGTTCCTCGGCCTGGCGTGGTGGGCCCTGGATATGCCCTTCATGAAGCGTTACTCGCGCGAGTTTCTGGCGAAGCATCCCGAGATGCGGGGCCGCGACCTGGAGACGACGCGCAGGTCCTGCGAGAAGTTCCGCCGTGTGCCCACGTCGATCATCAACTTCGTCGAAGGCAATCGCTTCACCGCAGAGAAGCAGTCCCAGAGGAAGTCTCCCTACCGCCATCTCCTGCCCCCGCGCCCGGGAGGAGTCGCCTTCGTGCTCGGAGCCATGGGGGGCATGCTGCACGCGCTGCTCGACGTCACGATCGTATACGACGGGGGCACACCGAGTCTGTGGGATCTCTGCTGCGGCAGGGTGAGCCGTGTCGTGGTTCACGTGAGCGAGCGCAAGATCGCGCGCTGGATCGCTGAAGGGGACTATTCCGACGATGAGGCGTACCGCGACCGCTTCAACCAGTGGCTCGGGAGCGTTTGGGCGGAGAAAGACGAGCGGATCCGCGCGATCAGGGGTGAGCCGGACTTGTCTCCCCGTACGCCTGATTCAGCGGTATCATGACGGGCTCATGCAGCCGCCCCTGCCCGATGGGATCGTCGCGTTCGTGAAGCGGGAGTGCCCGACCTGCGAGCTGGTCGTCCCGGTGCTGGAGGAGCTCTCGAAGCAGCTCAGCCTGACGGTGTACACGCAGGACGACCCGGGCTTTCCACAGGGGATCGAGGCCCGGGACGACACCTCGCTCGAGCTCTCGTGGCATCACCAGATCGAGGCGGTGCCCACGCTGCTGCGGGTCGAGCAGGGCGTGGAGCAGGAGCGCGTGCTGGGCTGGCAGCGGGGCGAGTGGGAGACCCTCACCGGCGTGCGTGGACTGGGACCCGGGCTGCCCGAGCTGCGCCCGGGCTGTGGATCGCTCAGTGTTGACCCCGATCGGGCACCCGGGCTGGCCGCGCGCTTCGGCGCCTCGCAGCTGCGCGCGCGTCGCGTGGAGCTGGCCATGCTCGAGGATGAGTTCGAGACCATGGTTGCCCGCGGCTGGTCCGACGGCCTGCCCCTGGTTCCACCCACGCCCGAGCGCGTGCTGGCGATGCTCGACGGCACCACGCGTAAGCCGGATGAGACCCTGGCGCTGGTGCCGCCCGACCTGGTCGAGTGCAGCGTTGAGAAGGTGGCCATCAACGCCGTCATGGCGGGCTGTAAGCCCGAGTACCTGCCCCTGGTCCTGACCGCGCTCGAGGCCGCCTGCACGGACGAGTTCAACATGCACGGGCTGCTCGCTACGACCATGGGCGTCGGTCCCATCTTGATCGTGAACGGACCCATTCGTCACGCGCTCGGTATGAACTCGGGCAAGAACGCATTGGGTCAGGGCAACCGCGCCAACAGCACCATTGGTCGCGCCCTGCAGCTCGTGATTCGTAACGTCGGCGGCGGTCGTCCTGGAGAGGTGGATCGCGCCACCTTCGGCCAGCCCGGCAAGGTGGGGTTCTGTTTCGCCGAGGACGAGGAGGGCTCTCCCTGGGAGCCGCTCTCGGTCTCCCTGGGGGCGAAGCCGGGCAGCAACACCGTAACCCTCTTCGCGGGCGAGGGTCCCCGGACGATCGTGGACCAGCTCTCACGTGAGCCGGACTCGCTGGCGCGCAGCCTGGCCGTGAACCTGCGCGCGCTGTACCACCCCAAGCTCTTGCTCGGGCTGGACTGTTTGCTTGTGATCGGGCCTGAGCATGCACGCGTTTTTCGCGAGGCCGGCTGGGACAGGGCGAAGTTGCTCGAACGACTGCACGAGCTGCTCCAGGTCCCGGGAAAGGAGTTCGTCCGGGGAGCGGACGGTATTGCCGAGGGCATGCCCGAGGCGCTCAAGGACAAGACGCTGCCCAAGTTTCGGCCCGGCCGCCCGCTGATTGTTCACTGCGGTGGCGGCGCCGGGCTCTTCTCTGTCATGATCGGAGGCTGGGCCGGAGGTGAGTTGGGCAGCCAACCGGTCATGCGGGAGATACGACCATGATGCGCGTTCTGCTCGATCCCACCAGCGAGACCCAGCCCGCCCTGCGGGCACGCCTGCCGCGTCTGGCATCGCTACAGGGCCGGACCGTGGGTCTGCTCGACATCGCCAAGCCGCGCGGAGACATCTTTCTCGACCGGCTGGAGGAACGTCTGCGTGAGCGGGGCGCACACGTCGAGCGCTTCCGCAAGCCGACCTTCACCAAGCCGGCTCCCGTCGACCTACGTCAGGAGATCGCGACCCGCTGCGATGCCGTGGTGGAGGCGCTGGCCGACTGAGGCAGCTGCACGTCGTGCAGTGTGCACGACACGGTCGATCTAGAGGGGCGGGGCGTGCCCAGCGTCTTCGTCGCCACCGTCGAGTTCACCGATGGTGCCGAGCATCAGGCACGCTCGCTCGGGGCGGAGGCTCCCGCGGTGTATGTGGAGCACCCGATTCAGGATCGCACCGACCCTGAGATGCGCGCGATCGCCGACCAGGTCTTCGAGACACTCGTGGCCCAGCTCGTCTCAGAGGATGCCGAAGACGCGTAGTGCGCCTGCGCTACCCCTAGTCGTCTCCGAACCAGTCATTCCAGAGCGATTTTGCGCCGCTTGCGCCCCGCTCGAAAATGCTCTCGTCGGCTGACGCGGGCACGTTCCTCTTGGGCGCTCCTGTGTAGGAGAATGTGCTCGTCGAAAGGGTGCGACCGGACTCACTGATCACCGATGCGCTCCAGGTTCCCACCCGATGGCGCTCGAGCCACTTGCGCGAGTAGACGCGCCAGCGCGGCCCCTTCACCTTGAACTTGATCTCGGCCATCACCTTGCCGTTGAACTTCCAGCGGTGCGTGATGGTCTTGCCGGTCATGTTCTTCAGCTCGGTGAAGTAGTAGATCTTCTGCTGACTGTTCCGGAGCATGGTGACTTTGTTCAGGGGCTCGCGGTTCTTGATCGCGGTGGTGAAACTCGCACGCTCCACATAGCCCCCAAGACGCCGAACGGGATTCAGCTTCTGGACCATGGGCGTCCCGCAGGCCGCCGTTCCTAAAATGAGTAGGGCAAGTAAACCCTTCTTCATGGCGTGTCCTCCCCGAGGAGGGGTCGTCTTACAGGAATCAGACCCGCCTCATCGCAGACCTATCGGCATCTCGCCGCGGACACTAGAGACCCCACAACGCCGTTCCTGCCTGCGGCCCGCGCATGAGCTGCACATCTGCGTGACACCACAGCCCGCGCTCGTCAGAGCCGATACGTCCCCTAGAT
>SMUX01302494.1_pt1 | contig 10408 bp, 8 predicted proteins | sample 2456431 | NCBI WGS metagenome assembly SMUX01 (sample SAMN11095930, study PRJNA526329) | marine sediment metagenome | biome: Marine sediment; feature: Surficial sediment; material: Deep marine sediment; isolation source: Hadal surficial sediment | place: Pacific Ocean | collected 2014-11 | depth 0-1... | reverse complement strand
TTGAAAATTCCGGACTCTTCAAAAGCGGCAAAGGCGTCCGCGGCCAGCACTTCGGCCCATTTGTAACTGTAATAACCTGCTGCATAGCCGCCGGCAAAAATGTGACTGAAGCTGTGCGGTTGTCGGTTGTATTCCGGAGCCTCGATCAAAGCTACATCGCCTCGCACGTTGTTCAATACCGCGAGTGCTTTACTACCGAGTGCCGGGTCGTAATTCGCGTGTACCAGGAAATCGAATAACGCGAATTCTATTTGCCGCAACATCGCCAGACCATCACCAAAATGACGGCTGCTATTCAGTCGGTCAAAAATCTCACGCGGCAACGGTTCACCGGTCTTACAATGCTCCGAACAATGTTCAAGAACTTCATAGCTCCAGGCAAAATTCTCCATAAACTGGCTGGGCAGCTCAACCGCGTCCCAGGGCACACCGTTAATGCCGGCTATGCTGGGGTAGTCCACCGTGGTCAGCAGGTGATGCAGCATGTGACCGAATTCATGAAAGAGCGTTACAACATCGTCATGCGTCAGTAGCGACAGACCTTGCGCATCCGGCGGTGAGAAATTGCATACCAAATAGCCAACCGGCGGGATATTTTCGCCGGCGAGATTTTTCCGGATGACACACTCATCCATCCAGGCGCCGCTTCGCTTGCCTTTGCGGGCGAAAAGATCGGTATAGAAGCTGCCAAGGAGGTTTTCGTTCTTGTCCCTGACCTCAAAGTATTTGACCGTTTCATGCCAGCCGCGCACGTCAGGGTTTTCAGTGACTGTAATTTCGTAAAGCCTGGACGCCAGGGCGAATAATCCGCGCTTGGCGACGTTGGCAGGGAAATACTGCCGCAATTCTTCGTCGGCAACTGAAAACCTCTGGACTTTCAGTTTTTCCAGATAATAGGCGACATCCCAGGCACGCAAGGGAGCATCAGCAATTTCCTGGATATCATCCAGCTCAGTTTGCGCGCTGGAACGCGATCGCTCGGCAAGCTCGCGCAGGAAATCCAGTACCTCGTCTATCGTGCCGGCCATCTTGGTCACCAGTGAATACTCCGCGTAGTTTTCGAAACCGACCAGTTGGGCGGCTTCATGACGCAGCGCGAGAATCTTTTCAATGGCGTCACTGTTGTCCCACTGGTCATTGTCGGCCTGGTCGGAAGCACGAGTGGCCCAGGCTTTGGAGAATGCCTGCCGAACCTCGCGGTTGTCTGCATGCGTCATGACGGCATGGTAATTCGGATAATCCAGCTTGAGCCACCAGCCCTCGACCTCCTGTTGCCGGGCCTCCTCGCGGCCCCGATCCAGTACGGTTTGCGGTAGTCCGGCAACTTCGGCCTTGTTTGTAGCGTGGAAATGCCAGCTGTCGGTCGAATCCTGGACGTTCTGATCAAACTTGGCCTGCGTCGCAGCAAGTTCCTGCATTAACTCGCGATACCTTGCTTTGGATGCTTCCGGCAGTGCGACACCAGCGAGGCGAAAGTCACGCAGTTCCTGTTCCAGTAGCATGTGCATTGCCGGCGTGGCAGATGCAGGCATGGAATCAGCCACCTGTTGGTACGCTTCCTGCAGCTTCTTGTTTTGTGATAATTCGGTGCCATGTTCGGTCATTAACGGCAACGATTCGTTGTAGGCGTCTCGCCAGGCCGGATCCTCCAGCACGCTTTGCAGGTGACTGATGGGCGACCAGACGCGGTTGAGTTCGTGGCTCATCTCTTCCAGCGGCGCTACCAGGGTCTGAAAATCCCGCTTGGCAGAATCGTCCAGGAGCTCAGTGAGCTTTCCGCGATGCACTGAGATAAGCTCTCGCAGCGCCGGCAACGCATGCTCTGGCCGGATGTCGCCGAAGCGCGGCAGCGCTGACGAATCAAGAAGTGGATTTGACATGAATTCAGACCATTAATAGCAAGAACAACAAGCGGCAGGATGGTATCACAGGGCCCGGAGTTGGCGTGGCCGCAAGCAACACAGAAAGCACAGTTTCACAGGACGGAGTAGCAAGAGTGACGACAACATTTGACCTTATTGTTATTGGCGGCGGCAGTGGCGGGCTGGCACATGCGCAGCGAGCAGCGGAGTACGGCGCAAAAGCTGCGGTGGTGGAATTCGCACCGCTCGGTGGAACCTGCGTCAATGTTGGCTGCGTGCCGAAAAAAATCATGTGGTATGCGGGTCATCACGCCCAGCAAATACAGCATGCCCGCGATTTCGGTTTCGCCGTTGAGAGCAATGGCCATGACTGGGCGAATGTCAAAAAGAATCGCGATGCCTATATCGCGCGCCTTAATGGCATTTACGACAAGAATCTGAATCGTCACGGCGTCATACATTTGCAAGGCAGCGGCAAATTCGTTGATGCCCATACGGTGGAAGTCGATGGTGATCAGTATTTTGCGGAAAGAATCGTGATCGCAACGGGTGGCTATCCCATCGTGCCACGCGTTCACGGGGCAGAGTTTGGCATTACTTCCGATGGTTTCTTTGCATTGGCGGAGCGGCCGGAGAAGGTCGCATTAGTCGGCAGCGGCTATGTCTCAGTTGAACTGGCCGGTATATTCAATGCCCTGGGATCCGACACTACCGTGCTGGTACGCAAAGACGGTGTCTTGCGAAATTTCGATGGCATGCTGCGTGAGGAGTTGCAGAATGCGATGGCGAACAGCGGTCTTAAGCTGGAGACGGGTGTTATTCCACACGAGCTCAGGAAAACCGACAGTGGCATCACATTGCTGGCCGAGGACGGCCGTGAATTTGGTGAATACGATGCCATTGTCTGGGCCGTAGGTCGGGCACCAAACAGCGAGCAGCTGAATTTAAAGGCAGCCGGCGTGCAGATGGATGGCTATGGTTTTGTTTCTGTCGATGAATGGCAGAAGACCAACGTAGAGCACATCTTTGCGTTAGGTGATGTCACAGGCCGGGCTGCGCTAACACCGGTTGCGATTGCGGCAGGGAGACGCCTGGCTGATCGCCTCTACGGCGGCATGCAGGACAGGCGCCTGGATTACAACATGATCCCGACAGTGGTTTTTACCCACCCGCCAATCGGTACTGTAGGGCTGACTGAAGACGAGGCAAGAAAGGAATATGGTGACGACGTAAAGATTTACGAATCGCGGTTTAACCCTATGCTCTATACTTTTAGCGAAAAGAAAGTCCAGACAGCAATGAAACTGGTTACTGTCGGCGAAGAAGAACGCATCGTTGGCTGCCACATCATCGGTGATGGCGCGGATGAGATGCTACAGGGATTCGCTGTCGCCGTTCGCATGGGTGCTACGAAGCAGCAATTCGACGACACTGTCGCCATCCATCCGACCAGCGCGGAAGAACTGGTCACCATGCGCTAAAGGAATAATCATTAATGGTATTCCAACCTCGAAAATTCGCGCTGTTGGCCATCGTTTTCCTGCCATTGAGTGCACTGGCGGACATTGCACCTGAATTCGTCGAGGGAGTGTGGCTAAGCGGGGACGGTACCGGGTGGATAAAAATTGAATTGGGTGCTGACGGCCTGATCGGCAACATTGCAGGTTCGCCGGATGAATCCGGCGAGCGTAAGCCGACAGACAGGGATGATTTGAATCCGGAGCCGGCGTTACGGGACAGGTTGTTGTTGGGGCTGACAATCATGGATGGTTTTCGCTACGCAGGTGAGGGCAAGTGGAAGAACGGAAGAATCTATGACCCAAACAGTGGCAAAACCTACAAGTGCAAGCTGACCTTGATCGATGAGAAAACGCTGGAATTACGCGGCTATATCGGAATCTCACTGCTGGGCAGGACAGAAACATGGACGCGCCGCGAGTAGAGACAGATCTTTATTGCTGATTAAGATTGCACCCGTAATCGTAAAGCTAAGACCCGGTTGTACAAAAAGTGTCAGTAATGTTCGGGGACGAACGGCGGCTTTTTCTTAAAGCGGTAGTTGAATCGCTATCGAAATTGTCAACATGGCGGGCAGGAAACGGCCATCTGCAGTCATTTTTGATTGTTGGCATCCTGACATCTGAGCGACTGAAAATGCGCGCAAGGCAGACGATCAGTGAAGCATTTCCTGAAAAGCCCGATCTGAACGACAGGTCCTGCAGATGGCGGTCGGTCAGTCTGTTTAGTTGTAACTCCCGGGTTCGGCCACCTGCGGCCGTTCGTATCGCTGGACCAGGCCATGTGATCGATCCTGGAGGGCTTCAATCCGGTGGGTCCTGCTGTAGTATTGGCCTCACCCACCAACACGCTCACTTCAGGAATACGACAATGTATAAAAATAGAAAGATCGTAGTAACAGGTATGGTGTTATGCGGGTTGCTTGCCGCGGGTCTGGCTCAGACTCAGTTGCAGACGGGGCCGATGTCCTTCTTCCTGACCAGCGCGGGTTCTGGCAATGGCGGCGATCTTGGCGGACTTGAAGGCGCCGATGCCATCTGCCAGAACCTGGCGGAAAGCGTCGATCAGGGCGACCTCATGTGGCGCGCCTATCTCAGCACCCAGGGCGGAGATGCCGTAAATGCCCGGGACAGAATAGGACCGGGTCCCTGGTTCAATGCCAACGGCAACCGCATTGCCGCTGATGTGGATGAACTTCACAGCGTGATGAATCGGATGAGCGCCTTTACGGCGGTCGACCAGCGCGGCCGAACAATACCTGGCAGCGGTAATGCACCCAACCGGCATGACATCCTCACTGGCTCACAAACCGACGGGACAGCCTATTCTGCTGCTGAGGACATGACCTGCAATAACTGGACAAGCAGCAGCGACGATGGCAAAGCAAGGGTCGGTCATCATGACTATGCCGCCTGGAACTCAGCCCACGACTCCAGGGGATGCAGCCAGGCTGCACTGATCAGCTCGGGTGGTGATGGTTTGTTTTACTGCTTTGCCATACAGGAGTAAGCCAGCCGACACCCGGTTCCTTCGAAGATAGTCGTGCAATTTCGGCGAGCATGCCCGCCTTTACTTGTCTAAAACAGAAAATGCACCAACAAGCAGCGCTCGGCTACATCAAAAACTGATTCACGGTGCCGATGTAAGCGCCCGAACCCGCAGGCTTGATGCACAAAACCATCCAACCACGCAGACAAACTCAAGCGAAGACACTTCAAATCCCCATAGCCCGATCGAAACAAAACGAAAACATCTGCTGCGACCCCGCGGTTTCCTCCCCTGAGGATTATCCGACGCCTGACCCATACGCTGACTCAATCCGCAGGTATTTCCACGATGGCAGGCATCCGATAATCCTTAACAGAAGCGGACATCAAAGATCTTACTGACGCTGGTAATCTAGTCTTCAGGGGCAGGTGGTACTGAAAACTTGATATAGGTTGCTTCGGCAACGGGTTGCTCGCTGATCCAGGCATAATCGCCTGGCGTTAACGTGACCGGAAAGTACGCAACATTCCCCATCGGCATTTCATGGACCCCGCCCAGGAAGATGGCGGGCGCCGGGTGTTCCGCAGTCGAAATCAGTCCCGTTGGTTGCATAAAATCCAACCAGTTCAGGGTCTCCTCCAAATCAGTACCTTGGTCCAGACGAATCAAATGTACATCTTTGGCGATCAACGCGGGAGTCTTTTGTTGGAAATGTACGGCGACAAGATGGTCTCCGGATGTCGCGTTGCCCTCGAGTACCAGACCCTGGTCTGTAGTGGTCAATTTCAAAGTAGCACCTGTCGGAGGGCTTGCTTTGCTCTCTTTGTTCGTTACCAGTAAGTCTTTGTACATACCGAGGTTCCAGTGGAAGACGCCTTCTGCTGTTTTGACATAGCACTCCATGACGTAATTGCCAGGCGTGAGATAGAGCGTGGCCTCAGCCGTGTATCCTGGTGAAACAAACCCCGGTCCACCCCGGAATACGATGTCATTGAACCAAGGCGGCAATTCTGAAAATTTTCCGTTCCCCTCTTCATTTCTTCCTTCGGCAATTAGATCTGATACTTCCTGAAAAATGGGACTGACTTCAGTCAGCAGTTCTTTACTTGTGCGTTCACCGGGCAGATGATCTAGAAATAAAAAATGGACCATCGGACTGGCATTGATCAACCTGAAGGTTGTCCAACCCGAGGGAATGGTTTCGATCTCGGTCTCAAATAGGTGGAGATTATTTTCTGCATCGTAGATCGCCCTGACTTCGACCACATTGGGCGCACTAGTTTGTCGATCAATTGGGCTTTCCTCCTTACTACCACAAGACACCAGGAACGGCATACACAAAACCAGAATGAATGCAAAACCCAATATTTTCATAGCGTTAACTCAGGTGATCTATCAGTCCTAATTGTACTGATAACCAAATGTCCGTCTAGACTAACGTAACGCTGGACCCGTTAATATGCCACGGTCAGTGAGATGGACGCTGACCGTATATTTCAGCTTACGTCGTATATTTCCAGCTGTCTCGATGAACATCCTCAAGGTAGATATTTGGCCCTTCCGTATTTTCTTATACACTTAGAATGAGTGTCATTCAGGGGAACCAGTCAGTGAAAAAGTTCAGTTGGAGTTTAATTGCCGAGACAATCGGGCTGCTCAGTATCGTTGCAGGTTTACTGCCGGTAGCGTGGGAAGTTCGTCAGGCGAATAACATCGCGCGAGCAGAGGCTGTAATGAATCTGACGGAACAATGGAATGAATTCAACAGTACTTGGTTCGAGAATCCTGAGGTCGCTCGCTTAGCCCTGTCGGTCATGAACCCCGATCAGTTTGAAATTTCCCCCGTCGATCGATCCAGGATAACAGCGATAGCCTGGCATTTCACCAACATTTTCTGGACCGCTCAGGTCGCATATGAAAATGGTTTGCTAAGTGACAAAGATATCAGGAATTATCAATCTGATTTGATTTGGACTATAAAATACATGCCCGGGCTCAACGCTGATCTGTCCCATATTTACGAAACGAGCCCATATTTACATGGTGTCTTTATTTTTGAGCCGATTGAGCAATTGCTGCAGGCAGAAGCAGCAGATAGAGAACGTAAGCACGATAAATGAATGTTCCGCTTTCGGTTGTGATTTCAATTGGTCGACGCAACACATTGGTCAAAACGGTCAGCCGGTGTTCGATAGTCTAACGATTTTCTAGGTCGTTCGTTTGGGCGTCTCGCCACGGCATTGAGTCTGTTTTGATGGACGTTCGATAGATCCATTCCCTTCGGGAAGTACTGCCGTAGAAGACCATTTGTATTTTCGTTCGAACCACGTTGCCAGGTGTTTTGTTGATACCAAAACTCCCTGCCTTGCTCTGTCCTAAGCGGCAATATGCGAAGCGTCGAGCGCAGTCTGTCTGCGTCTATTGCACCATGCTCGTACACGAAAAATGCGATATCCCCATGACGAACACTTGATGCGATTCTCTTCAACACAGTCTCCTAAACCAGCTTTACAGGCTGGTCAGCACTTTGACAGTTAGTCCAAATAACACGAACAAAGACACTGCGCCTAACAAAAATGCTCGCAGTCGAGCAGATACATCGTTGGTGGTCACATGCACATAGGCATGAACGTAGCGAGTGACAACAAATATCCATGCCACAACCAAAATAAACATGGAAACGGCATCGATGTTTGCCAAAATCAGGCACAGTACATAAAAGATCACCGGGAGCTGAAATTGATTAGCCAGGTTTTTCGATGTCAGCACCACGGGTTTGCTCCAGGCTTCATTATTCATTGCCGCCTTTTCCCGGTCGAAATTACCCGACTTCACATCATCTGATTTGCGTTTGCCGTTGAGCAACAGCACCACAATGGGTATTAGTAGCTGTGCCAGAACGGGCCAGTAGATTAAGTGCTTCGCCATTCGATTCTCCCCCAAAGAGCGCCAATCAGAGTGACTTTCGCTGTTACGCGTTTATCGCAAGCTGCTTCAATACAGCTGCGGTGTCCGGTCTCACGCCACGCCAGATATAAAACGATTCTGCGGCCTGCTCGACCAGCATGCCCCAGCCCATCACCGAGCGTGCTGCGTTCTGATCCGCTGCCCAGCTTGAAAATGGTGTCGGTGTCAGCCCGTAGGAGAGGTCATAACAAATAGTATGCTTGGCAATTGCCGCTTCAGGATAAGGCGGGTTCTCTCCTTTCAAGCCCGCTGAAGTCGCATTGATGACCAGGTCAAAAGCCGACAACGTACGCGCATCATCAAAACGACAAGCGGTGACGGTACCGAAAGCCGCAAACCGCGATACGAGCGCGCTGGCGCGTGACAATGTCCGGTTGGCGATGACCAGTGATGCCGGTTTGGTTTCCAGCAGTGGTGCGACAATGCCGCGGGTTGCACCACCGGCACCCAGGATCAGTATTTTCGCGTTTTGCAGGTTGAGACCGAGATTCACCGTCAGGTCACGCAGCAATCCGACGCCGTCTGTGTTCTCACCAAATACCTCGTCGTCCGAAAACACCACTGTATTGACCGCGCCGGCGGCGCTGGCTCGCTCGCTCTGTCGATCGACCAGTCGCGCAACTTCACCTTTGTGCGGCACGGTAATATTGAGACCTTTGCCACCAGTGCGCTGAAATTGCTGCAATGCTTTCTTCAGCTTGTCGGGTGCGACTTGCAGCAATTCGTACTGAATGTTTTGCTCGGTCTGCAAAGCGAACAGGCGATGGATTACCGGTGACCGGCTATGGGATACCGGGTAGCCCATGACACCGTAGCGATCTGTGACACTAACGGACACAGCACCTTCGACCTTGGAGAAAGGAATCAACGTTGTGCTTTGCGAACAAAAACCACCTACCTGTAACGCAGCATTTCTTGTGATTGGGAAAAGCGGTACTGTTGTGTCGGTGCAGTATAACTATTCGCCCAGCCAGCGAGCCGCCTGCAACGCATAGTAACTCAGGATGGCGCTGGCGCCTGCACGCTTGATCGATAACAGGGCTTCGAGTGCGGCAGAGCGTTCGTCGAGCCAGCCATTTTGCCCGGCTGCTTTGATCATCGCGTACTCGCCGCTCACCTGGTAGGCGAATGTTGGTACCTGGAACTCGTCGCGTACGCGGCGAATCACATCAAGGTAGGGCATTGCCGGTTTGACCATGACCAGATCCGCACCTTCTGCGATGTCCAGACCGACCTCGCGCAATGCTTCGTCGCTGTTCGCCGGGTCCATCTGGTAGTTTTTCTTGTCGCCACCAGCGAGATTAGACGCCGAGCCAACTGCATCGCGAAACGGGCCGTAAAAACAAGAGGCGTATTTAGCTGCATAAGCCAGAATCAGTGTATTGCGGTGGCCGTCAGTTTCAAGCTGCGCGCGAATGGCGCCGATGCGTCCATCCATCATGTCCGAAGGCGCAACGATATCGGCACCGGCTGCTGCGTGCGATGCTGCCTGTTGTACCAGCATCGCGACCGTTTCATCGTTCAGAACATAGCCGGTATCATCAATGATGCCGTCCTGGCCGTGAGTCGTGTACGGATCCAGTGCTACATCTGTGATGACCGCGAGGTCCGGCAGCTCTTTCTTGAGCGCGCCGAGGGCCCTTTGCACAAGTCCCTCAGGGTTAGCGCATTCCCCACCGTCAAGACTTTTCAGATCCGCATCAATTACCGGAAACAGGGCAATAGCGGGGATGCCGAGAGCGGCAGCCGTGGTCGCCTCCTTTAACAGCCCATCGATGCTGACCCGGGCGATTCCGGGCATCGATTCGATCTCTTCGCGGCGGCCATCGCCATCCAGCACAAACAGTGGATAGATCAGATCAGCCGGTCCGAGACTCGATTCTGCGACCAGTTGGCGCAAAGCCGCGCTGCGACGGGTCCGCCGCATGCGGGTCGAGGGGAACAAATTGGCGGTGAATCTACTCATATCTAGGTCTTGGGCCCGTAAAGCTTGGATTTTCCCTGTATTTCGGTAGGGTTTCCACGCCTGAATCACAAAAAAACAACCATAAGTAATAATTTCTCAGGGAGTCGGGTCATCTCGTATGAACAATAGCTTAGCGAACGTGGCGCGCAAACAGCGCTTTAACAGGGTTGTCAGCGTACTGCACAAGGATTTGTACCGCTACGCAACGTGGCTTTGCCGGGATCCGGGAATAGCCGAGGAAGTCGTCCAGGAGGCACTTCTGAGGGCCTGGAAATCGCTGGATGCGCTACGTGAGGACGATGCAGCAAAACCCTGGTTGCTGACGATAGTACGCCGGGAGAACGCGAGATATTTTGAGAGGAAGCGGCTGGAGACAGTCGATATCGATAATCTGACTCCGGCGCAGTCGGCAATGCTGGCGGAAACAGAAGATCCCAACCTTGGAGTCATGCGACAGGCGATCTTCAGGCTCCAGGATGATTATCGGGAACCGCTGGTGTTACAGGTCCTGATGGGCCACAGCACCAAAGAGATTGCAGAATTGATGGGCATTAACCCGGGCGCCGTACTGACAAGATTGCACCGGGCGCGCATCAAGCTAAAGGAT
>SMUX01353138.1_pt1 | contig 10409 bp, 10 predicted proteins | sample 2456431 | NCBI WGS metagenome assembly SMUX01 (sample SAMN11095930, study PRJNA526329) | marine sediment metagenome | biome: Marine sediment; feature: Surficial sediment; material: Deep marine sediment; isolation source: Hadal surficial sediment | place: Pacific Ocean | collected 2014-11 | depth... | reverse complement strand
TCTTGTCTAACATTCCTGAGAGTTGAGCCAGCGTGTCGAGTACTTCCTCCACACGATGTAATCGCCAGCCACCAAAGTCCTGAGGCAGATAGCCGAGCATTTCGCGCACCCGGTGTCGTTCGCGGGTAACGTCAAGGCCACCAACTCGCACCTGACCCTCGGAAGGCTCGATCAGCGTACAGATAATCCGCATGAGGGTACTTTTGCCCGCGCCGTTGGGGCCCAGTAAGCCGAACAGTCCCACACCACAGGTCAGATTGACCCCGTCGAGCGCGGTGTGGCCATTATCGTAGGTGTGGCGAAGGCCTTTGACCTCGATGGCCGGAACCGATGTCGGGGTGTTCAGTTGGGTGCTGGTCACAAAAAGTACCTCTGCTTTTAATGTTTCAGCTTATCGAGCCGAGGCAAACTCGACTTAACCGGCTCAGTATGTCACGAAAACACCCAAGTGTTACGGAAATACCCAAGGAGCCCAGCAGCTCGACAGCAACTTTCTGGTTGTTTTTTATGGATAAAACGTTTGTTCAGCTGTTTTACTGCAAAAAAGCCGGTAAAAGGCCACTAAAAAGGGGCGCATGCGCGCCCCTCGAGTTGCCTTTGACAGAGCATCAAAGACGCACTGTGCCGTTGCGTAGTAGATACGCAAACTCCTCACGTTGGTCTTCGTCGAGCACGTCCACCATCTCAAGTACTGCCCGTGCGACAGCCAGTTGCAGTCTACCGGCGCTGTCTATGCGTGGTTTCAGAACGTCCCGCAGTTCGTCGATAGAAACGTCACCCTTGGTGACGATGTTCGCCAACTCCGAGATGGTTTTCTTCTCGTCGAGACTCCCCTGTTCGCGCTCCACCTTCAGGGCATCGAGGATCGCGGCGACTTTGCGCATTTGCTCGTCATCCAGGTCGAGCTGATAACCGAGATAGCGTAACGGTCGGCGTACACCAAAACCGCTGCGGCGATGGCGACGGGACTCGTAGTAGCTTGTGGATCCGTGGGACGCCGCGTGGGCGTATGCGTAGCGGCGTGACCACCAGTTACAGTGATGATACATCTTCATTCCTCCAGTATTTGGGGACTAATCATCGGGGCTTAGCCTCCGATGGGTTTGTGAGCGGACCTTAAGCCCGATCGTGCGCCGGTAACATGTACCAGGCGCTATACGGAGACTATCAGAGCCTTGCCGTCCAAGCCATTCGTAATAAACAGGCGTGCAGAGGCGATTCAGTGCAATGGCGATCAGCAACTTGGTCGGAGGAGGATCCCGAGTTCGTTCAGGTCCCGCTGGAACCATGGCGTGAAACAGCTGGGCTTTGTTGCCAGCCATGTTGCGAGTGTTGGGAGCGAAACGGTGCGCACTTCAGCTACTTCTACAGGGTCGGCGTTGATGGGTCCGTTGTAGATACCGCGATAGGCTTGCTGCATCTCGCAGTCATGTAGATTTTGCTCGGGAATTTCCCAACAGGATTTGCGTTGTGGGCCGAGGGCAGACAGTTCGACCATGCGGATACCGAGCTCTTCGAGCAATCCTCTCAAAGCACCATCGGCGTAGCTTTCGCCGGGTTTGAGATGTTCGCCGACGCTGTAGTCCCACTGACCGGCATAGAGATCTTTGTCGGGCGCACGTCGCTGTATGTAAAGCTCACAGTTGACATTGAATAGAAACACGCTGGCGGATTTGTGCCACAAGCCCAACGAATGTACTAAGGCGCGCTCCACCAGACCCGTGAAGTTGCCGTTGTCGTCAAAGGTTTCGAAAAGTTCGCCCATGGAATCCACAGTGAACCATACCTGATGGGCAACTTGTAAAAAATCCATCCCTGGACTTTTCGACTACGCTCGTTATTGCTCGCTCACGGCCAGAATAGGGTGTTTGCTGTGGGTTGAAACCAGACGTCACGGCTGACACGATACCGGTGCCACCGAGGGATCCCCTTTATGAAACGCGAATACCGGTACACCATTATTGCTGCGCCCAGTATTCCCGCTTGGTTGGTCTGGAGCGCATGCGTACTGGCGCTTGCGATCAGCCTGGGTATTTCGTTTCGGGGCGCGTGGCAAGGTAGCCCGGAATTCATCATTGCTACAAATGGTGCGCGTTGGCTCATGGGACTCAGCGTGGGCGCCCTGCTGGGTCTGGCAGGCGCAACGTTACCCATCTTCTTTCGCGACCGCGCGTCGCCACCGGTTGTTTTTGGTGTTTCGAGCGGTGCGGCGCTTGGGTGCGCGTTGGGTTTCACGTTTTTCGATATGCCGGGGTTGGTGCTCGGTGGACTCGCTGGCGCCGGCCTCTTTTATTCAGTTACCCTAACGGTGCACCACGGAACGGGTCGAGGCAGGCATCTCCTCACATGTCTCGCGATGGTGCTGATGCTGATGGCAGCCCTGTATGCAAGTACGCTCAATCAGGTGGCCTACGGACTGCCTCGTGATTTGACCTGGTGGCTTTTGGGCGATGTTGGTCACGCTGAGTGGGTGAGCGCGTTGTTCGTCACATTGCTGGCGGTGGGGATGTTACTGGCGGCATGGAACAATTTCGGACGGCGTTGGCTCGGGTGGCTGGCAGTGGGTACGGCAATGGTTGTGGCCGGACCGATTGCCTTTCTCAGCTGGTTTGCGTTCTGCACCGTGCAATCGCGCACCGGTGGCGAATGGCGTTCGGCGCAAATCCAGGCGGCTTTCGTTGGCGCGGTGGTGTTGCTCACGGTGGACTCTGTGCAGCGCACTCTGATCGGACCATATGCTTTTGGACTAAATGTACCGATTGCCTTGTTGGGTGTACCTCTTTACCTGTTTTGGGGAAGGCGCTCTGCGTGAGGAACATTGTGGCAGACATAATACGTGTATTCTGAAGCGCGATGCTGATTCTCGATAACGTCAGGCTCACAGCCACTTCGAAACCGCTGAGTCACGAATTCAGAAGAGGTTGTATCACCGTGGTACTCGGTCGTAATGGTGCCGGTAAAACCCGTTTATGTCGCCTTGTTGCAGGTTTGGACGCATGCCCGGCGGGAGACATCCTCATTGGTGGAGAACGCGTCAATGATGTGTCTCCAGGTAAACGTAGCGTGGCGCTCGTTTACCAGGAGTTCGTCAACTACGCCAGCCTCACCGTCGAAGAGAACATTGCCTCGCCGCTGCGGGCGGCGAAACGAAGCGGTAGGGAACGGCAAGCTCGAGTGCGCGAGATCGCAACGCAGCTTCAACTAACCGATCTGCTTAGTCGCTATCCGGAAGAGCTTTCGGGAGGGCAACAGCAGCGTGTGGCTATCGGTCGGGCGCTGGCAAAATCGGCGAAGGTACTGGTTCTCGACGAACCCCTCGTCAACCTTGACTACAAGCTGCGCGAATCGTTGGAGTTGCAACTGCGAGAGCTGTTGTTACGCGAAGCGCTTACAGTCATCTATACCAGCTCGGATCCTCGTGATGCATTCAACCTGGCGGACGATCTCGTTCTGCTGCACGAACATCAAGTAGTGCAAACGGGCGAACCACTGGATGTGTATCAACGGCCCGTTAGCCCCATAGCGGCGGATTTGATGAGTGACCCCGGGGTCAACCGTCTCCAGCAACACGGATCCATGCAACTGGTGCGTCCAGAGCACCTGTCGCTCGAACAGGGCGATCCCACCGACGTAGCGTTTCCAGCCCGGTTGTTGAGCTATGAAACCAGCGGTTCGGAGACCTATCTGCATTGTGCAGTCGAGTCGGAGCACTGGATCGCGAGGCTCGACGGTTTGCACGAACTCGATATCGGTGCCGAGCTTACGCTCTATGCACATCGCAACTCGGTACTCAGGTTCGAAGGAGGAGAGTGATGGCTGAAGTCGTGCTGGAAAAAGTCAGTCATCGCTACCCGGAAGCGATGAGCGACACATTCAGCAACGTTGATCTCGTTATCGAGAAGGGCGAAGCCCACGCGTTACTCGGCGGCTCAGGTGCCGGTAAGACGACAATTCTCAACCTGCTGTCGGGGTTAGCGAGACCCAGCTCGGGTCGGATTTTCTTCGACGGGGTGGACGTCACCGATGTGCCACCACGCGAGCGCAACGTTGCTCAGGTTTTCCAGTTTCCTGTGCTCTACACCTCGCTCAGTGTCGCAGAGAACTTGGCGTTTCCACTCAAGAACCAGGGTTGGCGGGGTGATCGTTTGCGAGCTCGGGTTCGTGACATTGCTGAGCGTCTCGAATTGACGGATTGTTTGAATCGCCGCCCGGATTCGTTGAGCTTGTTCGAAAAGCAGCTGGTTGCTATCGGCCGGGCACTCGTCCGCCCGGAAATTGCTCTGGTGCTGCTCGACGAGCCGCTGACCGCGGTCGAACCCGCCACCAAGTGGCAGCTGCGTCGTGTGCTCAAGCTTGCCCAGGAGGAGCTCAATGCCACGATGATATACGTGACGCACGATCAGACCGAAGCACTCACCTTCGCCGATCGCATCAGTGTCTTGCACGAAGGCAAACTTTTGCAAACAGGAACGCCTGCGGATCTGTATCAAGCCCCCGCACACGAACACGTGGCGTACTTCATCGGTTCCCCGGGTATGAACCTGGTCCCAGGAGAGATCATCGATGACGCCTACCGACTGGACGGATGTGCGGTAGCCCCCGCTATGGGAGTGCCGTCAGGACCCTGCGTCGTTGGTTTTCGCCCGGAATGGGCTGAAGTCACCACGAAGAATGTGGAAGGTCCCATGGTGACCGTAACCCGTACGCGGGTTCTGGGTACCCGGGACCATCAGCCCATGGGTATTGTGAGCGTAGATTTGCAGGGGCAGACCATCCACACGCGGCAGGCGCTCAATGTTGCCGTTGGCGCAACGGCACGTCTGAGTGTGCGGGAGGATCGGGTTGTCGGCTTTCGTGCCGGTATTCGTTTGCACGGTGGATTGGCAAATGCGTAGGCGCAACAACCGGGCATGGCTGGGCGTGGCGCCGGTCGTGCTCATTGTTGCTTTCAGCGCTGTGTTGCCTTTGATGACGGTGGTGAACTACTCGATACAGGATATCTTCGACATTAACACCCGAATTTTTGTCGGTTTCGACTGGTATCGGGAGACGCTGCGCGATCCACGTTTCCTCGATGCCTTGCTTCGGCAGTTCACGTTCAGCGCCACGGTCCTTGCCATCGAGATTCCACTCGGCATCCTCGTCGCGAAAAGTCTGCCGAGAACCGGTGCGAGAACCGGGATGTTCCTGATCCTGCTTGCGGTGCCGTTGTTGATTCCGTGGAATGTCGTTGGCACGATCTGGCAGCTATTCGCCCGACCAGACATCGGTTTATTTGGCGCCACGCTCACCGCCTTGGGGATAGAGTTCAATTACACAGCTGATGTGATCGACGCATGGATAATTCTCGTGCTGATGGATGTCTGGCATTGGACATCGCTTGTGGCGCTACTATCTTTCGCCGGTCTCGCTTCCATTCAGGAACCTTACTATCAGGCCGCTGAGATCGACGGCGCCAGTCGCTGGCAAGTGTTTCGTTACGTGGAGTTGCCTCGGCTACGTTCGGTGTTGATCATTGCGGTGCTGTTGCGGTTGATGGATAGCCTCATGATTTACACTGAGCCGTTTGTGCTTACCGGTGGAGGTCCGGGCAACAGTACAACGTTCCTGAGCCAGTACCTTACTACCATGGCGGTAGGTCAGTTCGACCTCGGCCCTGCGGCCGCTTTCTCGGTGTTGTATTTCCTTCTTATTCTGCTCCTTTGTTGGCTTTTTTATACCAGCGTGATGCGATCCGAAGATGGCTGACAAGATGTCTAACGCGACGTACGCTTTACACAGCAAGGCTCACTGGCTGCTTTACGCGTACTGCGGTTACCTGTTGCTGCCACTTTACTGGCTGTTGAACATATCGTTGCGGACCAATCAGGACATCGTCTCGCGTTTGTCCGTTTTCCCCGTGGATGCGACGTTGGCCAACTTTGCGGAAATCTTCACGAATCCGGTCTGGTACGAGGCTTTCGGCAACTCGCTCACCTACGTCGCGCTGAATACGACAATCTCTGTGGCGGTAGCATTACCGGCCGCATACGCGTTTTCCCGCTATCGTTTTATCGGCGACAAACATCTGTTCTTCTGGCTGCTGACAAACCGAATGTCGCCACCGGCGGTATTCCTGTTGCCGTTTTTCCAGTTGTATTCAGCCATAGGAATTTTCGATACGCCGTTGGCGGTTGCGTTGGCGCATTGTCTGTTCACTGTGCCGTTGGCGGTTTGGATCCTGGAGGGGTTCATGTCAGGGGTACCGAAATCTCTCGATGAGATGGCACGAATTGACGGTCACTCAGTCCCCTACTTTTTTGTGCGCATCTTTCTACCGATCATTCGCGGCGGGATCGGGGTGACGGTATTTTTCTGCTTCATGTTCAGCTGGGTGGAACTATTACTTGCACGCACTCTGACCGCAAGCAGCGCAAAACCCATTGTCGTCGTGATGACCCGTACGGTCAGTGCATCAGGGTTGGACTGGGGAGTGTTGGCTGCAGCGGGGGTGTTAACCCTAGTTCCCGGCCTGATTGTCGTCTGGTTCGTTCGCAACCACCTGGTCAAAGGCTTCGCCTTGGGAAGGGTGTGATGGGTCTCGAGTGGATGGCTTGGACGTTGCCCAGCGCGTTGTTCTTTCTCAGTATTGGCGTTGCTCTAACGTTGATGACGGTACTCGAAGTCTACTTTCCAACGATAAAGCGCCAAGGGTTTCTGCCGCTTGCGACCACGCGCGGCGACCGGTTCTTCATGAGTCTTCTCGGTAGTGCATTTATTCACGTGATCTGGCTTGCTGTCAGCGACTCACCGGTGCTCTGGGCGTCGGCACTCAGTGTGGGATACGGGGCGATCTTGTTACGCTGGGGATAGCCGGTAAAAAAAACGAACTAGCTGCGGCTGCGCAGGACTCTATACTGGCATCAAAAAGGGGGATTACGACCATGTCGAGTTCTGGGAAACTTGCGATCTGGCTGATGGGGGTAGCCTGGCTCGCCGGGTGTAGCGACGAATCCGTGCGTGAATCCTCAGCCGTGGTCGACTATGCAGCCAATGCCGAGCGCTGGATCGCAAGCGAGTTCCAGCCGTCGACGCTCTCGGTCGATGAACAACGCGCCGAGCTCGCCTGGTTTACGGCCGCCGCTGAGCCCTTGCGTGGCATGGAAGTCAGTGTTGTCTCCGAAACGTTGACCACCCACGCGTATGAGTCGCAGACGCTGACTAAAGCCTTCGCAGAGATCACGGGCATCAAGGTGGTGCACGATCTGATCCAGGAAGGTGATGTCATCGAGAACCTGCAAAAGCAGATGTTGTCAGGGGAAAATGTTTATGACGCCTACATCAACGATTCCGATCTCATCGGTACCCATGCCCGCTACGGTTATGTGGTACCGCTGTCCGATTTTATGGTCGGTGACGGAGCGGACGTTACCTTGCCGACGCTGGACCTCGACGATTTCATCGGGATAAGTTTCACGACAGGGCCGGATGGCAAACTTTACCAGCTACCGGATCAGCAGTTCGCTAATCTCTACTGGTTTCGTTACGACTGGTTTCAGCGCCCGGAGCTCAAAGGTGCGTTCAGCGAACGTTACGGTTATGAACTCGGCGTGCCGGTGAACTGGTCCGCCTACGAGGACATCGCCGAATTTTTCACCGAGCACGTGCAGACGATTGACGGTGAAAAAGTCTATGGCCACATGGACTATGGCAAAAAAGATCCATCCCTCGGTTGGCGCTTTACCGATGCCTGGTTGTCTATGGCCGGTACCGGCGACGCGGGGATTCCTAACGGCTTACCCGTGGACGAGTGGGGAATACGAGTCGAGGGTTGCCGACCGGTCGGCTCGTCGGTATCTCGTGGTGGGGCGGTGAATGGGCCGGCGGCAGTTTATGCCCTCACGAAGTACATCGACTGGCTGAAACGCTTCGCACCGCCGGAAGCTTCCGGCATGACCTTCTCCGAGGCAGGTAGCGTTCCTGCTCAAGGTCATATCGCACAGCAGATCTTCTGGTACACCACCTTCACGGCAAACATGATCGAAGCAGGGCTTCCGGTAGTGAATGCCGATGGCACCCCGAAGTGGCGCATGGCGCCCTCTCCCCACGGTCCGTACTGGTCTGAAGGAATGAAACTCGGATACCAGGATGCGGGCTCGTGGACTTTTCTGAAAAGCACACCACTTGAGCGACGTAAGGCAGCGTGGCTTTATGCACAGTTTGTTGTCTCGAAGACGGTATCGTTGAAGAAAACTCTGCTTGGCCTCACCCCGATACGGGATTCGGACTTGAGATCGGCAGCGATGACCCAAGCTGCGCCAAAGCTTGGAGGGCTGGTGGAGTTTTATCGTAGCCCGGCTCGCACGGCCTGGACGCCAACCGGTACGAACGTGCCTGACTATCCGAAACTTTCCGCACTGTGGTGGCCGAACGTGGCCAATGCGGTCAGCGGTGAGGTGTCACCCCAGGAAGCGATGGATACGTTGGCACGCGAGCAGGACCGGATACTCGAGCGGCTGCAGCGCTCGGGGATACAGGGGGCGTGTGGACCGAAGCTGAATGCGGAGGAAGATCCGGCGGTGTGGTTGGCGCGGCCCGGCTCGCCGAAGGCGCAACTCGCCAACGAAAAGCCTCCGGGCCAAACGGTTCCTTACGATGAGTTGATTCAAGCCTGGCGCGAGGGTCGGGCAAGCTAAAACTCTACCAGCTATAGCGAACCTCTCCGCGGGCCAGGCGACGGTCCACTTCCTGCCAGGCTCGTTGTCGTGAGCAGTTCTCAAGGTGGTCGTCGTCCATCCACAGGGCAACGAGCTTGCGCTCCGAGTCTGTCTCGGCCAGGGCGATTAGTCTCTCTCTTACGGTTGTCACGATGTCGTTTCCTCTTCTATGCGTTCAGAGTTGGGTAAATTCATGCGCTCACCATTGGGTAACGCAGTTTGCTGAACAGGTTCAAAGTGATTCACTAAAGGCGCAAGTACGGAGCTGCAAAGAGTCTCCCTGGCGCCTTCGAAGAACTTCCGGTCGAGCGGCTGAAATTCTCTCGAAGGTTGTCAACAGGCGTCCCGGTGGCGGCGTTTTCGCGGTTGAAACAGCTCAGAGGCGGGCGTTTAATGGTTTGCTATAGGGGGTGGGATTTTCATCGCCGGCTTTGCAAGTTCTGGGCAACAAAAAGTCGCGGTGTGGTTGTCAGCGGTCACAACCATCTGGCCGTGGGCGATTGAACCGATTCCCCCCAAGTCGTTACTCAACCGTCGGATGCACTAATTAGGAGTTATCCGCATGAGGAACATCAGGTAGCGCCACATGGTAGACACCGAACCGGTCCCTGACGCCGATATCGAGCTGGTTGCTCGCGTTGCAACCGGCGATAAGCAGGCGTTTGAAACCCTGTTTACCGACTATGGTGAGCGGGTTTTCCGGTATGCGCACCGTCTGATCCACGATGTTCCCAAGGCGGAGGAGGTAACCAACGACGTGATGATTGAAGTATGGAAAAACGCGGCAAAGTTCGAAGCTAGATCCAAGGTATCCACCTGGATCCTCGGGATAACCCGGCACCTGGCGTTAAACGCCGTACGAGGCAAGAAGCTCGACACAGTAGACGTCGATTTGGCTCCCGAGATCGTTGACCCATCGGAAAGCGCCGAACGCGGTGCCGTTGCCGATGAACGCGCGGATTTGCAGCAGAAGTTGCGCGCGGCGCTTGCCGAGTTGTCAGCCGACCATCGAGACGTCATTGAACTCACTTTTTTTCACGGCTGTTCTTACCAGGAGATTGCCGCCATCGTCGACTGCCCGGAAAACACGGTCAAAACGCGCATGTACCATGCCAGGAAACAACTGCAGGGCATCCTGCCCGGTCTCGGACTTGATGCAGGCTCCTATGGCGCTGAAGGAGTGGCGACATGAACCATCGTGAAGCCGAATCGCTGTTGCCCTGGCTCGCCGCGGGTACCCTGGAAGCGGTGGAAACCCGAGCTGTTGAGGCCCATGTGGCCGATTGTGAGCAGTGCACGGTGGAACTTCTTGAACTCGGAAACCTGCACACGGCGGTTGCCGAGACCGGCGCGGAGGAACCAGCATACAACCCGCAGATCCTCACCGCAGCCTTGAAGCAGATCGACGCTATGCAGGCCCGGGACGAAGGGGAGATTACCGTCAACGAAGCACTCCGGACTTCTAAGATCAAGACACTGCTCCAGGACCTTGTCGAACGACTGCAGTGGAGCATGACCCCACCCCTGGCCCGAATCGCCATCGGCGCACAGTTTGCGCTGGTATTGGGTTTGCTCGTGGCACTCACTAAAACAGGCGAAGCGCCTGAGCAAGTGTACGATGTGGTTGCCCAGGTAACACCGGGCGACTACACCCTGGGGTTTGCTCCCGGAGTGACCGAGCAGCAGATCCGAACCCTGCTTTTTGAGTCCAAC
>SMUX01122087.1_pt1 | contig 10418 bp, 11 predicted proteins | sample 2456431 | NCBI WGS metagenome assembly SMUX01 (sample SAMN11095930, study PRJNA526329) | marine sediment metagenome | biome: Marine sediment; feature: Surficial sediment; material: Deep marine sediment; isolation source: Hadal surficial sediment | place: Pacific Ocean | collected 2014-11 | depth... | reverse complement strand
GGACCAGTGCCTTAACCGGCTCGATCTGGAAACGATTGAAGCCGGAGAAGTCTGTGATTGGGACAGTGCGTGTAAATTCGCGGGAGATTCGGTCGGCGATTTCTCCGGAGTGGGCAAGGGCGTATTCCCAACCTTTCAGGCTCGCGGTGATGAACTTCTGCACCAACCTTGGATTGTCCTTGACCAACCGTCGGTGGGTGAAAAGTGTGTCCCCGTAAAAATCGACGCCATAGGTTGCTGGGCGAAGATTGGTCAGGCGCAATCCCAGTTCCGCGGCCAGCCAATCAGCGGAGATGGTGAAGCCGGTTGCCACGTCGGCAACCCCTTTGGCGAGATCGTAGATCCCTAATTTGCTCTGGATGTGCTGCTGTGAGACAAGAGACGGATCGATGTTTTCGGCCCGCAGCATGGCGAGCAATTCGACGTGAGCATATCCGCTCCGTCCCAGAGTTGCCACGCGCAGCCTTGTCAGGTCGACGGGAGATTGGAGTCCGGTCTCCGCAGTTGCGTAAAATGCCACGGGGCTCTGCTGGAAAATTGAGGCCAGTATCACGAGAGGATTGCCTTCGTGCCGGGCGATCAGGATGTCGGAGGCGGCAATTCCGAAATCGGCTCGCCTCTCGGCAATCTCCTGCGTGACACTGTGGAACCTGCCGTCAGGTTCGAACGCGGAACGGATTTCGACTTCCAGACCGGCATCGTCGTAATAACCCCGCCAGAGGGCGGCGTAATAGCCGGCAAACTGGAACTGATGATCCCAGCGCAGTTGTAAAACGACTCTCTCCGCGGCATGAGTGGAAGCGGTGAACAAACCTGCTGCGACGATCACAAGAAACGTGGCCGAACCGACAAATTTTCTTCTTTGTCGGAAGAAGACCCAGAGCGCGTAGCCGACGGCCCCGACGATCACAACGTCGATTATCGTCATCAACGTGTTTGATTCCCAAATCATAGCGTTCCCCCTGCTCGGGTAGTCACCTGCGAATGTGTCCCCTCATGCGTCCAGGTTGATTGTAAACCTGTTTGCCATCACCGCGACCCGGAATTCCGTTCCGTCCTTGCGCCGTCACCTACCCGTAACCGGCACGTCCCCGTCAACCGCGATTCTCCCGGCACATCGTCGGCGGCAACGTCCGCCCTTAGGCCATGTACCGACATGCACGACAGCTCTTCCTCCCTAGGGCCCGATGATTGGCGTGCCGCCGGGATAGCCAGATGGAATCCGCGCGATGGCTTCGATCAACCGGGCTCGGCTTTGGGCGCGCTCGGTCAACTTCATGCACGTTCAGTGGAAGGCCGCATGATACAGCACCGACGTTGGATTGCCAGTCACGCGGACGACGACGCGAACCATAATCGGGAGTACGACCAACACTCCTTCCGGTCATCCAGTAGCGTCCGCCGCCGCCCCGACCCAATCGTCGAGGGGGCCTTTCCAGGGCGATCGAAGACCATTTCAGCATATTTGCCGAACTCCTTCCGTCCCCCCAGGGGGTAACCCGCCATTGTCGTGGCCGAACATGGCACCTCGGAGCGGCGCCCCGCGCCTGATACCTTAGCATTAAAACACAAACCTCGCCGCTGCGACATTAATCCAAAAGTTTAAATTGATATACTTTCGTATTATAGAAATAATACCAATGTATAAATTTTGCTATTTAATATAACGACGGGAGAAACCTTTGCACATTTAGGTAAACATCTTCTCCTGTGCATTACCGTTCAAACTTTTTTACGATCAGAGAATTATCTCTATTCCAAGGAGAGTGCGGTTTGAGCGTGTGTTCGCGATGTCCTCTTTGTCAATTATGACTAAGTTGTCGACAAATGAGAGCGGGTCTCGGCAGTACCTGCCGGCGACAACCGCACTTCGGCGCCAATCACCGGCGCGAAGCACCGCCGTCCCCCGCTAGAAGCGGGCAACGCGGGAAGACCGGAGGAAAAAATCGACGATGGTTGCCACCGCGATGGAGGTTCACGACCCGTTGATATTGCCAAGCAATTGCGCCACTTGCCCGGTCCGCAGGTTCACGGCCTATTCGGGAATTCCCGCGGCATCCATTCCGTATCTCGAGAGCGTCCGGATAGGGTCCCGGACCCTCCCCGCCCGGAGTAGCATCTGCTACGAGGCGGCCGCTTCGACCGAGCTGTATACGCTCTATGATGGTTGGGCGTTCACCTACAAGCTGCTGCCCGACGGCCGGCGCCAGATCCTGGAGTTCCTTTTGCCGGGAGACCCCATCGGTTTGCAGGCTCTTTGGCTTGATGTCATACCCCATTCGGCGCAGGCCCTCACGGAGGTCACCCTTTGCGTCTTTGACCTGGAGCAGTTCAGCGGGCTCACGATCGGACGGCCTGAGCAGGAATGGTCGATTCTCGGATATCTGGCTGCCCGGCAGGCCCAAACCGAGGAGAGGCTTGTCGATCTGGGGCGGCGCACCGCGACCGAGCGTATCGCGCGGTTGATTCTGGATATCTGCGACCATTTAGGCGCCCGCGGCCTCGGCGTCAGATTATTACACGACGATTCCTTCCCCTTCCATCTCCGCCAGGAGCACATCGCCGACGCGCTCGGGCTCACCAAGGCCCATGTTAGCCGCACCCTCCAGACATTGCGCCGGGAAGGACTGGTGGTGGACACGAACCGCAGAAGGGTGACGCTTCTCGATACCGCCGGCCTCAGGCAGCGATTGGCTTGACCCATCCCGCTCCCCCTGCGCGAGGCCGGCCCCGTGGATATCGAAAAATTCTTCGGCTCGTGGTCGAGCTGAAATGGCGCGACGAGGAGCGAGGTTCATTATGAGAAAGAGTGCCATCGACCCACGTATTCTCGGGCGGATCGAAGGCACGTTGCGCAGAAAATGATGCCTGTCGGCCGATCACCAAGCGGAGGGCATTCGCGCACGGGAGCGGGCTTCGGGAGCTTCGCCTGCTGGCCGATCTGCCGGGCCTCGGATTCCTGTAGATGCTGTCGCCGAAATATGAAATCGCGTTGGCCGAACTCAGAAAAATCGACCCCGATAGACCGCCGGATGGTCGCCGGCTCCTGGCAGTGGCCGGGGAACTCCGCGAGCGGGATCAGTTTCTTGCAACCCTGTCCAAGAACTTCCGGGGCGCGGTGAACGCGTCGCCGACGGCCCAGGGAGGCTCGCCGAGTGCACGATGAATTGGAAAGCGGGTCGAGGCGCGCACCGCCGACGCCAGCGCTGACGATGAAGAACTTTGCGAGGGAATTCGTCCGCGAGTACACGTTCGTGCTTCTTGAGCTGGAAATGCTGGATTCCGCCGCTCCGCCGCCTGCCGAGGAGGTGCTCGCGCTCGGCAAGCAGCTGGAAGGCCTCCGTGCCGAATTCATCCTAGGGAACATAGATGCGGGACGGTCCTCGCCATGATCGAGCGCGGCAAGGTCGGCACCAGGTTTTTCGTCATTGGTGTAGCTCTGGCCGCCACAATTTTCTTGTTCGACGTCCTCTTCCCCCTGGGCGTGGCGGCGGGCGTGCCCTACGTCGCGATTATGATGGTCGGCTTGTGGGCCCCGGGGAAGCGCTACATTTTGGGTCTGGCCACAATCTGTACGGCGCTCATCGTTGTTGGCTACGTCTACTCCCCTCAGGGCGGCATTCCCTGGTTGGCATTCACCAACCGCGCGCTGGTTGTCGTCGCGATTTGGATTACGGCGATCTTGATCGGGAAGCACAAACAGGCCGAAGAGGCGTTGTGGGACAGCGAGGCGCGGCTCAAGACGACGCTGAACAATCTCCTTGAGGGCGTCATCACCATCGACGAGAAGGGTATCATCCACTCCTTCAACCCGGCGGCGGAGCGCATGTTCGGGTACGCCGCCGAGGAAGTTATCGGCGGCAACGTCAACATGCTCATGCCCGAACCGGACCGCGGCGGGCACGACGGCTACATCAGGAGTTATCTAGAGACCGGTGAGGCGAAGATCATCGGCCGGGCCCGAGAGGTGACGGGCCGGCGCAAGGACGGGACGACCTTTCCGTTGAACCTGGGGATTGCCGAGATGCGCTTGGGCGAGAGACGATTCTACGTCGGGACGTTGGACGACATCACCGAGCGGAAGGTGAACGAGGAGAGCCTACGGCAAGCCAAGGAGCAGGCCGATCTCGCCAACCTCGCCAAGTCCGAGTTCCTGACCACCATGAGCCACGAGCTGCGCACGCCCCTGAACGCCGTCCTCGGATTCGCCGAAATCATGCAGCAGCAGATTTACGGTCCACTCGGCCACCCCAAATACGGCGAATACATCGACGACATTCACGAGAGCGGCAGGCACCTCCTGGGGCTTATCAACGATATCCTCGATGTCTCCAGGATCGAGACCGGACAGACCGAGCTCAGCGAGGTTTGGTTAGACGTCGGCGTCGTCGTCGAGTCTTCGGTGCGTCTGGTGCGGGAGAAGGCGAACCACGCCAGCCTCGAGCTCTTGACGATGGTAAACGATGATACGCCGCTGCTGTTCGCGGATGAACGCAGGGTCAAGCAGATCCTCCTCAACCTGCTATCCAACGCGCTCAAGTTCACGCCCAAGGGCGGCCGTGTATCGGTCGATGCCGGGATCGACGAGGGGGGCGGCTGCTTCCTATCCGTCTCGGACACAGGCATTGGCATCGCGCCCGAGGATGTGGACAAGGTGCTGAGCCCGTTCGGCCAGGTCGACAGCTCGTTGAGCCGGCGCCACGAGGGGTCCGGACTAGGGCTGCCGCTTGCCAAATCGTTGGTGGAGCTTCATGGCGGCACCCTCGATCTCGATAGCGAAGCCGGGATAGGGACGACGGTTGCGGCGAAGTTCCCGGCCAGGAGAACCAAGCCTAACCGGCACCGTCCTGCAAAGAGAAGCGGGGGAAACGGGATGAAACACACGACAAAAAGAAGCGTGCGAAGGGGCACCGCTTCCGCGGCTCTCTAGCTCGGCAAATTCGCCAACAAGCAAGGAACAACACAGTTTACGCATGTTCATTCCGTCTAGGTGATAGGAGAGAATGATCCCAAGCACAGCGAGAAAGATTGGTTCTGTCCTTCGGCCCGGCGACTGCGCCGCCTGTCCTGTCCGCCGGTTCGCGGCCTATTCGGGGACGTGCCCGCCGGGGCGCTGAAATTCCTCCAGGCCGCCCGGTTGGCGGATCGGATCCTGCCGGCGAAGAGCAACATCTACTGGCAGGAGAAGGCGGCCGACGAGGTCTTCACCGTTTACGACGGGTGGCCTTCGGACTATCCTTAAGCCCTTGAATTCGCTGGTCGGGGCGGCCGGATTCGAACCGGCGACCTTCTGCTCCCAAAGCAGATGCGCTACCAGGCTGCGCTACGCCCCGTGACCTCGGCGCCGGGGGATCGACGCCCCCAGATACACGAACCCCGAATGCGCGGCAAGGCCTCTCGCGCGCGCCCATGACTTCCGCCCACATCACCGCGCCCGGGCGATACTGTGAGGCGCTCCGCCCGAGCGTGGGAAGAAGCCGGCGCTGGCGGCCAAGCGGGTTACCGAAGAGTTCCCGGAAGCGGACGATTGGGCTATGGTCCCTGCCGGTTTTGGGCATTTCAAGCGGCCTTTGGTCACTATGATCAAGCCGGATGGAACATGGCCCAGCGATGGATTGCCATAGCGGCAACCGGACCGGCCGTGGGGCGGCCAGCGGGAAAGTCGATCTGAATGAGATGCGGGATGAGTGAAAATTATATCGTCGACTCCAACAACAAATTCCCCATCAAGGCGTGGACCAAGGGCGTCCAGGTCGAGGATGTCGCCGCCGATCAGCTGCGGAACATGGCGAACCTGCCTTTCATCCACAAGCATATCGCCGTTATGCCGGACGTTCATTGGGGCATGGGGGCAACTATCGGCTCCGTCATCCCGACGAAAGGGGCAATCATTCCGGCGGCGGTAGGAGTCGACATCGGTTGCGGCATGATGGCGGTACAGACGGATTTCCCGGCTTCGCGCCTGCCCGATAACCTCAAGGAACTTCGCGGCGCGATCGAGCGGGCGGTGCCCCACGGTCGCACCCATCACGGTGGAGCCAATGACAGAGGCGCTTGGCATGATGTCCCCGACAGGATCGGTCGGGCCTGGTCGTCCACGGAGCTGGAGGCACGGTACGACATCATTACCGAGAAGCATCCCAAGGCCCTATCTCGCAACAACGTCCGCCATTTAGGCACGCTGGGCACCGGCAATCATTTCATCGAGGTCTGCTTGGATGAGGACGATCTCGTGTGGGTAATGCTGCATTCCGGGTCACGGGGCTGCGGCAATCGCATCGGCACCTATTTTATCCAGCGCGCCAAGAAGGAGATGGAACGGGGGTTCATCCAACTGCCAGACATGAACCTGGCTTACCTGACGGAAGGCTCGGAGCTATTCAGGGATTACGTGGAGGCAGTGGGGTGGGCGCAGGATTTCGCCGCTGAAAACCGTGTGCAAATGATGAAGACTATCGTGCTGGCCATGGAGAATGTGCTTGGTCCGTTGGACATCGCGGCTGATGAGGCCGTCGACTGTCACCACAACTATGTGATCCAGGAAAACCACTTCGGCTCTAACGTCTGGATCACCCGTAAGGGCGCTGTCAGGGCGCGTGAGGGCGATCTCGGCATCATCCCCGGCAGCATGGGGGTGCGGTCCTATATCGTGAGGGGCAAGGGCAACCCGGAGAGCTTCCATTCATGCGCACATGGCGCTGGGCGGGCGATGTCGAGACGTGAGGCTAAGATGAAATTTTCGATCGAGGACCACGTCAAGGCGACCGAAGGTGTTGAATGCCGCAAGGACGAGGGCGTGATTGACGAAACGCCCATGGCCTACAAGGACATTGACGCTGTTATGAGAGCGCAAGAGGATTTGGTGGAGATCGTCCATACCCTCAAACAGGTAATCTGTGTGAAGGGTTGATCATAAGCTTCGTAGCCATAGCCGACGGCGTGACCTCTCGTCCCCAATAAGACAGTATAAGGCCAAATCGGTCCTGGACTGTTTCCCGAATTTCAAGGAATTGACAGGAAGTCACGAAACTTAAGTAGGATTCCGTATCGAAAACGGCACTAAAGTACTCCGGCGTCAAAGAAAAGGTTTAACAAAATTTTAAGGTTAACGGCATAGCCTGTTCGACTATGGCTACGGGTGGCAAGTGCGCCTCCGGCCTGAAGGAAAGGCACGCCACATGTTGAAGAAAGCGATGTTGCTCGGCCTTCTGGTCCTGCCCCTCTCGCTTCCGGCGAAGGCGCAAAACATTTGCACGGCCCGGAACGAGGTCCTGGGACATCTCGACAGCAAATATTCCGAGGCGCCCGTGGCCATGGGGCTCGCCAACAACGGCGGGATGATCGAAGTGTTGAGTTCGGGCTCCGGCAATACCTGGACGATCATCATCACCATGCCCAGCGGCGTGACGTGCCTGCTGGCAGCCGGCGAAAGCTGGGAAAGCCTGCCCTTGATCGCCGCCGGACCGGCCACCTGAACACGGCTGGCGCCGCCATTGGCCGAGCGGGCCATCCGGTCCCGATTGCCCCGGCACCCTCATCCATCGACTCATCGAACCATGGCACATCACCAAACCATGGCAAGGTAAGCCTCAGGCAGCGTTTACCCGGCGATCGTTCCGGGTTCACCGCCCGCCCGACACAGGTGGGATTCGCGCTTCAGCGGCGCTGGCGCGTGGCGCCATGAAATATCCGGTGCAAAACCCTGTCGCCCGGTTTGATTCCGAGACGCGCCGTGGTGCCGGCATTGATTTCGAGGACCGCCCGCACGGGGCGATCGGACGGTATCGGCGCGAGCGACCCGGGGACCGTGCGCTGGGCAATGTTGACGATGACGCCATCGGCGCCGATGAATAGCATATCCAGGGGCACGATCGTATTCTTCATCCACATGGCGACGGGTGTTTCCCGGCCGTAATCGAACAGCATGCCGGCGCCGGGCGCCAGCTTCGGCCGGTACATCAGTCCCTGCATCCGTTGGCGCTGGTTCACGGCAAGCTCGACGCGGAAATCATGGCGCTTACCGTCCCGCGTCTCGATGACGACCTCGGAGGTCTCGAAGGTGACGAAGCCCCGCGCCTGGGCCGACGCCTCGCCGGCGGGGGTGGCGATCACCGCCAAGACCGCCACCGACAGGGTGAAAAGCAGGCGCCGCAATCGCGCCGCCAAGGCCGGCGCCGAAGTCCCTGATGAAACGGAGAAAATAGGGGATCGATCGGGCGGGTGCACCAAGCACCGCGCGCCCCGTTCCGGTCGCGAAGGGGGCGGGAGACATTGACGAACGGTACTCACATCACCCGGATTTCGGTCGCCTGCGGTCCCTTGGGCCCGTCGCCGACCCGCACCTCCACGTTCTGACCGGCCTGTAGCCGGGTAACGCCGGAGCGGCGCAGGGTCACCATATGAATGAACACATCCCGCTCATACCCGGACTGGGAGACGAACCCGTACCCCTTGTCGGGATTGAACCACTTTACCGTCGCCTCGACGAAGTCGCCGGAGGGCGGAATGGGGGCATCGAAAGCCGGACCGTCTGTATCACGCGTGATCGGGCTCGGTGGTTCGGCGGTACTGTTATCGACATCCAGAATCCGCGTCACCTGCAAGCCCTTGTCGCGCCGCACGACCTCGCACAGCACGGTGGCGCCGGGCCGAAGCTCTTCATGGCCGGCATCACGCAACACCGACAGATGCAAAAACGCATCATGCGTTTCATCAGCCGGCGTAATAAAACCGAAACCCTTCACCGTGTTGAACCACTTGACAGTGCCTCGGACTTCGAACGGCTCTGCCGAATCATCGGTGTCAGTCGCCTCACTCATGCGAACGCTCTTCCCCGATATATATTTTTGTTATGGAGCCTATCATCTTTTTTCGGAAGTTACAAACAGGACGGTTAGAGTAAAAGATTATAATGGTTTGCCGGATCGGGCCGCATATCGCCGGTCGCGTGAAGGCATTGAAGTGCCCGCGGCCGGTGCAAAGGCCATCCGCCGACCGGCATCCACCCATTCGACAGCCATGCGGTGCGCGCTGAGTATTTACTTTCATAGGAGGGTGACACATCCGACGGCCTGGCAAGTTCTCTCAGGCCCGGAGCGTGGTCCGCCGTGATGCTAGGCGCATCACAAGGGCCGCGCGACGAGAGCGTAAGGACGTGCAAGGCCGCCCGAAGGATCGCTTTTCGCGGCCAACGGCGGGCGTCGCCGCCGCTTGACGATGTCGCCACATCGCCAGCGCGACGCCTCCACCCCGGAGGCCGCGAAAAGACGATTATATGTGCCACCCTCCTATGAAAGTGAGTACGGGACCACGGCGCAAAAAAAAATCCCGGTCAAACGATTCCATCTGGCCGGATAATGCTCTAGGGTACGCCTCCATATTTTGACTTCACCGGGCAACCTGGACCGGGAGCGATCACCAAGGCGCTCGGCCGGCGTCGAGGTGTTCGGAAACGGTAAGCTGGCGATTTAACGAATGGATCGGATCAAGGTTCACCCTATCACCCTAGGCCTCGGTCTGTTCGGCTTATGGCTGCTGCTTTCGGGCCATTATGACGATCCGCTGCTTCTGACACTCGGCGTCATCTCCTCTATCGCCGTCGTCTTCATCGCCCAGCGCATGGACGTGATCGACCATGAAAGCGTCTCCTTGCGGCTGCGCTTCGGTTTCATCGGCTACCTCGGGTGGCTGGCGAAGGAGATCGTCCTGGCGAATATCGCCGTCGCCAAGATCATCATTAGCCCGTCCCTTCCCCTCAGTCCGCTGTTGTTCCGGGTCAAGACGTCGCAAAAGACCGATGTCGGCCGCGTGACGCACGCCAATTCCATCACCCTGACGCCGGGCACCGTCTCGGTCGAGGTCGAGGACGGCGACATCATCGTCCACGCCATCGCCGGCAAGCTCGCGAGTGACATGGCCAAAGGCGAAATGGATCGGCGCGTGACCGCCGTCGAGGGCGGTTGAGCGATGTTCACCGCCGCCGCCGCCGCGATCCTCATCACCATGTTCCTGGCGCTGGTGCGCCTGTTCGCGGGCCCGACGCTCTATGACCGGGTGCTGGCGGTGAATTCCTTCGGCACCAAGACGGTGTTGCTCATCGGCGTCATGGGGTTCCTGACCGAACGGCCCGAGTTCCTCGACATCGCGCTGCTTTACGCGCTGATCAACTTCATCACCACCATCGCCATCCTCAAATTCTTCCGCTACCGCGCCCTCGGCGACGCGCCGGACCGCAAACACCGAACGGACGCATGGAAACGGCTCTCGATATCCTGAGTTGGGCGCTGCTGCTTGGCGGCGGCGCCTTCGTCATGATCGGCGGCATCGGCCTGCTGCGCCTGCCGGATTTCTACACCCGGCTGCACGCCGCCGGCATGACCGACACCTTGGGCGCCGGGCTGATCATCCTCGGGATGATG
>SMUX01232352.1_pt1 | contig 10421 bp, 8 predicted proteins | sample 2456431 | NCBI WGS metagenome assembly SMUX01 (sample SAMN11095930, study PRJNA526329) | marine sediment metagenome | biome: Marine sediment; feature: Surficial sediment; material: Deep marine sediment; isolation source: Hadal surficial sediment | place: Pacific Ocean | collected 2014-11 | depth 0-1... | reverse complement strand
AGTCGATGTAGGACTCTTTCATCTGTTCTTCTATGAAAACAGGGATAACTCTCTCGCGTTGATTCTCCATCCAGCAGGAACCTCTACTAACTTAAACGTCTATATTTTTAGCGTACTTCGCGTTTTCCTCGATGAACTTACGTCGCAACTCAACATTGCCGCCCATCAGGATTGAAAAAATATGGTCCGCCTCGATCGCCTCCTCGATGGTAACCAGAAGGTTTGTTCTCGACTCCGGATCCATTGTGGTTTTCCAAAGCTGATCCGGATTCATTTCGCCAAGACCCTTGTAACGCTGAATCTGAACACCGTTGTTACCCATGCGCTTCATCGTGTCGTCGCGTTCATCATCCGTGTAGACGTAGAACTCTTGCTTGCCTTTGTAAACCCGGTACAGAGGAGGTTGAGCAATATAAATGTGGCCTTGTTCCACCAACTCTTTCATGTAGCGAAAGAAAAAAGTGAGCAGTAAGGTGAGAATGTGGGAGCCATCGACATCCGCATCGGTCATAATGATGATCTTGTGGTAACGGAGCCGAGAGACATCAAACTCGTCACCTCCTATACCCGTGCCAAGGGCAGAGATGATGGTCCGAATTTCTTCGTTTGAGAGAATCTTGTCCAATCTTGCCTTTTCGACATTCAGAATCTTACCCTTTAATGGCAGAATTGCCTGATACCTGCGGTCCCGACCCTGCTTGGCAGAACCCCCGGCAGAATCACCCTCGACAAGATAAATCTCGCATTGCGCTGCATCCCGGCTGGAGCAGTCCGCCAATTTCCCTGGCAGGGAACCACTCTCCAAAGCGCTTTTCCTTCTGGTAAGTTCTCTCGCCTTTTTGGCCGCTTCGCGTCCTCGGGCAGCCGTCAGCGCTTTCTCGACGATGCGCTTGGCAATGCTCGGATTCTCTTCCATGAATGCCGCGAAGCTTTCACCAAAAATGGATTCTGTGATGCCCTTCACTTCGCTGTTGCCGAGTTTGGTTTTGGTCTGGCCCTCAAACTGCGGTTCCATCACCTTGGCGCTAATGACCGCCGTCAACCCCTCTCTGACATCTTCGCCCGTAAGGCTGATGTTCTCCTTCTTGAAAAGATTATTTTTCTGAGCGTAACTGTTCAGCGTTCGGGTGAGCGCGGCTTTGAAACCAACCAGGTGTGTGCCGCCTTCAATGGTCTTAATGTTGTTGACATAGGTAAAAATGTTTTCGATATAGGTCTCGTTATATTGCAGCGCGATCTGGACTTCAACTTCTTCCTTCTCTCCACTGAAATACAACGGCTCCTTATGAATCGGCTCCTTGCCCTCATTGAGATAATCTATGAATGAAATAAGACCGCCCTTATAGTAATATTCGTGACTCTTGCCGCTTTCGTCTTCAGAAATAATGATTCGGAGTTCTTTGTTCAGGAAAGCCAATTCACGCATCCGTTCAGAAAGAACTTCGAAATTAAACTTTGTTTCCTTGAAAATGGTGCTGTCTGGAAAAAATGTCGTTTTCGTGCCGGAGGTGTTCCCCTTACCTACGACCTTTAGATCGAACTCCGGAATGCCGATCCGGTAGCGCTGCAAATACACCTTCCCATCACGGCAAACTTCAACTTCACACCATTCAGAAAGCGCGTTTACAACAGAGACGCCGACGCCGTGCAGGCCGCCGGATACCTTGTAACTATCCTTGTCGAACTTACCACCGGCGTGCAGCACGGTCATCACCACTTCAAGCGCAGGTCTTTTCTCTGTGGGATGTAAATCCACAGGAATGCCGCGGCCGTCATCGGCGACAGTTACGCTGCCATCTTTGTTTAGCCTTATCTCTATCTTGCTGCAATATCCTGCCAGCACTTCGTCGATGCTGTTATCAACGACCTCGTAAATCAGATGGTTGAGACCGCGCATGCCAATATCACCGATGTACATGGCCGGACGCTTTCTCACGGCCTCAAGTCCCTTTAGAACCTGAATCTGTTCCGCGTTATAAGTCTCTGAGTTGTTGTTCTTTTTTGTTTCCGCCATAGACTACTTTACCTCTGCTTTATCCTTCAAATAAACCGGATGTCCTTAATAACTCCGCGCCCAACTTCCTTATCAATTCGGGAGAGAATCCCTTGTTTCATGTAGACCAGTTCGTTACGCCAACTGCTGCTTTTCACCTTCACAAACAGAATTCCCTCTGAAACTCTTTGGGGCGTGGTGACACCCGCTATTTTTTCTCCTACAATTTCCGGCCACTTGCCCAGCACCTCGAATTCTTTCACCCGGGTTTCCATCCCCATCTGGCGCAGAAAGCCAAAAAGAGAACTGCCGAGTGTTTTAACGCCGTTAATTCCTGAGTGGCTCAATGTGCCCATCCTCAACAATAAATCGCGCCTGTTCAACGCCCCCCAACTGCAAAGAATCAGAAAGAACGGGTTCCTTCGGACTCGTTAAGATAATCTGTCCAAGGCCATCCAGTGCCCCAAACACGCTTTGTTCACGAAAATTATCTAACTCAGAATAGCAATCATCAAGCAAGAGCACCGGCGTCTCGTTAATTCTCTCCTGCAGGTGCTTGAATTCAGCAATTTTGATGGAAATGAGCACGGACTTGTGTTCGCCACGAGATCCGTATTTCCTAAGATCCATACCGTCGATGGTGATGATTACATCATCGCGATGAGGACCCACCATCGTCGCGCCGAGAGTTCTCTCCTTTTTTTCGTTTCCGGAAAGCGCTTTCAGAAACATTCCTTCCGCATTATCATTATTATCGTTATTCGTATATTTGACCGAGGACTCTATTGTCATTTCTATCTTCTCAGTGCTTTGCGTAAATCGATGATAGATCGAGCCAACAGTTGTACAAAATGCTCCGATAAATTCGTGCCTTAACTCAATTATCCTTCCGCCGACGTTGGCCAACTGCTGCGTCCATGCTTCCAGAGCGTCATCGTTGGCTCTCAAACCATCCCTGAAATTCTGCAGAATCTTGTTTCGTTGTTTCAGAGTTCTATTGTATTCTTGCAAGTCATTCAGGTAGGACAGACTTAATTGCGAAAGGAGGACATCGATAAATCTTCTACGCTCAGCAGGCGCTCCGGTCGTTATTCTGAACTCGTCGGGAGCCATCACCACGACCGGGAACTGGCCAAATATTTTAGAATGTTTGCTGAGTCGTTTACGGTCAATGCTTATTTCCTTCTTTTCGTCTTTATTGTAATTTATGATGACCAATCTTTCTATGTCTGGTTCCTGAAAGAGACTGGCCCTAAGATTGAAGAAAGTTGTCTCCCGCTTTACGAGCTCCTGATTTCGTGCGTGCCTGAAACTCCGTCCTAAACAAAGCAGATAGACCGCCTCCAAAAAATTTGTCTTTCCTTGTGCATTCAGTCCGAAAATAAAATTCTGCTTTTCTGAAAGCTCTATTTCGGCTGTTGCATAATTTCTGAAATTGGTCAAAGATACCTTGCTGACGTACATCCGGAAAAGCACTAATCCTCATTCAACCTTATGGGCATGAGAAGCATGAGAACATCTTCCCCCTCTTTCTGAGTGGTCGGATAAATAATGCCCGCACTTACGGAATCTTTCAGGTTCATTTCGATATCATCCGTATCAAGATGCCGCAGAATATCGAGAAAGTAGTTTGCGTTGTAGCCGATATCCATGCTGTCGCCGGAGTACTCTGCATCGATGGACTCCCGCGCCTCACCGCCAAATTCAACATCTTCAGATTGAATGGTCAAGGTACCGTCCGACACGGATAGTCTGATTTGATGTGTGATAGAGTTCGAAAAGATAGAAACCCGGCGTACCGAAGAGCTGAGCAATTCTCTGTTTACGATAACTTTCTTATCGTTGTCAGATGGAATAACGCGCTCATAGTTCGGAAATTGTCCCTCTATGCCCTTGCTGAAGATCGTCGTGCCCTGAAGGTCAAACACGATATGATCATCACTCACGCTAATTTTTATCTGCTGCGTGTTCTGCACATTTTTGGAAAGCAAGTTCAGTGCTTTGGTTGGAATAATGGCTTCCTGCTGCATATCCGATACAGAAAATGTTTTATCCACGATCTTGACCAATCGGTGGCCGTCGGTCGAAACGAGACGAAGTTCATTTTCAGCGACCTTCATGTAAACGCCCATGAGGGTTGTGCGGAGTTCATCCGTTGATACTGCGAACAACATTTTTGCAACCATTCCGATGAATCGTTCCGTATCGATGGTAAAACTTCCAAGATCATCTTCAATCGTTATTTTGGGAAAATCTTCCTTTGACTCGCCCGACAGGCGATAGAAGCCCTTTTCGGTGTTCAGCGTGATCTTGTATTCTTCATCACAGTTCAGCTCCAGCGGGATGTCCGGCAATTCCCTGACGATCTCAAACAAAATTTTAGCAGGGATCGCGACTGCACCATCGGACTCACCGCTCACTTCAATCGTGGTAGAAATGGAAACCTCCAGATCCGTACCGGTGAGCGTTAATCGATTGCCCTCCAGGTCAAACAAGATATTGCTTAGAATAGGAATGGTGGTCTTGACAGGCACCACCCCGATGATATTCTGAACGGCCTGATGAATTTCTTTTCGGTTCACATTGAATTTCATAAAAAGCCTCTATCAGGTTTCTGATTTTACCAAACGCAAATCTAATAAATAAATGAATAGTATTCAAGAGATTTTATTAGTAGTAGTAGAGCCTGTGGATATGTTGATAACTGCTTTCTGAAGGTAGATAAACTCATGAAACATAGTGCGCTAAGTATAATGGCCTGTGAAGCATTCTCTGTTAGTAAGTTGTGTGGTTGTTGTTAACCAATGGTGGATAAACCCGCGTTACACTTATTTGTTTTTATTGATCAAGCTGGAGCGTTAATTTATCCACACATAATCCAATGAAAAAGGCGACTTATTAACAACCGGTTGTGGATAGATCAACTGCTCGCCAGCTCTATCTTTTTTCTCAGTTCAGCGACCTCGACTTGTACTTTGCTATCCTCATCTATCTGTTTGCCGATACACTGGATGGCGTGAATGACCGTACTGTGGTCTCTGCCGCCAAAATGCAGCCCGATTGTTTTGAGTGAGTTTTTCGTCAGTTCTTTGGACAGATACATGGCTATCTGGCGGACATAAGCTATTTCCTTTTTTCGGGTCTTGGCGCGCAACAAGTCATCTGGTAAATTGTAATGATCGCTGACTATTCGTTGGATCTCCTCGATCATAATATTCTTCTTTTTACTAAGACTCAAATTGCGCAGGACGTCTCTTGCGAGTTCGAGGGAAATGTCTCTTGCGTTTAAAGAAGAGAATGCCAGCAGACGGATGAGAGCGCCCTCAAGCTCACGAATGTTTGAAGTAACATTTGTGGCGATGAACTCGATAATATCACCGGGCAATTCGATGTTGCTTTCTTCTGCCTTTTGTTGCAAGATCGCGATTCGCGTTTCAAGATCCGGGGGTTGAATATCGGCAACGAGTCCCCACTGGAATCTGGAGATCAATCTTTCTTCAACCCCGTCTAAATCTTTCGGCGGCCGGTCTGATGACAGCACGATCTGCTTGCCAGAATTGTAGAGAGCATTAAATGTATGGAAGAACTCTTCTTGTGTCCGCTCCTTGTTGTTGAAAAATTGGATATCATCCACAATCAGGAGATCAACGTTGCGGTAAATGGCGCTGAATTGTGTGGTCTTGTGGTTCTGAATGGAGTTGATAAATTCAATCGTGAACTTTTCGCTGTCAACATACAGGACGTTTTTGGTATTGCTGTTGATAAGAATATAATTGCCGATCGCCTGGATGAGATGTGTTTTGCCAAGCCCGACGCCACCGTAAATGACCAGTGGGTTGAAGGTTGTCTTGCCAGGTGATTCAGCAACAGCAAGTGCCGCCGCTCGAGCGAACTGATTATTGGCGCCCTCCACAAAATTATCAAAGTTATAGCGTTCAATCAGATTGCTTTTCTCTGGGTGATGACGGAGCGGCCTTTTGTTGTCCATGGAAGGCATTCGGGAAAGCTCTCCGCTTGGTGAAGCATTCTCACTAATTGCGTACGCGATGTTTGCCTCTTCTCCAATCACCTCCAGAACGACCTGGTTTAGTAAGTCGCTGTAGTGACCCTCCAGCCACTCATAAAAGAATTGACTGGGAACCTCCACCGTGAGTTTCTGATCATCAAGCCCAACCGGCATGATCGGTTCGAACCAAGTCGTAAAGCTTTGTGGATTGATGCTTTCCCGGATTAGGCCGAGACATTGATCCCAGGTTGTAGCACACGTCGTAGACATTTTACCATACCCTCACAAGGTTTACGCTTCCTCAAAAACATGGAAGATGGAATTATGGTAATACCGAATCAAAATTATCCTCCATCTCCTACCGTCCCCCAAAAGTACTTCGTAGAGTTATTCACAAAATATCCACAAAAAAGATGACCTTATTTGCACCTTCTTGTAACGCCTCAGTAACACGAGTTGAACAGGACATCCCCGACAAAATCAACACGCTTTGTGTTGTCACGATTTAGGAATCTGAAACATAAAATTGTTAAGTTTGTTAGTTTATCCACATTCCATGAATGTGGCCGATTTCCGAGGAAGGACAACCGAAATTTAAGAAAAAACATCTCAATGTCAAGACCAAAGGACAGGAAGTGAGCGATTTGTTGCCGTTAGAAATTAGCTTGACTTTTAGGATAACAATTGATAAGTTCGAAAGTTTTATTCAAAATGAAACCGTTAAGAGCATGGGATAAGAAATGAAAAGAACGTTTCAACCTAGCAACCGTAAAAAGGTGAACAAGCACGGGTTCAGAGAGCGGATGAAGACGAAATCCGGGAGACAGGTGATCAAGGCTCGTCGGGCGAAAGGGCGAAAAAGCCTGACCGTGAGCGACCGGTAGAATGCGTTACTTTTGAGGTTCGTGGTTGGTGAGAGCAAGGCGGTTAAACAGCGACCATGTTATAAAAAAAACTCGGGAGTTTAGCGCACTTTTTACTGAGGGCAGGCGTTTATCGTCAGCACATTTTGTGATTTTCACCAAAGAAGGAAAGGGTCTTAGGTTTGGGTTTGCCGCTTCCAGGCGTTTCGGAAAAGCAGTGACCCGCAATCGCGCCAAAAGGAGATTGAGGGAAATAATCAGATTACACATAGAGTCTCTGCCGAAGAAAGGACACCTTATGTTTTTGGCTAAACCCGGCGTTGAGCGCTTGCCGTTCAATCAACTTGAAGCAGAGCTTTGCAGTTTATTGCAAAGGGTAAAGGCTTGAAGAAAACCTATGAGATATTTGGGTATCGCTTTCATCCGGTTATATCAAACGCTGATTTCGCCTCTTTTCCCTTCTGCGTGCCGCTTCTATCCCTCTTGTTCTGAATATACCCTGCAATCGATCCGTAAACATGGCCTCGTTACCGGCGGATGGAAGGGTCTCCGGCGCTTGGGAAAGTGCCATCCTTTTCACCCAGGTGGTTACGATCCCGTTGACGAACAATGTGAAAGACATAGAATACGATGAATTTCGACAAGAGAACTATTTTCGCAGTAATCCTGATCGGGCTGGTGCTGGTGTTTGTTCAGACCGAGTTTTATCAGGACAGATTTATGCCACCGCCGCCGGAATTGCCGGTGCAAAGCACTCCGCTGGCTCAGGAGTCCAGAGAGCAAACCGGCGGGATCTCTGAGGGACTTCGAACGACAGAGTCTACGTTGATTCAGCCGGCGGAGCCAGCAGAGCCTGCTCAGGAAGAAGAAATGGGTTCCTTCGTGAGCCTTGTGGGTGATGGCAACGCGATTATGATCGAAACGCCGTTGTACTTCGCCACGCTTTCCAGCAAGGGCGCCACCATTCATTCCTGGCGCCTCAAGGCATACGATGACCCGAACGATGAGCCGGTGCAATTGGTTGGGCAACCGGCAGAAGGTAATCTCGCGTTGCTTCTGCCGGTGGATCTGGACACCATTGATACAAGCCCGTTTGTCTTTTCATACGACAAGAGCGCAATCCGCGTAGAGGACAACGAAACGCAGGAAAGTATCACCTTCACGCTTAATCTTGGCAACGACCGAATCATTCGAAAAATATACACTTTCTATCCGGACAAATATTCCGTTGACCTTCGGGTGGAGTTGCTGAATTTCAACGGCTATCTGGTAGGATTCTCCTATTATCTAACCTGGCGTTCCGGGATGCCTTCGACAGAGCCCGATTTGAAAACAGATATGGAAAGCGCCCAAGGTTATGTTTACCAGGGAGACAGCGAGACATTTAATATCAGCGATGAGCCTGAAACAGAGCTTTTTGACAACACAATCGACTGGGTGGGCATCAGGACCAAGTATTTTGCAACGGCCGTCATTCCGACCTCCGCAAAAGGACAGTCAGTCTTGTTCCACGGCACGCCGGTCGATCTCGGGCAGAAGGTACCGCTAAGAAAATATGGTTTTGAACTCAAGATGCCGTTCGACCAGAAGGCGCGACGCATCGATGATTTCACCGTCTTTCTCGGACCGCTGGACTACGAAATAGTCAAGAGCTATAATGTGGATTTGGAAGAAATGGTGGATCTCGGGTGGAGCGTTTTCAAACCGTTCGGGAAGTTCATCCTCTGGAGTTTCAAGCTGCTGCATGGAGTGATTCCAAACTATGGATTCGTCATCATTGTTTTTTCCATCCTTATCAAGCTCCTGTTGTATCCGTTGACGAAAAAGAGTTATCAGTCCATGAAGGAAATGCAGGCACTGCAGCCCGTGATACAAGAACTTAAGGAGAAGTATAAGGACGATTCTCAAAAACAGCAGCAGGAAACGATGAAGCTGTACAAAGAGTATGGCATCAATCCACTGGGTGGATGTATTCCCATGGTGTTGCAGATGCCGCTCCTGATCGCGCTGTTCCAGATTTTTCAATCAACCATAGAACTACGCGGGGCTTCATTCATCTTTTGGATCACGGATCTATCCAGACCCGATACTGTGGCGACGCTGCCGTTCACGATTCCGCTATATGGCGACACGGTGAACATTCTACCACTATTCATGGGTGTCACAATGTTCATCCAGCAAAAGATATCCATGAAAGATCCAAAACAAAAAGCGCTGGTCTATTTCATGCCCATCTTTTTCACTCTGATGTTCAACAGTTTTCCGTCGGGGTTGAATCTTTATTATTCCTTGTTTAACCTGTTTTCCATCCTGCAAGAAAAGCTTGTTCCACATTCGACACGTACCCTGGATGATTTGAAAAAGAAGTCCAATGGCAAGCCCAAACAGCGCCGCCGGGTCAAACATGATTATCGCGGCCGGAAATATTAAACGCTGCCCGGGCTGTCGCAGAAGAAAAGAAACTCCATTCCTGCAAGTTCGTAGGGCTGATTTGTTCAGAGTTGTTTGAGATGTACCATCAAGACGATACCATCGCTGCCATTTCAACCCCGCGCGGGAGTGGCGGCATCGCGGTCATTCGCATCAGCGGGTCTTTGGCCATCTGCACCGCGGACACGATTTTTCGCGGCAAAGCCAGCCTCGAGAAGATAGAATCACACCGCGCAGTACTGGGCAAAATAGTAGACGCTCCGAATGATCAGTCCACGGAAAACCCAACGATTTCAGCGTCCATTCTCGATGAAGTGATCGTGGTCGTGTTCCGCGCACCCAACTCTTTCACGTGTGAAGATGTTGTTGAAATAAGTTGTCACGGCGGCCAGTACCTCGCCCACCGCATCTTAGAGCTTTTGTTACACAACGGCACCAGAATGGCAGAACCCGGTGAATTTACGCAACGGGCTTTCTTGAATGGCCGTCTCGATTTGTCTCAGGCGGAGGCTGTGGCAGATCTCATCAGCGCCCGCACCGAAGCCAGCCTGAAGAGCGCGTTGGCTCAGTTTCAAGGTGCGCTTTCGGCCCGGGTCAAGAAGATTAGATCCACGCTCCTGGACCTATGCTCTTTGCTGGAGCTCGAACTTGATTTTGCTGAAGAGGACCTCGAGTTTGCCAATAAGGAGGAAGTGGCTGTGCGGCTGCAGCAGACACGCGACGAGATTCAAAGCTTTCTGGCAACGTATGACCGGGGCAAGATTCTGCGCGAAGGTGCCAAGCTGGTTATTGTTGGCAAGCCCAATGTTGGTAAGTCCAGCCTGATGAATGCGTTACTGAAGGAGGAGCGAGCCATCGTCACAGACCTCCCTGGCACCACGCGCGATGTGCTTGAAGAGCAATTGGATATTCGCGGCGTGCTCTTCCGGGTGGTGGACACCGCCGGGCTTCGGACCACAAGCGACGCGGTTGAGAAGGAAGGCGTTCTGCGTGCCTATCAACAAGTGCGGGATGCAGAGATCGTATTGTTCTTGTTTGATGGTTCGTGCGAGTTGGACAGAGATGATCGGAGCCTGATCGACGAGGTGTTCAAATCGCGAAAAGATGACTCCCGCGCCGGCATTGTGGT
>SMUX01001261.1_pt1 | contig 10421 bp, 6 predicted proteins | sample 2456431 | NCBI WGS metagenome assembly SMUX01 (sample SAMN11095930, study PRJNA526329) | marine sediment metagenome | biome: Marine sediment; feature: Surficial sediment; material: Deep marine sediment; isolation source: Hadal surficial sediment | place: Pacific Ocean | collected 2014-11 | depth 0-1... | reverse complement strand
GCACGGCCGATCCCTGGGCGACTTCGCAATCTTCTACCGCACCAACGCTCAGTCTCGAATTTTCGAAGAGGAATTCCTGAAGCTCGACGTTCCCTACATCGTGGTGGGAGGCGTGCGTTTCTACGATCGCACCGAGATCAAGGATGCCCTGGCGTACCTCCGACTGCTGGTGAATCCCGCCGATGCCGTGGCACTTCGTCGCATCGTCAACCGGCCGGCCCGAGGCATCGGCAAGGCAACGATGGAACGCGCCGAAGCCCTCGCCCTCGACCGCGGTGTGACGCTGCTCGAGGGGTTGCGTCTGCTGGCGGAAGGCGCGGAAAGCCGCTCGGCGCCCAGAGTGCGCGCCTTTCTCAGCCTACTCGACGAACTCCGGAGCGAGATCCTCGACGCGACCGTCGCCGAGGGCCTCGCCCGGGTAATCGACCGCAGCGGAACCACCCGCCAACTCGAGAAGGAGGCGACCCCCGAAGCCGAGGCCCGGATCGAGAACCTCCGCGAGCTGCTCGCCGCAGCCGAGGACTTCCACCGCGAGAACGCCGCGACCCCGCCGGACGACCGCTCACTGCTCCAGCTCTTTCTCGACCAGGTGGCGTTGGTCTCGGACGTCGACGGATACGCGCGAAGCGACGAGGCCGTGTCGATGATGACCGTCCATTGCGCCAAGGGGCTCGAGTACCCGGTGGTGTTTCTGGTCGGCATGGAGGAAGGCATCTTTCCCCACTCGGCTTCGACGCGAGACGATTCCGGCATCGAGGAGGAGCGACGCCTCTGTTACGTGGGCATGACCCGGGCCATGGAACGCCTGACCCTCACCTGGGCCGCCGAGCGGCTGCGCTATGGCACCCGCACCCACGGGCTCCCTTCGCGCTTCCTCCGCGAGATTCCCACCTCGGTGTTGTCCGAGGGCGCGGATCGGGAGACCGAGAGCGACCCGTCCCTCGACACCAGTTACGGGCAGACCGAGCCGGTGGTGGCGGCGGGGTTGCGGGTCCGGCATCCGGTTTTCGGTGCCGGGGTGATTCTCGCAGTCGCGGGCTCCGGTCCGGGACAGAAGCTTCGAATTCGCTTCGACCGGGTCGGCGTGAAGACCGTTCTCGTGCGTTACGCCAATCTCGAGCTGGGGTGACCGGCCGAGAGCCGATCCGAGTCTCTCGGGCCGTGGTTCACTTCCCCGTCGCGGGTCCCTTGAGTTCCACCACGTTGCCGTCGGGGTCGCGGATGTACATCGAGGGTCCCATGCCCCGGGCGCCGTACCGCAGTTCGACTTCCCCGGCATCGATGCCGTACTTCCGAAGCCGGGCTCGAATCGCGAACTCATCGAACTCGGCCAGGAATAGGGCGAAGTGGTCCATGTTCCGGGCGGCCTCGGCGGGGGGGGGCCGCCCGGTCCGCTGAGCCGGCCCAGGGGCCCGGTCGCATCGATCAGGTCGATCAATCCCGCTCCGGCTCGCAGCTGGACCAGGCCCGCCTCGTCGATCCGCCGCTCTTCCGCGCACCCGAGCACGTCACAGTAGAACCAAAGCGAGCGCGACAGGTCGGAGACGCGCAGCACGATGTGGTCGATCGCCCGAATCACAATCGCGCTCACCGCAGGTGTACCTCGAATCCGCGACGATAAACCAGCCGATGCGGTCCCCGAAAGCGCACCGAGAGAAAGACCGGGTCGCCACGGCGGTCGAGGTGGCGGTGGATGGTCGCGGAACCCGGTGGTAGCCCCCGCACCGCATCCAGGAACGAGGCACCGAAGTCGAAGAGCGCGAATGGGTCCTCGTAGAGAAGGTACTCGTGGTGGGCCGTCCCGTCTTGGCTCCAGGTCTCCCCGCGCCGCCGGGCCTTTTGCAGCTTCCAGATCGGCTCGACGAATCGATGGTCCGGCGCCGTGAACCGAATCGGCCCGTCGAGCCCCCAGTCGAGGCTCACCACCACGGCGCGGGGCCGATTCTCGAGGTCCACGGCGAAGCGCGTGAGTGCGTCGGACCAGCGGCCTCGACCGCCGGTTTCCCGAAGCGTGTCCAGGGTCCGCAGGCTCACCCACAGACCCCCGGCCAGCACGCAACCGGCGGTGACGACGGCCGCTCCGCGCAGGGCCGTTCCCGCCCGGGACGCATCCGAAAGCGCGCTGCGCTCGCCACCCAGACGCCACAGCTCGATCACGGCCATTGCCACCGTGAGCTGGGGAAACGGGTAGGCGTTCAAGACGTGGTGGATACGGTCGGCGCCGGGCATCAGCAGCATTCCGGCCAGCGACAGCACAGTGGTGACGAGCAGGAACGAACCCCCTCGCGAGGCTGCGTCGTCCCCACCCAGACCGCGCCGCCATCGGGTCCAGGACCGAATCCCCAAGAAAACGACACTGGCGAGGAAGATCCACAGAAAGGGGCCGGCCGCCGCGGCCTCGACGTCGAACATGTCCTCGAAGCTTCCGCCGGAGAGCATGAGTCGGTGAAAATAGGAGCCGTCGAGGGTGGTCTCGACGGCGTGGAGCTTCTCACTCCAGTCGGTGGCGGCACCACCGCGGCGCCGAATCAGGGCGCGCGACGCGCGCACCGCCCCATTCAGGGCGATCGCCATCGGGGCTGCACCCAGGGCGAAGCCCAGGACGACCGGCAGGCCCCGGCGCGGGGAGAGCAGGGCTCTTCGCGTCGCCGCGGTCGCCGCCACCGCGAGGCCGACTCCCGCCGCTGCCAGGAAGATTCCGAAGTCGATCTTGTTGTAGAGGCCCAGACCGAGAAGCAGCCCCGCGAGGAAGAGCCGGGCCGCGCTTCGCCCCGTCCAGCCCGAGAAGCCGAAATAGAGGCCGCCGCAGCGACAGATGAGCGCGAGCGCGACCGAACCCCAGTCGTGGCGGCTCACGAAGACAAAGCTCGGGTCGAAGGCGACGAACGCGCCCGTCAACAGCGCCACCGGGAGCCCCAGGAGCCGCCGCGCCCACAACATCGCCAGCAGCACTCCCAGAAGACCCCAGGCCAGCGTCGTGAGCCGCAGGCTGGTCGGCGTGGCCCCGAAGGCGGCGAAGATCGGGATCAGCGCCTGGCTCTTCAGAGCACCCATATAGGGCTGAGTCATCAGGGGGAACCAACGCCCGAGCCAGCGGGCGCTCTCGAGTCCCGGAATCTCGGAGGGACGCCCGTCCGCCCGCAGGAACTGTCGGGCCGGTTCGGCCTGGATGACCTCGTCGTAGTTGAGGCCCGGCACCTCCAGCTGGCGCATCGCCAGCCCGGCGACCACGATGCAGACCGCGAGAAAACCGCAGCCGAGGGCGAGGTGCTCTCGCCTCGCGATGGGATGCTCGTCGCTCACCAACGGCCTACGATATCTCGCGCTGCTCGCCCGGGGCATCTGCCTGATCTTTGCCGGCTCGATCCGCGGCGGCGAAGGCGGCGCTGCAGGAGGTGCCTTCCTGAAGGGCGCGGGACTCTACGACCGACCCATCACATCCGTGGCGTCGAACCATCGGGCGCTGGAGCCGGTTCCCGCGTGTCCCGTCTGCAATGGCAAGCAGGCCCGCCCCCGGTTCGAGATCGAGGGGTTCGTGAGTCGTCTCCTGGTCTGTCCTGGCTGCGACCTCGGGCGCTTGCATCCGATGCCGGTGTCGAAGGTCCTGCTCGAATTCTACCCCGATGACTACTACGGCGAGCCCGGGACCAAGTTCCAGCCCCTCATCGAGGGGTTGGTGCGCTGGGTCGGTGCACGCCATTCCGACTTTCTCTCCCGAGGCCTCGCCGCCCATGCGCGGGTACTCGACCTGGGCTGCGGCCGCGGAGTCGTGCTCGGGGCTCTCGCCGACCGGGGCTTCGAAGTCCACGGCGTCGAGGTCAGCGCCGAGGCCGCCCGGGGCGCCGACCCCCGCGCCGAGATTCGGGTGGCGACCCGGCTCGCCGACGCGGGTTACCCGGAGGCATTCTTCGACCAGGTCCTCATCTGGCACGTCCTCGAACACCTGGAAGATCCCCGCGCGACGCTGGCCGAGGTGCATCGCATCCTGCGACCGGGAGGTCGCTTGATCGTGGCGGTTCCCAACTTCGGAAGCCTCCAGGCGCGATGGATGGGTGCCCACTGGTTTCACCTCGACCTGCCCCGCCACCTCTACCACTTCCCGATACCCGCCCTGCGCGATCTGTTGACCGCGATCGGATTCGCCATCCAAGGCGAATATCATTTCTCGCTTCGCCAGAATCCTTTCGGTTGGATTCAAAGCGCTTTGAACTTTTTCCCCCGCCTTCCGCGCAACGGACTCTACACACTTCTGCACCGGCGATCGCGGGTCGAGTCCCCCCCATTCGGACCCGGTGTTCGCCGATGGCTGTGGTTCTGGCTGTTGCTCGGCGCGCCGATCTCCCTGGCACTGACCTTCGTCGAGACCGCGGTTCGGAGCGGGGCGACGGTGCACCTGGTCGCCCGAAAACGCAACGACCTCTAGCCCGGCTGGTCTAAGGGCCGGGGCGCTGGCGGTAGGGCCGACCCTCGAGGTAGAGATCGAGACGGCCGGTGATCTCCGCTTCCAACGGTGCGTCACCTGCGTTCCGCGCGATCGTCAGCGCGCGCCGGGCGGTGAGCACCGCCTCCTCGAAGCGACCCGATGTCGCGTAGGCGGCGGCGAGGGTGTCGAGCACCGAGGCATCTTCGCCCTTCGTGATGGCCTCGGAGCGCTGGGCCAGCTTCAGGGCGGTATAGGGGTTCCTCAACGCTTGATTCTCGCTGGTGGCGAGCAGCCAGGCCAGGTTGTTGGCGGCGGTCAGAAACGAGGGTTTCAGGCGAACTGCCTCGCTGAAGTAGACGACGGCGTCCTCGGCGCGGCCCCGGGCCAGCATCGCCCGACCGAGATAGGCGTTCGCGATGGCATTGTTCTCGGTCACGCGGAGTGCCTGGGAAAAGAGGGTCTCGCTCGTGCGCCAGGTGCGGAGTTGGACCGCCGTGACCGCCGCGAGGGCGGCGATCATGGCGCATGCCGCCGCGGTGGACGCCAGGCGCCAGCGCGGCCGACCTTCGAATGCAGGAACCCCCCAGGCGATTGCGATCGAGAGACCGATCAGGGGCAGGTACATGTACCGGTCCGCCATCGCCTGGGACCCCACCTGGATCAACCCGATGACCGGTGCGAGGGTCGCCAGATACCAGAGCCAGCCGACGAGGAAGTAGGGGCGGTAACGCGCTGTGGCGAAGGCCATGGCCGAGAGGGACAACAGAACGGCTGCCGAAAGGGCGATCCGCATCGGGGCCAGCCCAGAACCGGGGTGGGGGTAAATCACCGCCAGGTCCGCCGGCCAGATCGCCTTCCCGAGATAGGCGGCGCCGGCCACGATGGCATTGCCCAGGCGCTGGTCGAGGGACACCTGTTCCAGGGAGGCCACCGCGCCCCCCGCGTGCTGGGCCCACAGCGTCACCGCGCCGGACACCGCTGCCAGGGCGAAGAGCGGCAGCTTTTCGACCACGGCGTGTCGAATGCGCCGGGGATCCCATTGCTGCGGCGCATCGCGCCGGCGGAGGCGGCCCAGGGGCCACTCGTCCAGGAGCAGCAGCAGGAACGGAAGCGTGATCACGATGGGTTTGGCCAAGAGCCCGAAGGCTGCGCAGACCCACACGAAAACGTGTTGTTTGAGCGAGGGTCCACGGGGCCCGGAACGCGAGTACACCAGCAGCGCGAGCATGAAGAACAGAGCACTCAACGAATCCTTGCGAGCCGCGGCCCAAGCGACCGATTCGACGTGCAGAGGATGAACGGCGAATACCGCCGCGACGAAGGCGCTTCGGCCGATGCTGCCCCCGAGTTTCGAGAGCGCGAGAAACAGCAGGAGTGTGTCCAGGGCGTGGAGGGCCAGATTCGTGGCGTGGAACCCCGAGGGGGCGAGCCCGAAGAGTTCGAAGTCCAGCATCCAGGAGAGCCAGGTCAAGGGGAACCAATTCGCCCCGTGGAAGGTCGAGAATGCCCAGGCGATGCCGTCAAAACTGAGGCCGCGGGTCAAGTCGGGGTTCGCTGTGATGTAGATGTCGTCGTCGTAGTTGAGCCACGCATGGTCAAGGGCCGGCAGATAGAGAACGACCGCGATGGCGACCAGGAAGAGCCCCAATCCGAACCGGACCCGTGCGTCCTTGTTTTCCGATTCGCCTTCGGCCACGCGTTCGTCTTCGCCTAGCTGTGGGACCTAAACCCGTTGTTCACGGGCGGGAACGAGCGCCGCGCGCACCTCAGCGCGCCTCCGCGGCGGGTCCGCGCCGCCGGTAGGCCCTCAGCTCGTCGTCCCACCGGTAGTGCGCGTCCAGCGCCGGGTGTGCCCAGATCTCGAGGATCGCCCCGAGCCTCGGTCCGCGACGCGTGCCCTCACGCCGGGGAACGAAGATGTAGTCCGGCTCGCGCGAGAAGACGTAGTCGGCGTCGGAGCGCTGGTGTCCGGGCCTCAGATGAACACCGTCGAGGGCCCGCGTGGTGCTGCGCGCGACCACGGGATCCACGATGCCCAGGTAATCGAGGACGGGAAGCCGAGAGTAGAAGCCGAACGAGCCGATCGCACCGGCCGCCACGAGTTGGATCTCTTCGCCGCGGTTCCGCAGTACGTCGGCCATCCGTTTTCCGGCCCGCTCGAAGTTGCTGTTTCCGCGATCCACGCGTTCGAGGATGCGGCTCCGCTGCGACGGTTCGCCTCCCAGCAGCGCCGCGGGGCGGAGGGTGCCGAAGACGAACCAGCACGCGGCGGCCGGCAGGAGGCTCGTGACGGCCACCCCGGCGGCCCGGTGGACCGCGAAGCTGCGCTCCGCCCCGCGCACCGCGAGCACCGCCAGGGGCGGAAGCGCGGGCACGAGGAATCGGCTGTCGCCAAACACGTCACCCCCGATCGCCACCACGTACACCGTCGTGACGGCGACGAACAGGGCACCGGGCCACCAGCGCCGATCGCCCACCACGGCGAGGACCACCGGCAGTAGCAGCCAGGCGGAGCCCGCGGAGAGGAAGTGCCCCAGATAGGCGAGGCCGAGGGTCATGGGAATGCCGCCGACCTTGGCGTAGAAGGTGTTGGGGATCGGCGAGCCGTAGTAGGCGGTTCGAAAGGCGGTGATGAGGCCCAGTGCGAGCAGGTACACCGCTGGCAGCCACCAGGCGCGCGGCTCCCGGCCCCGGTGTGCGCTCACGTGGAAGCCGAGGACCACGGCGGCGACGATCGCACCCTCCGGCCGCGTCAGGGTCGCCAGGCCGGCGGCGAGGGTGGCGAGGCCCGGTCGTCCGCGTGCCAGGGCCGCCAGCGCCGCCGTCGTGGTGGCGGCGAAGAGCGGTGTCTCCATGCCCGAAACCGTCCACACGACGAACGCTGTCGAGGAGAGCACGATCCAGGGCGGGAGGGCTGCGATCCACGCCCGCCGCGGGGCGAGTCCGGCGCCGGCGTAGACCCAGGTGGCTGCCAACAGCGCGGCTCCGCTCGCGACGCCGAGCGCGTGACCGACCTCGTTCGCGTTCAGGCCGAGCGCCAGCCCGCCCGCTACCAGCAGCGTCCAGAGGAGGTTCGTGTAGCCCTCGACGTACTCGCCGGGGTTGAAGACGAGGCCCCGGCCCTCCACGAGATTGAGCGCGTAGCGGTAGGAGATGTAGGCGTCGTCGAGCTGCGGGTGAACGCTCCACGACTCGTACAGGAACACGAGCAGGGCTCCGGTGAGGAGCGCCAACGAGGCGATCCGGGAAGCGCTCACGCCGCTCAAGATCCCCGCGCCCAGCTGACGTCGGAGTCGGCCGGCAGCCGCATCATCTCGAAGACGGTGACGATGTACTGGCTCCGCTCGCCGGCGCGGCGGCGAGTCCGTCACGGACGAGCTCTCGAACCGACGGAAGCCGATGGGGCGAATGGACGATGCATCTCCTCCTGCCACTGCTGTAGCCGCTTGCGGAACTGGAGCAGGACGTCGCGGTGCTGCGCCGCGAGGTTCCGATCCTCGCGCGGATCGGCGCGCACGTCGAACAGGGCTTCTCGGCCACCCGAGCCCGACACCGTCAGGTAGTGCCATTTCCCCTTCCGGACGAAGTAGCCGCTCGGGCCCATGCCCTCGACGTCCCCCGCGTGAAGGCTCCAGGGGAGCCACCCCCCGATCACCTCGCTGTCGGGCCGCTCGGCTCGTCCCTCGATCAGCGGCCGCAGGCTCTCTCCCGGGAGGTCCGGGAGGGGCGGCAGTCCGGCGTAGTCGAGGAAGGTGGGAACCAGATCGACGATCGATACGAGCTCGTCGCGCACGGCGCCCGCCGGGATCGACCCGGGCTGGCGCAGGATGATCGGCGTTCGGAATCCGAGGTCGAAGATCGACTTCTTGCCGCGGGGCCCGTCATCTATTCCCGGGTGCGATGCATGGGGCCCCTGATCCCATCCGTTGTCGGAGACGTACACGACGAGGGTTCGTTCTTCGAGCCCGAGTTCCTCGAGTAGCTCCATGAGCTCACCGACTCGATCGTCGAAGCGCGAGATGCTCGCGTAATAGCCTCGAGCGGACGGCGACAGGTCCATCTCCGCGTAGAGGTCGCCGTATCGCGAGGGCGCGTCATGGGGAAGGTGCGGGAGGCAGGGGGCGAACCAGACGAAGAAGCGTTGGTCCGATTGGGAACGAATGAAGGCGAGGACCTCTGGCATCGAATCGCGCCCCAGACCGCCCGGCTCGCAGGCCGCCGTGTCGGGACCGCGGAGCACCATGCCGTCGCTGAACCCCGCGAGCTCGTAGCTCGCCTCCCACAACTTTCCGGCCTGGAAGCTCTGGTAACCACTGCCGCCGAGCATGCGCGGGAGCGTCTCGAACTCGCGAATCGCCCTGGCACCGCCGAGCTTCACGCCCTCCGCGCGCAGCTGCCTGACCCGCAGCTGCCATTGGATGGGATGCAAGCCGGTGAGGAGCGAGCGCAGCGACGGCAGGCACCAGCTCGCCGTCGTGTAGCCGTGGCGAAAGACGGTCCCCTCCCGCGCGAGGCGATCCAGGTGCGGGGTCTTCACGTGGGGCGATCCCATGAAGCCGAAATCGGGGTAGCCGTGGTCGTCGCCGATGATGAGCAGGATGTTGGGCGTCTCGACCGGATCGGAGCCGCAGCCGGCCGCCGCGAGGGCGAGCAGCCCGAGCGCGACGGCGGCTTGTAGGGGCGCCCGGCGAGAGGAGATCATAAGCCAGATTCCCGTTGATTCACGCAGTCTAGCCTGCGCTCGTCGCTTGATTGGTCGTCGCCCAGCCGCGGCGCAAGAGTAGAACCGACCGCGCAACACTCTCGGTAGCTGCCGAGAGACCGGGAGAACGCCCCGACATGCCGAAGGCAAAAGGCTCTTTCCCGAAGTTGAAGGCCCCCGTGGCCAGGGGATCCTGGGGCACCACACCTAGGGCCACGGCGGCATCCAATCGACGTTGAAGCCGGGAGCGTCGAAGAGCACCTGGCCGTCCCGGTCGAGAACGCGGATTCGAGTGACGGCCAGGCTCGCCGGATCCGACAGCCGCGGGGCGGGAGCGGTCGCGTCGGAGGTGACCACCGCCAGACGCTCCCCGTCGGGGGACCATCGCGGCGCAAACTCGTTGACGCCGGGCGAATGGGTGAGCTGACGAATCCGGCCGCCATCCAAGTCGGCTACGAAGATGTCGAAGCTGCCAGTCCGATCCGAGACGAACGCGAACTCGTCACGGGTGGGGGAGGGACACGCCGAGTGGTCATCCGAGTGGGGATTGCTCGCGTGGCTGCGGAGGTCCAATCCATCGGGAGTGATGCTCACGATCTCGTGGAGACCGCCCGCTGTCGGTCGACGCGAATAGAGCACGCGCGACCCGTTCCGAGTGAACCAGGCCTTCAGGTCGAACCAGTGGGGATCACGGGTGAGGGGCCGCGGAGGGGCTGAGTTCGTGAGGATCCACAGATGCGAGCCCTTTCCGTCGGGACCGCGTCGCTGGGCCACCAGTCGTTGGCCGGCGGGGTCGAAGTTGGGCCGCAGGAAGCCGCGGCTCGACGCGGTGGTGGCAACCAGGGTCTCGGCTCGGGAAGGGAATTGGATCCATGCGATACCCGCTGCTCTGGGGGGAGGGCCGCCCCGGAAGGCGAAGACGAGGCGCCGGCCGTCCGGAGACCAACCGGGCCAGCGCTCATCCCGGTTCGGAGTCGACGTCAGCCGTGTCTCCGTGCCGGTCTGGGGATCCCAGAGGATCAGGTCGGTCTTCGCGCGGGGCTCGCGGGAAGACTGGGCGACGGCCTGGAAGAGCAACAGCCCGGCCCCCTGCGACCAATAGGGCCAACTCTCGCTGCGCTCGGGCGTTCGGGTGATGACCCGTATCGCGCCGTCGGACAGTCGCGCCCGCGCGACTTCGTTCGAGCCGTCGACGACGCGAATGAAAACCAGCCCATCAGATGGATCGCCCACGACTCGTTGTGGCTCGGCGCATGACCACAGGCTACAGGCGAGGGCCAGGACCCCGGCCGACCT
>SMUX01346493.1_pt1 | contig 10431 bp, 10 predicted proteins | sample 2456431 | NCBI WGS metagenome assembly SMUX01 (sample SAMN11095930, study PRJNA526329) | marine sediment metagenome | biome: Marine sediment; feature: Surficial sediment; material: Deep marine sediment; isolation source: Hadal surficial sediment | place: Pacific Ocean | collected 2014-11 | depth... | reverse complement strand
ATGCACATCGTCAGCGGCGTCCAGGGCGAGCTTGCCCCCGAATACGATGCGTTCGATCTGTTTGCTGCGAGTTTTCCGGCAGGCACTCTGGTAGGTGCGCCCAAAGTTCGGGCGATGGAAATCATCGAGGAAATGGAAGATGTAGGTCGTGGGCTGTACGCTGGCACGGCCGGCTACTATGACAACGGTGGCGATATGGATCAGGCGATCACGATCCGCACACTCGTATTCAATGGCAATGAGTACAGTTACCAGGCCGGCGCCGGGGTGGTCGCAGACAGCGTGCCCGAGCGGGAATATCAGGAAGTCCTCGCGAAGAGCGCAATACTTCGCCGAGCCCTCGAGATTGCGGGAGATGGCTTGTGAAGCCCGAAAATGTGCGCATCCTGCTGATCGATAATTACGACTCGTTCACCTACAACCTCGTGCAGGCATTCGCGGCCCAGGGAGCCGAAGTGCTCGTCTACCGAAATGACGAAATAGGACAAGACCAGGCACTCGAGCTCGAGCCAACGCATCTCGTCATCTCACCCGGTCCGGGGCGGCCTGAGGACGCTGGCGTATCGCTTGCGATGATCGATACGTTCGCAGAGAAGGTGCCGATGCTCGGCGTGTGCCTCGGCCACCAGTGTCTTGTCAGTCACTTTGGCGGCCGGATCGTACGAGCCGAACGGCTGATGCACGGCAAGACATCCATGGTGAAGCACGATAGCAAGACCATATTCGAAGGACTTGCTGAGCCGTTCGAAGCGGGCCGTTATCATTCCCTGTGTGCGGAGCAGGCCTCGCTTCCGGATAGTCTGGAGCTGACGGCGCAGACGGCACGGGGAGAAATCATGGGTGTGCGGCACAAGGAACTGCCGCTCGAAGGCGTGCAGTTTCATCCCGAGAGTGTGCTGACGCCCGAGGGTGATAAATTGATGAACAACTTCATGCGGATGACATGAGATGAGTAACAGCCAGCTGCTGGACCGAATCCTCAACGGAGAATCTCTGGCCGAGTCGGAGGCCGCCGCGCTGATGCACGATCTGGCTGCCGGGGAAATCGAGCCCGCGCTCGGCGGGGCGTTGCTTGCCGGGCTGCGAGCCAAAGGGGAAACAGCGGACGAGATACGTGGCTTCGCGATGGCGATGCGAGACCTGGCACTGCACCCGGACATACCCGAGGGGGCGCCGACCGTCGATACGGTTGGTACGGGTGGTGACGGCTCAGGCAGCTTGAACCTGTCGTCGGGCACCGGCTTGCTTGCGGCAGCCTGCGGCGCTCGTGTCGTCAAGCACGGTAACCGATCCATATCCAGCAAGTCGGGCAGTGCCGATATGCTCGAACAACTCGGCATGCCGTTACCGCTCGATGAGAAGGCGGTTATTGATTGTCTTGCAGCCTTAAATTTTACGTTCCTGTTTGCACCGGCCTTCCATCCGGCGATGAAAGCCATCATGCCAGTGCGGAACTCACTCGGCGTGCGGACTGTCTTCAATATGCTTGGACCACTAACCAATCCCGCAGCGCCACCGTGTCAACTCATCGGTGCATTCAGCAAGGACGCTGCAAGACTCATGGCAGACACGCTGGCCGGCATGCCGATCGAAAGAGCTTTCGTTGTACACGGCGACCCCGGGTGGGATGAAGCGACACCTGTAGGCGATTTTGTTCTTTTTGATGTTCACCCGGGCTCGGTCGATGAAACCGTCAGGACTCCGGAGCAATATGGGCTGAACAGATGTGCGCCTGAAGAACTGGCGGGCGCCGATGCAGCATACAACGCGAACGAACTCCGCCGCGTATTCAACGGAGAAGACAAGGGCCCGCATCGCGATGCTTTACTGATGGGCACTTCGCTCGTGCTGGAAGTCCTGGGTACGGCTAAAAACGTGAAAGAAGGCGTCGATATGGCTGCAGCAGGGATAGATGATGGCGCCGCGAAAAAACTCCTCGTCGACCTGAAAGCACATTTCGAGACTTAAGGAACCTCTTATCTTGCGTCCAAAATGTCCAATGTCTGCGTTGCGAATCTGCGCGAGCCAGCTCACGTGCGATCCGCGCCTTGAATCTGAACATTTTGAATCACAATCACTTTCGCCCGGAATAAATCAGAGGTTCCTTAAGTGAGCGATTTTCTCAAAACGATGGCCAAAGCAAGCGCAGACAGGGCATCGGCTGCAAAGGATATCGTGCGGTCCTCCGACCTGGACCTGCCTGTCATTCCGCTTGTTCTTGGTAGTTTCGATGTGATCGCGGAGATCAAGAATCGATCGCCAGCTGAAGGCGCACTTGCCAACGAGGCTTCGAATCTCGGCGAACTGGCAAGTCGCTATGCTGCAGCTGGCGCTGCAGCAATCTCAGTATTGACAGAGCCGACGCAATTCGCCGGCGAGCTCGCTCACCTGGAAGAAGCCGTAGCTGCGATCGATGGCACCGACATCCCGGTGATGCGAAAAGATTTCTTGGTAGATCCGGTGCAGATACTGGAAGCAAGGGCGGCGGGAGCGAGCGGCGTTCTGCTCATTGCAACAATGCTGTCCGATGTGAAGATTAAAGACTTGCTGCATTGCGCATACGAGCATGACATGTTCGTCTTACTTGAATCCTTCGATGAAGAGGACCTGCGTCGTTCGACGGTATTACTCGACGATGCCCGCCATCGTGATCAGGCGGAGTCGAACAAACTCCTTTTCGGCATCAACACACGGGATCTCCGCACACTGCATATTGACCCGGAACGATTGAAGACGCTCGGCGCTCACTTGCCGCAAGGCGTTGCCTGCGTTGCCGAGAGCGGTTTGCACGACGGCCAGGACGCAGCAGCGGCGGCTGGCTGGGGATACAGCCTGGCTCTTGTAGGCACGGCATTGATGCGTGCGACTGATCCAGGGCGACTAATACGCAAAATGCTCGAGGCAGGCCGAGAGAGGAAAGCCGCATGAGCTGCCTGGTCAAGATTTGCGGGCTGAGGCACGGCGCGACTGTCGATGCCGCCGTTGAGGCAGGCGCCGATGCAGTTGGTTTCGTGTTTGCGGAATCAGTGAGACAGGTGACAGCGCGTCACGCGGCATTCATCGCCACGAACGTGCCGGAGCACGTGCTCCGGGTTGCCGTCATGCTGCACCCGACGGCTGACGAATGGGACGAAGTGCTCACAATATTCTGTCCGGACGTTCTGCAAACGGATGCCAAGGACTTTCAAGAGCTGGATGTGCCGCACGAAGTGACGAGATGGCCGGTTATACGGGAGGGAAGCGTCGCCGGGAATGGAGATCTGCCGCATACCTTCGTCTACGAGGGCAAGACAAGCGGCCTCGGCGAGGCGGTGGACTGGAGCGTTGCCGCCAGTCTTGCGGAGACGAGCGAGCTAATACTGGCCGGCGGACTAAGCAGGGATAATGTCGCGGAGGCGATCCGACAAGTCGGACCTTTCGGCGTTGACGTATCGAGTGCCCTCGAGACTTCTCCTGGAGAAAAGGATCCTGACCTCATTCGTGCATTCATCGATTCTGTCAGGGCCACGCCGAATCCGAGAACCAAGGGACACACTGAATGAAGCCGACACTGGACAGCAACGAGGCTGCAATTCTGCAGAAGGCGCTAATTGACGGGCAGCTTCCGGATGACCGCGGCCGCTTCGGACCCTTCGGCGGGCGCTACGTTCCGGAAACGCTCGTCCCTGCGTTTGAGCGACTCGAAGAAGGCGTGCGATTACACCTGCACAGTCCGGAATTTCAGGATGAACTCAATAAAGAGTTGCGCGAATGGGTAGGGCGCCCCACTGCATTGAGCTTTGCACCACGCCTCAGTGAGCGCTGGGGTACGGAGGTATGGATCAAACGTGAAGACCTGGCACATACCGGCGCACACAAGATCAATAACGCGATCGGTCAAGCCTTGCTGGCCAAACGTCTCGGCGCACGGCGTGTCATCGCAGAGACAGGCGCGGGCCAGCACGGCGTCGCGTCCGCTGCCGCCTGCGCAAGAGTTGGTCTGCCATGCAGCGTGTATATGGGGGCCGTCGACATGGAGCGGCAGGCGCCGAACGTCGATCGCATGTATCGGCTGGGCGCCGAAGTGCTACCGGTCGAAACGGGCGACAAGACCTTGCGGGCGGCCATCGACGAAGCCATGCGGGCGTGGGTATCCGATCCGGCCGGTATCTACTATCTCCTGGGATCTGCCGTCGGTGCGCATCCATACCCGTATCTCGTTCGCGAGCTGCAAACGGTAATCGGTCGCGAAGCACGGCAACAGATGCTGGACATTGCCGGAGGATTGCCAGATGTCGCGTTTGCCTGCGTCGGTGGTGGTTCGAACGCAATCGGACTTTTTTATCCGCTGCTCGCTGACGACATCGAGCTAATCGGTGTTGAGGCCGGCGGAACTGGAGACGGCCTGGGACAAAATGCAGCAACACTGGCAACGGGGACGGCAGGTGTGCTGCAAGGATGCTACTCACTGATTCTGCAAAACGAAGACGGCCAGGTTCAGGAAACGCATTCCATATCCGCTGGTCTGGACTATTCCGGCGTCGGGCCGGAGCATGCGCTGCTTCAGGCGCTCGGCAGAGTGACGTACGAGACGGCAAGCGACAATGAAGCGCTTGAAGCGCTCGAAGAGCTTTGTGAAACGGAAGGTATTTTAACGGCACTCGAAACGGCACACGCCTATGCTGGCGCAAAACGCTGGTCTGCGAAGAACCCCGGCAAGCGGATACTGATTGGCAACTCGGGGAGGGGCGACAAGGACATGCCGATGTTGACGCAGTACCCGGCGAGGACGCGAACCCATGCAGCCGCATGAGTCCATTACTGCTGCCATAGAGTCGGCCAATACGGAAAAACGAACCGGTCTCGTGCCTTTCATAACGGCCGGCTATCCGGAACTCGCTGGGTTTCTGGATGCGTTACGCGCAATCGCGAAAGTCGGTGACGTGGTAGAAATCGGCGTGCCGTTTTCCGACCCGATGGCTGACGGCATGACGATTCAGAGATCCAGTTATGTTGCGATCGAGAACGGGGTCACGCTGAATTGGATTTTCGATCAACTCCAGTCAGTCAGAGGAGAGATCGACACACCCATCGTTTTCATGTCTTACCTGAATCCATTGCTCGCGTTCGGATTCGAGAAACTCGCGCAACGCGCACTGGATACCGGAGTATGCGGTTTCATCGTTCCCGATCTGCCCTTCGAAGAATGCGCAGAAATTCGAGATGCTCTCGAGGCGAAAGGCATCGGTCTCATTCAACTTGTCACACCGGCAACGCCAGCGGACAGACTCGAGATGCTGGCCAGGGAATCGCGCGGATTCCTCTACGCAGTGACGATTACCGGAATAACGGGTGGCGACCGCGGATTGCCCGCTGATCTGGCCGAATACCTGGACAAGGTATCGAAGGTTTCGCCGCTGCCGGTCTGCGCGGGCTTCGGCATACGCACGGTCGAAGACGTTGCCGACGTCGGCAAGCATGCTGCCGGCGCCATCGTCGGCTCCGCCCTGGTCGAAGTGCTGGAGAAAGGCGACGATCCCGCAGAATTTCTCAATCAACTCCGCTAAGGGACGTGCCCGGTTATCTAGCCCGGACTATTCATGAATGCGCTCTCGCCCTTGCTTGATCGTTGTCCGCACACGGAATTCTCCTCCCTCGGGAATACACACTGGTATTTCGCTCGGTCGGAAAATCCCCTGTGCGGACAATGCTTTGCGCAATCATTGCGGCGATTCATGAATAGTCCGGGCTAGGGCATGCCACGATTGAGCAATCGGGTTCCAGCAATCTCGCTTCTTAAAATCGACGACACTTTGTCGGCATTCATCGGTTTGCAGATCAGATGCCCCTGCGCGAGATTGCAATGGCAGCTTCTTAGGAATTCCAGTTGTGTAATGGTTTCGACACCTTCTGCAGCCACTTCAATATCGAGCCCGCGGGCCATGGCAATAGCGGCACGAATGATACGCTGATGACTATTATTCATTTCGACGTCCTGTATCAGAGACGGATCGAGAACAAAACTGTCAATCACGCCAGTGTCCAGCGAGCTGAAAGAAATATCGCCGGTTCCGAAGTGATCCAACGACAGTCTCACGCCAAGCTCCCGAAGTCCATGAAGGGTTTTCACTTCGGCAGATCGCTTGCGCACGATATCGACGTCACCGATCTCGAACTCGACGCAGCCGGGATCAAGAGCCGTATTCGCCAGAGTCTTGGATACAGCCTCGATGAGTCTGCCATGCGTCAACTGTTGCCGTGAGAGATTGATCGCCACCGCGAGGTCCGGCAGCTCGAACTGATGCTGCCAGGCCGCCAGTTGGCGGCAGGCGGTGTCGATAGCCCACTCACCCGTGGAATGGATCAGACCGCTGGATTCGAGAATCACCAGGAACCGGGCCGGCGACAACAGACCGAATCGCGGGTGTTGCCAACGGAGCAATGCTTCGAAGCCGATCAGGCGGCCGGAGTCGACATCGATACGCGGCTGATAGTGCAGAACGAACTCGTTTCGGACCAGGGCATGCCGCAGTCCGAGTTCCAGTTCCTCACGCTGCTCGAGCTTCTTGTTCAATGCACTGGAGTAATACTGGAATCGACCGCCGCCGCGTTTTTTGGCCTGGAACATCGCGAGGTCTGCAGCCTTGATCAGGCGTTTGGCCTCACCTCCCGATTCCGGATAGACCGCGATGCCGATGCTCGGCGTCGCGTATATTTCGCTGCTGCCGACAATGTATTTTTCCGAAAGCAGCAATACGAGTTTCTGCGCCGCCGCCGCCGCGTTACCGGAGTCGCCGAAGTCTTCGAGCATGACGACGAACTCGTCGCCACCCCAGCGTCCCGAGAAATCACCAATGCGGATGTTCTTTGTCAGCCTGACGGCAACCTGGCGCAGCACTTCGTCTCCCACGTCGTGTCCGAGCGTGTCATTCACTGACTTGAACTGGTCGAGATCGATAAACAGCACGGCAAGTGCTCGTGATGTTCGTTGGCAGCGGCCGATGGCCTTTTCAAGTTGGCGAATGAATAGACGACGATTAGGTAACAGTGTCAGTTCATCGTATTGAGCCCGCTTCTCGAGATCGACCGTCTTTTTTATGATGTCAGTGACATCGCGGAAAGTAATGACGCCGCCAACCAGCGATTGGCTCCGGTCATACAGGCCCTGCCCATTGATGCTCAGGACCGTGTCGTCCTGGTCGGGGACACGATAGATTACGACCTGGTTGCTGAACTTCTGCCCGCTCAGGGCTTTGATAAACGGCAACTCGTCCCGATCAAGCAGCGTTTTGCCGTCCATTGCGATATTGCCAAAGCTGCCTCCCCACCTGGCGTCCGGGCGGTGCCTGGGTCCAAGGCCGAGTATCGATCGGGCGGCCGGATTAATGTCCATTACCTGCCCATGCCGGTCGACGACGATAACGCCATCGTTAATACTCTTGAGAATGCCCAGCACGGTGCCATCGGAGCCGGACAGGCGTGTCATGAGCCGGAATCTATGTATAGCGTGGTCGAAGATACTTGCCTGCTCCAAGTCGGAGATGTCGTCGGCGCAGATATAGTCTTGTGCTCCCTGCCGGACGGCAGTGATTCCACGGTGTTCCTGCTGTCGCACGGTGACGGCTATCAGCGGGTAGCGGCTCAGGGATTCGATAAGCGTCTGCAGCGTCAGGCCGGACTGCGCGATCCCCGGCCCCGCTTCGAACAAGACCAGGTCGATGTTGTCGGGCGCCTCCCACGGGATAGCGAGCGTCTCGGATATGCTCAATCGGCCGCAGCAATGCGAAGCCTTGAGCTTTTCGAGATACTCCGCTGCTATTTCTCCGCGGCCGAGATACAAAATCGAGTGCCCCGCCATCAGTTTTGAGTTATCTCCACAGGCAGCTGCCCTCTGATTTTCCTCATGCCTCGGGTTACCGGACAAGTCATGATTTCACTCATATATTCTTCTTGTTTAAGTGGCGTCATAGCGTCAATAAGGGCCTGAGGCATAATACCAGAATCGCCGTAAATCTCAGTCTGGCAACGAATAATTGACTTCTGAGAGCCTGTGGGACTAAACCATTCGGTCACGATAGGTATCAAAGTAGTAAAGCATGGGGAGAAATGGACTTTGCAAGCGCTTATGGCGGCCGGGGCCACTGGAGGTAACAGGGTGGTGGCCGTGACCGAGCAGGGCCTGATTGACGAGCAAGTCTGGGTGGAGCGCGCCCAGCAGGCGGATACGGCCGCCTTCGAATCGCTCTACAGGCTGCATGTCGACCGGATCTATGGGCTTTGCCTTCGTATGACCGGCAATGCCAGCGAGGCTGAGGACTGCACGCAGGAGGCGTTCATCCAGGCCTGGAACAAGCTTTCGAAGTTTCGGGGCGATAGTGCGTTCAGTACCTGGATACACCGGATTGCGGTGAACTCGGTACTCGGAAGGATGAGGAAGTCGCGGCGCGAGCAGGATCGCATTCAGGCCGTGATGGATATATCACCCGCTCCCGAGACGGTTGGCGACAGCGGTAATTTCGAGGACCTGCAAAATGCAGTGGATGACTTACCGGATGGAGCGAGACACGTATTTGTACTGCACGCTGTGTATGGTTACACCCATGATGAAACGGGCGAGATGCTCGGCATAGCGACAGGAACGAGTAAAGCACAAATGCATCGCGCGAAGAGATTACTCGCGCAGCAACTTAAAGCTTAACGGATATGAGTCATGAACGAAAATCAAGGTTTCTATGACAAGCTGAAGGAAGCGGCGCGAGCGCTGGAGACAGAGGTAGCTCCCGATCGCGATCTCTGGCCGGACATCGAAAACGCAATTGCCAGGCCATCGCGGAGACGCTGGAACAAAGTGTTGGCACAGGCAGCAGCAGTCGTTTTGCTTGTCGGTACTTCATCAGGGCTGACGTATCTGGCAATGACCCAGCAGACGACCTATGTAACGCCCTCACCTGCGGGACTCAATTACGAGCAAGCGAGCTTTGGTGACAGTTATTTGCTCGGCCCTGACTATCAGGATGCGCGCAACAGTCTTCAGGTGCGATTCGATGAGCAGCTTGAGCGCCTGACGAGCGATGAAAGGGCCGAGCTGGTGAGAAACGTCGATGCGATTCGTTCGGTAATCGAAGAGATCAACAGAGCCCTGTCAAATGATCCGGATAACACATTGCTGCAGGAGTTGCTTCTCAGTACTTACCAGGAAGAGCTGTCGATAATGATGAAGGTTGACGGTGTTACCAAAGCAATCATGTACAGGAATGATTTTTGAGGCGCTGTCGCAAGGGTAGACGCCACAGGAACACAACCATTATGACGAGAATGACGATGAGATTTTTGACCCTGACTTTTCTAATTTTGATGACTGCCGCGTCGTTCGCGGAAGCGGTCGACATGAGGCTGGATGCAGCATCGGATGGCGTCGTGAGCATTTCCAATATTGCGGGATCGGTTGAAGTAAACGGTTGGTCGCGCAATGAAGTGGAAGTTACCGGCACCCTCGGCAAGAACGTTGAAGAATTGATCTTCGAGCGAAATAGCAACGAGATCGAGATTACAGTGAGGGTATCGAAGAGACATGGTTACAGCATTTCCAGCGACCTCGTGATTAACGTGCCAGAGAAAAGCACTATCGAGGTTGTCGGCGTAAGCGCGGACATCGAAATACAGAACGTCCACGGACCCCAAGATCTTCAATCCGTTAGCGGAGACATCGAAAGTGAAATTTATGCGGCCGATGTCGAAATAACGACCGTGAGTGGTGACGTGGAAGTGCAGGGAGATGATGTACCCGGCCATGCTGAGCTGAGCAGCGTTAGCGGAGACGTTGAGGCGCAGAATCTTGCTGGCGCATTGGTCGCAGACTCCGTTACCGGAGATGTCGTTGTTGTCAACAGCAGCTTCGATCGGGTCCGCGTGGAAACAGTCAATGGTGACATCATTTTCGATTCAGGGCTGTCGGATCACGGGTCCTTCAGCCTCGAGACAATCAACGGAGATGTGGACGTCAAGTTTACCGATTCGATCTCCGCGCGTTTCGACATCGAGACATTCAACGGCGATATTCGTAATTGCTTCGGCCCGGAACCCGTCAGGACCAGCAAATATGCGCCCGGCACCGAGCTGAAATTCACCGAGGGCGATGGCGAAGGCCGTGTGACCATCAAGACCCTGAACGGCGACTTGCGCCTCTGCAAAGATTAGGATTGCGATAATATCGCTCGTCAGGACGAGCTCCTACGGGGATATTGCATGCGTAAATAGCGAGTTGTCGGAGGCCGTCCTGACGGGCGAATCCAGGCAAAGGGGTCCGTCCCCAAAAATGACATCAGAATGATATTCTTCGCGTCTCACGCTGAGGAACGTCGCTATGGGTCGCCTGGTCAAGATTCTCCTTCTCGTTGTTGCCGGATTCGTTGGCCTGGTGATAATCGGTGCCGTCGCGCTGTTTTTGTTTTT
>SMUX01307089.1_pt1 | contig 10437 bp, 9 predicted proteins | sample 2456431 | NCBI WGS metagenome assembly SMUX01 (sample SAMN11095930, study PRJNA526329) | marine sediment metagenome | biome: Marine sediment; feature: Surficial sediment; material: Deep marine sediment; isolation source: Hadal surficial sediment | place: Pacific Ocean | collected 2014-11 | depth 0-1... | reverse complement strand
CCCAATAGACCGTGCCGGCATAATCGGCGAGCCCGTCAAGCTCAGGCAAGAGATCCTCGGGGGTTGCCTCTGCCGGTTGGTTAATGACAAGCCCCATGGCGCCGGTCTCGTCGTAATGAATCAGCAGGATTACGGTCTCGGAAAAGGTCGGTCCCCGGACCTCTTCCGTGGCGACCAGGAGTTTGCCTACGGCCGGGTCTTCATCGGCGACGACAACCTGCGAGATGACGCAACAGACCAGTGCCAGAAACGTTGCGTATTTACTCATGTTAATGGCGACTGTATTTCGTGTGTCCGGTTAAGTAGAAATGCTAAGCGGTACATGTCCTTTCTGACCTTGAGTATAGCGGCCTGAAGATTATCCTGTGAGCAATGGCCACTTCTCTTCGAGCACCTCGGCGATGATTTGTCGGAAGGTTCTGAGGCACGCGGCATCGCCGAGATCCGGATGAGAGAGTAACCAGACCTCGTAGTTGTCGTACGGTTTTGTATTTAGGGATACAGCATCAGCCTTCGGTGCTGTCTCCCGCGAAGCACAACAGCGTTGCGAGGCTCATACCCTGCTTCGCTGCTTCTGCCTGCAATGCCGCGTAATTGAAATAGCCGCGGGCCGGAATGCCGGGATGCCATTACCCATTCGGAAAACCGTTCTCCGTCACCCCAGCCGAACCAGCGGGCGCCGCTTTACTCAGCTACCACCTTCGTACTTGAAGGAGACCTTCACTTTTGCCCGATAGGTGTCAACTTTCCCGTCCTTAATCTGCATGTCGAGTTGCACTATCTCGGCAATGCGCAGGTCTCGCAGGCTCTGCCCGGCTTTCTGGACTGCAGCTGCGGCAGCCTTCTCCCAGGATTCAGTGCTGGTTCCCACTAGCTCGACCACCTTGTAAACACTTTCCGCCATTACATACTCTCCTCCCATTCGCTGGGCGTGAAGGATCATTCAATCGGCTGCGAAGCCGATTTTCTTGTGGCCCCCATCGCAGAAGGGCTTGTTCTTCGACTCGCTACGACGACATGCTTTCGTCGTCGGCATCTTGTTAGTATTCTAGTCCAAAAGCGCCCAATAAAACGGCCAAGCAGACAGACGTGTCTTCACACGGCCATTCTGAATGCCTGCTTTGACACCGAAAGCAAATGTTCAACATGAAGCAAAACCGATTAGTGCCGCATCGAAGTGGGCACCAAATGGGTACCTGGAGCGAGTCGGCGGCTTTGTGATGAGGCCGGTTTCCGCCTAACTCACCGATTTGAAATGGTGGCCAGGGGCGGAATCGAACCACCGACACGCGGATTTTCAGTCCGCTGCTCTACCAACTGAGCTACCTGGCCATCCTGGCTGAATCGACGAGATTGCTTCGTCGCTTCGCTTCTCGCAATGACGCTTGCGACTCGAACGAGCGGCGTATTACACCGACGCGGGACCGTTCAGTCAAGGTTAAAGGGCCGTGGCTGTGCCCGGCCCGAGTCATGCCTGATCCTTGGGGGAAAAGACCTGGGTCAGGCAGCCTTGAGAACGTCGTCTGCCGACAAGTAGTCGTAGCCCAGTTCGCGGGCGACCGCCTCGTGATTGACGTGTCCGGCATGTACGTTCAGGCCATTGGCGAGATGCGCGTCTTTCGTGAGCGCCTCGCGCCAGCCATGGTTCGCCAGCGCCTTGACGAACGGCAGCGTAGCATTCGTCAACGCAAACGTACTCGTTCGCGGCACCGCGCCCGGCATGTTCGTGACACAGTAATGGACGACGTCATCGACGACATACGTTGGCTCCGCGTGCGTCGTCGGGCGGCTTGTTTCGAAGCAGCCACCCTGGTCGATCGAGATATCGACCATGACTGCACCGCTGTGCATGTCCTTGACGTTTTGCGCCGACACCAGCTTCGGCGCGGCGGCACCAGCGATCAGCACGGCACCGATGACGAGATCGGCTTCTATGACCAGGCTGTCGATCGCGTCCTTCGTCGAATACACCGTGCGCACACGACCGCCCCAGATATCGTCGAGCTGGCGCAGCCGCGGCAAGGACTGATCCAGAATCGTGACCTCGGCTCCTAATCCAACCGCCATGTCGGCCGCATTGGCGCCCGCAACGCCGCCGCCGATGACGACGACTTTGCCCGGTGCAACGCCCGGAACGCCGCCGAGCAGCACGCCCCGGCCACCATTGGCCTTCTGCAGCGCAAACGCGCCGGCCTGGATCGACAGTCGTCCCGCAACCTCGGACATCGGTGTCAGCAGCGGCAGCGATCCATCGTCGGCCGTGACCGTCTCGTACGCGATCGCGGTCGTGCCGGATTTGACGAGTGCCTCGGTTTGCCCGGGATCGGCGGCGAGATGCAGGTAGGTGAACAGCACCTGGTCGTCCCGCAGCATGGCGCATTCATTGAGCTGTGGCTCCTTGACCTTGACGATCATGTCGGCAGCCGCGAAAACCTCTTCGGGCGTGCCCAGGACTTTGGCGCCAGCCGACCCGTAGTCCTTGTCCGTCATGCCGATGCCCGCCCCGGCATTGGTCTCGACGACGACCTCGTGGCCGTCATGGACGAGCTCGCGAACCCCGGCGGGCGTCATGCCCACGCGAAATTCGAGTGTCTTTATTTCCCTGGGTACGCCGATCTTCATGAGTTCTCTCCTGTCCCCGGTCATTTTCTTGTTCTTTAGTGACACGATACCCCCGTGATCACACCATTTTCTTGCGAATCAGGTGACTAATGGCACGATTTATGGCATTTTCTGCGGCAATCACGACTTGAGGCGCAGGTTTCTGCCATGGACATCGACCGCTATGACAAGGCCATTCTCGAGGTGCTGCAGAACGACGGGCGCATCAGCAACGTGCAGCTCGCCGGCCTGGTCAACCTGTCCGAGTCGGCCTGCCTGCGCCGGGTGCGCGCGCTCGAAGACGGCGGCATCATCGACCGCTATGTCGCGCTGCTCAACCAGCCGAAAGCCGGACTGTCCGGCAACGTCTTCGTCAGCATTGGCCTGCACCGCGAGGAGGACAGCGAACTTGCTGCGTTTGAAGAGGCAGTCCGCAACATCCCTGAGGTCATGGAGTGCTACCTGATGACGGGCGAGTTCGACTACCTGTTGCGCGTCGTCGTATCGGACATGGCCGACTTCGAGCGCCTGCACAAAGAGTCGCTGACGCGCTTGCCTGGCGTGGCGCGCGTGAATTCGAGTGTCGCGATTCGAACCGTACGGCGGAAGACGGAGTTGCCATTGCGTTGAGGGTTCCGGGCGGCGCGGTAACGGACCGGGGGTCTGCTGAAACAATCCGCTTGCTGGTCTGGTCTTGTCTTTTGGGGTACGGTGGTTCATACCCCCGCTTCGAATGCTCCGAGGAACCTTAATGTCCTCTCGCGCGGAATCCATCGGTCACGATTCCCCCGAATCTTTACTGTCTCGATACGGGCGGATTCGCCGGTTGACGCTCGATTTGTGCGCAACGCTGGCACCTGAAGATACCGTCGTGCAGTCGATGCCTGATGTGAGCCCAAGCAAATGGCATCTTGCACACGTCACGTGGTTTTTCGAGCGCTTTGTCCTTGAGGCATTCGATGCCGGCTACCGGCACTTTAACGATCAATTCGACTTTCTTTTTAACTCTTATTATTACTCAGCAGGCAAAATGCACCCGCGCCCCAAGCGCGGCCTGTTGTCGCGGCCAACGCTGACCGAGGTCGTCGCCTATCGATCACACGTCGACGCGGCGATGCAGCGACTTCTTGAAGACGGAGTTGACACGCCGGGCCTGCACGGCCGCGTGACGCTCGGCCTCAATCACGAACAGCAGCATCAGGAGCTGCTGCTGACCGACATCAAGCACGTCTTTTCGTGCAACCCGCTGCTGCCGGCCGTCGATTCATCGTTGAACGCTCCGCCGGCGAGCGCGACGGCTGCCTACTCCTTTATAAAGGGTGCCACGGGAATTCACCCGATCGGTGCGCCAGGTGACGGTTTTTGTTTCGACAACGAGACGCCGCGGCACGAAGCCCTGTTGCACCCGCATCGCATCGGAACCCGGTTGATAACGAACGGCGAGTATCGCGACTTCATTAAGGACGGCGGTTACCGCGATTCGACCCTGTGGCTGTCCGACGGCTGGGCCGTGATCAACGAACGCAGCTGGGGCCGGCCGTTCTACTGGGGTGAAGATCTCGATTCCGAATTTACGCTGGGCGGTCAACGTCAGATCGACGGGCACGCCCCGGTGTGTCACGTCAGCTACTACGAAGCCGATGCCTTCGCCCGCTGGTCCGGCGCACGTCTGCCAACTGAGTTCGAATGGGAACTCGCGGCGGCATCAGATTCACCTGACGGCAATCTCATGGAGTCCCGTTACTGGCATCCGGTCGCGAATGCAGACTCGCAGCAATTTTTCGGCGACGTCTGGGAGTGGACATCGTCATCCTATGCGCCGTACCCCGGTTTTGTACCGCTGGCCGGTTCGCTCGGTGAGTACAACGGCAAATTCATGTGTAACCAGATGACCGTTCGCGGCGGCTCTTGTGTGACCGCCGCAGATCATATCCGTGCGAGTTACCGCAGCTTTTTTTACCCCGACGCCCGCTGGCAATTTCTGGGCTTTCGCCTCGCCAGGGATGGATTCGAATGATTCGGCCCCTGCGATCGAGCGACGCGACATTCGACGAACCCGGCGAAATCGTTGCAGGCCTGCAGCAAGCCGAAAAGATGATTTCCCCGAAGTATTTTTACGACGAGCGTGGCTCACAACTGTTCGATGAAATTACCCGCCTTCCTGAATACTATCCGACCAAGACCGAGCTCGGCATCGTGCAGGCGAACATCGCCGAGATCACGGAACTTGTCGGGCCGCAGGCGAGCCTGATCGAATTCGGCAGCGGCTCCAGTCACAAGACGCGCACGCTGCTCGAGAATCTCGATCAACTCGCCGTCTATGTGCCGGTCGACATATCCGAGGAACACCTTCTCCAGTCTGCCCGACAACTGCGGGCGGAGTTTGCCGGTCTCGAAATTCTTCCCGTGGTCGCCGACTTCACGAAACCCTTCGGTTTGCCCACACCGTCGATCATGCCACTGCGCAATATTGTCTACTTCCCGGGATCCACGATCGGCAATTTCACGCACGACGCAGCGCATGATTTACTCGAGGTCATGCATCACGAAGCCGGCGAACACGGTGCCCTGCTGATCGGTGTCGACCTGCAAAAAGACCCCGAAGTCATCGAACTCGCCTACAACGATAGCGCCGGAGTAACTGCCGAGTTCAATGTAAACATTCTGCGCCATCTCAACCGGGAGTTCGGCGCAGATTTCGATCTCGATACGTTCTCTCACAGCGCCGAGTACAACGAGCCTGAAGGCCGCATTGAGATTCGACTGATCAGTTCCCGTGATCAGGTCATTGCGATTGGCGGCGCAGAAATTTCGATCGCAGAGGGTGAGGGCATACTGACCGAGTACTCGCACAAGTACACGCTCGGCGGTTTTGCGCAGATGGCCGGTCGCGCGGGGTTTCGTGTGGACAGGGTCTGGACCGACGCTGACAACTTGTTCAGCGTGCAGTATTGCGTCCGTCAATAGTCGTTGCGAGCGTAGCGAAGCAATCTCACAAGCCGTTGCTACTTGGGCGGCACGTATTCCTTCGGCGCTGCCGAGCCTTCGCCGAAGAGGAATTTATCCATTTCTTTTTCAAGAAACTTGCGTGCTTCGAGTTCCATCGGCGTCAGACGATACTCATTGATCAGCATCGTCTGGTGTCCAAGCCAGCGCTGCCAGGCCTGCTTGGACACACCGTCATAGATGCGCTGACCGAGCTCCCCCGGGTACGGAGCATAGTCCAGGCCTGCCGCTTCTTCGCCCAGCAACACGCAGTTAACGGTTCGAGTCATGAGATGTATTCTTCAAAGCATTGATCAGTTTTCTTACGGGTGTGGCGATTCCGCCGGGCGGCGTTTCATCCAGCCGGTGCCAGGTCGCATCGTCGCTATCGGCTACTCTACTCGACGCAGAGCCCAGGCGCACGAGCACGGGTGAGATATCGAGATCATAGTGACTGAAACTGTGGCGTAGCGGCTCCCAGCATTCACTATCGCCGGCGCGTGCATTCAATTTTCGCCTGCACCAGTCTGCGACGTTTTCGTTGCCGAGTTCCGGCAGGCTCCAGAGGCCACCCCAGATACCCGATGCCGGACGGCGCTCGAGATAGACGGCTCGGTCGGACACCGCCAGGATCATGGTCGTTTGACGTAGCGGTTTTTTCTGTTTTGCCTTGCGCCCCGGAAATCGCTCGACCGCATCCTGCGCGAGCGCCCTGCAATCTTCACTAACGGGGCAGACATCACAGCCTGGTTTCGAGCGCAGACAGACACTCGCGCCGAGATCCATGATGGCCTGTGTATAGGCACCAACTCGTTCGTCGGGTGTATGCCGGCCTGCAACTTCCCAAAGTTGTCTCGCAACGGCGGTTGTGCCGGGCCAGCCATCAATCGCCTCGTGCCTTGCAAGTACGCGCTTTACGTTGCCGTCGAGTATCGGCTGCCGCTGGCCGAACGCCAGCGACAAAATCGCGCCGGCCGTCGACCGGCCGATTCCAGGCAACGCAATAACTGCGTCATATGTTTTCGGAAACACACCTTCGTGTTCCTCGCGCACGATACCTGCAGCGCGGTGCAGATTGCGCGCGCGCGCATAATAGCCAAGTCCCGACCAATGATGCAGCACGGCATCCAGGCTTGCATCAGCCAGTGCGACGACGTCCGGAAAGCTGCGCATAAAACGCTCGTAGTACGCGGTGACTGTCTGCACCTGCGTTTGCTGCAGCATGATTTCCGATACCCAGATGCCATACGCGTCGCGGTCCTGTTGCCACGGCAGATCCTTGCGGCCGTGATCTTCGTGCCAGTTCAGGACTCTTGCTGCGAAATCACTCCGCATCGCCGAACACTTCCTTTGCCACCGCTTCAATGCGATGAATTGCATCGCCACCATCTTTGCGCATCTTGCGTTTGATCAGATACGGACCGATCAGTGGCGGTATCCAGAACTTCGGCTTCAGTTCGACAAGATAAACCACGACCGTGCCGCCATCTTCCTCGCGGAATGACCAACTCTCCGCAGCGACATGAAAATCACTGATCTCCGGGTCGGCCGTCGCATGAATGTACTTGAGCGGTTCCTGTACCAGGTAACCGCTGCGCACGAAGTTCATGCAGAAGAACAGAAAGCAGATCTTGTTTCGGCAGTAGTAACGCGGCCGTCCCTCGGCATCGGGTGCGAGGTTTCGTGACTCAACGATCACACTAGAAAACCGCGTGGACAGATCCCAGTCTGCCAGCACTTTGTAGATCTGCTCGATGCTCGCGTCGAACCAGACTTCGGAGCGCATGATGTAAACCCCATCGACCCGATCGACGTGAATGTCGCGCATCGTAGCCGCGTCGGCAGTCATCGGCCCGCCCAGCACGGCCAGTGCGACTGCGCATGCCAGCTTCATCCGCGTAGCAAATCCCTGAGGCGATCTTTTAGCTGGTCCTCGAGACTCTTTTCCTCGGCAGGCTCTTCGGCAGGCTGTTCAGCGGCGCCGTCGTCCTGCGCGGCGGGTTTCTCATCACGCCCTCCCAGCAGCCGGTCGAGCACCCTGTCTTTGAGTTCCTTCTTGACGCGATCCCTGAGCATTGCTTCGAAATCGAGCTGAATGCTCGGCGCACTGAGCGGCCCCCTGATTCTGAAGGGCACGACGGCTTGCGTGAAATCGTCGATTTCTGCGGCGGTCGCATCCTGCATGAATTCGGGTCGTTTCAGGATGCGTCCGACCATCGAGTAATCGACGGTCGCTTCATAAAAATTGACTGTGCCCTTGCCGGTAAGCTGCATGAACGGCAGTTCCGCAAACAGATCGTCACTGCGCATGACGCCATCGGTCACCGTTCCAGTAGCGCGCACGGTGTTGAATTGGGTTCGCGCCGGCAGCACGGGCTCCGGTGGGGCCTCACCCTTGAATTTCGCCCGCGTGCTGCGCAGCTCGTGCCAGACGTCGGTGCCCTCCCACGCGCCGTCGCGCAGTTCGAAAGACATGTTCCCGTTCAGGCTCTGCTGGATCGCCGCCGTGTTGTCGCCTCGTCCGCTCAGTCGGAACGTACCGTCGATCGTTCCTGTTATGTTTTCCTGCTCATACATCGCGATCGCGAGTGCTCCGAGACCAACGTCCCGAATATTCTCGTTCACGGCAATCACCGGCGTGTCTCCGGACACGTTGATGCGAATGTCGCCTGAATAACTGCCGCCGAACAGGCCTGCCGTGATTGGGTGAATGCGCATTCGACCGTTGGCCGCATTCAAGCCCAGCTGGACGTTTTCAAATCGCACGTGTCCGAGAAACGCCTCGGTCACGCTGAGACTTCCACGCACATTGAGTAGTCGAATCAGGTCCGACGGTATGTCAACCGGCACTGCCGCTGCATCGCCACCGTTTACCGCTGTCTCGGCCGCCGGTTCCATGTAACGGGTCAGGTCGATCGAGTCGGCGGCCAGTTGCACACGGTATGTGCCGTCCGGGTCGCGCGGCACGCTGATCTCTCCGGAGAAATTCGTGTCATCGACCACAAGCTTCAGGTTCGTGAGATTAATAGCGCTGTCGGTGACACTTACCGTCGCGTCCATGATGACCTTGCCGAGGGCGTCCGGGTCCGCCGTTTCCGGCACCTCGATATTTAACGCATGCATCAGGCTCCGTGCCGAAAACGCGTCGACCTTTATGGTCGCAACGGGTTTGAGGCTGTCAGCATACGAAAACGGTTTAACATCGGCTGCGATCGCGACGCCGAACACAGTTACTTCGATTTCGCCGACATCGGCAACCTCATCACCGGATTGAATTTCGATCAAGGGCGCCGTGAACTGCCAGGCCGCCGGCGCATCTGCGAGACCCTCCACGACCCCCGAAATATTGACGTCGTGCAGCGTGATTACGCCGGTGCCGGAATCGATATTGGCTGAGGTCTGCAGCTCGACATTGCCCGAGAGGCCGGCCGGTTGCAGCTCGAAGCCGAAGCTGCCGTCCAGTGAGACCGGCTTGCCAGGAGCAATGCCATCGGACGTCAGGTTGAGACCGGTCAGGCGGATGCGCTCGCCGCTCGCTGCGTCCGTATAGTTTATTGACGCATTCCGTATTTCGATGCTCGCGATTTCGAATGCCGCAAAGTCGCCGTCCGCCGCTTTTGCATCGCCCGGCCCGGCCTCGCCGGCCTCGCTTGCGTCGACAAGGTCCTGCCAGTTGCTGCGGCCGTCGCCGCGCACCTGCAGGTTGAGTGTCAGCGTATCGATCGCCGCAGTCCCAACCGCGATTTCGCGGCGTAGCAGCAACGGCAACACACGCACGCTCAACTGTGCGTGCTCAAAGCTCGCGAACGGTTCTTCGCCGAAGTCCGGCGCGTTACCCAGCCGGGTCTTGCCAATATCGATCGCGAGCCAGGGAAAGATACTGAGCTCGAGATCGCCCTCGATGACGAGTTCCCGACCGGTCGAGCGTGCGACACCGGCCGCAATGTCCTCGCGAAAATCGTTGGGGTCGAAAACCAGCGTCAGCACGATCGCTGTAATGGTCAACAACGCCACAAAGGCGGCAATGATGTAGGCAAGAAACTTCAGGAATCGGCCCATGGATCAGACTCCTTGTCCGGGCCGTCAAGGGTATCAAATTCGCACGTCCGTAAACCGTCATTCGCACAGTGCGGACCGCCCTGTGAAAGCGGCCACAGTGAACTGTGGCCCGTCCGTGCAATCTCCGCCAGCGTGTTATTTCTTACAGATTGTCAGATCGCCGTTAAATGTCGAGATAACGACGCGGCCCTCGCCGGCGCCTTCGGTAAAATTCAACTCCAGTCCCGGGGCATAGCGACTTGTTTTTTTGGCCTGCGGGCCGAAGCAGTTATCGATGTTGCCATTGAAGGTATCGATTTCGAAACGAGCGGACACATCACCAACAAAGTCGATGTTGACGCGACCGTTGATTGATTCGACATGAAGTCTGCCGTCTTTGCGCAGCGCCGCTTTATAGGTGATTTCGCCGCTCACGGTTTCGACCTGGGCGCGATCGAACGAACCTCCGGCGACGACGACATCGCCGCTCACCGACTCGGCAGCAATACTGCCGGCGAGGTTCTTTGCCGTGATGTCACCGGACACCGAGACAAGCTCCGCCTCTGTATCCTTACCATCGCCCTGAACGTCGATATCGCCGCTTACGGACTCAGCGACAATCTCCGCTGAAAAACTTCGTGTCACGATTTCGCCGCTCACAGACTGCAGTTCCTGTTCCCCCTGGACGCCCTCGACTTCGATGTCGGCGCTGATCGTTGCGATCTCGATCGAACTGCCTTGCGGCACATGAATCATGAGTTCGCTCGTAATGTCGGAGCGCCCCCAGTGCCTCTCGGGAACCTTGACCTTGAT
>SMUX01253958.1_pt1 | contig 10437 bp, 12 predicted proteins | sample 2456431 | NCBI WGS metagenome assembly SMUX01 (sample SAMN11095930, study PRJNA526329) | marine sediment metagenome | biome: Marine sediment; feature: Surficial sediment; material: Deep marine sediment; isolation source: Hadal surficial sediment | place: Pacific Ocean | collected 2014-11 | depth... | reverse complement strand
CTAAGTACTCGATAAACTGCGCAGGCCTCTTCGTCGATCGCATCGCCAGGTTTACGGACCGGATGAGTTCCCGGCAGACAGGCAACGACGGGGAGATCCGAATCATTCCTTTCCGCGGTGAATATTACACAATCATCCCAGATAGGCGATCTCTCGTTAAGGGGCTGGTTTACCCCGTTCCTGATCCCAAATTTCCCTTTCTGGGAGTTCATTTCACACGGACAATCCATGGAGACGTAGAAGCAGGTCCAAATGCTGTTCTTGCCTTTGCCCGAGAAGGCTATCGGAAGACAGACGTCAATGTCCGCGATCTGTGGCAAATTCTCTCCTATAGGGGCTTTTGGTTGATGGCGCAAAAGCATTGGAAAACAGGACTCGGGGAAATCCACCGGTCCATAAGCAAACGTGCCTTCGTCAAGGCCCTGCAGCGACTGATCCCCGACGTGAGGGCCGACGACCTGGCGTCCGGTGGAGCTGGAGTCCGAGCTCAGGCCCTCTCCGTAACCGGAGCCCTCATGGATGATTTTGTAATCGCGCAAACTCCAAATGTGGTTCATGTTCTCAATGCCCCTTCACCCGGGGCAACAGCGTCTCTTTCCATTGGCAAAATGATAGTCGACATCGCTGCAAAGACATTCTCCTTGTCAGTCTAACTCCTTGAATTGTTCTTTGCCGTCGATTATCTTGTCGCCACATTCCATCGTGGAGGTCCACCATTAATGATCATTGAATACAGAGGGCGAAGGCCGAAGATTTCCCCCAAGGTGTTTATCGCCCCAACAGCAGTAATCATCGGTGATGTTACAATCGGGGACGAATGCAGCATCTGGTTTGGCGCCGTTCTCAGATCCGACCATAACGGTAATCCCATTGTTGTAGGGGCTCGGACAAGCATTCAAGACAACTGTGTAATCCATTCAGGGGAAGTCCCGACCTTCATAGAGGATGACGTGACCATAGGCCACGGAGCCATTATGGAGGGATGCTTAATCCACCGCGCGGCGGTCATAGGTATAAACGTCACGGTCCTGGAGAATACGGAGATCGGAGAGGAATCCCTCATTGCCGCAGGAAGCGTAGTTGTCCCTCATACCAAAATCCCTCCCCGCGTCCTAGCCGCCGGCACCCCGGCCAGGGTCAAAAAGGAGCTGAGCGGAGAGGCCCTAAACTGGATCAAGCTGGGTTCCTCCACCTATATCAATTTGTCCCGAACCTACCTCGGGGGCGCCTATAAGATAGTGGGCTGAAACACACCGTCGGCAGTTTTGTAACTAATACCAGTTACCCTGGAACCGCTCTCTTGGAACGTCCTATGGGACGTTGCTTCCTAATACTCTTTTCCCTCTCTGAGCACCCTCATCGAGGCGCGCTTCCCGAGGCATCTCAACCAGCTGCCATAAAGCCCTTTCGGAAGCAACGTCCCATAGAAATCAAAGATGTGACCGGATCGAGTGACCCGGCCGAGGTCAGTTCCCTATGATGAGACGCCAAGCTATTTTAATTCGTTGCCGTGGCTCCTGATCGTTAACTACCACGAGCACGAATGAGGGCGGAGGCGCGCTGACATAGTTCGTTGGGATAAAGACTCCCGACCCCTTTTCTTGCATATCGCCTTCACCCCAAAGATCAAGATGTAATCCACCGTTCGGGCCCAGGAGCTGACTCCGACCACTCCCAGCATGAAATGGGGCTCGTGATCCTCGTCTACGACACACCGGCCATCATGAATGGCGTTTGGATATTCAATCCGGAAGAGATGGCCATAAAGAGATTTTCATTAGAAATTAGCCTGGCCTGTTTGGCAGTGGTTTCTTCTTGCTCGCGCCCTGCGCTATTCGCTTTGCCCTTCGTACCTCGCACCTGCCCTGCTCCTGATGATCCCTTTTAGTATCGTGGAAATCTCATAAACGCCAAGAGCAGATTTGACCTCTTTGCCGATCAATAATAAAAAGCGCTGGCGGTCGTTATCATCAAGTAAAGATGTCGCTGTAGACTAGTCCCCGATTCATTACGTGGTAATATGCCCCTGGGTATTCGATGCGTAGAGGTCGAGCCATGGAAGGGAAGTAGCAAAAGCACTGTTATGAGTCAAGAGCAGACTTGACCCCTTATCAATCCACTGTTCGGGCCGAGGAGTTGACACAGACCACCCCCAGCGATAAAGGGACCTTATGATCCGCGGATACGATAGCGGAGTGGTCCTACGGGAGGATATTATCGAGAGGGTGCGGCAGGTTTATAATGAGATAGAACAGTTACAGAGGGAGATGGAGGAGAGGGAAGTCGTGATCGTGGGTCGTGATCATGGAGTTTCGGCCTTTTTCCCGAGTGCCTCCGCCAATACCTTATGGTCTTTAGCGTTGGTCGTAAGAATTACGGAATCCTGCGGAGCAAAAAGAGCAAAATAGGCATCACCTAGATCCCGGCAAATTTTTTCCGACATTGGAGCTTTAGGCTTCCTGATCAATTCCCGTAATGCGCGAGCGCGGCGTTCATTCTCCCTACTCTTTGATTGTTTGAGAATCACATTACGTAGTTTCACCAAATCAGCAAGTCGTTTTTTTAACTCTGGTGCAAGGCAACACTCGGTCTGAACCTTGCAACGTGTTGGATCGAGCATAATAAGACGATTACGCACGTACGGGTCCATTTCTTTGTAACAACTCAAAGGGCAAACCACATTGGTTGTTATCCTCCTTCTATATCTCCACGCTTTTATGATCTTCGCTTTCAAGGTGAGTCGATACTGATCACAAAGAAATTTGTCGATGTTCGCGACTTGCCCATATTTTTGAACCAAAGAATCTTGATTGGAATTTTTCAATCGTACGGATGCGCCCATTAGTGCCTCTATCGCCGTTGCTGTTGTATATCGCTTCGGCGTTAAGGCCATGCGCTGAAGCGCCTCAAGTGACGCAGTGTATGAACCTAATAGAGCAAGCTTATTGTGAAACCAACTAAAATTCTTTAGCGGACCAGCCTTGAACTCTTTGATGGCGTATACTGGAAGTTTTGTAGCCTGAAATCGGTTTAAGGCGTCAATCGCTGATTTTGAAGTAGGTCTTTCTTTTAGAAGGGCATCCGTTATTATTGTGGTATCAACAAATGCCTTATTCATTCAGCATATCTGCCAGGTAGCTAAATTCTGGAGGCTCGATAACAAGCTCAAGTTGCTCGAGATCCTGTAATGCCTCAACAGCATTATCTACGCTTAAAAAAGGCTCCGATCGAAGCTTAACAAGAATCTGTCTGACCTTTTCTGTTTGGGTACGCGTTAGCGGAGCACCACGTAGGTTCTGAAAAGCACACATCAAACCGTTCACTATAATTCCAAATCCGTCACCCAAAGTCCGGCAGCAGAATAGTTCAGGCAGTATGCCCTGCAATCTCTGTAAAGCATCGTCTGCTTCAATAGAGTCCTGTTCGCGATGCGCTTGGATAGCCTGATCCGCATTCTCCAAACAAAGTGATAGTAGGCGAGTCGCTGCATTAAGATCGGCTGAAACATTTTCAATGCTTGGATAGAGCTCTTCAGTCGGAATTTGTTCGGATGGCGATTCAGGAGCTTCGCTCTCCCTAATTATTTTAGTATCGGGAGTCGCCGATGCTCCGGTCTCTTCCGGAATCCGAGTCCCGGGTGCTCTGCTCCCTTCCGGAATACCAGTAGAGTCATGACCGTTTGGATATACAATAATTTCAGGTTCCACGATTATCCTCCCAAAAATTTGTGACTGTCTCGCCGAATCATATGTAACACTTGATTAATCCAATCTTGCGTCCGAAATTGACCAGTGGTAACGGTGCCTTTCGTGTAGTAGTCAAGATCGCACACAAGACCGAATTTCTCTTCATGTACCGATTGCAACTCTCCAATTCCATGGGGTGGATCAAAATCAATTTTTCGTCCTTCGGATCTTAGTCTCACTGTGACACCTGCAGCTCTTCCCTCCCATCGCGCCGCCAACTCCGGATAGGTAAATGAGCCGTCTAAGCCAAAATGGGGTCCATCGGGTAGATTTAAAAGCTTAGCTCCCAACATGTCAGCTGAAGCGCTTTGTTCGTCCGGGTACGATTTAAAATAAAACATTCGTAGTCCTACTCGTGTGAATTGCTCAATCTCCAACTGTCTCGTTACTGATCCAAGGAAGTAATGCGCTTTTTCGATAAAATCTGCCAAGTTGGATTTTGGGTAGTAGCAAATTATATTGGTCTTATCAACCATCACAGAAATCTCATAATCATTTTCGAGCATAAATGAAGTTATGTTTGGTTCGCCACGTGTTCGCTTTAATTTGGGCCATTTACTTAGCGCAGCATGCCATAGCACGCCAGCTCTGTCCCAGTGGAGATAGCTCTGTGAATACCGGAACTCAAAAACAGACCTTTCGAGCTGGAAGTCCTTGATATTCATATGCTTTTCCAGAGCGTTTCTATGCAGCCCAACTTTAACCCTTTAACCATATATTCTAGCTTTTAGTCAAAGAATATCCGAAGAGGAGGAATTAAGTCAACCTGATTGAAAGTACAGTAAAGCCTGCCGCGATCGCCTATAGCTCGCGGGGGATGGAATTGCAGACGTGTGCAAAAAAGGAGGTCAAGCCCCCTTGGCCTTCAGGGCCTTGACGACGCGATCGTAGACGTCTTCGAGGGTCACACAGTAGAGGGTGAGGCTGCGGGAGCGTTTGAAGACGGTCTTCCCTTTTTTTGCCCGCCTTTTCTCTTTGATATAAATAACGACGGCGCTGTCAGGACCCTCCGGATCAGGAGGTGTGTTACCTTTTACCTCTCCCATGGGTGCGATCAGGCTCTTCAGATCGACGGCCTGGAGGTCCACGACGCAATCGAGCTCCCGGGGGTCCATGATCCGCGTCTACGACACAAACGCCCTATGGCGGCACGATGAGATCCTGAGAATAAGGCATCTGGAAGCTGAGATTGCCGATATGCAGAAGGATATAGACAGACAGAAGCTGAAGGCCATTGCCGCTATGGAACGCCTTGAGAGAACGAAGAAGTGGCTGGGCATAATTGACTAACTAATCCACTACTGATTACGTCCTCAACCATCCCGTAGCTAAAGAAAACGGCGGCCCGATGTCTTGTTTTGTGCAGACCCATCCTATCGCCGCGGCAGGATATCGCTGCATCGCCAGTCTTTGCAAAATTGGACCCCCACAAACTTAAGGTGGGGAACTTGACCTTCTCGCCACGACATCCGGAGGGTGTCCCGTTGCGGTCTGGAAAGAAAAGGCTGTAGACAGGGAGGTTCTTTGATTCCCTGACGGACTTTCCTATTTACCTGCCCTTGTCGAATCGGCATAGGCGCTGGGCTGTCCCAACGGAAGTGAATTTGCCGTAGGATCCCATAACAGGTAGATCTTGCCATAGGTTTCCTCAAGACTCTTGGCGACCTTTGCAGCTTCCGCTGGCGGGAGGTCTGGAAGCGTTATGGAAGCCTTGGGAATTTCTTCCTTGTGGTAATGCCATAGAGCCTTCTCACTGGCGCTGAATTTCTGATAGGAAGCTGCGGGCACAATCACTTCGACGCCCATAAGTCGGGCATTTGGCTTGTCGCTATCATAGAGCTGACACTCTATCAGGCCACCCGCGATCCCCGTCTTGCAGTAATGGTGCACCACCATATTCGAATTTCCGGCCACATGCAGCTTGCCATCAATGTGAAGGCCCCATCCATTACTCGGGACCACATGGGCATCGGCAAGCGCGCCAGACATTAGAACGAGAAACACCACCGTTACTAGTGAGTGTAGAAACCTATTATTCATCTTTCGCCATCCTCCTATAATGTAGATTTGAACTTGGCTTGGGCTTTTATTATATGCTGGAACCCAAGTCAAGAGATTGAATAAGGCCTTTTCTAAGAGGAATTTAGCTATCACTTCCCCATGAGAATGGCGCGAAAATTGGCAAGTAGCCGATTCGTTTGCGTGGCTCTGCTATTTTGCCTACCTCATTTTCTCCAACATCGCCTAATACCCAGCCCTCTCAGCCGATAGCTTCTCCATAAACTCAGCCTGGGTTATTAGGCCCTTCTCGATGAGGAGCTTTGCCAGATGGGCAAGCGGTATTTAGACTCACGTCACTCCTCACTTCCCTTTCGGTTTCCATTCCCGTGCCATCCTCTGAGCCTCGGCGATCTGCGCGGGAGTCATCTTCTCGGCTAGACTGTCGCGGAATTTTTCTGAATCTTTCTGACCCGTCGTAGCCGCGAGGCTGTACCACATATACGCTTGAAAGTAGTTCTGCGTTACACCTTGACCATTCTCGTACATTTCACCAAGATTGGACTGGGCAACGGCTTCACCCTGGTCCGCAGCCTTGCGGCCCCATCGCAATGCTGCCGCGTAGTTCTGCGTCACGCCCAAGCCAGTCTGGTACATGTTACCGAGATTGGTCTGGGAATTGGCCCAACCCTGGTCCGCAGCTTTTCGATACCACCTGACCGCTGCCGCATAGTCCTGTGGCACACCTTGGCCTTTGTCGAACATGAAACCGAGACTGCTCTGGGCAACGGCGTTACCCTGTTCGGCAGCCTTGCGGTACCACATTACGGCTGCTGCGTAGTCCTGCGGAACACCATCACCTTCACCAAACCTAGCACCGAGAATGAGCTGTGCCTCGGCTAAACCCTGCTCCGCAGCCTTGCGGTACCACTTTATAGCTTCTTTGTAGTTCTGTGTTACACCTTTGCCATGGGTGTACATGACCCCCAGGCGGTATTGCGCTTTGACGTTATTCTGCTCCGCAGCCTTGTGGTACCACTTTATAGCTTCTTTGTAGTCCTGTGTTACACCTTGACCTTTCGTGTACATGCTACCTAGATTGTGCTGGGCTGCGGCGATCTGCGCGGGAGTCATCTGCTTGGCTAGAAGGTCACGAAATTCCCCTATGCCTTTAGCACCCTGCGCTGCTGCTAGGTTTAACCACATATACGCTTGGACATTGTCCTGCGTCACGCCCAAGCCATTGGCGTACATGATACCGAGACTGTTCTGGGCACTGGCTTCACCCTGTTCCGCAGCCATGCGGTACCATCTCATAGCCTCCGCGTAGTCCTGCTCCGCACCAAAGCCATTGCCGTACATGGTACCGAGACTGTCCTGAGCATGGGCTAATCCCTGTTCCGCAGCCTTGCGGTACCATCTCATAGCCTCCGCGTAGTCCTGCGCCACACCGTCGCCATTGAAATACATTTTACCGAGATTGGACTGGGCCTCGGCTAAACCCTGCTCCGCAGCCTTGCGGTACCATCTCATAGCCTCCGCGTAGTCCTGCGCCACACCGGTGCCAAAGAGATACATGATACCGAGATTGAACTGGGCCTTGGCGTTACCCTGGTCCGCGAGTTGTCGAAATATTAGCAGCGCCGTTGCGTAGTCGCCACGCTGATAGGCCTTACTTCCCACAGAAATGTCGGCAGCGTGGGCAGCCACGCCTCCAACAAGCAAGGCAACGGCCACAAGACCTATGGCAATTTTCTGGATAGTCATCCGCTTATCCCTCTAAACGTATCGACTATCAGGTTATGGAGGAGGGGTGCAAGGGAGACCAAACAGGGCTTATTTCCGCCCTTCCCTCGGCTGTTCTCGCTTTCCCCAGCCTAAAGAACCTACTTGGAAGAGTGTGCTCGCCGTGTGAATGTCGCCAGTTTGGGCTGAGGCATGAAAATTGGTAAACTAGCAGACTGGAGGAAGCACTTGGCAACTGCCAAAACAGATGAAGAAAGGACGTTGCAGGCCGCCCTCAAAGAGGCGGAACGCTACGGACCACAAGACCCGCGTTTGACCACCAGCCTCAACAACCTGGCGGAGTTCTACAATACCCAGGCTAAGTATGCGGAGGCAGAGCTACTCCTCAAACGGGCATTAGCGATAAATGAGAAGGCGCTGGGGCCGGAGCATCCATCTGTGGCCACCACCCTGAACGACCTCGCGGCTCTTTACGGAAACCAAGGCCAGTACGCTCATGTCGAGCCACTCTTAAAACGCGCACTGGAGATTCTTGAGAAAGCCCTCGGCCCAGATCACCCCAATGTGGCCAACACCCTGTTCAACCTCGCGGTTCTTTACGACAGCCAAGACAAGTACGCCCTGGCCGAACCACTCTACAAACGGTCACTGGCGATCAGGGAGAAAGCCCTCGGCCCAGAGCATCCCGATGTGGCCACCACCTTGCACCTCCTCGCGATTCTTTACGGAGACCAAGGCAAGTACGCCCAGGCCGAGCCACTCTTAAAACGCTCACTGGCGATCAGAGAGAAAGTCCTCGGTCCAGATCATCCCGATGTGGCCACCACCCTGATCTTCCTCGCGGTGGATTATAGACTCCAAGGCCAGGACGCCCTGGCGGAACCGCTCTTCAAGCGGTTGCTTGCGATCAGGGAGAAGGTCCTCGGCCCCGAGCATCCCGATGTGGCCACCTCCCTGAACTACCTCGCGGTGCTTTATAGAAACCAAGGCCAGGACGCCCTGGCCGAGCCACTCTACAAACGCTCACTGGCGATTTATGAAAAAGCCCTCGGCCCAGATCATCCCGATGTGGCCACCACCCTGAACGACCTAGCGGCTCTTTACGGAAACCAAGGCCAGGACGCCCTGGCCGAGCCACTCTTAAAACGCTCACTGGCGATCAGAGAGAAAGTCCTCGGTCCAGATCATCCCGATGTGGCCACAACCCTAGAAAACATGGCGGTGCTTTATCGAAAGATGGACCGAAACAAGGAGGCGCGAGCCTTCGAGAAACGGGCAGCTCTGCTCTCTGCCAGCTCTCCCTCCGGTATACTGAACCTGCACTAGACCCCTGCTCCGTGGCTCCGAAAATGAAAAATGATCTCGGTCGAGTTGTTAACGATGTCAAATCCAACTTGCATAGGGAAGATTTTAGAAGGGAGAATATGGGTCCAGGGGTGTGGCTAGGGAGAGGGGGAGCGTCCCGGCGAAGATGGGGGGGATTTAGCGAAGGCGCGAGTCTTGCTTTTCCCCCGCAAGACGAGTGACTGAGCGATAGATTGCCGTGGTAGCCAAAGGAGATAGGTGGCTAAACCACAGTTCCTGCAAGGGCTCCTGAGCAAAGAAGGGGTGTTTGGGGGGGGTACTGCCAAGCTAGGCTAACTCAGAATTGGACAGAACAGTTATTCTGTCAAACGCCGGACATGAGAGGCGCGAATGAAGCGTAGCGGAATGAGCGTCCTCCTCCATGCCTTTGTTAGCTTTGAATCTACAATCCTACTGACCTATTTGCTCCGAAGTGAGCGATTTTCTAGTTGCCGAGCCATCACTGAAACGATCCACGAGTTTGATCTGATTGCCTTCAACCGAGTACGTGAGCCGTGAATCCATGCTGTGAGTACGCCAACGACCAGTATCAGAACCCCATATAATCCTGTTGCCATCGAGTTTGCATTTGTATGACCACTTCTTTCCGTCATCCTGACGAATATAAGAGAGATAAATTACACCGCCTTGCGTTCGATCAACTTTCATGATCCCGGGATCACGACCCATAACCGTGGCAATTCCGGCTTTGCAAATTTGTGCTTTTGAAAATGTTCCGCTTTCGGCAGCGTTGACAGTAGGAAGAACGAAGGCACAAGCCAAGGTAACCAAGATGCTCGCAAGAACTTTCGTTTTTCGACTGAACATAACTATCTCCAACTCTGAAAGCTAACTAGTAATATGCTGGTCGGCATATTACGAGCCTATGTCAGTATATCACGTTGACTAACCTGTCAGTATTTTGAGCATTTTAGGGCTATTCAGTCCAATATCGCCTTCATCCCGGGAGATCAAGCTCCAAAGAATAAGGCATCTGGAAGCTAAGATTGCTGATATGCAGAAGGAGGTTGACAGACAGAAGCAGAAGGCCGTTGCCGCTATGAAACACCTTAGAGAGAACAAAGAAGTGGCTGGGCATTATTGACTAACTGATCTGCTACCGACTCAAACCCACCCCAATCCCGTAGCCAATGAAACCGGGGTCCGAAGTGGACCACCGCTTATCGAACTTTCTGGCACTATGGCTGTCTCGGTCAAGGATCTCAGTTCCTGGAAGCGTACCTGCTCCTATTCACTCTAGGTCGAACCTGGTCCCTTTCTCTAAGCTGATGGTGCCGCAAGCGCAGCAATCCCTCACGGATGTAGCCAGGGTTTAGACCAAGGGTCTCGCAGACGTTGTCAAAAGAAAAAAGCCAGTCCTCACCATTCTGTTCCATCAAAAGCCACTCCTCCGCCTCGCTTAACAGCCTCTTTTCCCTTTCGTCTCGTGTGGAGAGGTACTTCTGAAAACAGATCACGCCATCTTCCAGCACCGCCAACATGAGCATCTTTTCCGGGTCCAGATGATTCTCCCTGCGAATTGTTTCAAGATACTGAGCAGGAAGAAGTGCGTCTGGTTGTAAAAGAGAGTCCATCGTTTGTT
>SMUX01023199.1_pt1 | contig 10440 bp, 8 predicted proteins | sample 2456431 | NCBI WGS metagenome assembly SMUX01 (sample SAMN11095930, study PRJNA526329) | marine sediment metagenome | biome: Marine sediment; feature: Surficial sediment; material: Deep marine sediment; isolation source: Hadal surficial sediment | place: Pacific Ocean | collected 2014-11 | depth 0-1... | reverse complement strand
GTTGGCTGGCCGCATATAGTTTTTCCTCCCCCCTGGTGGGGGAGGACGCGAGCGGCAGGGAGCGGGTGGGGGCGTGTCGTTCATTTTTCATTCCGCGTCCCCGGCCGCGCCCGGGTTCGGTCAATCGAGGAAATCGAGGCCGATATCGACCGCCGGGGCCGATTGGGTCATGCGCCCCGACGAGATGAAATCGACGCCGCTCTCGGCCTTTTCGCGGACCGTCGCCAGCGTCACCCCGCCCGAACACTCGATGCGGCAGCGCGAAGCCACGATCTCGACCGCTTGTTTCATCGTCGCCGCATCCATGTTGTCTAAAAGGATCATGTCGGCCCCGCATTCCGCGGCCTCGGCCACTTGCTCCAGGGTGTCGCATTCGACCTCGATCACGGTGAGTACCGGGGTCGCCCGCTTGGCGCGCTCCATCGTGGCGGCGAGCCCGCCGGCGGCGGCGATGTGGTTGTCCTTGATCAGCACCCCGTCGTCCAGGCGAATGCGGTGATTGCGGGCACCGCCCATGAAGCTCGCGTATTTCGCCAGGTTGCGCAGGGTCGGGATGGTCTTGCGGGTGTCGATCATGGTGGCGCCGGTGCCTTGGACGGCATCGACGTATTTGCGGACCTCGGTGGAGATGCCGGAGAGATGGGCGAGGATATTCAGCGCCGTGCGCTCGGCGGCGAGGATGGCCCGCGCGTTGCCCGACACGGTGGCGAGGATGGTGCCCTTGGCCGCCCGATCGCCGTCGGCCACCTTGGGCGCGCCATCGAAATCCGGAACCAACCTGGCGAAGGTCTGCATGGCGATGTCGATGCCGCAAACGACGATGTCTTGGCGCGCCACCATGGCGGCGTGGAACACCGCGTCTTGCGCGATCGTCACCCTGGAGGTGAGATCGCCGCGGCCGATATCCTCGGCCAACGCGCGGGTGATGAAATCCTCAATTTCCTCTGGGTCGAGCTGCATCTTCGCTCCCTCCACTGAACGGCCTTAGTCCGCCCCCCGGACGTGTTCCAGCGCTTTGTACTCCTTGGTCTGCATTTCGATCAACCGCGATGCCGTGCGCTGGAACTCGAAAGAGAGATCGCCCGCGGGGTAGAGACCGTCGGGCTGGGCGGCGGCGGAACACACCAGCTTGACCCGGTGTTCGTAGAGCGCGTCGATCAAGATCCCGAAGCGGGCGGCAAGATCGCGGTTCTCCGGCCCCATGGCGGGGATAGAGGACAATATCACGGTGTGGAACTCCCGGGCCAAGCAGAGGTAGTCGGCGGCGCCCAAGGGGCGCGCGCAAAGCTCATCGAAGGTGAACCGCGCCGTGCCCCGCGCCGCTCGGGGCACCATGAGCTCGCGGCCCTGGGCGATTAGGGTCACCGGCCCGACCATGACCCGTTCGCCCGCCCGGTCCTCGGTCAGGCGCTTGAACGCGGCATCGAGCGCGGCGTCGGCGGCGGCGCCCGGGGGCGTGAAATAGACATCCATGTCGCCCAGGCGGATGGTCCGGTAATCGACCTCCCCCGCCAGATGCAGGATATCGAGCTTTTCCTTCAACAACGCGATGAAGGGCAGAAAGCGGGCGCGCTGGAGCCCGTCCATATAGAGGCCGTCGGGCGGCCGGTTGGAGGTCGCCACCATGACCACGCCGTGGGCGAACAATGCTTCGAAGAGCCGGCCCAGGATCATCGCGTCGGCGATGTTGGTGACCTGGAATTCATCGAAGCAGATGAGCCAGGTGTCGGTGGCGATGTCGGCGGCGAGCTTGGGCAATGGGTCGCTTTGGTCTTTCTCCCGGTTCTCCCGGCGCCACCCATGGAGGCGTTGGTGAATCTCCAGCATGAAGGCATGGAAATGGACCCGGCGCTTGCGCCCGCCCGGCACCTCCACGAGTTCGAAGAAGAGGTCCATGAGCATCGACTTGCCGCGCCCCACCCCGCCGAACAGGTAGAGCCCCAGCGGCGGCTCCTCGGCCCGCCCGGAAAGGCCGAGCCGCGCCTTCCACCCGCCGGCGGCGCCGGGATGGTAGCGGGCCAGGGCGTGATGCAGGCTTTGCAGCTTTTCCGCGGCCAGTTCCTGGAAGGCGTCGCGCATCAGCGCGCCCTCCGCGATGCGGGCGCGGTAGCTGGCGATGGGGGTGTCGGTCATTCCCGGCCGGGGCGATCCGGCCTATTGGGTGCCGGGCACGGGGATTTCGATCTTCTGGCCCCGGTCCATTTCCAGGCATTTCTCATAGACCCATTGGGCGATGGCCAGGTCCGAGGCCGCGGTGCCGTTGTTGTTGGCGTGATAGGTGATCTCGTCGGGAGACGTCCGGCCGGGATGGGCGCCACTGATGATCTCGCCCAGCTCGACGATCTTGTCCCAGGTAATCACGCCCGCCTCGATGGGCTCCATCAGGCCCGCCTGGCCGTCCTGGATCACCGATTCGCGCCAATTGGTAACGATGAACGACGCGCGCTCGCAGGTCCTGTCGTCGTTCTCCCGGCGGCCCGAATCCAGCCAGCCGCCCTTGACCAGGGAATTGTTGGAGCCCACCACGGTGATCACGTGCTGACCCTCCTCCAGCCAGTCGCCGTCGAACACCGGCACGTTGGAATTGGTGGCGCAGATGACGATGTCGGTGTCCCGGCACACCTCGCGGGGGTCGTCGAGGTCCTCGAATTCGGCATCCACCAGGGGCGTGAGCTTCTCGATGAAGGCCTCGCGGTTGCCAGGATCGCGGGAATAGATCTTGTATTTTTTGATGTCACGCTCGCACGAACACGCCAGCACCTTGTGCAGCGCCTGGCCACCGGTCCCGTAGACACCCACGGTCTCACAATCGGCGCGCGCCAGATGGCGGATGCCGACGCCGGTGGTGGCGCCGGTCCTGAGCGCCATGACCGAGGAAAAACCCACCCGCTTTTCGGTGATCTCGCCCACCATGATGGCGTTGAGGCGCGAGGTTTCGGAATCCCAGAGCAGGTAGACCGGATGTTCGCGGTAGGGATAGACCTGGTTGTCGGGGTCGTGGGACACCGATTCGGCGCGGGTCAGCGAGCCGATCACGCCGAGCCCGGCGATGCCGCCCGGGAAGTTCGAGACCCGCACCCCTTCGGGCGAATGGACCCGGCGCCGGGGCGCGTTGATGAGAGGGAACTCCGCCGCGCCGCGGTAGCCTTCCTCGACCAGGTCGATGGCCTTATCCATGGTGATGACGTCCTTGACGTCGGCCGGCCCCAGGAACAGGACCGAATTGATATTGGATGGTTCGCTCATGGAGGCTCTCCCCGGCCCGGGCGTCATCGAAGCGGCGCGCTCAGACCAGATCGGCCAGCGCCGCCGCCGGATGGCCCTCGGCGTCGTCCACCTGGTAGGCCCTGGCCACCTTGCCGTCGGCGCCGATCAGCACGCTCACCCGCTTCGGCCTTTCCTGATCGGCGCTTTCCGCCGCCCCGTAGGCCAGCGCCACCGAGCGGTCCACGTCGTAAAGCAGCTCGGTGGTCAGCCCGACCTCGTGGCTCCACGATTTGAGCTCCTCGGGCGCGCTCCAAGTGATGCCCAGCAACACCGTGTCCTTATCGGCGAAATCCAGCGCGCGGTCGCGGAAGCTCCCCGCTTCCAACGTGCAGTTCCGGCCGTAGGCCCTGGGGAAGAACCAGACCAAGACCTGTCTGCCCGCGTAGTCGGCCAGCGAGACCTCTTTTCCGTCCTGGTTGGGCAAGGTGAAGGCGTGCGGCGTGGCGCCGATAACTGGTAAGGCCATTTGAGTCCCCCTTGGTGGCTTCTTAGAACGGTCAATGGCCCGATAGCTTAACACCGTGATAGCTTCGGCCCCAAGGGGGGAATGGCGCCGCCACCCCGTATCGTATGGGCTCTCGGATTTTTGGCCCAAAAAAATCGCGGGGGCTTGCGGGGGGGGGGCGACCCAACTTGAAGGTGGCTCCATGGAAGACCGCCCCGGTTGTGAGAGCCGTTCTAGAAGTGTCGCCAGCAAGTTGATCGACCGTCACTGACGGTCTGGCGTAAGTGTGGGGATGATGTATATGTTCGACCCCAGGAAATGGACGGCGGGAGAGACCCATGGCCCATTCCAACGCCACACCGATGAAGCGCCAAGCCCAGCGCTTGGCGTTTGCCGCGGCGTTCGTCCTCGCCCTTATGGCGAGCCCCCTCGCGGCTTCGCCCGGCGCCGCCCTTGCCGCCACGTCCGGCCCCACGCCGGGCCCCGCGGCGACCGCCGAAAAAGGCAAGGCGCCGCCTTCCGACGACATGGACATCAAGAAATTGAAGGAACGGCTGCGGGCGCTGGGCGAGGCCATCCGCGACGCCATCGAAAACGCGACCCGGTCCTTCGACCGCGGCCAAGACGACCTCGCCCGGGGCAAGGGCGGCCTCGGTGCGCTGGCCCCGAGGGTTCGCGGCGGCGACTTGCGCGCCATCTACGGGCCCAAAGGGCCGACCCTGCGCTCGGTCCGCGCCTTGCTCGCCTACCGCTTGGTGCTGCTGGGCAACGACCGGCTCACCGCGGGCAGGGTCTATGAACGCGACAAGCGGATCATCGCCGAGGTCGTGACCGTGCGCGAAAAGGCCCTGGTGGCGCGCTACATGATCAACAAGACCACCGGAATCTGGGTCCCCGAGCGATAGGCCGCGCCCGCCGGGCGCTTGGCGGGCGAATCGGCGCCGGGGACAAGGCTCGCCCGCGGCTTGGGAGATCGCGTTTCCCGCCATGGGCGCCGCCCACCCCTTTAAAATAACCGTTTGTTAACTATGTTTATTTATGACTAGGGCATCGACCGCGAGGACCGCACCGCGCGCCTGACCCGTGCGTTCCGCGGCGAGGCATTTGTCGAGGAGAACAAGCATGACCAACGCGGTAGACCTTGAGAAACGTTTCGGGGCGGCAAACTACGCGCCGCTGCCGGTGACCATCGTCCGCGGTGAAGGCGTCCATTTGTGGGACGATAAGGGCCGGCGTTATCTCGACATGCTGGGCGCCTATTCGGCGGTGAGTTTCGGCCATTGCCATCCCCGGCTGGTCCGCGCCCTGACCGAGCAGGCCGGGCGGCTCGACATCATCTCGCGGGTGTATTCCAACGATCGCCTGGGGCCGTTCCTGGCCCGCGTCTGCGAACTCACCGGGATGGACCGCGCGCTTCCCATGAACACCGGCGCCGAAGCGGTCGAGACGGCGCTCAAGGCGGCGCGCAAATGGGCCTACACGGTGAAAGGGGTGGCCCATGACCGGGCCGAGATCATCGCCGCCGAGGGGAATTTCCACGGACGCACCATCGCCGTCACCGGCCTGTCCACGGTGGCCCAGTACCGCGACGGCTTCGGCCCCTTCCCGCCGGGCTTGGTGCTGGTGCCGTTCGGCGACGCCGCGGCATTGGAAGCCGCGATCACGCCCAACACCGCCGCCTTCCTGGTCGAACCGATCCAGGGGGAAGGCGGCATCGTCGTTCCGCCCCAAGGCTATTTCACCGACGTGGAACGCATCTGCCGCGCCCATGACGTGCTGCTGATCTGCGACGAGATCCAGACCGGCTTGGGCCGGACCGGGAAGCTGCTTGCTTATCAGCACGAGGGCATCACCCCCGATGGCGTGACCCTCGGCAAGGCGCTGGGCGGCGGATTGTTCCCGGTTTCCATGTTCCTGGCCACCGACGAGGTCATGGGGGTGTTCAACCCCGGCGACCACGGCAGCACCTATGGCGGCAACCCCATCGCCGCCGCGGTGGGCTTGGCGGCGCTGGACCTTCTGGTCGAGGACCGATTGGTCGAGCGCGCGGCGGACCTGGGCGAACACCTGCTGGCGCGGCTCAATGCGCTGGACAGCCCCGCCATAGCTGAGGTGCGCGGCCGGGGGCTGTTCGTCGGTATCGAGATCCACGAACGGGCGGCGAGTGCGCTCGATGTCGTCGAGGCCTTGATGGGGGCGGGGGTCCTGACCAAGGAAACCCACCGCAACACGGTACGCCTCGCCCCGCCCTTCGTCATCGAGAAGGCCGAGATCGACGAGGCCGTCGACTGCCTGGCCGAGGTCCTGGACGACATCACGGCCGAGGCGCTTGCGCCGTCGGCCTCCCACTAGGGCACACGCCGGGGGAGAGGCCCGATGCCGGCGACCGCCATGTCCGTTCACACCACCGGCGCACTGGCCGGGCTGCTCGCCACGACCATCGGCGAGCCGCGCGCCCGGGCCCTGTTGGCCGCCATCTTTGTGCACCCGCCGCTGCTCGAGGAGCCGGGCGAGAAGGTCTCCCCGGCGATCCTCGCCCAGGCGCTGACCATGATCCTGTTCGACGACCTTCTCGAGCGGGTACCGACCGGCCGCGCCTATGTCGAGCAGGTGCTGGCCGAGGGATCCAAGGTCACCTTCGACCATGGCGCGCTCAGGACCGTGAAAGGGCTACAGACCGGCCGCCTGCCCGCGGGCGACGCGGCATTCTCGCGCATCCTGGAGCCGCTCGGCTACGGCGTCGCCGCGGTCTATCCCTTGGACCGGATCGCCATGACCGGGCGCGCCTATACCCACCGCGACCTGCCGCAGCTTATTCCCCAGTTCTTCGTCAGCGAGCTGCATCCCGAGGGTTTTTCCCCCGGCTTCCAGAAGGCGGTCGGCCGGGTGCTTGCGAGCTCCCGCGACCCGGTGACGCCCGAGGGGGCCGGGCTGCTCGCGGAGCTTAGCACCGAGGGCGCGCTGGCCCCTGACGGGGCCGCCCGGCTGCTGGTCGTGCTGACCGGCTGCTTCGCCCGTCAGCACGAGGTGCCGGCCCTCAATGATTACGAAATTCTGCTCTCGGAATCGCCCGAAATGGCCTGGATCGCCACCGAGGGTAATACCTTCAACCACGCGACCAGCCGGGTCGCCGACGTGGCCGCCCTGGCCGCGGCCGCCCGCCGCGCGGGCCATCCCATAAAGGACAGCGTCGAGACATCATCCAACGGCCGTGTCCGCCAGACCGCCTACCGCGCCGCCATGGTGGAACGCGCGTTCCTGGACGAAAGCGGACGCCCGGTCAGCCGCGAGGTGCCTGGGTCGTTCTATGAGTTCATATCCCGCGATCCCCTGCCCGACGGCTCGGGCCTCGACCTCGGCTTCGACGCCGGCAACGCCCAGGGGATCTTCAAGATGACGGCGGGCAACCAACCCGCCGCAGGCTGACGGAGAGAGCCCCCCATGGACACCGGTGCCCGGACCAATGGCGGTCCCGATAGTGCCCAACTCCGCGCCCTTTACGACGACCTCGGATTGGCCCAAGCGCAGGTGTCGGGCGGCAGTTTGGAGGCGCGTACGCCCATCGACGGCGCCGCCATCGCCCAGGTCCACGAGCACCGGGGCGACGAGATCGAGGCCGCCATCGCCCGCGCCTCAACCGCCTTCACCTCCTGGCGCCAGGTCCCGGCGCCACGCCGCGGCGAGCTGGTCCGCCTGTTGGGGGACGAGTTGCGTGCCGCCAAGGAGAACCTCGGCCGCCTGGTGACGCTGGAAAGCGGCAAGATCTTACAAGAAGGCCTCGGCGAGGTGCAGGAGATGATCGATATCTGCGATTTCGCCGTGGGCCTCTCGCGCCAGCTCTACGGCCTGACCATGGCCTCGGAACGGCCCGGTCACCGCATGATGGAACAATGGCACCCGCTGGGCCCCATCGGCCTGATTACCGCCTTCAATTTTCCGGTCGCGGTGTGGGCCTGGAATGCCGCCATCGCGCTGGTGTGCGGCGATCCGGTGCTGTGGAAACCGAGCGAGAAAACCCCCGTCACGGCGCTGGCCTGCCAGGCAATCTTCCAACGCGCGCTGGCGCGCTTCGGCGACGACGCGCCCGATGGCCTGTCCCAGGTTTTGGTCGGCGGCGCCGACGTGGGCGCCCGGCTGGTGGACAGCGCCAAGATCCCGCTCATCAGCGCCACCGGTTCCACCATGATGGGGGCCGCCGTCGGGCCGCGGGTACTGGCGCGCCACGGCAGGGTCCTTTTAGAGCTCGGCGGCAACAACGCGATGATCGTCACCCCATCGGCCGATCTCTCGTTAGCACTTCGCGCCATCGTGTTTTCCGCGGTCGGCACCGCCGGCCAGAGGTGCACCACCCTCCGGCGCCTGATCGTCCATGAAGACATACGCGATTCCCTGCTGGCCGCCTTGAGATCGGCCTATGGCTCCATCGCCATCGGCAATCCGCTCGATTCCGACGTGCTGGTCGGCCCGCTGATCGACGCCGCGGCGGGCGACGAGATGCAAAGGGTGCTGGGGGTGGCGGCGGGGGAAGGCGGCACGGTGTTCGGCGGCGAACCGCTGACCGAGGGCGTCCCCGCCGGGGGCATTTACGTGCGCCCGGCCATGGTCGAGATGCCGGCCCAGACCGAAACCGTTCGCTTAGAGACCTTCGCACCGATCCTCTATGTCATGAGGTACCAAGATTTGGACGCGGCCATCGCCGTCCATAACGACGTGCCCCAGGGGTTGGCGTCATGCATCTTTACCGGCGAGGTCAAGGAGGCGGAGCGGTTCCTTTCGGCCATGGGGAGCGATTGCGGCATCGCCAACGTCAATATCGGCCCGTCGGGCGCCGAGATCGGCGGCGCCTTCGGCGGCGAGAAGGCCACCGGCGGCGGTCGCGAAAGCGGCTCGGATTCCTGGAAAGCCTATATGCGCCGCCAGACCGCCACGGTGAACTATTCCGACGCCCTGCCGCTGGCCCAGGGGATCAGTTTCGAGCTCGACGCGGGGTAAGCCCGGGACCGGGGGCCGGCTTCAGCCAAGAGCGGGCCGGTTCCCAATAACGAAAATTACTCTGGCCCGGAAGTGCTCTAGCGGAGGAACGGCTTGATGTCGACGATCATGCGTTTGTCGGCGTCGATGGTGAAGCGGACCTTGTCGCCGCGCTTGAGATCGCGAAGAAGCGCTCGATCCGCGACCAGGTAGCTCATGACCATGGGCGCCATGAAGCCTTTGATTTCTTCGTGGTCGATCACCAGTCGGCTCGATCGCGGGTCGGCCGCCAGGACGATTCCGATGCCGTGATACAGTCGCTTCACGGCGACGGACTCCGCCGCAGCCGCCGGTGGGGCGCCGCCCTTGCCGACGATCAGTCGACCGAACATTCCCATCTTTTCGTGGGTCGGCACATGGCAATGAAATTCCAGGGTGACGTCGCGGTCGGGCGTCACGAACCGGGCGGTTTGCGTGCGGGGTCCGCTGAACTCGGAGGTGAACATGGGATTGAGGCCAGGGATCATCAGCGCGTGGCGGACCGAATCGGTGTTTTCCAGGACGATCTCGATCTCCTCGCATTTCCCGGCGCGGATGGTGCGCGGCTCGAACGCGAAGACCTCGCCCTCGCGCGCGAACTTGGCCCCCCCCTTGACGTGGATGCGCCTAAAGCCACGCGGCTTTTTGCACGAATTCGCCTTGATCTGGTGGTCGGCCAGCGGATCCTTGCGCTCCAGAGGGGCAGGGCGGTCGGACCGTTTCGGGTAGGAGAAATTGCCGCCCTCGGGGGTCTCCTCGGGCCAGCCATATTCGTATGCCTCCCTGGTGGTGTGAAAGATCTTCGGATCGAACACCGGCACCTTGCCCCGGTAGTAGGCGGGATCGAAAAAGGGCTCCAGGCTGGTCGCCACCTTGGGCAAGCCATCGCTGCCCATGAACCCCTCATAGATGATCGCGGTGATGTCTCCTCCCGGGCTGATGCCCTTGTTGGTCACGGTGTGCTCGGTGTGGTCGTGCATGATCCAGACGCCCGGTCCCGAGGCATAATAGTCATCCTTGCCGGGCCTGAGCTCCAGATCGATCCGCTGGGCGGCGCCGATATCGAAAACGTCGCGGGTGTAACGCATGCCGGGAGGCACCGGATAGCCGTCGAGATGGGTCAGCGTCGGGTGGTGGCCGTGGGTGTGGAGTTTGATCGGGCGGGCCCCGGCATTCAGCACCCGCAGCCTGACCCGCTCTCCGGCTTTGACCTCGATGGGCGTGTCGCGCAGGGTGAAGGGGAAGGAGCGGCCGTTGAGCAGGAAGATATTCGGCTGGCGCCGGGTCGAATCGTACTCGCGGTGCATGCGCTTCTCGATCTCGCGCGGATCCTTATAGGCCGCCGGAATGCGGTTGAGCGCTGAGTCGATGTCGGTATAGACCAGCGAGTATTCCCGCTGATAGCGCCCCTTCGCCGCCTTGGCGAGATCCTTGATGCGGCCGGCTCCCGGCACCAGATGGGAGAAGTTGTTGTTGGCACGATTGGGCTCGATGATCAGCATGCCGACCAGCCCCATCAGGACATGAACGTCGGGCTGGACATGGCAGTGATAGAAATGGGTGCCCGGATTCTTGGCGATGAACTCGTAGGTGAAGGACTCTCCCGGCTTGACCGGCGGCTGGGTGATGGTGGGCACCCCGTCCATCTGGTTGGGATGGATGGTGCCGTGGAGATGAATGGTGTGGGGGAAATAGTGGGTGTTGAGAAGGGTGATGCG
>SMUX01067067.1_pt1 | contig 10443 bp, 8 predicted proteins | sample 2456431 | NCBI WGS metagenome assembly SMUX01 (sample SAMN11095930, study PRJNA526329) | marine sediment metagenome | biome: Marine sediment; feature: Surficial sediment; material: Deep marine sediment; isolation source: Hadal surficial sediment | place: Pacific Ocean | collected 2014-11 | depth 0-1... | reverse complement strand
TTTTTGCCGTTGTATGGCATAGGCTCGGGCTTGGACGAGCAAACCGCAATCATACTGATCACCATCATGGGGATAGGTGGCATTGCGTTGCAGCTACCGATTGGCTGGCTTGCCGATCACATGGATCGGATGCTACTGATGGCGCTAGCTATCGTGGTCGTACTCGTGGCCACAGCGCTGTTCCCGATACTCATTGCGCACACGCCATGGAACACAATTTTTATGTTCTTCTTTGGCGGCGCGTTTGTAGCACTCTACACCGTCCCCATGGTATTGCTTGGGCAACAATTCAAAAACGCAGAACTATCCGCGGCCGCGACCGTATTCAGCATCATGTTCGCCGCCGGATCAATCATCGGCCCACCAATTAGCGGTGCCGCCATGGAGCTCGTAGGCATCAACGGCATGCCCCTGGTCTTGGCATTGGCATACTTGTGTGTTTTACCTCTGCCGGTTATTGCTTACCTAAGACGCCAACCTTATCGAAAATAATTGTTCGCCAGACAACAAATGAATTATTGGGTCCATGCTTCATCTGTTCGACCGTCGCCCTGATTTGCTGCCTAGCGTCGTCCTGGCGCTGATCGGCATGTCATGGGGAGTATTCTGGCTACCAATGCGGCTGCTGGACGAGATCGGACTCGGTGGTGCATGGGCCACCCTTGCCGTATTCGCAACCGCGTTGGTGCTGCTGTTCCCTGTGATCATCGCGCGCCGGCGCCGGCTAGCCGCGGGTGGCACCAGCTTACTAGTAACTGGAATGATCACCGGCGCTGCATTTGCGCTTTATGCAACCGCGCTCGTGTTAACCGAAGTCGTTTATACGATTCTGTTGTTTTACCTCACTCCGGTGTGGAGTACGTTGCTTGGTCGCATCATGCTTGGTGAAAAAATTACGCGTGGACGTTTGCTGGCTCTTATATTAGGTATCGCCGGCCTATTCGTGATTCTTGGCTTCGATCGCGGACTGCCGCTGCCGCGTAACATCGGTGACTGGATGGCCCTACTCTCTGGAATCGCCTGGGCCTACGGCTCTTTGCGTCTTTACCGCAGTGAAACCGCGAGCGCATGGGAATCGACGAGTGCATTCTTCGCTGGCGGGTTGTTGATTACCCTGGTGGGGGTGCTAATACCGATTGACGTCACCACACCAAGCTCGGAGTCGTTGCTGGCAGCGACACCATGGCTGTTCTTACTAGTTGCTGCCTATCTTGTTCCATCTATGTTGGTGTTACTTTGGGCAGCGAGCCGACTTAGTCCCGGCCGGGTTGGATTACTACTTATGGGTGAAGTTGTAGTCGGCGTTATTTCGGCCGCGTTGCTGACCGACGAGCCGTTTGGTGGGCGCGAGCTCATAGGAACCATCCTGATCGTTAGCGCCGGCGTAATAGAAGTAACGCGACGGCAGGCTCGATCCACCCCCGCCGACTGATAGGCTTTGCTGGTACCCCCGACGTAGGCAGTTTAGAATCTGGGGAATCAAGCTGCGCTAATAGTGAAGATTATGAGTATCACCGCACCTACCGGCCGCTGTGCTCCCGATGAAGATCGATTCCACACCGACCCCGAGCAGTCTTATACGCTGCCCGCCCACTATTATTACGACCGCGAGATCTTTGAGAGGGAGAAGGAGGCCGTGTTTTTCCGAACTTGGCAGTATGTCGGCCATGCCGAACAAGTCGCCACACCTGGGGACTATGTCGCCAGAGATATCCATGACCAAAGCATCATCGTCATTCGCGGTGACGACGGCATACTCAGGGCCTTCTATAACGTGTGTTCGCACCGGGCCCACCAACTATTGTCGGGTAGCGGCCACACCAAAAGAATCACCTGCCCCTATCATGCCTGGTCCTACGACATCGAGGGGCGCTTGCGTTATGCCAGGAACAGCGAACACGTCAAGGGTTTCCAACCCGAGAAATACTGTCTCAAACAGGTAAAGATCGAAGTCTTCCTCAACTTCTTGTTTGTAAACCTCGACCCCGATGCGCCAACGCTAAAGAGTCAAACCGGTGGGCTAGAAGAAGAATTGAGGAGCTTCTCACCCCAGCTCGATGGGCTAACCCTGGCCCATCGCCGGGCCTACGATATCAAGGCCAATTGGAAGAATCTTATCGAAAACTATTGCGAGTGTTATCACTGCCCGGTGTCGCACCCCGATTTCGCCGCCAAGGTGGTACAGATGGATTCCTACCGGATCACTTTGCATGATATCCACCACAGTCATCGTAGTCGGGCAAAACCGCCCGAACGCGGCGCTTATGACTTTGACCCGGCTGCAAGTAATCACGCGCAAGAGTTTAGTGGCTGGTATCTATGGCCCAATCTTGCAATCGAGGTCTACCCCGGCCGTAACCTCAATGTGTTTCACATCGTACCAGTGGAACCCGAGCGTTCTATTCAGTACATAGAATGGTATTTCGCCGACCCGACCCCGACAGAAGAAGAGTCGGCGGTAATAAAGTATTTACATGAAACGGTGCGCACGGAGGATGTCGCGTTGTGCGAAAGCGTGCAGCGCGGTCTCCACAGCCGCGGCTATCAACCGGGCCGCTTGATCGTCGACCCCGCGCGTACCGACGCGAGTGAGCATGGCGTGCACCATTTCCAGAGCTTGGTCAGACAGGCCCTGCAGAATTGAGAGTGCCGTGCGCACTCGATCGCGCTGTCCACGGCCTGAGCCATGCCGTTGTTGGCTACAGCGGGCTCACCATCAACTGTAAACAAACGCCTAGCTATAAAGTGCACGACCACTCAAACGAGTTCGCCACGCGCAATGGCTCAATCGCCGCGATGAAAGACAGCATTGCAAAACTCGAGACCAGAAAGAAACCAACCTCACGCTCGGCTGGCTCGCTCGGAATCCCGTATTTCCTGCTATCGTTCATCTACGTTGACGCCGGTGCCGGTCGCACCGTCGCAGTGACGGCGGGATCGACCGCCAAGCGTTTCGCCCGTGCGATTAACAGGAATCTGGCCGATACCGGTCAACCACTAATGAACATCCACTCGTTTCCCGACCAACGTTACACCCACGTTCCGGCCTCCATCGGCCACGCGGTGGCCTATTTTGTTCAGACCGTGAGCCCGGTGGGTGTGACCCAGGATCCCGACGCGCGACTGCGGCTGGTGGAGGGCACATTTCAACCATTGCACGAGGTCGATTTCGGCGTGCCGATAAGTAGCGACAATATCTGGCACGCGCTTGAGCATGCGGTTACAGCAACGGTGGCGACAGGCAAGTACGAGCGGCTGCGAACAAAATATGGTCTGCCGACCGACCTATCACCGTAGCACTACATTAAGCGTGCTTGTGGGTATCGGCAAGCACGCCGCTTTGCGCGGTAACAAACGGTTTCGCGTCGCGGCAGGGGTGACAATGAAGAACCTGTTTATCCTTTGCGTCATCGGCTTCGTGGTGTCGCACGGCTTCGCAATCGGTTCCACCCTAGGATTGCCAACCAACGTTTGCACCGGCGATTTTTGCGGGCTGGCACAGCAACAGATCTGGAATCGATTCACGACCGCCACCGGGCTCGATGTAGCTTTGATCCCCAGCGTGTATTCCGGGAACTGCTACCACAACACCCCCATGCTTGATCCACACCTACGACATTTCGGTGGCCTGTTGATCGACAAACTGGATGGGCAGGTGTTTTTTGATGGCCGGTTCAGCTTCTACGAGGACAAGCAACCGTATGCTCACTTGAACGTAGAAACGGCACGGCTGCGATTTGGGGCGCGCTATGGGGTGATCCTGGGCGACGAATTTGCCTATGCGGAAGCCAGCGATGCACTAAAACCGTTTCGCTACTGGTTTCGCCAGGATACTAACAGCGATGGCCTGTTGCTGGTCGGCTATTTCGGCTACCAACACACCATACTGTGCACCCTGGATCGCCATGCGGACTGAAGTCCGCGCCCCCAGTTAAGCCGACGCGCGCCAGGGTCATTACCCACATTATCACGATAACATATTGTTTATTAAGAATAAGTGATTTTTACGTCGTTTATCCTAATGGCTGTCGTTTGTTTTATGCGTGAAAACGAATCTATGTTGTTATACTTCCGCGTGCACAATAAGGTAGCCCCAGTGCGCTCAGCCCGAGCGCCCCCGCGCGCGGGCAGCCCAGAGGGCAAGAATCCACCACGGATTCCAAAACTAACACTTATCTCCTAGCCTACGGAGGAACCTACTATGGCGGAACAACAGAAACTGGAGCGCTTGCTCGCACAAGGCAAGATCAGCCGTCGCGAGTTTATGACGCGCATGTCGGCGTTGGGCCTGGTGGTGGTGGCGCCATCACTGATAAACAGCCCCGCTTATGCCGCGAACAAGGGCGGCCACTTCAAGATCGGTATCGGTCACGGCTCCACCACCGATTCGGTGGACCCGTCAACCTATCTACATACCTTGACCCAGACGATGGGCATGGGACTGTATAACTACATCACCAAGGTCGACCACAAGGGCAATGCCGGACTCGAGCTCGCCAAGAGCATAGAGTCCACCCCTGACGCTGCCACCTGGACCGTCAAGCTACGCAGAGGGATCGAGTTCCACAGTGGCAAATCGCTGACCGCCGAGGACGTGATCGCGTCCTTCAATTATCACCGCAGCGACGAGTCGAAATCGGCGGCCAAGGCGCTTTTGAAGCAGGTCAAGGAAATCAAAGCGGATGGCAAGCGCACCGTCGTCTTTAAGCTCGAAGCGGGCAACGCCGACTGGCCGTACATCATGAGCGATTACCACATCGGCATCATGCCTTCCAAGGATGGCAAGCTGATCGACCCCACATCGGGCGTCGGCACCGGTGGCTATGTCCTGAAGAAGTTCGACGCGGGCGTCAAGGTCGAGCTCACGCGTAATAAGAACTATTGGAAGAAGGACCACGCCCATTTCGATTCGGTCGAGATGCTTTCCATCAAGGACGTGGCGGCGCGCACCAATGCGCTGACCACGGGCGAGATCCATGCCATGGATCGCTGTGACCTCAAGACGGTGCACCTGTTAAAACGCAACAAGGACATAGTAATCCAGCAGAAAACGGGGACCCAGCACTACTCGATCCCCATGATCACGACGGTGGCGCCGTTTGATGATAATAATGTGCGGCTGGCCCTGAAGCACGCCGTCGACAGAGAGGCCCTTGTCAAGACCATCCTGCGCGGTTACGGCCAGGTCGGTAACGACCACCCGATCGGCCCGGCGCAAAAGTATTTCAACAAGGACCTGGCGCAACGTGCGTACGACCCAGACAAGGCCAAGTTCTATCTCAAGAAGGCCGGCATGACCTCGCTCAAGGTCGATCTATCCGCCGCCGACGCCGCCTTCGCCGGCGCCGTCGACGCCGCCGTGCTTTACAAGGAGCACGCCGCCAAGGCCGGTATCAACATCAACGTCGTGCGCGAGCCCAATGACGGCTACTGGTCCAACGTCTGGATGAAGAAGCCCTGGGGTATGTGTTACTGGGGTGGGCGCCCGACGGAAGACTGGATGTTCTCGGTTGCCTACTCGGAGACCGCCAGCTGGAACGACTCGTTCTGGAAACACGACCGTTTCAACAAGATTTTGCTGCAAGCGCGCGCCGAACTGGACGACGGCAAACGTCGCCAGTTGTATTACGAGATGCAGGAGATCGTGAGCAACGAAGGTGGCGTCCTCGTGCCCATGTACGCAAGCTATGTATACGCTATGCACAAGAGCATTGGGCATGGCGAGATCTCGGCAAATTGGGATCTGGATGGCAATAACGCCCTCGAGCGTTGGTGGTTTGTCTGATCTGACGCGGTAATAGCCGCCAGCAATGACCACGATCCTGAAAATGGTGGCCCAGCGCCTGGCGCTGGGCCTCGTTATCCTTCTGGTCGTAACGATAATCATCTTCGGCGGCGTCGAGCTGTTGCCCGGTGATCTGTGCCAAGAAATCATGGGTCAAGGCGCAACCGAGGAAACAGTGGCGGCGTGCCGCAAGGAGTTGGGTCTCGGACTGCCGGCCCCTGTGCGTTACAAGAACTGGCTATTGGGTGTACTGCAGGGGGATTTCGGCAGATCGCTCGCCAATAAACGCGAGATCTCCGAGCTCATTCACGGGCGATTCCTCAATACCCTGTTTCTCGCGCTAATGGCGGCCTTCATCTCGGTGCCGCTGGCCCTCACACTCGGTATACTCGCGGCATTGTACCGGAACACCTTTTATGACCGGGCCGTCAACGTCGTTACGCTGTCCTCGATTTCGTTTCCCGAGTTTTTTATCGCCTATATCTTGATCCTAGTCTTTGCCGTGAAGCTGGGTTGGTTTCCGAGCCTATCGAACGTCGACCTGGATATGCCGTTTTGGGATCGTGTCTATCGCGTAATATTACCCGCTACTGTCCTGACGATGACGGTGGTCGCACACATGATGCGTATGACCCGCGCCTCGATCATCAATCTGCTCGCGAGCCCGTATATCGAGATGGCCAACCTCAAGGGCATGAGCCGGTCACACGTCATTTTGCATCACGCCCTGCCAAATGCCTGGGCACCCATCGTCAACGTCATCGTCATCAATCTCGCCTATTTGGTGGTTGGCGTGGTTGTGGTGGAGGTGGTGTTTATCTATCCGGGGCTCGGCCAGTTGATCGTCGACTCGGTGGCAAAACGCGACATCCCGGTGGTGCAGGCCTGCAGCCTGATTTTTGCCGCGACCTATATCCTGCTTAACCTGACGGCGGATATCCTGTCGATCGTAACCAACCCGAGGTTATTGCACCCGAGATGAGTAACAAGGCCAATACAACCGTGGGCCAGACGGCGGATGCGCTCGCCCCCCCACCCCCCAGGCAGCGTCGCTGGGCAGACACCTGGCGCGAGTTCAAGAAGGCGCCCTGGAGTGCGCAGTTCGGGTTGGTCGTTATTCTCGGTTATGTATTCGTGTCGGTATTTGCACCAGTGCTCACTCCCTATGGCGAATCCGAAATAGTCGGATCAGCGTTCGAACCCCGGGGCGGGGAGTTTATTCTCGGCACCGACAACCTTGGTCGCGACATGCTGACCCGTCTCCTGTATGGCGCCCGCAATACCATTGGCATCGCCTTTGTCACGACCTGTCTAGCGTTTTTGATCGGCGGGCTCGGCGGCATACTTGCCGCGACATACGGCGGCTGGGTGGAGCAAGGCTTGAGCCGCGTTGTCGATGTCTTGATGGCAATACCGGCATTGATTTTCGCACTCCTGTTGCTCACCATCTTCGGCACCTCCATCCCGACGCTGATAGTTATCATCGCCGTTCTGGACTCCACCCGCGTGTTCCGCCTTGCCCGAGCGGTAAGCCTAAACGTTGTCGTGCTCGACTTTGTCGAAGCGGCACGACTGCGCGGAGAAGGTATGAGATGGATAACCACCCGCGAGGTCTTGCCGAATATACTGCCACCGTTGGTGGCGGAGTTCGGCCTACGGTTCTGTTTTGTGTTCTTGACCATCGCCGCCCTGAGTTTTCTCGGCCTGGGTATTCAGCCGCCGACGGCGGACTGGGGATCCATGGTGCGGGACAACGCCACATTGATCACCTATGGCGACATCACACCATTGCTACCGGCGGCGGCCATCGCCTTGCTAACAGTCGGCGTCAACTTCGTCGTCGATTGGTTCCTGCACAAGACCAGTGGGCTAAAAGATGACCACTAAGGGAAAAGGCGATTCGAAAGATAGCGTCCTGCTCGAAATACGCGGACTGCGCATTGAGGGGCAAGCCGAAGACGAGTGGCATGAAATCGTAAAAGGACTAGATCTCACCCTCAAACGCGGGGAGGTATTGGGTCTGATCGGAGAGTCTGGGGCCGGTAAGTCCACCGTCGGCCTTGCTGCCATGGGTTTCGCCCGACCCGGTTGCCGCATCTCCGGCGGCTCCATCGTATTTGACGGCATCGATCTGACGTCCGCCAGTGAAGAGCAAAAACGCAAATTGCGCGGCGTGCATATCGCTTACGTGGCCCAGAGCGCCGCCGCTGCCTTCAACCCGGCGCACAAACTCATCGACCAGTGCTCTGAGGGGCCGGTACAGCATGGCGTAAAGAACAAGCGTGAAGCGGACGCCGATGCCAAGGATCTCTATGGGCGGCTGCTGCTCCCTGACCCGCAAAACATCGGTTACCGTTATCCCCACCAGGTATCCGGCGGACAACTGCAGCGCGCCATGACCGCGATGGCCCTGGCCTGCCGTCCGGACTTGCTTGTTTTTGACGAACCCACGACCGCACTCGATGTCACCACCCAAATCGAGGTGCTGGCCACCATTCGAGACATCGTCGAGCAGTTCAATGCAGCCGCCATCTACATCACCCACGACCTCGCGGTGGTGGCCCAAATGGCCGATCGCATCATGGTCCTGCGCTACGGTGATCTTATCGAAGAGGCGGACACCAGAACCATGATGTCTGACCCCCAGGAGAGTTACACCAAGACCTTGTGGGCGGTGCGCAGTTTTCGCAAGACCGAAACCAAACGATCTGATGACATACCGCTTATCAAAGTCGATCACGCGACGGCTGGTTACGGTCCGGTCGACGTGCTGCACGATATCAATCTCGAAGTCTATAGCGGACGCACGGTTGCTATTGTTGGTGAGTCTGGTAGTGGCAAAAGCACGGCGGCACGTGTGATCACTGGGCTATTGCCGCCCAGGGAAGGCCAGGTGCTGTTTCGCGGCAAACCGCTTTCCCGTGATTACCGCAAGCGTTCAAAGGAACAACTGCGCCACGCACAAATGATTTACCAAATGCCGGACACGGCGGTTAATCCGCGCCAACGCATTCGCTCCATCATCGGCCGGCCACTACAATTCTATCTCGGGCTGCAAGGTGCAGAACTTGATCGAAGAATCAGAGAGCTTTTGGAAATGATCGAGATGGAGCCGTCCCAGTTCATCGAACGCTACCCGGGAGAGCTCTCTGGTGGGCAAAAGCAGCGCATCTGTATTGCACGTGCGCTTGCGGCAGAACCTGAATTCATTATCTGTGACGAAGTGACTTCAGCGCTCGATCAGATAGTTGCCGAAGGTATTTTGAAATTGCTGGACCGGCTCCAACAGGAGCTCAATCTGGGCTATATGTTTATCACCCATGACCTGGCAACCGTACGCGCCATCGCCGATGAAGTTGTCGTCATGTTGCAGGGACGCATCGTCGAACAGGGACCAAAAGAAGAGATATTCACGCCACCACACCATGAATACACCGAACTGTTGCTGTCGTCGGTCCCGGAGATGGACCCAGATTGGTTAGACGGTGTGCTAAAGCAACGAAAAGACCGAGGTGTGATGGCTTCTGCCTCTACCTCCTAATCGCGCCCCGTCCCGGCCACACGTGGGGTCCCTACGCCCATGCGCATCTTAGAACCCACGCCTTCTGCCTATAGTTATCCGCTTTTAATTAAGCATTTGTTGCCTACAGCCCGACTACAGGCGGCTCGACAAGAAATCGTCTATGTCGATCGCACCCGCTACGATTACCGAACCTTGCGTCGACGGATCAGCCGGCTCGCCAGCGGTCTCAGTAAATGCGGCGTCAAACCCGATGATACAGTGGCGGTAATGGATTGGGACAGCCACCGTTATCTGGAATGCTTCTTTGCTGTCCCCATGATGGGCGCCGTACTGCACACCATCAACATACGACTATCGCCTGAACAGATCTTGTATAGCATCAATCACGCCGAGGACGATGTAATTCTCGTTCACGCCGATTTCGTACCCCTGCTTGAGCAGATCGTCGATCGTATAGAGAGGAAACCAAAATTCATCTTTCTCACGGACGACGCTGATGCTGCCAATGTGCCAATCGACATCATAGCTGACTATGAGCAGCTCCTGGACAGTGGTGACGAAGACTACGACTTCCAGGACTTTGATGAGAATACACGTGCAACCACATTCTACACCACGGGCACGACCGGGAATCCCAAGGGCGTCTATTACAGTCACCGCCAGTTGGTGATTCATACCCTAGGTGTCATGAGTGGTCTGGGAACCGCCGGGTGTCACGCCAGGTTCCATCGCGATGATGTCTACATGCCCATTACCCCCATGTTTCATGTGCATGCATGGGGCATTCCCTATATCGCGACGGTCATGGGTGTAAAGCAGGTTTACCCTGGTCGTTACGATCCTAAGGTCTTGCTGGCATTGATCGAACGCGAAGGCGTGACCTTCTCCCACTGTGTACCAACAATCTTACACATGCTGCTGAGCCATCCCGCGGCAGAAGACACAGATCTAAGCGGCTGGAAAGTCGTGATTGGTGGTGCGGCGCTTCCAAGGAGTCTGGCCGAAAAGGCGATGGCGCTGGGTATCGATATATTTGGTGGCTACGGGTTGTCGGAGACCTGCCCGGTACTTACCCTGGCCCAGCTCGATGCCGACATGCTGCAAGCCGATTCGGGAGAGCAACTTACGATCAGGT
>SMUX01120315.1_pt1 | contig 10453 bp, 13 predicted proteins | sample 2456431 | NCBI WGS metagenome assembly SMUX01 (sample SAMN11095930, study PRJNA526329) | marine sediment metagenome | biome: Marine sediment; feature: Surficial sediment; material: Deep marine sediment; isolation source: Hadal surficial sediment | place: Pacific Ocean | collected 2014-11 | depth... | reverse complement strand
TGCCGATGAAGAACCCGCCGCATCCGGGCCGTTTGGTCAAGAGCGCCGGTCTCGAAACTGTCGGTCTGACCGTTACCGAGGGCGCGAAGGTTCTCGGCGTCTCGCGGCCGACGCTCTCCAGCCTGATCAACGCAACGGCCGGCATTTCGCCGGAAATGGCGATCCGCCTGGAGAAAGCCTTCGGCGGCACCGCCGACGCATGGCCGCGGATGCAGGCCGCTTTCGATCTCGCCCAGGCACGCCGAGGGGAATCAGCGATCGAGGTAGAGCGCTACGTTCCCGCGTGAGCCCAGGCGAATCGGATGATTCATCACCCTATTCGGACCATGACCGTATCCGGACCATGATCGTCCTCGGCATAGAGACCAGCTGCGACGAGACCGCCGCGGCGGTGGTCACGGATAAGCGCGAGATCAAGTCCAACATCGTCGCTTCCCAGCTTGCCGAGCACCGGCCTTACGGCGGCGTCGTTCCCGAGATCGCGGCGCGCAGCCATCTCGATCACACCGATCGCGTCGTCGGGGAAGCCATGGACGCGGCGGGCATCGGCTTCGGCCAGCTCGACGGGGTGGCGGTCACCGGCGGGCCGGGCCTGATCGGCGGCGTCATCGTCGGCGTCATGACCGCCAAGGCGATCGCCGCGGTCAGCGCCAAGCCGGTGATCAACGTCAACCACCTGGAGGCCCACGCGCTGACGGCGCGGCTGACGGACGACGTCGCCTTCCCCTACTTGCTCTTGCTTGTCACCGGCGGGCACTGCCAGCTCCTGATCGTCGAGGGGGTGGGGGAGTATGTGCGCCTCGGCACCACGGTGGACGATGCCGTCGGCGAGGCGTTCGACAAGACCGCCAAGATGCTGGGGCTTGGCTATCCCGGCGGGCCGGCGGTCGAGGCGGCGGCGATCGCCGGCGACGGGTCGCGTTTCGACCTGCCCAGGCCGATGAAGGGGCGGCAAGGCTGCGACTTCTCCTTCTCCGGCCTCAAGACGGCGGTGCGCCAACGGGTCGCCCGACTTCCCGCCGGTGAATTGACGGCAAAAGACATCGCCGATCTCTCGGCCTCGTTCCAAGACGCCGTCGGCGACGTCCTTCTCGACCGCGCCGCCAATGCCCTCGATTCGTTCCGCGCCCGCCACCGGGACGCAGCCACGCTGGTCGTCGCCGGTGGCGTCGCCGCCAACCAATATTTGCGAAAGCGTCTCGACGGGTTGGCGGGACGCGAAGGGTTCCGGCTCGTCGCGCCGCCGGTGGAACTCTGCACCGACAACGGGGTCATGGTCGCCTGGGCCGGGATCGAGCGTCTTCGCCTCGGCCTCACCGATGCGCTCGATTTCGCGCCGCGACCGCGCTGGCCGCTCGACGCCGATGCTCCGCCCGCCGGCCGCCTCCCGAAGTAGTACGGAGGGCAGGCCGGCGCCGGGGCCAAGGCTTAGGGCTTTATCCGATTAGCTTGACCCCTCCCGCTCCCCCTATAGGCTCCCGGGGCGATGTCATGCTATAGGGTTGGCGCGCGGCCATGACCGGAGCCGCGGATTTAGAGGGAGGGGCGCCATGTTCTTCGTCATCCACGGTGTCGACAAGCCGGGCCACGGGGAGGTCCGGGCCGGGGCGCGTCCGGCGCATCTCGAATACATGCAAAACGCCGCCGACAGGCTGCTCGTCGCCGGACCGACGCTGAGTGAGGACGGCGAGAGCATGACCGGCAGCCTCATCATCATCGAGGCCGAGGACCGCGCCGAAGCCGAGGCGTTCACCCGCGGCGATCCCTATACCCAGGCCGGGCTGTTCGAGAGCGTCACCATCAAGCCCTGGAAGCTCGTTTTCGCCAGGGATCCGAACGAGTCCGGGGCCTGAGGATGGCCTATTGGCTGTTCAAGTCCGAGCCCGGCGCCTGGTCGTGGGACGACCAGGTGCGTGACGGCGTCGGCGAGTGGGACGGGGTGCGCAACCACCAGGCCAACAACAACATGTTGGCGATGAAACTCGGCGATAAGGGCTTCTTTTACCATTCGGTCAACGAGAAGCGCATCGTCGGCGTCGTCGAGGTGGTGAAGGAACACTACCCCGACCCCACCGATGAGAGCGGCCGCTTCGGCATGGTCGACGTCAAGGCGGTGACGGCGGTGAAGACCCCCGTCACCCTGGCCGAGATCAAGGCCGAACCGCGGCTCGGGAACCTCGCCCTGTTGCGCCAGTCGCGCCTGTCGGTGGCGCCCGTCGGCGATGAGGAATGGAGAATTCTCTGCGCCATGGCCGGCATCGAGGCCTGATGGGCGGCGATGACGGCGAAGGACGGCAATGACGGCCCCAAGCCGGGCACGGCGGCGGCGGGAGGTGTTCTCTGCCGGCTCGCCGATATACCGGACCGGGACAGCAGGGCCTTCACCATCACATCGAACGGCGCGGAGCGCGAAATCTTCGCCATCCGCCTCGGTGATGAGGTCTTCGCCTATGTCAATGTCTGTCCCCACCGCCAGATGGCCCTGAACTGGAAGCCGGACGTCTTCCTCGCCTACGACAAGAGCCGCATCCTCTGCACCATGCATGCCGCGACCTTCGACATCCGCGAAGGGCACTGCCTTACCGGCCCCTGTCCCGGCCAGAGCCTGGAATCCGTCCCCATCGTTATCGAGGACGGCATCGTCAGTCTCGGCGCATGCGCCGATGGCGCCATGAAGGCGGGTGAACGCCCGGCAAAATCGCCCGCTTGAACCCAATACTTACTTTCATAGGAGGGTGATACGTCTGATGGCCTTGCGGGTTCTCTCGGGCCCGGAGCGTGGTCCGCCGTGATGCCGGGCGCATCACAAGGACCGCGCGAGGTGAGCGTAAGGGCCTGAAAGGCCGCCCGAAGGGTCGTTTTTCGCGGCCACCGGCGGGCGTCACCGCCGCTTGACGACCCGTCCTCCGGAGCAGCGGCCCGCCTTCCCGCCTCCCGACCCGTCGCCCGACCTTCCTCCGCCCGCCGAAGCGGGCTTCGCGAAGGCGGGAGGCTTTGGGCCGCAGGGCGAAGTCATACGGCCCGTCGCCCGTAGGCTATGGGCCGCAGGGCGGAGAGCGGGCGCTGCCGCCGCAGAGGGTGGATGCACCGCATCGCGCTTCGCGCCGCTCGGGCCCGAGGGACCGTTTTGGGGCCATCAAATCGCTTCCAGCTGGCCGGGGCGTGCTCTCGGCCGTTGAACCATCGCCAAAAAGCGCGTTATAGAGCGCTCAGGACTGGCAACGGCAAATGTGAATGGTTAGGATGGAGCCCATGACAATCGCGCGTTCGTTCGTTTCCCTCATCCTCGCTTCGACAATCCTGTTCGCCGCGGCCTCGACGCAGGCGGCGGAGCCCAAGCTCCTCGGCCAATACCGCGACTGGGAGGCCTACAGGCTCAAGGAAGATGGCAAGAATGTCTGTTACACGGCGTCTCAGCCGACCAAGACCAAGGGCAAATACAAGAAACGCGGCGACGTCATCGTCCTCGTCACCCACCGTCCGGCGCGCAAGGAGCGCGACGTCGTCAACTTCTTCGCCGGCTACACCTTCAAGAAAGGGAGCGCCGTCGAGGTCAAGATCGGCGGCCAGAAATTTAACCTCTTCACCAAGGCCGACACCGCCTGGGCGCGTAGCGAAAAGGATGAACGGGCGATGGTCCGGGCGATGATGCGAGGCCGCCGCATGGTCGTCACCGGCACTTCATCGCGCGGCACCAGGACCGCCGATACCTATTCGCTGCTCGGTTTCACCCGCGCGTACAAACGGGTGAGCAAGGCCTGCGGCGTCAAACCCAGTTAGACCAGGTTCCGATCAAGCGCCGTCCACCTGACGCCGGCGGCGCGAGTTTCATGGCCGCCTGAACTCTATGCCGCCCGCCTCGGCTGGCCTTGCCCCAAGCGTCCTTTTGCCTGATACTGCGCCGCCGTCTTCAGGGGCCAATTCGCACATCCGCGCGTAGGCGCCTTGGGACTGTTTGCTTAGTACCTAATCCACTGGCGTGGAATCGCGCCGGCCCGCTCCCCCACCCGGCAGCCTGAGGCATCGTAAGCTATGGGTGGTCGGGTGGGGGAGCGGGATGGGTCGAGCCAATCGGATAATGTTCTAGGGACGGGACGACGTGTCGAAGGACGTGAAAAAAGTGGTGCTGGCCTACTCCGGGGGTCTCGATACCTCGGTGATCTTGCGCTGGCTGCAGGAGAGTTACGGTTGCGAGGTGGTGACCTTCACCGCCGACCTCGGCCAGGGCGAGGAGATCGAGACGGCCCGGGCCAAGGCCGAGAAAATGGGGATCGAGGAGATCCATGTCGAGGATCTCCGCGAGGAGTTCGTCGGCGATTACGTCTTCCCCATGTTCCGCGCCAACGCCCTTTACGAAGGGGTCTATCTGCTCGGCACCGCGATCGCCCGCCCCCTGATCGCCAAGCGCCAGATCGAGATCGCGCACGCCACCGGCGCCGACGCCGTGGCCCACGGCGCCACCGGCAAGGGCAACGATCAGGTGCGCTTCGAGCTCGCCTATACCGCGCTTGACCCGGACATCCGGGTGATCGCCCCATGGCGCGAATGGGATCTCACCTCCCGGAGCAAGCTGATCGACTATGCCGCCGCCCATGACATCGACGTCCCCAGCGACAAATCGGGCGAGCCGCCTTATTCGATCGACGCCAACCTTGTGCACATCTCCTATGAAGGCAAGGCGCTCGAGGACCCCTGGGTCGAGCCCGAGGAAGCCATGTTCACCCGCACCGTGGCGCCCGAGGATGCGCCGGATCGGCCCACCTATGTCGAGATCGGGTTCGAGGCGGGCGACGCGGTGGCGATCGACGGCGAAAGTCTGTCGCCGGCGCAAATGCTGGCGCGGTTGAACGATCTCGGCGGCGCCAACGGCATCGGGCGCGCCGATATCGTCGAGAACCGTTTCGTCGGCATGAAGTCCCGGGGCGTCTACGAGACGCCGGGCGGCACCCTGCTCATCGCCGCCCACCGGGCGGTGGAGAGCATCACCCTCGATCGCGGCGCCGCCCATCTCAAGGACGAGCTGATGCCGCGTTACGCCGAGTTGGTTTACAACGGGTTCTGGTTCTCGCCCGAGCGCGAGATGATCCAGGCGGCGATCGACGACAGCCAGAAGCACGTCACCGGCACCGTCAGGCTCAAGCTCTATAAGGGCTCGGTGGCCATTACCGGGCGCAAATCGCCGGTAAGCCTCTATGACCAGGCTCTCGCCACCTTCGAGGCCGACACGGTCTATGACCAGCGCGACGCCGAGGGCTTCATCAAGCTCAACGCCCTGCGCCTCAGGCTGATGAAGAAACGCCGGGGCTGAGGCGCGGGCTTAAGCGCGGCCGGAGAATCCCCCAACCGTTCCCGCCGTTTCGTCCCCGCCGCTCAGGGCACCTCGATGCCGGATTGGCGGCAGGCCGCGATCAGGGTGTTGCGCAACAGGCAGGCGATGGTCATCGGCCCGACGCCGCCGGGCATCGGGGTGATGGCGCCGGCGACCTTGACGGCCTCGGCGAATTCGACGTCGCCGGCGAGGCGTATCTCGCCCTCGGCGCCTTCGATGCGGGTGAAGCCGACATCGATCACCGTGGCGCCGGGCTTGATCCACGCGCCCTTGATCAGTCGCGGCTGACCGACGGCGGCGATCAGGATGTCGGCCTGGCGGCACTCTTCGGCCAGGTCCCGGGTGCGCGAATGGGCCATGGTGACGGTGCAGTTCTCCCCCAGCAACAGGCTCGCCATCGGCTTGCCGACGATGTTCGAGCGTCCCACCACCAGGGCCTTGAGGCCGGTGAGATCGCGATGCACGGCTTTCAGCAGCATCATGCAGCCTTGGGGCGTGCAAGGGATGAAACCGCCGCGTCCGCCGGTCACCAGTCCGCCGGCATTGATCAGGTGAAAGCCGTCGACGTCCTTGGCCGGGTCGACGGCGTCGGCCACCGCCTGGGCGGAGATGTGGCCGGGCAGGGGCAATTGCACGAGGATGCCGTTGACCGTCGCGTCGCCGTTGAGACGGTCGAGCAGCGCCAGCAACTCGGTCTCGCGGGTCTCTTCCGGCAGGTTGTGGGCAAACGAAAGCATGCCGGCTTCGCGCGTGGCCTTGGATTTGTAGCGGACGTAGATCTCGCTCGCCGGATTCTCGCCGACCAGCACCGTCGCCAGGCCCGGAACGATGTCGTGGCTGGCCTTGATCGCTTCGGTCTTGGCGGCGATCTCGGCCCTGAGCCTGGCGGCGAAGGCCTTGCCGTCGATGATCCGCGCCTCAGCCATGTTGCTTCCGGCCCCGGGTCCAGTCCCGGAGCTTGCCCATGAGCACCTTCGCATCGCCGGCCAGGAACACGGTCTTGTTGCGTCCCCGCGCCCCGGTCTTGATGGTAATGCCGCCTTTCGCCATCTTCCATTCCTTGGCCAGCAGCGCGATCAGAGCCTTATTGGCCTTGCCGTTTTCGGGCGGCGCCGTGACCGATACCCTCAACGCTTCCCTGCCATCGGCGCTAGCCCGGATGACCCCGATGCGGTTTTTTGCGGCCTTCGGCGTCAGGCGCACCGCGACCGAGACGCCGCCGGGCCTGGACGTGAAAGGTGGTGCTTTAGGCTCGGGGCTCACAGGGCGGCGAAAATATACTCTCGCAGGAGAAGGCGCAGGAAGTAGAGAATGAGGATCAGGACGAACGGCGAGAGGTCGATGCCGCCGAGATAGGGCGTCACCCGGCGGATCGGAGCCAACGCCGGCTCGGTGAGGCGGTGGAGGAAATCGCTGATGAGATGGACGAACCGGTTGTGGGTGTTGACGATTTGAAACGAGACCAGCCAACTCATGATCACCCAGATGATCACCACCCACATATAAAGGTCGATCACGGTGTCGATGATTATCAACAAGGACTGCATTGGCCGGCCTCAGGTTCGGGATTATCTCGTCACGGTCAGCCAAAACTACCGTTCCCTTGGCCGGCGCGCAAGCACCAGGGATCGGCCGGCCCGGGGGCTTGGGCGATGGGTGATCGGGAGGGCGCGAGACCAGAGCGCGTCACGGGAACTTGACAGGGAAGATCGCGACCACACATTATCGGCGTGCCCGACCGAAACGACCGGGGCCGTAGCTCAGTTGGGAGAGCGCGACGTTCGCAATGTCGAGGTCAGGGGTTCGATTCCCCTCGGCTCCACCACCCTACGCCTTCGGCTTCGGGTGGCAGGCCACGAAGTGGCCTGACAGGCGAAGGCGTTTAGGCGTAGGAGTGTCCGCCGAAGCCTTGGCGAAGGCGGACCGTTACCAGTTCGCTCCATGTGGTACGTCTATTTTCTTCAACTGAACAACGGCGATAAATACGTCGGGTCGACGAACGACCTTCGACGGCGGATTACGTCACATCAACGGGGTCAGGTGACTTCAACAAAGACTTACCTGCCCGTCACCTTGAAATCTTATGTTGCCGTGGAAACGGAGAGCAATGCGCGCGAACTCGAAAAATATTTCAAATCAGGCTCGGGCAATGCATTTGCAAACAAAAGATTTTGGAACTGACGCTTGCGTCTGATGGCAGGCCACGAAGTGGCCTGACAGGCGAAGGCGTTCAGGCGAAGTAGCGTCCGCGAATTCCCGCCAAACCGGTGGCCAAGCGCCACCGTCCCGGCCTCTCTCGATCCGGGGCGCGGCAATATGCGCGCCAATACCTTGTTGGCAACAGAGGTAATTCGTGAACCACTTGTTAAGGAAGTGGCGGATATGTTTGCACACCGAGCCCTAAGGCCGTGCCGACGGTGCAACCGCAATTCAATGGATATCGGAAGCCATGCTAGCCGCCCAAGACAGCGTAGAATTCATTCTCAACAAGGTCGAGGATTTGGGCCGGGGTGAGAGGCCCCACCAGCGGGCCGCCTACCGCGCCCTCATCCACCTCACCCAAAGGTGGGCCGAGCCGACAGACCTTTATATCGACCGGGATCTGGAGATGGCGGAGCGCATCGGTCAGGACCTCGCCGATCTGCAGCGCCATATCGCCGATCTCCAGCACAGGTATCTGAAGGCGCTGTTCGGCGACGTCCCCGACTAGAGCACTATCCGGCCACCCGTTCCCGGCCCCTGGCCAGGCTGTCGGCGGCGGTCGTGGCTTGGCGGGGCGTATTCGGGGCCATTCCCGTTATCCGATCTTCGCCACCGTTTCGAGAAAGGCGGTGATCCGCGCCGGGTCCTTGTGGCCCGGCGCGTCCTCGACACCGGACGATACGTCGACCATCCCGGCGCCCGTGATCTCGACCGCTTCGGCGAGGTTGTCGGTATTGAGCCCGCCCGAAAGCAGCCACGGACACGGCCATTGGGCGCCCGACAGCAGCTCCCAATCGAAGGCCAGCGCGTTGCCGCCGGGAAGGGCGCCTTCCAGGTCGTCGGGCGGCTTGGCGTCGAACAGCAGCATATCGGCGCTTCCCAGGTAATCTCCGGCGCGAAACAGATCGTCGGGACCGGCGAGCTTGATCGCCTTGATGACGGGCAGTCCGAAGGTCTTCTTGGCGCCGCGCACCCGTTCCGGGCTTTCGGCGCCGTGGAACTGCAACATATCGAGAGGACAGGCGTCGAGCGTCGCCTGAATGGCGCCATCCTCGGCGTCGACGAACAATCCCACCTTCTTCACGTCGGCGGGGGCGGGGGCGGCGATCATCACCGCCTGTTCGGGGGTGATGAAACGGGGCGACGGGGCATAGAAGACGAAGCCGACGTAGCGCGCGCCGCCATCGACCGCGGCCTCGAGCGCGTCTGGCGAATTGATGCCGCAAATCTTGGCCTCGAGTGACATGTTCGACCCTCAGCCTCCGGCGATCTCGGCGATGACGCGCCGGGCTGCCTCGGCCGCATCGGGAGCGCCGGTGATCGGCCGCCCGATGACCAGGAAATCGGCGCCCGCCGCGAGCGCCTCTGCCGGAGCCATGATGCGTTTTTGCTCATTCGTTTCGGCCCAGGACGGGCGAATACCCGGCACCACGAGGGTGAATTCAGGGCCGCACCGGGCCCGGAGCGCCGCGATCTCATGCGCCGAACAGACGACGCCGTCGAGTCCGTTCTCCTGGCTCAGCAGAGCGAGGCGCAGCGCCTGATCGGCGACGGGGAGGCTCTGTCCGACCGCCGCGAGGTCATCCCCATCCAGGCTGGTCAGGACGGTGACGCCGATGACCAAAGCGCGTTCGATGCCGAGCCGCTCCGCCTCTTTCGCCGCGGCCTCGGCGGAAGCGCGCAACATGACCGCGCCGCCCGAAGCGTGGACATTCAACATGTAGGGTGAAAGCGCGGTAGCGGCGCGCACCGATCCGGCCACGGTGTTGGCGATGTCATGGAACTTGAGATCGAGGAACAGGCGCTGACCGGGGGCGGCGGCGGTGATCTCGCGGACACCCTCGGGGCCGTTGGCGGTGTAGAACTCGCTGCCGAGTTTGATGCCGCCGATGACGCCGTTCAGGCGCCGGGCCAGGCCGACGGCGTCATCCAGCGACGGCGTGTCGATGGCGCAGAAGATGGCGGCGCTCGCTTGGGGTTCGTTCAAGATGCGGTTTCCAAACCAGGTCTTACTTTCATCGGAGGATGGCACATCCGACGGCCTTGCGGGTTTTTCGGCGAGCAGCGTGGTCCGCCGTGATGGCGGTCCATCACCAGGGCCGCGCGAGGTGAGCGTAAGAACCCGCAAGGCCGCCCGAGGGTCGCTTTTCGCGGCCACCGGAGGGCGTATGCGCCGCTTGACGATGCGGACACTCGCCTCGGCGAAGCCTCCGGCGGAGCCAGGGTCGTCGGCGCGGCGCTTCCACCCCGGAGGCCGCGATAAACGATCATACGTATCATCCCCCTATGAAGGTAAGTACTAAGTCTTATCGGGCGTTGGGTCCGAACGGGCCGCCCGACCTTGTATATCAGTTACGGGCCGTGTGACAGGTCACCGTCGGGAACGCGCTTGGAGCTCAGTCGATTTCCCCGGCGGCTAGGCGGCGCGCTTCCATCGCTCCGGCGGCGCCCGGACGGTGGACCTCGGCGGCGGCGAGTTGCTTGCGCAAGTCCTCGTTTTCCCGTTCCAGGAACTTCGTCCTGTGGCCATCGGCGCGGGCGCGCCGGCGCTTCTTGGCCGCCCAAATCCAAGCGTAAACGGCGCCCGCGAGGAAGCCGATGAAGGTGGCGCCGAAGACGGCGGCGTAGGCCGGCGGCTCGATAGCGAAAGGAAACGGCCACAAATCCAGGGTTACCGGCGCGCGATTGGACGTCGCGAAGGCGACGATGGCGCCAATCAAGGGGATGCCGAGTATCCAGAACAGGAGCTTCAAACCATCGCACCGACAATAATCCGACGCCACCGCCGGTGGTCACGAACAGCCGCGACAAGTCCTGTGAATGTGGCCCGGCAGGTTCTACGGGACGCTATGTCCCCATCCGGTCAGCTGTTCAGCCGCTGGCGCAGATGCTTGCCGGTCTTGAAGAACGGGACGTGCTTCT
>SMUX01178069.1_pt1 | contig 10454 bp, 8 predicted proteins | sample 2456431 | NCBI WGS metagenome assembly SMUX01 (sample SAMN11095930, study PRJNA526329) | marine sediment metagenome | biome: Marine sediment; feature: Surficial sediment; material: Deep marine sediment; isolation source: Hadal surficial sediment | place: Pacific Ocean | collected 2014-11 | depth 0-1... | reverse complement strand
CCGGGACCCCGGCTTCCAAGACCCCGGCTTCCAAGACTGCAGCCTCCAGGACTGCGGCCTCCAGGACTGCGGCCGGGAAGCGGTGGCGCGAATCGGACCCGAGCGGCAGCTCCCAGACGCCGCGGAGCGCCGCAAGCGGCAGCTCGCCGTAGAGATGGGGGAACGGTTCGCCGCGGCGCGAGGGCTCCCACTTGAGGGCCGCGCCGAGCGTTTCGGGATCGACGGCGAGCAGGACCAATCCGCTCTGACCCCTGCGGTGCCGGGCGGCACTCGCTTCGATCTGCGCGGCAGTGGAGAAATGGATGAAGCCGTCCGCCGCGTCTTGGGACGAGCCGCTGTAGCGGCCTGCGGCCTGCGCCGCCGCCCATTCCTCGCGCCCGCAGATGTGGTAGATCGGAGCCGCGCCCATGCCGGGGAGCCTAAGTCATTTCCTGTGTCGATGAAACCAGCCCCCAAGCGCCCCGCAAAACGCGAGGCATACAGCGTAGATTCGCAAATTGCGAACTTCGATTGCCTGGATGGACCTGGATGGAGCCGACGCGGCGCCCCCGGATCGCATCGTTCATGTGTCTGAAATCCTGGGTATTTGGTTCGTTTCACAAGCGATCATGCCTAAATTGGGACACTTGGCATGGTGCTTGCGTTATCGTGTCAGGGGATAGCGGCGTTGGAGAACGCCGAATGGAAGGGTTGGACGGATGGGCGGTGGCAAAACCGCACCTCGGTGCAGACGCCGCAGCAAGGCGTTTCATTTCGCCCAGGCGTCGGGCGCAGCCGACCGCGGGGCGGCCGGCCCTCTGGTTCAACAGGCCCTACGGTTTCCCCCGCATAAGTTGTCGTAAGCCGGTGTCTCTGCTGGAACACCGTTGCGCGACGTTCCGCGTCGAAAACTCGCGTCCTGCGCCGTTGACGCGGCCCGGTGGTTTCGGTTGCAATATACGGTGGATCGTCAGGCGCCGGCGAGTACCCCGATATTTCCTTCGCCATACTCCTTCAACTGGTCTAGAAAAAGATCGATATGCTCAAACACGCAGATGTCTGGCGGGCCCTTGACCGGCTCGCCACCAAGCACGGTATGTCCGCCTCGGGCCTGGCCCGGCGCTCGGGACTGGATCCCACTACCTTCAACAAGAGCAAGCGGATCACCAAGGAAGGCAAGCAACGCTGGCCGAGCACGGAATCCGTCTCCAAGGTGCTGACCGCTACCGGTGATTCGCTGGCCGAGTTCGTGGCCCTGATGGGCGAGGGCAACGCCTCGGTCCTGGCCCAGCGGGTGCCGGTGATCGGCTACGCCCAGGCCGGCGACAAGGGCTACTTCGACGACGCCGGCTACCCCACGGGCAGCGGCTGGGACGAGGTGCTGTTCCCGCAGATCGGCGACCTGCACGCCTTCGCGCTCGAGATCAGCGGCGCCTCGATGGAGCCGATCTACCGCGACGGCGACACCATCGTGGTCTCGCCGGCCGCCGACATCCGGCGCGGCGACCGGGTCGTGGTCAGAACCAAGGAAGGCGAGGTCATGGCCAAGGAGTTGTCCCGGCAGTCGGCGCGCAGGATCGAGCTGGCCTCGCTCAACAAGGACCATCCCGACCGCAGCCTCGACGTCGAGCAGATCGACTGGATGGCCCGCATCGTCTGGGCCAGCCAGTAGCCCCACCACACTAGTCTCGAGCACGCGGCCCCAAGCACGCGGGCGCGGCCCCGCTTGGGGCTGGCGATGCCGCGCCGCTGTGCTAGAAGAGGCGACCGGGGGGGTGCAAGAACGCGCCCAGGCGGGTGCTTGGGGAGGCCTTGATGACGGCGATCCATTTCGTCGACGGCGCGTGGCTCGAGGGCAATCCGCCGATCCTCGGTCCCCTGGACCACGCCACCTGGCTCGGCTCCACGGTGTTCGATGGCGGCCGCGCCTTCGACGGCGCGACGCCGGACCTCGATCTGCACTGCAAGCGGGTAGTCGATTCGGCCAAGGCCATGGGCCTCAAGCCGATGCATTCGGGCGCGGAGATCCTTGAGATCGCCATGGACGGCATCGCCCGCTTCCCGTCCGGCACGCACCTCTACCTCCGCCCTATGATGTGGGCCCAAGCTGGCGCCGACAAGTTCTTCGTCATGCCGGACCCGGAGAGCACGCGCTTCTGCTGCACCGTCCACGAGGCGCCGCTGCCCGAGCCGGGCGACTTCTCGATCTGCCTGTCCTCGATCCGGCGCCCGGCGCCGAGCATGGCGCCGACCAACGCCAAGGCCTCCTGCCTCTACCCCAACTCCGGCCGCGCGCTGATCGAGGCCGCGGAGAAGGGCTTCGACAACGCGGTCGTGCTCGACCCCAACGACCACGTCGCCGAACTGGCGACCGCCAACATCTTCATCGCCAAGGACGGCGCCGTGCATACGCCGGTTGCGAACGGCACCTTCCTCTGCGGCATCACCCGCAATCGGGTCGCCAAGCTGCTGCGCGAGGCCGGAACCCCGGTCTACGAGCGCAGCATCACCTGGGACGAGGTGCGGGACGCCGACGAGATTTTCACCACCGGCAACTACCTCAAGGTGCTGCCGATCACCCGGGTCGAGACCCGCGACCTGCAACCCGGCCCGCTCTACCGCCAAGCGCGCGAACTCTACTGGGACTGGACGTTCAAGTAGCGCGGCATCACTCCGCCGCTTCGCCCGCCTCCGCGGCGAGGTCCTCGCCGGCGAGCGCGCGGCGCAGCAACACCCGGCTCTCCTCGATGCCGTAGAGGCTCATGAAGGAACCCATGCGCGGGCCCTGCTCCTGGCCGAGCAGGATCTCGTAGAGCGCCTTGAACCAGGCACGCAGCTCCACAAAATCGTGGCGTTTGCCGACCTCGTAGACCTGAGTCTGCACCGCCTCGCCGTCGGCACCCTCGGGCAGCGCCTCGAGCGCAGCCAGCAGATCGGCGAGCGCCGCGCGCTCCATCTCGTTGGGCGCGCGGTAGTTCTTGTTGGGCTTGACGAAGTCCCGGTAGTAGCGAACCGCGCAGCCGACCAGCTGATCCAGGATCGGCGAGTTCGCGGGCGCCGCCTCGGGCGCGTAGCGCGAGATGAAGCGCCAAAGCACGGCCGGGTCCTCGGTGTTGCAGACGCTGGCCAGGTTGAGCAGCATGGCGAAGCCGAGCCGGGCGTCGGGTTTGGGCGGCGCGCCGTTGTGGAGGTGCCAGACCGGGTTCTCCAGGCGCTTGGCTTCGTCCTCGCCCTCGAAGCGGGCCAGAAACGACAGATAATCGTCGACCGTGCGCGGGATGACGTCGAAGTACAGCCGCTTGGCCGCGCGCGGCTTCTGATACATGAACAGTGCCAGGCTGTCCTGGGGCGCGTAGGTCAGCCATTCCTGCACGGTCAGGCCGTTGCCCCTGGATTTTGAGATCTTCTCGCCGTTCTCGTCGAGGAACAGCTCGTAGTTGAAGCCGGCCGGCGGCCGGCCGCCGAGCACCTTCTCGATGCGCGCGCCGACGGTCACCGAATCGATCAAGTCCTTGCCCGACATCTCGTAGTCGACGTCGAGCGCGTACCAGCGCATGGCCCAGTCCGGCTTCCATTGCAGCTTGCAGCGGCCACCGGTGACCGGGGTCTCGACCAGCGAGTCGTCCTCGTCGCGGTAGACGATGGTGCCGGCCTCCACGTTCCGCTCGACCACCGGGACCTGGAGCACCCGCCCGGTCTCCTGGCAGATCGGCAGGAATGGCGAATAGGTCTGGCGCCGCTCGGGCCCGAGCGTCGGCAGCATGATCGCCATGATCGCGTCGTAGTGCTCCAGCACCTTGAGCAGCGCCTTGTCGAAGCGGCCCGTGGTGTACCACTCGGTCGAGGACTGGAACTCGTAGTCGAAGCCGAAGTCGTCGAGGAAGGCCTGGAGCCGCGCGTTGTTGTGTGCGCCGAAGCTGTCGTGGGTGCCGAACGGGTCCGGAACCGCGGTCAGCGGCTTACCCAGGTGCTCGGCCAACATGTCCGGGTTCGGGACGTTGTCCGGCACCTTGCGCAGGCCGTCCATGTCGTCGGAGAAGCAGAACAGCCGGGTCGGGATATCGCTCAAGCGCGCGAAGGCCTGGCGCACCACGGTGGTCCGACCGACCTCGCCGAAGGTGCCGATGTGCGGCAGTCCGGAGGGCCCATAGCCGGTCTGGAACAGGACATAGCCCTTGTCTGGGGTCTTGCCGTTCAGGCGCTTGAGGAGGCCGCGCGCCTCGGCGAAGGGCCAGGCCCGCGCCGTCGCGGCCAGCTCGCGCTCGCTGGTCATGATGAGGTGTACCGTTTCGCTGTCAATCCCGGGTGCCAGGGAACCTAAGGACGCGCGCCTGCGCCGTCAACGCTCGCGGGTCCGCCGGTGGCGGCCGAACAGCCCGCGCAGGAAGCCGCGCTCCTTGGCCATCTCCAGGAAGCCGGCGCGCTGTTCGGGGTCGAGCGTCGCCAGATAGCCGTGCAACGCCTCGGCGCGGCCCAGGATACGCGCCTGGCGCCCGGCCATGCGCGCCGCCATCAACGCCTGCACCCGCGGGCGGTCGAACTCGGGCTCGGCCAGTTCGGAGAGGAAGCTGGCGCGGCGCTCGGCGCGCTCCTCGCGGCTGGGGCGGGGGGTGTCCGCGGCCCGGTCGCGTAGCGCCTGAAGCGCGTCGCGCTGGGCCGGGCTCAACGCGAGCCGCTCGGCGACGTCATCGACGCTGACCTTGGCGCGCCACCCACGATGCTCCCCGCCATAGAGCGAGTAGAGCGCGCCGGCGGCGAAGAACAGGTTGGCCGCGAGCGAAACGCCCAGCAGAATCCAGACCAGCTTGGCTTTCATGGAACCTCTCCTAGATCAGGTCGTCGGCCGGGTCGTCCAGGCCGAGTCCCAGGTCGTCGCCGAGCGCCGCGGTCTGGACCGGGACCAGCCGTTCGGTCCCCAGGCGGCCGAGCTCGAAGCCGCCGGCCGAGACCACCAGCAGCGCCGCCGTCACCCCGGCCCAGGCCAGCGGGCGCCAGGCCTCGAGCTCGAACCCGAACAGGCCGCGCAGCCAAGCGCCGCGCCCAGCGGACTCACGTAGCGGCGCCGGCGCCCGGACCAAGCCCTGGGCCCGGGAAACCAAGTCCTCCGGCGCGGCCCCAGGCGCCTGCCCCAGGTCGGCACGGGCCGAGATCATCAACTCCAGGGCCGCCGGGGTGGCCGCCATCCAGGCCTCGACCGCCGCGCGCCCGGCCGGGTCCAGGGTGTCGTCCAAATAAGCCGCCAAGACCAATGGGGTAGGCACCTCTTCGGCCGACCCTGGCGCGATCGTCGCGCGCCAACCGGGGCGGGCCCGGGCCCACAACCCGGCGCCGTCTCTGGCGTTCCCGCCGTTCCCGTATTCCTCGCTCATGACCCCTGTGCTCCGTGATTGCCTGTACTACGTTGTTCCCGGCCGCAGCATCCCCGGAAAATCCGCGCTAATCCTCCGGTTCCCGGAAATGGGCCCGGAGCTTGACCAGCGCCTTGTGGTGGGTGCTGCGCACGGTCTGGGCCTCGATGCCCAGCACCTGGGCCGCCTCGGCGACCTCCATCTCGCGCGGGTAGAGCATCTCCAGCACCAGCGCCTGGCGCGGCGACAGCAAGCCCGGCGGGATGTCGACCTTGACCGGGTCCTTGGGCGGGTCGACCGCCAGGAAGCGCTCGGGCACTGACTCGATCGGCTGGGCCCGGGCCTTCTGACGCCGCAGGTGGTCGATCGCCGCGCTGTGGGCGATCACGGTCAGCCAGGTCGACAGCTTGGCGCGGCCGGCGTCGTAGTTCCTTACCAGGCGGAAGTCCCGGGCGCAGAGCCGGATGAACACGTCCTGGGCGACGTCCTCGGCGTCCTCGCCGCGCCCGGCCGGGACCAGCTTGCGCCGCACCGCGGCGAAGATGACCGGGGCGAAGCGGGCGACGAAGCGGTCCCAGGCCGCCTTGTCGCCGACGATCAGCCGGTCCAGGCCGTCGAACTGCTCGCTCACCGCTGCACCAACCGCCGGGTCATGGCCCAGTGCCATCGCACAAGTGACATGGCACAGTGGTACACCGCGCGCGCCCGCGCCGCTATAGTCGGGCGCGGCGGAACCAAGCCGAACCCAATCGAACCGGGAGTAGGACGCGCATGACCGACATCGTGATCACCGAGTTTCTGGACCAGGAGGTGGTGCGCAAACTCGCCGAGACCCACGACGTCCGCTACCAGCCCGACCTCGTGGACCGGCGCCAGGAACTCCTGGCCGCGCTCGGCGAGTCCCGGGCGATCATCGTGCGCAACCGCACCTGGGTGAACCGGGAGCTGCTGGATTCCGCACCCCGGCTCCAGGTGGTCGGCCGGGTCGGGGTCGGGGTCGAGCGCATCGACCAGGACGCCTGCGCGGCGCGCGGGGTCGCGGTCTGCCCGGCCACCGGGGCCAACGCGATCACGGTGGCCGAATACACCATCGCGGCACTGCTGCTCGCCTGGCGCGGCACGTTCCTGGCCAGCCGGCGGGTGATCGACGGCGACTGGCCGCGCCAGGAGATGATCGGCCACGACCTGGCCGGCAAGACCCTCGGCCTGGTCGGCTTCGGCAACATCGGGCGCGCGGTCGCCAAGCGGGCGCGCGCCTTCGAGATGACCGTGATCGCGAGCGACCCCTACGTCGCCCCCGAGGAACCGGCCTGGCGCGCGCTGGGGGTGCGGCCGGTGACGCTCGAGTCCGTGCTGCGCGAGTCCGACGCGGTCAGTCTTCACGCGCCACTCACCGAGGAGACCCGGCACATCATCGACGCAACCGCGATCGCGCGCATGAGGCCCGGCGCGCTGTTGATCAATACCTCCCGCGGCGGCACCGTCGACGAGGCGGCGATGGTCGCCGCGCTCCGCGCCGGGCAGTTGGGCGGCGCGGTGGTCGACGTGTTCGAGCGGGAGCCGCTCGACGCCGAGACCGGCGCCGCCTTCGCCGGCGTGCCCAACCTGATCCTGACCCCGCACATCGCCGGGTTGACCGAGGAGTCCAACCAGCGGGTGAGCGCCGTCACGGTCGCGAACGTGCTGCGGGTTCTGGAGCAAGGCCAGGGCCAGGGCGAGGCCGCAGCCTCGTGACCAGCGCCGCGACCCGGACCCGCGTCATACCAGAGGTCATTGATATTGACCCCTTTCACCGCAGCGGGCCTGGGGTCGATTTGTGCCGCCAGTCAGGAGCGCGTCGCGCTGTCGTGCCGGCCACTTCAAGCGGCGCGCGACGCCGCTGGCGGCAAAAATCGCCCGGCCCGAAGGGTGGGGCCACTCGGCCCGCCGGGGGCCCGGAGACGTCTTGGGCGGCGCTTGCCCGCCATCTGGGACTCGGGGGCCCCGCATCGCGCCGCACGCCGCGCCTGCCCGGCGGGCCGATTGGCCACCATGAAAGGGGGCAATATCAATGACCTCTGGTATCATGCTGCCCGAGGCGCCGATCCTGGCGGCGGGGCTGAGCACGGCGGTCTGGATCTCGCCGGATGGTGAGATCGCCCATCTGGACCCCAAGGCGGCGGCGCGGCGGGCGCGGAGCGCGGTGCCGCTGCTGTGCCACGGCCGGGCGACCGCGCGCCGCCTCGGCCTCGATCCGTTTCCGGCCTACGACCTTCTGGAGCTCTACGCCTTCGTGCGTCCGGCCACCTTCTGCACGCCGACGCCGCGGGGCCTGGCATTGGCCCTCGGCCTGCCCGAGCCCGCCGACCTGGAGGCCGCCGCCGCCAGCCTGCGCGAAGCGGCGCGCGCCCTGCTCGCCGAGCTGGCCGCCGCCGCGTGCGACCGGACTGCGCCGGGCATCGCCTGGACCCTGGCGCGCGCCGGCTGGCCCTGGGGACCCTCGGTGCTGGCGGCGCTCGGACAAGCGGGGCTGGACCGGGCGGCGCGCGGGGGGGGCCAGGCCGGGTCCGGCCGCGACACCGGCCTCGCGGTCTGGACCCGCCTGCCCAGCTGGAGCGACCAGGCGCCGCCACCACCGCCGGGCCAGGAGCCGGTCACCGCCGCCGAGGCGCGTGCCCGTCTGGCCGAGTTGCTCGACGCCGAGGCCGAGCCGCGGCCCCAGCAGGCCGACTACGCCTCCGCAGTCAGCCAGGCCTTCGCCCCGCGCGAGGCGGCCGGCGCGCCCAATCTGGTGCTCGCCGAGGCCGGCACCGGGGTCGGCAAGACGCTCGGCTACATCGCCCCCGCCAGCCTCTGGGCCGAGAAGAACGAAGGCACGGTCTGGCTCTCCACGTACACCCGCAACCTGCAGCACCAGATCGACGGCGAGCTCGACCGCCTCTACCCGACCCCCAAGGCCAAGGCCGAACAGGTGGTGATCCGCAAGGGCCGGGAGAACTACCTCTGCCTGCTCAATTTCGAGGAGGCGGCGCGCGCGCTCAGTGTGCGGGCCGGGGCCGGGCCCGGGGACGCGGTTGCGGTCGGGCTGATGGCGCGCTGGGTGGCGCGGACCCGCGACGGCGACATGGTCGGCGGCGACTTCCCAGGCTGGCTCGCCGAGCTGCTCGGGCCTCAGCGCACCCTGGGCCTGACCGACCGCCGCGGCGAGTGCATCTATTCGGCCTGTCAGCACTACCGCAAGTGCTTCATCGAGCGCGGCATCCGGCGCGCGCGCCACGCCCGCATCGTGATCGCCAACCACGCCCTGGTGATGATCCAAGCGGCGCTGGGGGCGGCCGAGGAGGGCCTGTTGCCGTCGCGCTACGTGTTCGACGAGGGCCACCACGTCTTCGCCGCCGCCGACAGCGCCTTCGCCGCCCACCTCTCCGGCCAGGAGGCCCAAGTGCTGCGGCGCTGGCTGCTCGGCGCGGAGGGGGGCGGGCGGGGCGCGCGGGGTGGGGGCCGCAGCCGCGGCCTCAGGCGCCGGGTCGAGGACCTGATGCTGGGCGAGGCGGCGCTGCTCGAGCCCCTGGAGGAAACGCTGCGCGCGGCCCGGGCGCTGCCCGCCGAGGGCTGGCGCCAGCGCCTGGCCGAGGGCGCGCCCCAGGGCCCCTGCGAGGCTTTTCTTGCGGCCGTCCGCGACCAGGTCTACGCCCGCGCGCGGCATCCGGACGGCCCCTACAGCCTGGAGGCCGAGGCGCGCCCGGCCACCGACCAGTTGCTCGCCGCCGCCGGGCGCCTGAAGGTGGCGCTGGCGCGCCTGATCGCGCCGCTCGGCCGGTTCCGCACCAAGTTGGCCGCGCGCCTCGACCAGGAGGCGAGCGAGCTGGACAGCGACGCGCGGCGGCGCATCGAGGCGACCTGCCGCGGCATCGAGCGCCGCGCGACCCTGCCGCTCAAGGCCTGGCAGGCCATGCTCGAATCCCTCGAAGCCGAGACCCCGGCCGAGTTCGTCGACTGGCTCGAGGTCGCGCGCCAGGACGGCCGCGACCACGACGTCGGGCTGTTCCGCCACTGGATCGACCCGACCCGGCCGTTCGCCGAGACCCTGCTGGCCCAGGCCCACGGCGTGGTGGTGACCTCGGCGACCCTGACCGACGGCAGCGGCGATACCGAGGCCGACTGGTTGGGCGCCGAGCAGCGCAGCGGCGCCAGCCACCTGCCGAACCGGGCGTTCCGCGCCGGCGTGCCCTCGCCCTTCGACTACCCGGCCCAGACCCGGGTCCTGGTGGTCACCGATCTGCGCAAGGACGACATGGACCTGGTCGCCGCCGCCTACCGCGAGCTGTTCCTGGCGGCGGGGGGCGGCGCGCTCGGCCTGTTCACCGCGATCTCGCGCCTGCGCGCGGTGCAAGCGCGCATCGGCGCAGACCTCGAGAGGGCCGGCCTCTCGCTCTACGCCCAGCACGTCGACGGCATGGACACGGGCACGCTCGTGGATATCTTCCGCGCCGAGGTCGATTCCTGCCTGCTCGGCACCGATGCGGTGCGCGACGGGGTCGACGTGCCGGGCCGCTCGCTCAGGCTCATCGTGTTCGACCGGGTGCCCTGGCCGCGCCCCGACATCCGCCACCGGGTGCGGCGTTCGGCCTTCGGCGGGCGCGCCTACGACGATAGGATCACGCGCCTCCGGCTCAAGCAGGCCTACGGCCGCCTGGTGCGCCGCGCCGACGACCGCGGCGTGTTCGTGCTGCTCGACCCGATGATGCCGAGCCGCCTCACGGGCGCCTTCCCCGACGGCGTCGAGGTCCAACGCCTGGGCCTCGCCGAGGCGGTCCGGGAGGTGGCGGCGTTCCTAAAGCCTTAGCGCGGTTTTCCACAGTCTTTTGCTTGAATCCGGAATCCCGCGGCCGCAGGTTGGAGACAACCGAAGCGTCCGGCCAGGAGACCGCCCATGAGCAGGTTCGACCAGCAGATGCGCGACGTGGAGCGCTCAATCGCGCAACTGACCGGCAACAAGACTCAAGCCACCCAATTCCGCCGCAAACTGGCAACCAAGACCCAGCAGGCGGCGGTGAAGAAGCTGCCGAAGATCGCCGAATCCCTCGTTAAGTCGGGCCGCGCCGGCTGGGCCAACGACCCCGACACGCCGGGCGGCGCGGTGCTGGT
>SMUX01344167.1_pt1 | contig 10456 bp, 9 predicted proteins | sample 2456431 | NCBI WGS metagenome assembly SMUX01 (sample SAMN11095930, study PRJNA526329) | marine sediment metagenome | biome: Marine sediment; feature: Surficial sediment; material: Deep marine sediment; isolation source: Hadal surficial sediment | place: Pacific Ocean | collected 2014-11 | depth 0-1... | reverse complement strand
TGCCAGCGGTCTTCTTCTTCGGGGTCTTCTTCTTCGCGGTCTTTTTCTTCGCGGGCTGCTTGCGAGCCGCCTTCTTACGCACGGCCTTCTTGGGCCGAGCCTTCTTGCGCGCCGGCTTCTTGCGCCGGGCCTTCTTGCGAGTCGGCGTCTTGCGCTGGGCCTTCTTGCGCACGGTCTTACGCCGGGCCTTCTTGCGCACGGCCTTCTTGCGCGTCGGCTTCTTGCGCGTCGGCTTCTTGCGCCGGGCCTTCTTGCGGCTGCTCTTCTTGCGCGCGCTCTTCTTTCGCCCCTGCTTGCGGGCGGGTCTGCTGCGGCGAACGGCCATCTCTCTACCCCCGATCCGATATTACGCCAGTCGACCCAGGGGTCAACTAGGGCGTGGCCCGAGTCGCCGTCGCGGCGGACACCTGCCCGCGCTCCGCACGCAGCCGAGCCAGCGAGGTGACGGCCGATCTTGCCTCAACATCACCCACCCCAGCGTGTCGGCGACGACCGGGCTCTCGGGCATGCCCTCCCGCGCTTCCCGCGCCAGCTCGAGTGCTCGATCCAAATCCCAGGGGGTCGGGTCCTCGGCCGAGGCCAGTAGCCAGGCCAGGTTGTGCTTGACGCCCGGCGGGTCGGGGTCGAGGCGAAGCCAGGACTCGTAGACCTCGATCACCTCGGGCGTCTGTCCCTCGCGCTCATACTCGGACACCAAGGTGACGTAGATCCGGGTGCTCGTCGGATCCGCTGGCTATGCCCGTCGGAGCAGCGGCTCGGCTCGGGCGTACTCACCCATGCGCGCGTAGAGCCAGCCGAGTTGCATCCGCACCCGCACCACGTCGGGCTGATCCCGACCGAAGGCACTCGCCCTGACCTCCAGCTGTCCCTCACGGAGGTCGAGGGCGCGGGCGAGCAGCGGCTCCGCGCGCGCGTAATCCCCGGTGTTGTAGTAAAGGAGGCCCAGGTTGCTGAGCGCCCCGGCCACCAGCGGATGCATCGCAGGGAGTGCCTCCTCTCACAGCGCCAGCGCGCTCACCAGCAGGGGCTCAGCTCGGCCGGGATCTCCCAGTGCCCGGTAGAGCAGGCCCAGATGCGTCTGCGCGTTGGCCAGCTTCAGGCTCCTCGAGGGACGCATCGCCTGGTACAGCGGTAGGGCGCGTTGCAGCAGCGGCGCCGCAGGTTCGAGGTCCCCCGAGGCTCGATAGGAGAGACCCAGGTGGGTGACCAGTCGGGCGATCATGGGATCGTTGGCTGGGAGGACGCTCTCCTGGATCGTGAGCGCACGCTGGTAGAGCGCGGCCGCGCTCAGGCAGCGCCCGGCCTGGTACTGCTGCCGCGCACTCAGCGTCAGCCGTGCGGCCTCGTCCGCGTCGGAGTACACGCCTCCCGCCGCGCATCCCAGGGACACGCTGAGCCACATCCAGCAGGCCGGCCTCGCGATTCGGCCCCAGCCACGGGGCCGATGCTTTGGGGTCCAGGCCCGGGTGCGGGGGTTGCACCCATGTCCAAGTCCCAGCATGAAGACCAGCATGCCCACCGGGGCCGGTGGGATCAGCCAGACTTCTGAAAACGGGCCGGGTCGCAGGCGGCGAGTCCGGCCGGCAGCTTCCCCGACAAGATCCAGTCCGCGACGGCCAGCCCGGTGAGCGGGCTCAACAGCACGCCCCTGCGGTAGTGTCCGGCCGCCAGCGTGAGCCCGGAGACTCCGGGCAGGGGGCCGATCAGCGGCAGGTCATCGGGCGTACCGGGGCGCAGCCCCGCCCAGGCCTCCCGGAAAGTGCAGTCAGCGAGCGACGGCATCACCCGGGTCGCGCCCGCGAGCAGCGCGGCGATGCCCGCAGCCGTGGTGCGCACGTCGAAACCCGCGTGCTCCACGGTCGCCCCCACGCGCAAGCTGTCGTCCCGCGGCACCAGGTAGGTGCCCGCCCCCCAGATCACACACGGCAGCTCGGGCTGCGGGGCCTCGAGGGAGATCATCTGTCCCTTCACCGGCTGGATGGGGAGGTGCAGCGGCCCCCACTCCTCGGCCAGCCCGGTCCACGCGCCCTGGCAGAGCACGACATCCGCCGCTGCGATCTCACCGGCCGAGGTGCGAACGCCGCGTACGCGCTTCTTATCCCACAGCAGCCCCGACACCGTCGTACCCAGTTGAAACCGGGCCCCGCGCCGGGCGGCGGCACCGGCATACGCGCGCGTCAGCAGAAAGCCATCCACGTGGCCTTCGCGCGGCGACCACAGCCCACCCTCGATGGCAGGCGCGAGACGCGGCTCGCGCTCTCGGACCTCCTGGCCGTCGAGCCAGCGGCAGCCGTGCGCCTCCAGTCGAGCGGCGCGGGCACGCAGCGGCTCCACCTCGTCCGCCTCCCCCACCCGGAGCAAGCCGCTCTCCAGATAGCGGGGATCGATGCCCGAGAGCTCCCGAATCTCTGCAATCAAGCTCGGGAACAGGTCGAGCGACTCGAGGCCGAGCTGGAAGCCCGCGCCCTCGTCCGGGGATTCCGTGATGGGAGCGAGCATGCCAGCCGCAGCGCGCGAGGCATGCGCGCCCACACGATCCCGCTCCACCACGACCACCGACGCACCCATGCGGGAGAGCGCGAAGGCCACGGAACAGCCGATCACCCCACCCCCCACGACGACGACATCATGACTGCGCATCGCGATTCCCTCGGACGAGCGTACGTGAGTAGCTTAGAATCCGCGTCCGTGACACGCGAGGCGAAGCACCGAAGGATCGACCTGCCCGAACGCGGCGTCGAGCTCAACCTACTCGATTGGGGCGGCGACGGGCCACTGGCTCTGCTGAGCCATGCCAACGGCTTCTGCGCCGCGATGTGGGAGCCGCTTGCGAAGACGCTGCGGAAAAACTTCCGGGTCCTGGCCTTCGACGCGCGCGGGCACGGCGACTCGACCAAGCTCTGGGAGCGCGAGGCCTACAGCTGGGATCAGTTCGTAGAAGACCTGATCGCGATCAGCGAGCGACTCACACGCGAGTATGAGCTGGCGCGCGTGGAGTTCGCGATTGGACACTCCTTCGGAGGCTCGGCCACGCTGGTGGCGGCGGCGCAGCGACCGGATCTCTTCGGCCGCATCGCCATGCTCGATCCGGTGGTGGTGCCCCCGCCCGAGCTCTTGCAGCTCTTCCCACGCGATGGATCCGCCAGAATCCTGGGGAAGATCGCGCGCAAGCGCCGCAACCTGTGGCCCTCGCGTGAGGTCGTGCGGGAGTCGTGGCAGGAGCGGGAGCCTTTCCGCAGCTGGGATTCCCGCGCCTTCGACCTCTATCTAAGTGAGGGCCTGCGGGAACGTGCGGACGGTCAGGTGGAGCTCAAGTGCCCGGGCGAGATCGAGGCCATGATCTACGAGACGCACTCGCGTCCGGATACCTTCGGCGCCGCCAAGAAGCTGCGCCAGCCGGCCCTGCTGGTCTGGGCGAGCGGCGGAGACTTTCCGCTTGCGTGGTATCAGAAGCTCGCGGACTCGGCGTCGCAGATGCGGCTGGTCGAGTTCGACGCCAATCATCTGCTGCCGATGGTCGCCCCCGACCGCGTCGCAGAGCTGCTGCTGCGTTTCGGCTCGGAGGCTTGAGCTGGCAACGCTTCAGGCGCGAACAGGCTTGCGCGCCACGATGCGCGCCAGCGAGCGAGCGTCGATCCAGCCCTCGCGGTAGTACACGATCTCGAGCGGCGCGCAGAGCGTGAGAAGCTCATTGCTCTCCAACAGGAAGCGCGCCCCGGGGCGGGCGTGACGCTCGAGATTGCGACGCGTGGGCAGCTCGCACACCAGCACCCCGCCCGGCTCGAGGCGCTCCCGCAGCTGAGGAAAGAGATCGCGTTGCAGGTAGTTGAAGCAGCTCAGCAGCGCGAAGGGACCCGGAGGCAACGGGCGCTGCTCGAGATCCAGCTCCAGCGTCTCGAGCTCGACCCCCTGAGCGCGCGCCGCGTCACGCGTGAGCTCGAGCCCCACGGGTGAAACATCGACGGCGGTAACGTGCAGACCCCGTCGGGCCAGCCAGCAGGCGACGCGCCCCGCCCCCGAGGCCACGTCCAGCGCGCGTCCCTTGCGCGGGATCTCGTTCGTGAGTGCGTCCAGCCACGCGGGCGCTTCCTGGCTCGCGTGTGAGCCCTCGCGAAAGCGGCGGTCCCAGCGCTCGCGGTCCTCTAACGCCACGCGCGAGTCCCTAGCGCCGCGCTCCCCAGGTGTTCCAGGAGGTGACCTCGCGGCCTGGGATGCGGCGCGCGGGCTTGAATTCCTCGCCGGTGAAGTAGGCGATGGGCAGGAGTGCGGCCTGCGTGATGTTCTCGGGCATGCCGAGCAGCTTCGCGATCTGCGCTTCCGCGGAGAGGTGCAGCGTGGTCCAGGCGGAGCCGAGCCCGCGTGAGCGCAGGGCAAGCATGAGCGACCAGAGCGCGGGTAGGATCGAGCCGTAAAGCGAGGCCTGAGCCAACGGGCCTGCGGTCTCCACCCGACCCTCCACACAGCCGATCAGATGCACAGGCACCTCGTGCAGGTGCTCGGCCAGATACCAGGCCGAGTCATATACACGCGCCTCCTGCGCGCGGCGCGGATCCCCCTCTGGATAGCGCGGCTCCGCGCCCTCCAAGGTATTCAGGTACTCCCTAAGGGGAGGCTTGTAATAGCCTGCGATCTCTCGCTTTTTATCCGCATCAGTCACGACCAGAAAGTGCCAGTTCTGGGAGTTGGATCCGGTCGGGGCCTGGATCGCCAGCTCGATGCACTCCTCGATCAACTCGGGCGGAACCGGGCGCTCCAGGTCCAGACGCTTGCGCACCGAGCGGGTGGTGGTGAGCAGGTGGTCGACGGTCTTGAGATCCACGGGTTTTCCTCAGTGGTGAAAGAGACGGACGCCGGTATGGACCAGGCTCATGCCGTGCTCGCGGCAGGCCGCCTCGATCTCCGCGTCGCGGTTCGAGCCGCCGGGCTGCGCGATGTAGCGCACTCCGTGGCGAGCAGCATGGTCGATGTTGTCACGGAAGGGAATGAAGCCGTCTGAGACCAGGCAGACGCCTTCGAGCCGGGAGACCCAGGCCCGCCGGTCCTCCGCGCCCAGCAGCTGCAGCGGCTCCTCCAGTCGCTCTCCGAGGTCACGCGCCTCGTCTGCGGTGAGGTCACCCTCGATGAAACGCACGCGCCAGTTGATCCGATCCTGGCGCTTGACGCCCTTCCGGAAGCGCAGGCCAAGCACCTTCGGGTGTCGACCCAGGTGCCAGGTGTCGGCCTTTGCGCCCGCCAGCTTGGTGCAGTCCACGCGCGACTGCTGACCCGCCCCGATTCCAATCATCTGGCCGTCGAGCGCGTAGCCCACCGAGTTGGACTGGGTGTACTTGAGCGTGATCAGTCCCAGCACCAGGTCGCGTCGGGCGGCCTCGCTGAGCTCACCGCACACGACGTTGTCCAGGTCAGCGAGCGTGATGGCGCGGTTGTTGCGGTCCTGCACCAGCTTCACGCCGAAGACCTCGCGCGTCTCGCGCTCCGGCGGCACGAAGTCGGGATCCGCCTCGAGCACGACGAAGGCCCCACCCTTCTTGGCCGAGAGCGTCTTCAAGGCGGCGGACTCGTAGCCGGGCGCGACAATGCCATCGGAGATCACGCCCTTGAGAAACTCGGCCGTGGCCTCATCCACAGGCTCCGAGAGCGCAACGAAGTCACCGAAGGAGCTCTTCGGATCCGCCCCCCGTGCGCGTATGTACGCAAGTGCGGGTGCGGTCAGCTTCCGGCCCCCAACCTCGTAGGCCCGGGCCAGATCCCCGGGCAGGTCCACCGCCACCGCGGCTCCGGCCGGGGAAACGTGCTTGAAGCTGGCAGCAGCCGCGAGGCCGAGTGCGGCCCGCGCCTCGGCCACGAGCTGCCAGGCGTTGAGCGCGTCCAGAAAGTTGATCAGCGATGGCGTACCGTTCAGGAGCTGAAGCGGCATCTTTCCCGACTCGAGGGCTTCAGCCACCGAGTAAGCCTGGTGCGGGTTACAGCCGTATTTGAGCCGCATGCTCTCTCCTCCTACGCGGACCCCCGCCGCCGGATCGCTGCACCTGAAGCAACGCGCCTGCAGGCGCGTCCACCGAGGGGCGCGCAAAGGCCGCGTCGTCCCGGGCACCACGCTTGCAATCTGTCGTTCCGGGATAAAGCCCGGGAGAAAATACCATGTCCGTCAAAGCGAATGATCCACGGCCCGCGAGCGGGGACGCCATGCGCGCCCAGCTCCTCGGCCGCAGCCTGGCGGGGCTCTTCTGGCTCGTGATCGTGCTCGTGTCCTGCCTCACCTTCTCTCTCTAAGCTGCCGAACTCTTGGGGCTGGCGGCTGCGGAGCAGCGAGTCCCGGCGCGCTGTCAGTCCACTCTACGCGTGAGTCGGGTAAGATATGACGGACCGTCAGTTCTTGCCCGCGCCCCGACCTGGCGAGTCGAGTGAGGCAGTGTGAGCCCCGGATACCTGATGGGATTGGACGTCGGCGGCAGCGGGGGGCGCTGCCTGCTGGTCAACGTCGAGAGCGGCCAGGTGGTCACCGCATTGCGGGGCTGGGAGCATCGTGTCGTCCCCGGAACCGCCGGACTGGGCTTCGATCTGGATCTGGAGTCCCTGTGGGCGCGCCTGGGAGAGGCCAGCCGCGAGGCGCTCGAGCGAGCGGGCGCGCGCCCCGAGCAGGTGCTCGGCATGGCCGTGACGAGCATGCGCTTCGCCCTGGTCGTGGTGGATCGCGCAGGGCGGGCCGTGTTCGGCGCGCCCAACCGCGACGGCCGCGCGGGCCTGCAGGCACTCGAGCTGGCACGCGATCACGGCGAGGAGATCCACCGCCGCAGCGGCCACTGGCCGAGCGCGGTCTTCGCGCTCGCGCGATTGCGCTGGCTGGCGACCAACGCCGAGACCTGGAAGCGCGCAGACAAGGCGCTCGCGCTCAGCGACTGGGTGACCTATCGCCTGTGCGGAGAGCTCGCGAGCGAGCCCTCTCAAGCGGGCCACAGCGCGCTGCTCGATCTCGACGCCGACGACTGGGCCTGGGATCTGATCGAGCGGCTGGAGCTGCCACGTAAACTTTTCCCCCCGATGCATCCCTGCGGCCACCCCCTGGGCACGCTGCGCGAGGAGGCCGCGTCCGCACTCGGCCTGCGCACAGGCACGCCCGTCGCTCTGGGGGGAGGCGATACCCAGTGCGCGCTGCTGGGCGCGGGCGCGGTTGAAGCGGGAGAGTTCACCGCGGTCGCGGGCACGACCGCGCCCGTTCAGCTGGTGTTGGACACGCCGCTGAGGGATGCGGAGGCCCGGCTCTGGGCCGCACGACACGTCGTTCCCGAACGCTGGGTGCTGGAGAGCAACGCCGGCCCGCTGGGAGAGGTGCTCGACCGCTTCGCCCGCGTCCTCTACCCGGACGCGCCGCACGCGATCGCTCGCCTCGCTGCCGAGGCCCAGTCCTCGCCCATCGGTGCGGGCGGCATCCTCTCGAACCTCGGCGTGGCGCTGATGAACGGGCGCGAGATGTCCGTTCCCATCGGCAGCATCACGCTCAGCCACATAACCCTCCCCTCCGAGGATCCCGCGGCGCGTGGACAGGTGGGACGGGCCCTCCTGGAGGGCATGGCGTACGGCCTGCGCGCCAACGTCGAGCAGCTGCGGGCCGCATCCGGAAGAGAGCTCTCGGCGCTGCGGCTGACGGGCGGCATGTCCCGCAGCGCTGCCTGGTCGCAGCTGCTGAGCGACGTGATGCATGTACCGATCGTCGTGCCGGCCACGGTCGAGGCCAGTGCGCTGGGCGCGGCGATCTGTGCCGGTGCGGGTGCCGGCGTGTTCAAGGACCTGCTCGAGGGCAGCGCAGCCCTGGTGCGCAGCGGGCGGGAGTACACACCCGAACCTGACCACGCCGAACGCTACGAGGCCTGCTACCAGGACTGGCGGGAATTCCAGCAGGCACGCGAGCCGGCGGACAAGCTGGCCGCGCAGATCGCGCTGCGCGCGATCCTGAGCACCCCCGACCCTGCGCAGGCCGAGCGGGGCCCGCGCTTCCGTCCGCGCATCCTGGTCACGGCGGACCTGGATTCCGCAGGCCTGGCCGCGCTGCGCTCGCTGGGCGAGGTGGAGTACGCCAGCTACCGCGAGGCCATGCGCCTGCTGACTGGCCCCGATCTGGCGCGGGCCCTGGCCGGCTACGACGTCTTCGTCACCGAGATCGATGTGGTGGACGTGGCGGCGCTGCGCGAGCTGCCGGAGCTGCGCGTGATCGTCGTCTGCCGGGGCGATGCGGTGAACACCGACCTCGCGGCCTGCTCCGCGCTCGGTATTCCCGTGCTGAACACGCCGGGACGGAACGCAGATGCCGTCGCGGACCTGACGGTGGGCTTCGCGCTCATGCTGGCGCGCAAGCTGCCGGAGGCTTCGGCCTTTCTGCGCGAGCCGGGTGGGGAAGCCGGCGACATGGCCCGCATGGGCCAGGCCTTCCAGCGCCTGCGCGGTCGCGAGCTCTGGCGCAAGACGATCGGGCTCATCGGTCTGGGCGCCGTGGGTCGAGGCGTGGCACGGCGCCTGCGCGCGTTCGGCGCACGCATTCTGGTGTACGACCCCTACCTGCCGGAGGAGAGCGCGCGCATGGCAGACGCGGAGCCCGTCTCGCTCGAGGTGCTGCTGGCCGAGAGCGACTTCGTGAGCCTGCATGCAGCCGTAACCGACGACTCGCGCGGACTGATCGGCGCCGCGGAGCTCGCGCGGATGAAGCCCGGTGCGTATCTGATCAATACCGCGCGCTCCGCGCTCATCGACGAAGAGGCCCTCATCGAGGCCCTGCGCTCGGGGCATCTGGGGGGGGCGGCGCTCGACGTGTTCGCTGTCGAGCCCCCCGGCCCGGATCATCCCTTGCTCGCGCTGCCGAACGTGATCGCGACGCCCCACGTGGGCGGGAACACGGTGGAGGTCTCGGCACACCAGGGCCTGATCGTGGCCGAGGAGCTCGAGCGCCTGCTGGACGGGGAGCGGCCGCAGCATCTGCTCAACCCCGAGGCCCTGCAGGACTTCAGCTGGCAGAGCCCGCGCAAGCCGCAGGACCCCGAGCTGCTGGAGCGGCTAGCCTCCGGACCCGGGCCGGCGGTGACCGATCTGCAGCAGAAGAAAACTTCGGCCCCCCCCCAGGCGGCCAAGAAAGAGAGGTCGAAAGCAGCCATGCCAACGCCAGCGTCGAAGACGACGGATACGGGCGCGATCCGCTCCCAGATGGAGCGCATCCTGCGTGATTTCGTGGGGCGCGTGCAGCAGGACGAGAAGCTGCAGGCCTTCGCAGGGGGGAAGGATGTGATGCTGCAGTTCTCCCTCACGGACCTGGACCTCGAGTTCTACATCGGCTTCCAGGGAGACGCGGTGCACAGCAACCTGGGTGCAGCCCCGGAGTCCGCCGGGGTGCAGCTCAAGATGGGAGCCGATGTACTGGACGGGATGATGACGGGCCGCGTCAACGCCATGCAGTCCGCGATGAGTGGCAAGCTCTCCTTCAGCGGCGATACCGCGAAGGCCATGACCCTTCAGCACATCCAACGTGATCTGAGCCGCCTCTACAGCGAGGCGCGCGAGGAGATCGGTGATCCGGGCGACCTGAGCGCACTGGCGCAGGAAGGCGCCGCCGCGGCGACGCCCGTGGGCCAGGACGATCCGCGCCAGCAGCTGGTCAACATCGTGAACGAGCTCTATTCCACTCAGCTCATCACGGCCACGGGCGGGAACGTGAGCGTGCGTATTCCGGGGACCGACGAGCTCTGGATTACGCCCAGCCAGCTCTTCAAGGGCGACCTGAGCCCGGAGATCCTGGTGCGCATCAATCTGGATGGCGAGAGCCTGGACAAGGGCGCGCGCTCACCCTCGAGCGAGCTGCTCATGCACTGCGCCGTCTACAAGGCCCGTTCCGACGTGCAGTGCGTGGTGCACGCCCACGCGCCCCACGCCACCATCCTGGCCAACGCCGAGCTGCCCTTCCTGCCGATCTCGACTGAAGCGGCTTTCTTCGCCGACCTGCCGCGCATCCCCTTCGTGATGCCGGGTACGCAGGCCCTGGGCGATGCCATCGTCGAGGCCATGGGCAAGGGCTGGGCGGTGCTGATGCAGAACCATGGGCTGCTGGTGGCCGGCCGCAGCCTGCGCCGCGCCGCCGACATGTGCGAGATCATCGACCGCAGCTCCGAGGTGATCCTGGGCTGCTACGCCGTCGGCAAAGAGCCCCCTACCCTGCCCAAGGACACGGTCGACATGCTGCGCAAGATGGGCGACCTGATCGCCTGACTAGCGCGGTATCGGCGAGCTGAGCTCGCCTGCGCGCACTTCGCTCGGCTACGCCTCGCTGCGCGGTCCTTCGGACCTTGCAGTTCTAGCCAGCGCGGTATCGGCGAGCTGAGCTCGCCTGCGCGCACTTCGCTCGGCTACGCCTCGCTGCGCGGCCCTTCGGACCTTGCAGTTCTAGCCAGCGCGGTATCGGCGAGCTGAGCTCGCC
>SMUX01233711.1_pt1 | contig 10456 bp, 9 predicted proteins | sample 2456431 | NCBI WGS metagenome assembly SMUX01 (sample SAMN11095930, study PRJNA526329) | marine sediment metagenome | biome: Marine sediment; feature: Surficial sediment; material: Deep marine sediment; isolation source: Hadal surficial sediment | place: Pacific Ocean | collected 2014-11 | depth 0-1... | reverse complement strand
TCGGTTTGGCCGTTGACGCGGATGTATTTGCCGTTAGTCGCAGCCCGCCGTGCAGCGTACCCAGGTCATAGGTTGGCGCAGTCACATTAGTGGCCTCATGCTAATGCAGTCAACCGGACACGGTGCAACGCACAATTCGCAGCCCGTACATTCACTTTCGATCACGGTATGCATCAGTTGGTGAGCACCGACGATCGCATCGACAGGGCAGGCTTTGCGACAGTGCGTACAGCCGATACACAGCGTTTCGTCGATGACCGCGACAGAGGGATTAACGCTCGCGGCAAGCGGAATGATCTCCCGTCCGAGAAGGTTCGCCAATCGTCGCACGGTTTCTTCACCGCCCGGTGGACAGAGGTTGATCGCTGCGGAGCCATCGACGATGGCCGCCGCAAACGGGCGACAGCCAGGATAACCGCATTGCGCGCATTGAGTTTGTGGCAGCAGTTCATTGACCTGTTCAACGAGGTCTTCATTGTTGGACGGTAAGCGAGACGACGCGTAGCTGAGGGCGATTCCTGCAACGAGTGCGATGGCAGCAATTGTGATGACGGCAATCCACATAAGCTGTTATCACGGCCTGGCCATGCCAGAAAATCCCATGAATGCCAGCGACATAAAGCCTGCCGTTATCAGGGCTATCGCTGTGCCGCGAAACGGGGCTGGAATGTCCGCTGCCGCGATTCGCTCGCGCATTGCCGCGAACATGATGAGCACGAGGGCGAAGCCTGCAGACGCCCCAAAGCCGAAGAAAACTGACTGCACAAAGCCTTTGGACTCCTGCACGTTTAGTAATGCAACACCCAATACTGCGCAGTTTGTGGCGATTAGCGGAATGTAGATGCCGAGTACCTGATCGAGCATCGGACTCAAACGGCGCACCATAATTTCGGTGAACTGTACGCTGGCGGCAATCACCAGAATAAAACTGATCGTCCGCAAGTATTCCAGTTGCAGCGGAACGAGTAAGTACTCGTGCAACAAGTAGGCGGTGGCCGATGACAGCGTCAGAACGAATCCAGTAGCCAGCGACATTCCGGTCGCTGCCTCAAGATTGCCAGATACTCCCAGAAACGGGCACAGCCCGAGGAATCGGACCAACACGAAATTGTTGACCAGAACGGTGCCGATGAGAATGACGATAAGGTTGGTCATTTCTCTATTGTAAGGATTCCTCGACGTGCATGCCCGGTTTTGAACCCGGTCAGGCTGTCCGGGTCAAAGTCCGCGTTACTGCCGGTCAGGGACTGAGGTGCTCTCCCGGGATTGCTCAACCATACGATGAACCTGATCAGCCTCAACGCGCGTGAGTAACGGTTGGAATTTGGGCAGGATCGTGCCTAGCAACGGGGATGATGCGTGTGACCACTGCCATTGATCTTCATTGAAATATGTACGTGCCTTCTCCGCAACCGCTGGGATAACGGGTGCCAGGTAAATCATCAGGCTGCGGAACATATTCAGCCCCTGCGTGCAGACTAATTGCACGTCGTTGCTCTTGTCATCGTCTTTTATCATTATCCAAGGCTTGGTTTCGTCTATGTAGCGGTTGGCTCTGTCGGCCAGCGCCATGATCAAACGCATTGCCTTGGAATACTCACGAGCCTCGAAATGTTGTGCGATAGTCTCGGACGCAGCGGTGAATTCCGCGAACAAATCAGGAGCGGCTAACTCGTCGGCAAGCTTCCCGGCAAATCGTTTGCTGATAAAACCGGCGCATCGACTCGCAATATTGACTAACTTACCGACCAGATCTGAGTTAACGCGCGCAATGAAGTCCTCAAGATTGAGATCGATATCTTCGATCGTTGGCCCGAGCTTGGCCGCGTAGTAATAACGCAAGTGACTTGGGTCCAGGTGATCGAGGTAGGTACGTGCGTTGATGAACGTGCCGCGCGCTTTGGACATTTTCTGCCCGTTAATGGTCAGGAAGCCATGCGCATACACACTGGTTGGTGTTCTGTATCCGGCGCTACTCAACACTGCGGGCCAGAACAAGGTATGAAAGTACATGATGTCCTTGCCGATGAAGTGATACACCTCGGCATCGCTGCCAGCTTTCCAGTAGTCGTCAAAGTCCAGGCTATCGTCGCGGTCGCAAAGATTCTTGAAGCTCGCCATGTATCCAACCGGCGCATCCAGCCATACATAAAAGTACTTGTCTTCAGTCCCCGGAATCCGAAATCCGAAGTATGGTTCGTCACGCGATATATCCCAATCTCGCAGGCCGGCGTCGAACCACTCGTCGAGTTTCGCAATGACGCTCTTATGCAGTGCAGCGCTGCTGATCCATTCGCGCAGTCGCTCTTCGTAATCGCTGAGTTTGAAGAAGTAATGTTCGGACTCACGCTTGACCGGCTTGGTACCGGACAATACCGACACCGGATCGATCAGGTCCTCTGGCGAGTAGGTAGCGCCGCATACTTCACAGGCATCGCCGTATTGATCCTTGCTTGCGCAGCGCGGGCAAGTGCCGCGAACAAATCGATCAGGAAGAAATATGCCTTCCTTCTCGTCGTAGGACTGTTCGATCGTACGTGTGTAAATATTGCCGCTTTCGCGCAGCGTTTTGTAGATAGCACCGACCAGTGCTTCGTTTTCGGCGGAATGGGTCGTGTAGTAGTTATCGAAGTCGACGCCGAAGTCCGAGAAGTCCTGCACGAATTCAGCGGATATTTTTTCGGTCAGTTCTTCCGGTGACACTCCAAGCTCACGCGCTTTGAGCATAATTGGCGTGCCATGTGCGTCAGACGCACAAACATAAGTGCAGTCATGGCCCCGCAACTTTTGAAAACGCACCCAGATATCGGTCTGCAGGTACTCGACGAGATGACCCATATGAATTGACCCATTGGCATAGGGCAGGGCACTCGTAACTAGAATCTTTCGTTTTTTCCGGGGCATTGTGGCGGGTCATCGGCTGGTCGATGGGCGCGATTATGCCACGGTCAGCGGAAATTAATCGGTGTCTTTAAGGTTCTCGAATCTGTGCTTGTTGTTGGCCTGCTGGTAGGCCTCCTGACCGGAAACCCAGCCTTTGTCCACGAGCTCCATGAGTGCGTCGTCCATGGTTTTCATGCCGAATCGAGCGCCACTCTGGATGGCGGTTTCCAACTGGTCGAGCTTGCCCTGGCGAATCAGGTTCGCGACGGCTGGGGTGTTGATCATCACCTCCAGTGCAGCCGCTCGTCCGGGGCGATGAATGGTCGGCAGCAGCTGCTGGGACACGACGCCGCGCAACGACGTCGAAATCATCGTGCGGATATGGCTTTGCTTGTCAGCCGGGAATGAGTTGATGATACGGTCAATAGTCGGCGCAGCCCCGTTGGTGTGCAGCGTTCCCATAACCAGAATTCCCATTTCAGCCGCGGTTACCGCGATACTGATGGTCTCGAGATCACGCATTTCGCCGATCAGAACGACATCGGGATCTTCGCGTAACGCAGAATGCAGCGCACTCGCAAAACTGGGGCAGTGCACGCCGATCTCGCGCTGACTGATAAGACAGCTTTTCGCTGTATGCACAAACTCAATGGGATCCTCGATCGTGATGATATGGCCCTTCGTATTTTTGTTGATTTCGTCAATCATTGCCGCAAGCGTCGTAGATTTACCGGAGCCTGTCTTGCCGGTGACGAGAATCATGCCTTGCGTGTGACGGCAGAGGGTCCGCACGACGTCCGGCATATCGAGTTCATCGAGCGTCATCGCCTTCGACGGAATAGCCCGAAAAATAGCGCCGATGCCATTGAGATGCCGGAATACGTTCACTCTGAATCGCGAGACATCTTCAATTTCGTAGGCGAAGTCGGCAGCGTCGTCGTTGTCGAATGCTTTTTGCGTCGTGCCGTCCATAATTTCAATCATGGCCTCCTGCACGGCCTCGGTCGTCAGTTTTTCGTCCATGATGGCTTGCAGGCTACCGTGTACGCGGACGCGCACTGGGTCGCCCGAGACAAAATGCAGGTCGGACGCTTTCTGCTTCAGGGCTGCCTGCAGGTATTTGTCGATCTTCTTCATTGCATCAGACCGTCGACTCGTCGCCCATATCGAGGACCGGCACCATGCCTGAGTCTGTAACATAGCGCTGGAATTTCTTCTTATCCGTGGCGAAGCGAATAGCGTCGTCGGCGTCGATTTCCTTGGCGCTGATTGCGTCCAGCAGCGAGCGGTCCATTAGCTGCATGCCAAGATCCCTACCGGTTTGCATCTGCGAGGGAATCTGGTGCGTCTGATCGGACGTGATCAGCTTGGCAATCGCCCGGGTGTTGACCAGAATTTCGAGTATGGCTCGTCGCGCGCGCCCGTCCGGCGTTTTTATCAGAACTTGAGTAACGACCGCTTTCAGACTCATCGCCAAAAAGCCCTTGGTTTGTTCGCGAAGTTCACCCGGCAGCGCATCAATAATTCGATCAAGTGTTTTGACAGCATTGGTCGTATGCAACGTGGCGAGTACAAGATGACCGGTCTCGGCCGCCGTCATTGCCATGGAAATCGTCTCGGCGTCGCGCAATTCACCGACCAGAATAACATCCGGGTCTTCACGCATTGCGGAGCGGACGCCGTCGGCAAAGCTGGTGACGTGGGTACCGAGTTCTCGCTGAATGACCTGACTCTGTTTGCTTGGATGGACAAACTCGATCGGGTCTTCGAGACTGATGATATTGAGCGAGCGTGTTGAGTTCAGGTGATCGATCATCGCAGCAAGTGTTGTCGATTTTCCGGTGCCCGTCGAACCGGTCACCAATATCATTCCCTGGTGGTAGTCACAGAGCTTCGTCAGAATCGGTGGCATATTAAGCTGCTCTAGCGTTGGCACATCGTCAGGAATGAATCGGAAAACCGCGCCGTACCCAGTCGCCTTGCGAAAAACGTTGACACGAAAACGGCCGCCTTCCTCAGCCACATAGGAAAAGTCGAGGTCGCTGCCCTGATGCAGCACGTCCTTTTGTTTGGCGGTCAGTATTTCGAGTATGTAGGACTCAAGTTCTGTGTCGGATAGTTCGCGAAACTTGATAGGCATGAGATCGCCATTCATGCGCAGCATGGGTGGCACCCCCACAGCCAGGTGAATATCCGAGCATCCCTGTGCGAGTCCGAGTTTTAGAAAGGCGTCTATCCGTGCCATTACGGGCCTCAGGCGCCGACTGAGTCGAGCGCTTCATTGAGTTCGCTCATGGACTGATGACGCTTGGTCTTGTCAACCGACATGGCCTTGATAATCAAATTCGCGTAGTCGTCAGACAGGTCCGGGTTGATTTCCTGGCAATGCTTTGCTTTGCCTTGCACGTGCTGGTACATGACAGACATGTGATCACCACGACTATACGGAGGAATGCCAGTCACCATTTCGTACATGATCACCCCTATGCTGTACACGTCAGCGGTCGCATCGACTTTCTTGCCGAGAATTTGTTCGGGTGCCATGTATTTTGGAGAGCCGATAACGTAACCGGTCTTGGTTAGCTGGGTATCTCCACTACTGGCTGCGGCCGCGACCCCGAAATCCACGATCTTCAACAGCCCATCGGTATTCACGAGGATATTTGCAGGCTTGAGATCGCGATGAATAACGCCTGCCAGGTGGGCGACATTCATGCCCGTCGCCATATCCTTCGAAAATCGGAGGGCCTTGTCAAGGTCCATCGGCTTACTGTCCGGAATTTCTCCCGACAGTGTATGCGACGGAAAATACTCCATCGAAATGGCAAAACATCCCTGCAACTTCAGAAAATCGTAAATTCTTATGACGTTGCGGTGCGTAATTTTTCGCGAGTAACGCAGTTCGTGTACAAAGCGTTTCATCATTTCCTCGTCTGAGGAAACGTTCGGATTCAGGAACTTTAGAATTAGTTGCTCATCGACAACCTCATCTTCCATGAGAAGCACGGTACCGAAAGCACCCTTGCCGATTTTTTCAATATACTTGTAGCGACCGTCGATCACATCACCCGGCACAAGTTTCGTAATATCAAGAACTGGAGGCGCCGTCGGTGCCGCAGCGTCAGCTCCGTCTGCCGCTTGCTGTGCGGCTTGCGCACCGAGCAGCTTCTCGAGATCTTCGTTATCGATGAGCAAAGTCTTCGTGTGTGAAGCAATTTTCTCAGCTCGAATGTTTTCTTCGATGACAGTTTCAGAGTAGCGATCATCGAGGCTCTTTAATGCCGTGTCGGCTGCGTTAATTATCGTACGATCTTCCGATTGCTGAATTTTTCTCAGGATGCCACGAATGGATTCTGCATGAGACTCGTCAGCAAGCAGTGACAAGGCTTTGATTGCCTCGACCTGAACTTCGCGCTCCGCTCCCTGCAGTAGCGGAACTATTTTCGCTATGTGTTCGGCACTGCCGAGCTTGCCGAGCGCGCGGACAACGACCGTGTCCGTTTTTGCATCGACGCCCAGCATGGATTCGAGTTTCGGCAGCGCCTTGGTACTGCCGATCTTTGACAGCGCGTCGACGGCTCGCTCACGAACCCACCAATCGGCATCGTCGGTTGCTTTGATCAGCCCATCGACAGCGCGCTCGTCCTTCGCCGAATTTAAAATTTCGATCGCGGTGCGACGTATTTCTTCGTCTTTGGACGAGATCAGCTTGACCACAGAGTCAACGACTTGCGGTCCACCGATTTCAGCGAGTGCGTCACCGGCACGCGAACGTACCCACCAGTCATCGTCTCTGATCGCACCCAGCAAGTCCTGCACAGAATTTTTGTCGCCGACTGCATTAAGTACTTCGACGGCTGCGCGGCGGGCATACTCGGATTCATCTTTGAGCGCCGGAATCAGGTAGCGAATTGTTTCGGGGTGATTGATTTTTATCATAACGTCCACGGCCTTGCCCTGAACATCAAGGTCCGGGTCTGTGAGCACTGCAGCGATCTTGTCGATACTAATGCCAGACGGATCGCGCTTCGCCAAGGCAGCGAGAGCTGCGCTCCGGACCATCTTGTTCGGGTCCTTGAGTTGCATCTCCAGCGCGTTCGTAATTTCGGGCTTGTTGAATTTGGAAAGCAATTGCATCAGGTGGATCTTGATCACCGGATCTTTACCACCCATACGGGCAATCAGATCGGGAACCATCGCAGGCTTTAACGTTTCCTTGATGATTTTGAATATCGCTGCTTTTTCCTTGGGGTCGCATTGGTACGCGCGCCGCAGCAATTCGTGAACACTCAGGTCCTGTTTGTGCACGCGCAGGATATCGATGAGGGCCGATTTTGATACCTCGGGGTCGTCGAAGAATTCCAGCAGACCATTGGCGTTGTAGTCGGTACTGCTTGACAGGGCCCAGGCGGTTCCCGACACGACGCGCTCGTTGCCGTCAGCCAAGCCTTCCTTGTACAAGACCAGGTTCTTGTCACTGACCATGCCACCGAGGATGTCGACAAGGACCATGGTATGAGTCTTGTCAGAGAGGGCGAGGGCGTCGATAATCTTCGGCACGGCTTTGTTGCCCGCACCTTTTAGTTTGTCGACCAGCTTCCGGGCAGCCGGGGACGCGGGATCCTGCTCTGCGATGAGCCGTCCGAGGAGCTGTTCAGAGCGAAATGATGCGAGGATACCCACTCAATCAGTCTGCCATTTTTGTCGTATTATGTAACGCCAATAGTCAATTCGCTCTTGCCCAAGCAACGCGGCATTATGCCACATCAGAACCTGCACATTGCCCGCCAATACTGGCTTTCAGACACCAGCTGGCTCCGTTACAATGTGCTCGCGAATTCCTGGCTAGCCAGTCATTCGTATTCGAATTTTACCTAATGCCTGCTAGGGAAGTGTGACGGTGTCATCAGAATCGGATGTGAATAAGTTCCTCAATTCCATTGAGTTAGAGTCGATCGGTCGTCCGCTGGGGGAGATTGGGCGGGTCTTGAACGTCGCCGTGAGTGGAAGCGCAGTTAGCGCAACCATCGAACTCGGAATTCCAGTCAACAGCGCGGTTGACCAGATCCGTGCGCAAATCGAGGCGGATCTGTGCGCCCATACCGGGGCTGAGACGGCAGATGTCGAGGTCACGATGAAAATTTCGTCGCATGCCGTACAAGGTAACCTCAAGCCGGTTCCGGGAATCAAGAACATTATCGCGATTGCGTCCGGGAAAGGTGGCGTAGGCAAATCCACGGTCGCGACCAACATTGCGCTCGCTCTGGCCGGTGAAGGCGCGTCGGTCGGCATACTGGATGCGGATATTTACGGGCCGAGTCAGCCACACATGCTCGGCCTGACAGGCGAGCGGCCCGTTAGTCCCGACGGTAAGACGATGCTGCCTTTGAGCGGCCATGGATTGCAGGTCATGTCGATTGGTTTTCTGGTTGATCCGGATCAACCCATGGTCTGGCGAGGACCCATGGTCACATCGGCGCTGAATCAACTCATATATCAGACTGAATGGAAGGAACTCGATTATCTGATTGTCGATATGCCGCCAGGGACTGGTGACATACAGCTAACCTTGTCGCAGAAAGTGCCGGTATCAGGCGCTGTGATGGTCACGACGCCACAAGAAATCGCGACATTGGATGCGCGCAAAGGATTGGTCATGTTTCGAAAGGTCTCCATTCCCGTATTGGGCGTCGTCGAAAACATGAGCATGCACGTCTGTTCGTCTTGCGGTCACGAAGAAGCCATTTTTGGCACCGGCGGTGCCCAGCAGATAGTGGATGATTTCGACATTCCACTGCTCGGCCAGCTGCCGCTTGAGGCTAAAATTCGCGAGCAGGCCGACAGCGGCGTGCCGATAGTTATAGCGGCACCGGAATCCGCGGCAGCCATTGCTTATCGTGAGACTGCGATCCGCATTGCCACGGCCCAGGCCGCACAGCGCATGGATTACAGTTCCAAGTTTGGCAAAATTGTTGTTGAGGAAGCTGGTTGAGCATTAAGTCGGATCGATGGATCCGCCGTATGGCTGCTGAGCAGGGCATGATTGAGCCGTTCGAGCCAGGTCAGGTTAGCGAAAATGGTGACGGTCGTATCGTTTCATACGGTACCTCTAGCTACGGATACGACGTTCGCTGCGCTGACGAATTCAAGATCTTCACGAATATCAATTCCGCGATCGTCGACCCCAAAGCATTCGACGAGACGAGCTTTGTTGACGTGCAGAGCGACGTTTGCGTCATTCCGCCGAATTCGTTTGTCCTGGCGCGCACGGTTGAGTTTTTCCGAATTCCGCGAACGATCCTGACGATCTGCGTCGGCAAATCAACGTACGCTCGTTGCGGCATTATTGTGAACGTCACGCCATTGGAACCTGAATGGGAAGGGCATGTGACACTGGAGTTTTCAAATACGACGCCGTTGCCAGCGAAAATATATGCGAACGAGGGTGTCGCGCAGATGCTGTTTCTTGAGTCGGACGAGCCATGCGAAACGTCTTATCGTGACCGCGGCGGCAAGTACCAGGGCCAAACTGGCGTGACGTTGCCGAAAGCCTAGGGAAATACTGAATTGATCAGAGCTTCCCTAGTGGCGCGACACGAACTTGTCGGGCCACTAATAGGTCTGAATAACCGGCTCTGCCGCCTGTTCGCCGTCAATCCAACTTTGGCCGTCTCGATATTGCACCTTGCCCGATCCTACCCAGGCGGCCGCCTGCGGATAAATCTTGTGCTCCACTGCCTGTACGCGTAATGCGAGTTTCTGCGCCGATTCTCCTGGGACGACGGCAAGTCGCCCCTGCAGGATGCGTGGTCCGCTATCCAGTTTTTCAGTCACGAAGTGCACGGTGCTGCCATGCCATTTGTCGCCAGCGTCAAGGACTCGCTGATGCGTGTTGAGTCCTCGATACAGGGGCAGGAGTGCCGGATGTATGTTGAGAATTCTGCCTCTGTAATGCGCAATAAATTCTGCGCTCAGGATACGCATAAAGCCGGCAAGGACCAGCAGATCGGGTTCGAATCGATCCAGCTCCCCGATGACGGCCTGATCAAATAACGCTCTATCCGTATAGTCGGCATGTTGAATACACGCCGTAGCGATGTTGGCTTTTTCGGCCCGCTCCAGTCCAAATGCGTTCGGGTCGTTGCTGAAAACGATGGATAAATCGAGACCCAGATCACGGTCTTGTACGGCGTCGATAAATGCCTGCAAATTGGTACCGGATCCGGAAATCAGGATCGCCGTTCTGCAGCGCTTTGCCATCAGACGTAGTGCACTACTCTGGGTGAGTCAGGGTCGCCACTGACAATGCGTCCAATCTGCCAGGCGTTTTCGCCGTGCTCATTGAGGATTTGTATTGCGCCGGACGCGACCCCTGCCTCGACAATAATCACCATGCCAACACCGCAGTTGAAGGTCCGGCGCATCTCGGCAGTTGCAATTTTGCCGATATCGGCCAGCCAGTCGAAGACGGGTCCACGCGACCAACTGGCGGTGTCAATTTCCGCATCGACTGATCCCTGAAGAATGCGAGGGATGTTCTCCGTGATGCCGCCGCCCGTGATGTGCGCCAGTC
>SMUX01252421.1_pt1 | contig 10460 bp, 6 predicted proteins | sample 2456431 | NCBI WGS metagenome assembly SMUX01 (sample SAMN11095930, study PRJNA526329) | marine sediment metagenome | biome: Marine sediment; feature: Surficial sediment; material: Deep marine sediment; isolation source: Hadal surficial sediment | place: Pacific Ocean | collected 2014-11 | depth 0-1... | reverse complement strand
TGGTCGCCGAACTACTTTTTTTTCCTCATTGGAGTCGTCTGTTGCCTGCAAAGGGGTGTCGGCAAGAATGGGCTAAGGCAGTTCCTCATAGAGTTCATCGGTTAGACGTGATGCCAAGGCCGGAATACCCGGCGTGATATGGCGCACGAAGGCCGTCATGCTGGCAAAGAAGATTTTCAGCTTCGCTTTCGGCAACTCTCCGACGGCGAGATTGGTGATGAAGCGATGCAAAACCTTTGTGCCCGCGTGCTGCCCAGCGTAATTGTAGACGTCTTTACCTGTAAGACTGTCTGCGGCATCCGGTCGGAAGCTTTCCGCACTGAGCATGACGATGCTATCTCCGATAATGATCGTTCGGAGAAGCTCTACCCTGACAGAGGCATCGAAAACAAGGCTTCGAAAACCACCCTGTGGATAAAAATAGACCGGGGCTGTGTCGAGATACGAAGGTCCAGGCCGATTGGGCTTCCGAACATGGCCAAATCTCTATAGTCTCAAGAATAGATTTCTGCTTAAAGCAATTCTTCTATTGGTTGCAGTTCTTTTCGCGGACGCGTCCAAACGTCTGAACCACATGTTCACCGCGGCATCTGCAACAACGCGACCTGCAGCGCCGACCCCGTGGTGCCGGAGGGCAACCGGAGCAATCAGCGCACCGGCAATTTGGGCGTCAACTTCAGCGGTGTCACCGAAACGATCGGCGACTACCTGCACCGACACGGCCGACCTGGTGCACGCCAAGTTCTGCGTCGCCAGCATCACGAAGATCAAGCAGAAGGGCGGATCGGTGAAGACCGATAAACTGGTCGGCAACCGCTATCACTGCCCGGTCAACAACATCAAGGCCAAGGACCTGGCCAACCTGATGACGGAGAAACCGTGACCCCGGGCAAGGGCGCGCGGGCCGGACCGCCGCGCGCCGTTACGCCTCGTCGAGCAAGCCGTGGCGGCGGTGCCAGTCGTCGAGAGATTCCTCCGGGTAGTCGTCGAGGCGTATCTCACCCTTCTTGGCGTCGAGGCGCGCCCAGTTCGGCTTGGCGCCGAGCATCATGTGGACCTGCTCCGGCGGCTTGGGCAGCGGCGTGTCGATGGCGCTGGCGAAGGGGTGCACCAGCTCCGGCCAGCGCGGGTCCCAGACCCAGAGCGCCGAACCGCAACGCGAACAGAAGCGGCGCTCGACCGGGCTCCGGGCGCCGTCGATTATGGCCTGGAACACGGTGACGTGTTCCATGCCCCGGACCTCGAGGCTCGCGGCCTGGGCGCCGAGATTGATCGCGTAGCCGCCGCCGCCGCCGGTCTTGCGGCAGATCGAGCAATAGCAGCGCAAGAACGGCGCCGGCGCCGCGGCCTCGACCGAAAATCCGACCGCGCCGCAATAGCAAGAGCCTTCGAGATGCATGACCACCCTCCCCGGAAACCTGTCCCCCGGGAAACCCGCCCCCGGACACCCGCGAGACCCACCGGCCCGGCAGCATGGCCCCCTCCGCGGCCGCGATCAATTCGGATTTATCGACGACTCGCAAAAACCCGTGGCAGATGAAAGCGGTCTCTGAGCGCTATCACGAGATCCGCCAAGCCCATCAAGCCCCGGAAACAGCCGGCTACGATCACGCCGACGAGTCGTGCCACCACAAGGTCGAGACTCTTTACGCCGATATGCGTACGACATGGGAGCACGTTATCGAGGATATCCTTAGGTCGAGCATTGGTCCCTGACCACCCTCTGCGCAACAAGCTCATCAAGATCGGCGCGAAGGTCGGGCGAGATGGCCGTTATGTCACCTTTCAACTCGCCGAAGCCGCTATCTCCGGAGCCCTGTTCGCTGAGATTCTGCGCCTGATCGACCGGCTGCGGCCGGCCCATTTGCCGTCATGACGGGCCGTGGCCGAGACACCCAGATCGCCCGACAGGACAGGGGGTGTACCGCGCAGGCGTGGGCACAGTCTCAGCGCACGGAAGGCCCACTGGCAGGCTTTCCCATCGCTAGAACAACCCGATAACAAGCCTTTCGCGATCTACTGCTCAAGTTTAGCGCACAGGTTGTGTGTGGAGGCTTCTTGCGTTATCATCTTGGACAACCAGAACGAGTTTTCTGGGGAATCCCGGATTAAAGGAGTCTGGCGATGCTCGATTTCAATCAGCTGGTGTCGGTAAATTTTCAAGGCACTGTGGTCGTGTTTGGCCGCAGCTCGCAGGACGACACCAACGAAATTTATTTCAATGTCTTAGGTAAGAACGTAGACGTAAATGACGAAACTCTGGACTGGTCCGGATTTTCGAAACTAGAGATACCCCAGGAAGTTCGGCAAGTCGGGATGAGCATCATCACCGTCGACACCGATAAAAATACTTTAGTTCCGACGAACCAAGCGTTCCGGGTGATCACAGACCAAAAATATATTTCGATTGTCCAGCAATCGACGAAGGGAACTTTATACGTCAATCGGTTTCGTTTGTTAGAAACCAAATCCGGCACGGATCAAAAAACCAAGACCTACACGCTCTCACCGGCATGGGAAGTGCGGTATTCCCGCAGCCGCAAAGAGGACGTCCCAGCGGATAAATCAGACACCCAGGAATATCTGGATCCGGATGGCGATCCGTTTCTGGAACCCTCGCTGGAATTGTCGATGATCGCTTCGGTTGCGGGCGGGGCATTTGACGTTTTGCTTTTGCCTATCTCGGGCAGCAGCCTCTTTGCCTGGCAGTTCTTTGCGCTGGATTCGGCGACCTCCACGGTCAGTCTTTATAACTTCCCGGCCACTGAAAATGGTTTGTTCGATGTCACGGGCAAAACGATCGGAGAGGATTTTGAAATTCTGCCCGACAGCTCTTTTACCCTCGCCATCAGCGCGGGCGCCGGTGCGTTGCCCATTCAAAGCGCGCCGCGCGCCGCGCTTTATGTCAAACACGAGAAGGTAGTTCAGCCCGACGGGTCCAGCATCGGTGTGAAACGCGCATCCCGGGTGATGATCGCGGTCCCCGTCAAGGTGGAGTCTGATCTGGCGACCGCCACAATCGATACCGCCGTCAGCACGTCGGGCACCATGGCCGACCTTAGTGGTGAGATCGTCGCGTCGAACATTGTTCCGGCAGAGTTTGATCTGGTATTCGACGGCGTCGGATATCTGGAGCTGAATGCACCATCGTCTGGCGGTAACCCGCTTGAGATCAAGGGCCCCTATACGATGGGCTTTATGGTGGCCCCATCGGCTCTGGGCGATGACGTGGTGATACTGGGGGACGATGGAGGCGGAGACCCAAAGACCAAGGCCCCCTATGTCAGTATTGTCGATGGCGACAAATTGGAAGTTGGCTTCGGCAACGGAACCGAGCCTGTCAGCTGCCGCACATTGAATCAGGTCTTGATGACAGACGTCTGGACGACGGTGGCTGTCAGCTATGCCGGGGCGGGCGATAATCCGTTTACCATTTCCATCAATGGATCCTCTGTCCTCTTGACGGCGTGCTCCACAGCGGCAGAGCCGTCGGGTACGGCTGTGTCGCGCGTGGGCGGCAGTTCGGCGGGCTTTCAGGGAGCGCTGAATTCCATCTCTGTGGGTGTTGCGGGCACTGAAGTCGTTATGCTGCCGTGCAACAGCGTGGATTACGCTCAGGCGCCGCCCGCCACGCCCAATACCGCCCCCTCCGGTGTGACGGCCACTGTGTTCGGCCCCAAGACGGAACCGTCTTCGTCGCCCGTCAACACCAATATGAGCGGCACGTTTTACATCGACGCCAAGGGTCTGACCTATTACGCCGGTATCGCGGATTTCATACAACCCCATTCGCCGACATGTTTGATCGATGCTTCGGACGGGTTGTTGCATCTGTATTATCAAGGTGCCGACGACCTGTTTTCCGTCGCGCAGTTTTCAACCGAGTCTGCGCGCGCCACATTTTATGTCGATTGGACAACCGACTGGACCAACAGCGGACTCGAGGACCCCGATGTGACGGTCCTGGCAAAGCCTGCCTTTTACCGCGGTCGACCCACCGATGACTGGAGCCATATCGGCCCGGGTCTTCTAGTGGCACCGGACACTACCCAGACCGGTTTTCTGAATTTCGTGGCGCACCGGGTCGGGGCCTACATGAACGCGACGGAAATCACCGTCACCTCGTCTAAAACATCGCCGCTTCTGTGCGATATGACGGTCAAGGCGCCAGAAGATGTCGGCACGGAGTACTGGGTTGGTCTGCCCCGGGATGTGAACCAATTGTCGCTGATCTGGAACGGGGCCGGGTCCAATAACCCGGACGATCAAGACGTATTGGACCGCACAGAACCCTATTTTGATTATAAAGGTGAGATGCCGTCTGTTTTGGTGCCCAGCACCGAGGCCGACAGCGGCGATTATTTTTTGTTCATCTCGGTGCCGTTCTTGCCGCTCAAGCTGGCATCCGTGACGGTCGCCGCCGCGTCCCCCGGTTTCGTGCAGATCGGTGTCGAAGTGACCGCGCCCTCCAATTGGGCTATCGGGGATCTGATCGTTCAGGAGTGGCCGGATGTGCCGGCTGAACCGACCGGGGTTCGGGATGTCTTTGCGGGCACGTCCACGGCCTACGATTACAGCAAGGTCCAGACGACGGGAACCAGAGCCTATGGGTTGGCGGCGGACACAGCCCGATCGGATGACCAAGTCAGCCACGTTGTGATTTTCGTAAAAGATGCACTCAAGGATTTCTCGATCAGTGTCGAGGCCGCCACGGCCAGTGGCAAGTGCAATGTCACGATCAACAACGTCAGCCTGCCGAATGTGCCGCGGGATCAGAACGCCTTTGCCAAGACCATCAATGGCGAGAATACCGAATATACCTATCCGGAAGGGTACCAAGATACGATTGCAAGCCAGATATATGGTTTGACCAATGGTTTGAGCGCAGAGGTTCGCAACAGCACCGGCCAGCCGGAGCTCGCGGGTGCCTTGGCTTATGCCGGTCTGCTGCGGATCCTCTACATGGGCCCGGAGTATGACCAGGGGAGTATTGCGCCCTCCGCGAAGACGGCGGCCGAGATCCTGCAAGGGGCAAGGCTGGAATTCAAAGGCCAAAGCAACAAAATCAGCGGCTCGGCGCTCTTTGGTTCGGTTATCGTGTCGCCGCCGACGGACGGGGGCATCGGGAAAATTGGAAACACCTCTGGTTTTACCGATGGCAAGGCGCCTGTTTTGGCGCCGGGCATAAATGGCGGGTGGATGCCCCAGCCGCCCCGGTTCTGCTTGGGCATGAACGAAAAGAGCCAATCCAACTACGTCGCTTTCGATGTCGATAAAGCGTTTTCGCCGTCCAATGAGCTGGCGATCCTGTCCGACATGACGGTCGAGACCTGGCTGAATCAGGATCCGTCATCGAACAATCTGCAATCTCGGGCGCTGACCTACAATGTCATGGGAAATCGGGACAACCCGGATCTGCCGGTACAATACATGGCCGGTTCCATGCTGGGACCCGGGTTGAACACCGACAGCAGCACCTTTGTGAAGTCATCGTTCAATTTTTCGCCCCCGAACCTGACGGTGCAACTCTACATCAAGCTGCCCGATGACACGCAATCGGGGTCTCTCTTCTTGGTGTCCGAGGTGATGGGCAGTGCCCAATTTGTATCGGTCTCCCTGACTCCGTACCGCAAACTGGAGGTGAACTTTCTCGGCAACAGCGGGACCCTGTCCAGCCAGTCGATGTTGCCTGCCAATAAGTGGACCTGCGTGACCCTGACAGTTGCCGATGCGGGTGGCGGAAATGTCGATCTTGGCCTGTATTTGAACGCAGAGGCGCCGGAAACGAAAACTGTTGCGAATTCGTTTACCGGCAGTCTCGGGGCCTTCATGGTCGGCAGTCAGACCAACCAGGGGCTGAAAATGACGGTCAACGGGGCGTCGTTCTGGCAGCGGGCGCTCACGCAGACCGAGGTTCAAGACAGCTTTAGCTTTGGATTTCCAGACAACGATCCTTTGTTGGGGATCCGCTGGAATTTTGCCGAAGGCACCGGAACCAGCATTATGAATTCCGCGGCTACCGGGCCGGATTACAATGCCACGGTGATCAATCCGCCGAACCCGGCATGGGATGCAAACGGGGTGTTCTATGTCCCATACTTGGGGCGCAACGACTATGTTCTGGCCTCCAACCGGATACTGAAAGGCTGGACCCATGTCGCGCTTGCCTCGCAGCAGGGATATGCGCTGGCGCTGAACGGTGAAAACTCTGGCAAGGTCGAGGATGGCGCGCCCTTTAATCCGGCGGCGTCCTTTAACCTGGAGGCATGGGTCAAACCCGACGCGTTAAACAGCAAGCAGATCATCGTTGAAAAACCGGGTAGCTATTCGTTTTACATCAACACGTTTCGGCAGGTGTCCCTGGATGTGCACATCACACAGGACGGCGAGTACATAGAGTCGCCGCCGGTTCTGTCGACATTTACGATCAACGCCGCAATTGGTGTAGGTGAGACATCTTATGTGGCCGTGAATTTCAATTCGGGCTCGAACTCAAGCGATACCGGCAGCAAGGAATATGTCAAAGAAACGTATTTCCTGACCATGACTCTGTTTGTGAATGGGAAATCCGTCAAAGCCTACCAAAAAACGGACTTCCAAAAGCCGGTCGCCGTCGTGAACGAGACCTCGTCTTTCTATCTCGGCAAGGCAGGCGACGATACGTTCGCCTTCGAAGGTCTCATGTCCCATGTCCGGGTCTGGAGCCGCACTCTGGGCAAAGCCGAGATCGCGCATGTCTACGCCTTGCACCTGAACCCGGAAAACATGGATGGCCTGACCGCCGGCTGGAACTTTGATGATCGATCCGGGACGGTTGCGACCGACCTGACGGGCAACGTTTCGATGCAGCTGTCCAGCAACCAGCTGTGGACCATTTGGCAGGACGTGGCGCAAGGGGCGATATACGTGAATGGCCGCGGCAGCAGCCCTCAAAGACGAAATGCAGCGGATGTCGGCGGCTATGGCGACCCAGGAACCGCGCAATTCACCTTGGGCGGGGTGTTGCAAGGGACCAGCGTCACGTCGCCTTTCTGCGGCGAACTGGACGATGTGCGCTTGTTCTCGACCCTGCTGACAGGACAGCAAATCCGCGAGTCCATGAACAAACCGCTGATTGGAAACGAGGAGTTTCTGGCCGGTTATTGGAAGATTGATGCCGGGTCCGGCAACATTATTTACGACATGCGCGGCATGGGGAACAACGGAACGTTGTTGCCGAATACCGCACCGCCGGCGTGGAAAGCGTCATCGGCCCCCATCAAGAACGAGGGCCAGTCCGTTCTGAATGTCCTCGGTGGCGGTGCGGACCATTTTATCGCCAAGATCAATGGCGAGCCGTCCGTCATCGAATTTGGCAGCTCCGAAAAAGACGCCTATGACAAAGTCTACAGCGTGATGAAGCGAGGGTATTTCTACCTCTCTTCCGCTGGCAACACTGTCCTGAATGTCGAGTATAAGGTCGGTGATCTGGATACGATTTATGTGGGCCAGGTTCAAAGCAAGCCATCGGTTGTCGGCTATATCGAGGGTGGCCCGCCAATCCCCAGCGAGAACCAGACCCTGGCCTACTGGTCCGGGGACATGGGCGGTCCGACGAAGGCCTATGAGACTGTCAGCTCGGTCACCTATAGCGAAAGTGACACCAAGACCTGGTCCTTTACCGCCAACCAGTCCGCGCTCTTTACGGGTGATTTCAACATCAAAGGCGGCTTTTACCAGGAAAGCAAAAGCGAGGTTTCGGTCGGTCTTGGGGCCGAAGCGACCACGCAGATACTTAAGACGACATTCAAGCTGGGCGCCAAGAGCACGAATTCCGGCACTCTTGGCGGGGCCGACGCCGTGTCCCAAAGTCATTCCAACACCACCAGCCTGTCCAGCTCCCTGACCCCCGCCGGAGAATGGGAACCGAGCGACAACATCCTGAACCCCGTCGTCGGGCGGCGGTATATACAAAACAACATCGGCGTCGCGATCGTGAAATCGGCGACGGCGGATTTGTTCATGATGGCACTGAAGGGCACGCAGACGGCCGTTGGCTATACGTTGATGCCGAACACAACCATTCCCGTGGACACCAATATCATCGATTTCCCGATCAACCCGAAATACATCAAGAACGGGACGCTCGACGGAAAGGTCGGGCTGGTGAACGATCCGGATTATCCCAATGCCGATGCAGAGCGCGGAAGTTATTTCAAACCGGTCGAGGCCTATGCCCTCAAGCGGAATATTGAGAAAGAAGAACAGCAGATCGCGGCCTATTACGCCCAGTTCAGCGTGAACAAATACCGCGTTCTGGGTTCTCTGAATAATGTGAAAGAGAAGCTCAAGGAAAACACAGCCTACAATTTCTCTGAACGCCTGAACCAACGCAGCATTTACAACAACTATGTGTGGACCGCGGTGGGCGGGCTGAACAAGGAAGAGCATTCCGTCGCGAACAGCTATTCAGAAACCTACACCGGCACCAGCTCTTTCAAATTCGCGTTGGGCGCGGAGATAAAGTTGGATATCGGAACCCTGTTCGGCGGATTTTATCTCGAGGCCGACGCCATGCTTGGCGGGTCGTGGACGATGACCGCCACCAAGTCGGCGGCCTCTTCGAACGCGTTCAGCCTTGTATGTTCGGTCAGCCCAACCAGTTTTCTCGCGGCCCCGATCATGTCGACGGGCCCGGAGGGGCAGCTAAAGTTCGACGGCTACTCCGATACCGCGGCCCCGGGCAAGGTCGATGGCTATCGGTACATGTCGTTCCTGCTGGCCCCGTCCACGGCCAATTTTACGGCCCTGAATTCCATCATTGACCAAAATTGGCTAAACAACAGTACCTCTGCAGCGGCGGCCGCGATGCGCGAGGCTGTCGCTGCCGAAAATGGTACCTGGCGTATCCTGTATCGCACCACGTACGTCAGCCGCGTGCCCGCGCCATTCCAGCCGGTCAAAGATGACACCAATGCTCCAAATATCACGCCGCCCGCAAACCTTGCCTCGAATTATTGGCTGGTGAGGACCATTTCAGACCAGATCCGCAGCCCCGATCCGACGCCGCTTGAGATCGGGACAGCGATCGACGTGGTGTTGGGGAGCAAGGCACAGGGAGTCGGTCTTTTGAAAGACCTGATCTCCTGGTGGACAGAGTTTTACGCCGCCGCACAGGTCTATGGGACCGACGAATTCAAAGAGTTGGCAGAACTCCGCGTGGATCTACTGAATTACATGGTCAGCAAGTACGAGGCGGAAAAATACCTAACAAGCTAAAACAATAACCCAAAGGAGGGCGACATGAACGCGGCCAACAGCACAAGCATGACTTTGAAAAATGTGTCGTCGGGGCTGACAATGGCGCTGACCGGCACCAGCGGAACCATCACATCAAGCGCAACGGTCATGGCCCTTACCGGTTACGACATCGCAACCGAAGAGACCGGCCTAGGCGTGTCCTACAGCGTCGTTTCGGTCAGTGGCAGCAAAGTCGTCAAAACGGAACCGGCAACCGTTCTCGTCGCGGTGGATTACGACCAGACGGAAGGCTTTGAAGAAGTGGATATGGACATCAGATACTTCAATATTCCCGACCAAACATCCTTTGAGATCGACAGTTCGCAGCCTGATTTTTCCTTATCCAAGCGGGTTATCGAAGGCACCAGCAATATCGGAAAATCCGGCAAGGACCTTGGGCCCTTCTCGGCGTCAATGGTTATCGGCCTGTGGGTCACGCAACCAGACGCGATCACGGACCAATCGGCCCTGACGCTGAAAATGTCGAAGATCGAGGGCGGCAATGGCGGGCCGGTCAAGAAGACCTTGCTCGAACAAATAGTCATCAATCTTTCGAATACATAGAACACGATGGAGGAATAAATGGCACAAGAGCCTTGGGGCGGCGTTGTCGTCCGCTGCACGACCGCCGAGACCGGTACTGTCCCGCGCAATGCCTCGAGTCAATCACCCGATATTATTATGGCTGGGACGAAACCATTCGAGAATCCCAGTATGCTTACCGACCCGGCGAATTACATGAACGCCTATGACAACAAGCTATACATCGACAATCCGAACTACCTTTATGTCCGCGGTAAAAACTATACGGACGGTGACCTTTCGGGCAGCTGGAACCTTTTCTGGGCGGAGCCGAACATTTTGCTCTACCCGTATCTTTGGCAAAACAATCAGCTTGCGACGTCCTCGGGAAACAAGAATCCAAGTTTCGATATCAAGGCCGGCGAAATTGGCGCATCCGAAGACAGCTTTACCTGGGTGCCCGGCGCTACATCGAGCCATTATTGCATGGTTGCGATTGCCAATACCCCGGACCATGGCAACCCGGTCGAGGGCGTGAACAACATCCAAAGCCTTGCCGATGTCATGTCCAACAACGGAAATATCGCCCAGCGCAATACTCAGATCATCACAGGGAAGGTGCCTTCGTTTGTCAGTACTGCCGCCTACGATCAGGGATC